>Ga0209320_10000110_pt1 | contig 41657 bp, 32 predicted proteins | sample Rifsed13ft4_FD_184008 | JGI IMG/M metagenome (GOLD analysis project Ga0209320, IMG submission 184008) | Soil microbial communities from Rifle, Colorado, USA - sediment 13ft 4 (version 2) | ecosystem: Environmental > Terrestrial > Deep subsurface > Rock core/Sediment | place: Rifle, Colorado... | reverse complement strand
ATTTCTCCCCCGGAGTGTGATGACAGCAACGTTGTTAAACGGATTGATGGCTACCCCGGCCGGCGAACTGCTCGCCTGCAGACTGATGGTGCTGCGGACTGTACCCGTTACCAGATCGAGAACGGACGCGTTGCTCTCGAGCCCGTTGACCACAATACCGAGCTGGGAGTGGGGATTGACCGCTATGCCCGTCGGGCCGCGACCCACGGCAACTGATTTTTCTACCCGGAAGCCAACCGCGTTCGTTCGGCGGTTCGTCCCGGTGTCCACCACCGTCACCGTTTCGGCCGAAACGGCGCTGAACGCGGTGAAGGGAAGCGTCCCGACCAGCCGGCCGGCATTGGCCAGGGTCGAACTGAGGGGAAGGTCGCCGTAGGCGACGTTGTTCGACGACTGGTAGCCGGTGCCATTCGCCCGGATGTCCAACGACCCGCCCGATCCACCGGAAGGGGCTGTCGAATGGGGAGAGATAAAACTCAGCGTGAAATTCTTGAACGTCGCTGTGTCCCCCACGTCCACGCGGGTGACCGTGCCGGCCACCGCGTCCGCTGCTACGGCAACGTTGGTGGCCGGATGGAGGGCCACCGCCCCGGGCTGCGCCGCAACCGCCAGTGGATTGCCCAATACCGTCTGGCTGTTCAAGTCAACCAAAGTGAGCGTGCCTGTCAGGCTGTTCGTCACCGCTGCCACGTGCGTGTGGGGGTTGATGTCCACGCCAAGCGGTTCTGAGCCTACGGCCAGAGTGGCGGTGACGGCAAGCCTTGTCAGATCCACGATGGAAACGTTCCCGCTGCCGCGGTTCGCCACCACCGCCAGATGGAGCGTGGAATCCACCGCCACGCCGATCGGCTGCGTCCCCACAGCCAATGGAGGCAATTCCACCGGAGTCGCCGGATTGAGATCAAGGATGGATACCGTGTTGCCCCCCGGGTTGGTCAGCACCGCCCAATTCAGATTCACGTCAACAGCCACGCCCACCAAACCCGAGCTCACCGTGAAGAACTGCGGTGGTTTCGTGTTGGTGAGATCAATCTGCGCCAGTTGGCCAATTCCCGGCTGGGTGACCAGAGCAATCTTGGTGATGGGATTGATCGCCACCGCCGGTGCCGGAAGGGTGGCGCTGCCCGGCGGGGCGGCAATGTCAAGCGTGCGCAGGAGGGCGGAATTGGGGAGATCAAGCACCGACACACGGTTATTCGAGTTGGCGACCAGGGCTTGGTCCATGTCCGGGTTCACGGCAATGGCCCGCGGTGCGGTGCCCGGCGCCAGAGGGATCGTCGTCGTAATGTTTCCGGTAGCCAAGTCCACCACCGAAACGTTGTCGCTGCCGTGGTTGGCCACGAGCGCCACATTTCCCGTTGGCCAGATGGCCACACCCCGCGGGCCGGTGGCCGGCGCCAGGTTCGTGGTACCGATGCTTGCCGGCGGGCTGCTCGGCATGACAACCAGGTTTGCGAACGAGGATCCCCCGCCGCCATTGATCAACACGAGCGGATATTCACCCGGATTGGCCACGTCCGCCGTTTTCATCTTTACAGTAATCTGGTTTCCGCTGTTGACCGTAACGTCAACGGAAGGCTTTGCCGTGCCGTTGAAATCCACTTTGGTTCCGGGGTGGAAGTAGCCACCGCGGACGATAAGATCAAAGTCAGCCGCGCCCGCCGTGACCCTGGCGGGTTCGATGTGGCTCACCACCGGTATGCCAGCAACAACGCTAAAAGCCACCGCAGGCGAGTCCACTCCGCCGGGTGTCCGCACCGTGACCTGCGCCGTGGTGGGTGACTGGATCAAGTCGGCTGAGACAACAGCTCGAAGCTGCCCGCTGCTGATGAAGCAGCTCGCGTCGTCAAGGGTTGGAGGTGGCCCAGGTGTATCTCCGGGGCAGGCCAGCCGGTTTCCGCTCCAGCGGATGGTTGACCCGCTGAGGAAGTTGGTTCCGAGCACGACTAAGCTGAAGCTGGCTGAGCCGGCGACCGCGCGCGGCGGCGCCAGCCCGCTGATGGGCGTGGTGGGATTGAAGATGGCTGCTACCGCGTTCGCTTTTTTGCTTTTGTCGGCGTTGGCGGTAGCGGTGACCGTCACCGTATTGGGGTTGGGGATCGTGGCCGGGGCAGTATAGAGCCCATTGGCATCGATCCTGCCCACCGTGTCGTTGCCGCCGTCCACGCCGTTCACCGCCCACGTCACTGTCTTATCTTCGGCATTGGCCACGGTGGCGGTGAACTGTTGCGTGGTGGCAACTGCCACCAGCGCCTGGCCCGGGGAGACGCTGATGGTGGGGGGCAGCGCCGCCCCGCCGTTGCCGCCGCACCCGGATAACGCCAGAACAAGCGCCAGGAGTCCCGCCAGGCGCCACCCCAGGGAAACATCTCTCATCGCCCTGTCCTCATGTGGAGTCAGAATGATCTTTCAGCCGGACTTAAGCGTGCCGGGCAAGGCTGCGCTCGCTCGCCCCGCTACCATCGGGGCTCGCCTCGGGCCAGCCTGTTCCCCTGCCCGCCCTTAGGATTGCGTCAAACCTCATTAGACTACTAGAGAAAGGCCGGGGTTGTACAGGGTCAGCTCCGGCCCATCTTGCTTGCCGGAGTAAGAACCATGCTCTCTCCCCCGCCCCGCGAATCCTGGCAACACGCATTTCGCTTTTCGAGTTTCGATTTTCGTTCTACTGGGCCAGGCTGAGCACCGGAGCCGCTGATTCATGCTCGCCGGGTCGCAACCAGGCCTGTAATTCACTCGCGGCTTGAAATGAAGAGGGAAGCAACCCCGGCGAGAGACAGCTTGCCATGCCCCCGCCCTTGACAACGCATCCTGGGCTCAGGCTAGCGCCGACATCCGGAGAGCCGAGCATCCGGCAAAAAGAAGAGGAAGCAACCGCCGTCCCGGAAAGTGGTTCAACAGTTGCTTCCTTTGGGTGTGTCCTGGAAGTGATTATGCTTCATTCGATGCACGTCGTGGAAAAAGGTTGCTTGCCCGCCATCAGGATAGGCGGGCCTGCCTGGACGAGCGGACGCGGTAACTCGATGAATACGCGATATACGCGACAATGGGAAAGCCTCGCCCTTTGTGGCAAACTGACCCTGTCCAGCCCTGGGAGCGCGCATGCTGATACGGTTTTGGGGGGTGCGGGGTTCCACTCCAACACCGCAAAAGGAAAATCTTGGCTATGGCGGAAATACCGCCTGCGTCGAGCTACGCCCCAAGTCCGGCGCGCTTTTCATCTTTGACTGCGGCACCGGCATCCGGGCGCTGGGGCACCGGCTGAGTCGCGAGTTCGGCCGCCGGCCCATCCGCGGGCTTATTTTCCTGAGCCACTATCATTGGGATCATATCCACGGCATCCCTTTTTTCCTGCCCCTCTACCACCGGGCCAATGCCTTCATCTTCCATTCCTTCCCTTCGCCCGGCGGCGACGTGCGTCGCGTGCTCGAAGGGCAGATGACGAACCCGTATTTCCCGGTGGACATGTCCACCATGGCGGCCGAACGGCGATTTTTTGAACTGGCCGAGGGCCGCGTGAGCTACGACAAGGTGGCCGTCAGTTGCCGGCCGCTCCATCATCCTCAGGGCTGCCTCGGCTTCCGCGTCGAGGCGGAGGGCAAGGTGGTCGTCTATGCCACCGACAACGAGCCGGGCGACGCCATCGGCGACCGCAACCTCCGCGAACTGGCTCAAGGTGCCGACATCCTCATCTACGACGCCCAATATACCCCCGAGGAATATCGCAAGCGGAAACAGACCTGGGGCCACAGCACCTGGCGGGAGGGCGTGCGCGTCGTGCGCGACGCCGGCGTCAAACAGCTTATCCTCTTCCACCACGACCCCGACCACAATGACCGCGCCATTGATTCCATCCTTGCCCAAACCCGCAAGCAGTTTCGTAATACTTTGGCCGCCTTCGAAGGAATGGTCTTGAAATTGTAGCGGTCTTTTCTCGCGAACCCACCACCTGAAACCCGGGCGTGATTCTCTGGGAAGGCTGCGTTACAATCCATCCAGAAGTTGTTAGCTCGGCCCGAGGAGGTGTGCCATGACCGACACCGCGCGCCAAATTCTTCGCATCGAACGCCAGCAGGTGGCCGATTTCAATCGGGGGAGGATTCCTGCTTTGTTGCGCTCCTTTGATCCAAGTTTTGTTGGCTTTTCTTCCACGCGACACCCCCGGATTGCCGGGCGAAATGCCCTGAGCAGGACATTTCATTTCTATCTCAAGCAAGCGCCGAAACTGGCCTACTCCATCGTCCAACCGCGCGTGCAGGTGTATGGCCGGGCGGCGGTGGCGACGTTCTACTGGAAAGTGCGGCTTGGTAAGCGCTCCATCAACGGCCGGGGCAGCCATGTCTATGTGAAAAAACCGGCCGGGTGGCGCATCGTCCACGAGCATTTTTCCCGCGCGCATTGATCTTCCCGCAGGGTGTCAAGGAGCTCTTTGGACTCCGCGCGGTGGCCTAGGAGCCTGCGTAAAAACTTCCCAGCGCTTGCGCCGAGCCCCCCAGCGCTTGCGCCGAGCCCCCAGCGCTTGCACCGAGCCCCCGGGCGCTTGCACCGAGCCCCCAGCGCTTGCGCTGAGCCCCCAGGCACCTGCCTGGGGGATACCAGGAAGTCGCGGAAGAGTTTCTATACAGTCACGCTATGGTGGCGGGAACAGGGCCGAGATCTTCTGCTCGGCCTCGTTAAGGAATTTCTCGGTGATGTCGGCTTCGTGGAGGATGCTATACAGCATGTTCTCTCTCTGGCAGTAGCCGCGCAGCTTGGCCATCACCTCGCGCACCGTTGGCCAGGTGACTCCAAACCAGGCCGGATGGACGCGCAGACCGGCTGCCTTCAAATCTCCCAGGATGCGATCCGGCTCGTTCTCTTGGAGCATGGCCATCAGCGCGATGCCCAGGCCAACCGCCTCGCCGTGGAGGTAGCTCCGGCCGGTGAGCGCTTCCAGAGCGTAGAAGAAGAGGTGCTCGGAACCTTCCACCGGGCGCGGATTCCAGCCGATGCAGGCGACAATGCCGCCCGTCCACCGCAACGCCTCAGCCAGCGCCCGGATGCCGGACTCGGATACGGCGCGAATCTCTCCCAGGTGCTTGCGCAACTCCTCGAGAAATTCCCGGGCGCGTTCGGCCAGCGCTGGATCCCACGTCCAATTCCCGGCCAAGCCCCGGCGGGTGGCCAGGTCCCAATCAAAGAGCGCGGTGTGGATGGCCAGGGCGTTGGAAGCCCCGGCGCGATTCATTCCGGGCGGCGCCGAGCGAATCAGATCAAAGTCGAGAAAGACGGCCTCCGGCACCGCCCAGCCGACGTATTCCACGCGGCGGTTGTGGCGGACGGCAGCGCGATGGCCGAAAGCGGCGTCGGCGGAGAGGATGGTCGGCAACTGGTAGAGCGGGAGGCCACGCATCCACGCGAAAAATTTCGCGGCATCCATGGCCGCTCCGCCGCCCGCCCCTACGATGGCGCGCACCGGCGGCAGGCTCTGCGTGGCCGAGTGCAGCACGTCCCATTGCACCGAACTCACAAAAAAGGGCTGCGCCGCTCGCGAGGGAAAGTGCGTTTGCAGCCGCGGCCAGATCTCGGCCATGGTGACGACCAGATAGGGTGGCGCGGCGATGCGATCCATTTCGCGGGCCAGGCCCCGACCGTAAATAACCGGAAACAGATTTTCTTCCCAGTGCATGGGCTCCTTCCCGCATCCCCATTCCGAAACCTCGGGATTCGGAACCGGGATCGGCGCGCGGCGGCATCCTTCGGCTCCGCTCAGGACAAGTCATAGTAATGACAACGGCCTTGCCGCTCAACCGGTTTTTTGAAGAGGCTTCCACACGCGGGGGCAAGCGCAGAGATCCCGCCGCGGCGGGTTGCGGTTGTGCTAGGGCCGTTTGAGAAACCATCTGAATATTCCCATCAAGATAGTTGTAAGGCTGTCTCTTGCGGAGGCGGTGTCGCAAAAATCGATCTCGCGCTGATACAATGCCTGAACATTAGCAAAGGTCATGGGTGCAGATATGCATTCGCACATTGGCCTGGCGCTGCCGGCGATCGCGATCGGGTTTCGGCCAACGTTCCTCGACTTCGAACGTGGGATCCGCGTGGGAAACCTGGAGGAGCATGAACGCATCACGCGCATTCTCAAGCTGGCCTTGGAATCCCGCTACCAACAACCCTTTGTCACCGAGCGCTGGGGCCGCGGGGTTTATTGGCGGTGGATCGGCTTCCTGCCGCGAGCCAACCGCACAGCTAAGCCGCTTTCTGGACACGTCAGCTTCGGCTGCTCGAAGTTCTTCCTCATGGTGGACACCGATGAGCGGCTCTTCAAGTGCGGCCTCCAGGTCGAGCGCGGCTATCTGAAAGCCCCGCGCGAGTATCGCGATTGCGAGCTGCGGCCTGACTGGGATTGGCACCGGCTGCTAAAGGCACTGAAGCGAAAGAGCCCCATGGAAAGGGAGCTCAAGCGGCTGGTGCTTCGCGAAGGTTTTATGGTCCACGCGGGCAGTTGGGAAGCCGAACCGGCGCGCTTCTCGAAAGCCAATTTCCCGGACATGCTGAAGCTCCGGAGACTCCTTCAAGCTGCGCCAAGAACCCACTGGGCCGGCTTTCAAATCTATTACCCCATGCGCGAGAGTGAAGTACAGAGTACGACAGGAGTGGATCTGGTCGAATCCATGTTGGCGGTGTTCAAAGAAGTTACCCCGGCGATCAACCTCTGCATGCAAATCCAATTGCAAGAACATGCGCAACATACGTAGCCAATTGACTCGGGTCTTGGTTAACTCATACTGATGACGAACTTCGGGCAAAGGCGGGAGAACAACCTTAGGACATGAGCAAAAAAACCGCCGTCGGATTCCTGGCGCAGTTCATTGTCTGGGGCCTCCTTTTATTCGGCTGGGGCCTGGATGACCTCCGCGGCTTCTTCTCCCATCCCGCGCGCCTCGGACTGCTCGCAGTGGCCGTCCTGGGCATGGCTGCTGTCCTGGTGTCTCGTCTGGACTTCGACCCTTTTCGCAAAGGGGAAAAGCCGGTAGGCGGCCAGCGCTGGATGCTGGCCGTGTTCGTGACCATAACGCTCTTGTCGGCCTGGTTCATGCCCTTTGGAGACCGTCGGGGCCTGCTTGTGTTCGCCGACGCTGATGCGGTGCGCTACATCGGCTTGGCGTTGAACGCGAGCGGAGGGGCCACACGACTCTTGGGAGTTTGGGCGCTGGGCAGGCAATTCAGCGCCTACGTGACCCTTCAAAAAAATCACCGACTCGTCCAAACCGGCATCTACCGCTTCGTCCGCCACCCAATGTACCTGGGGGTCTTGCTGGCATTTCCCGGATCGGCGCTGGTGTTTCGCAGCCTGCTGGTGATTCCGCTGTTTGTGATCTGTGCCGTCTTGCTCGGAGCGCGCATTGCTCAGGAGGAAAAGCTGCTTGCCGAGCATTTCGGCGCCGAGTTCGAAGCCTACCGCCGCCGCACGTGGCGGCTGCTCCCGTACCTCTATTGACGGCTCTCATGTAGGGGCAGGCCTTCAGGCCCCGTACCGACATGGTACGGGGCAGGCCGCCACAAGATCGGGCAAGCCTGCCGCAGGCAGGCAAGCTGAAGCTTGCCCCTACAACTAGTACAACTTCGGTTGGGAGGGGTGGCTACCCATCGGCCAGGAAAAGGCTGGCTGCGCCGTAGATGCCGACGTCGGCCACCAGTTGAGCGGGCAAGATCGGGCAAGCGGCCGCAGCGCGATTGATGGTGCGCTCCGGGATCACCGACCGGATGACGCTAAAGAGCGGCTCGCCCATTTGAGCCACTCCGCCGCCAATGACGATGGCTTCCGGGTCGAGCAGGCTGATCATCGAGGCAAGCCAGATGCCCAGGAGCTCGCCGGTTTCGCGCACCACCTCGAGCGCCAGTCGGTCGCCCCTGGCCGCTGCCCGGCCAATCAGTTCAGCGGTGATGCGCTCGGGATCGGCCTTGGCTTCTTCGCGAAGGATCGGCGTCCAGGCTTCGCCGGCGCGAATTTTTTCGCGCAGGCGCCGCGCCATGGCCGGCCCCGAGGCCAGCGCTTCAACGCAACCTCGATTGCCGCATTCACAGCGCACCAGACTGTCGTAGGCAATCGTGACGTGCCCGCCCTCGCCGGCGTAGCCCTGCTTGCCGTGGTAGATTTTTCGGTCGAGGATGATGCCTGTCCCGATGCCGGTGCTCACTGTCACGTAGAAAACATGGGGGAATCCCTTGCCGGCGCCCCAAAGGACTTCAGCCAGGCCGGCGGCGTTGGCATCGTTATCGAGTCGCGCCGGGAGAGAGAATCGCTCTTCGACCAGCTTCTTGAGCGGCACATCGTGCCAGCCGGGCAAGTTGGGCGGATTGATGACCCGGCCGGTGGCCGCGTGGACCGGTCCTGGCGCACCCAGACCGGTTCCGAAAACGCGATCCGTGGCGGGGCATTGCCGCAATATTTGTTCGATCGCGGAAAAAACCTGCGCCAGGCTTGTTTCTGCGCCCCGCTCAGCGAGCGTTGGGATGCTCAGGCGGCGGTAGAGCGTGCCCTTCGCGTCCACCAATCCGGCGGCGATCTTTGTTCCACCGATGTCGATTCCGGCAATCCACTCGGCCATGGCAGCCCGCTCCGGCTAAAAGCTCGAAGAGCCTGAGAGCGCCCATTGTGCCGCAATCTACCGTACATGTCATCGCTTTCCTCAAATGCGGAAGCTCGAAACTAGAAGCTGGAATCGAGCCTCCAGCCTCAAGCGTCCAAGCTCGAGACCAAGGAATATCCCCGGCAGCCCGCCACGGCGGGTCGCCTGGGGCTATAATCCCTCACGAAGGTTTGTCCCGAGGCCTTCGCCCCGATCTATCGGGGCAAGGGACGGCAGCAATGGACGAACAAGCCAAGCGACCATGGATTTCTTGGATTGATGTTCTCTGGCTGGCGTTTCTTTTCGGGCTGGCGTTGCTGCGCCCGCTCACGCTCGTCAGCAAGCAGGTCACTTTACTGGCCATTGGTGTGTTCCAAATCGTTGAGCGCAATCTGCCTTTTTTTTCCGAAGACCGCCGGGGACCGCACCTGAGTGTCGCCGTGAAGCTGGCGCTGGCCTTGCTTCTCATCCACGTGACCGGCGGCATCGAATCGAGCTACTACCTCATTGTTTATGTGCCGGTCGCCACCGCGGCCATGCTGTTTGGCATCCTGGGCACGCTCGTTTGGACGGCCGTGATTTCATCGAGCTACCTGGCCTTCTTGCCCATTGCCCTCCGGCACTCCGAACTCAGCCCCGAAGGCGCGAGAGAACTTGCCATCCGGGTTCTCTTCTTTTTCCTGGCCGCGGTTCTGGTCAACCGCTTCGTGGGGGAAAACAAAGAGCAGGCGGAGCGTTACCGGTGCCTGGCGGAAGCGCTCAAGGCGACGAACCGGGAACTCGAGCGGGTACAGGCGGAGGCGCGGCGGGCGGAGCGCCTGGCTGCGCTCGGACAGCTCTCGGCCGGGCTGGCTCACGAACTGCGCAATCCTCTCGGCGTCATCAAGGGTTCCGCCGAAACTCTGGCCCAGCGGCTGGCCGAGGCGGGCCCGCTCGAAAAGGAGCTCTGCAGCTATATCTCGAGCGAGGTCAACCGGCTGAACGCGATCGTGGGTCGCTTCTTGGAATTTGCCCGACCCAGCCAGCTCCAGTTGCAGCGCGAGGAAGTGGAGGGGGTGGTGGAGCGAGCGCTCGAAACCGCTCAGGCACAGAAGCCGCAAAACACGATTGAGATGGTTCGCAACTATGGAAAGAACTTGCCGCCTGTCATGCTGGACCCGGACCTGTGCGAAAAGGTTTTTTTGAACTTGGCGCGGAATGCCCTGGACGCCATGCCGGAGGGAGGGAGATTGACGGTGACGACGGCCCGGACCAGCCTGGACGGGCGCGATGGCATCGAAGTAGTGGTGGAAGACACCGGCGTGGGCATCGCCCCGGAAAACCTAGAGCAGATCTTCAATCCGTTTTTTACCACCAAACGAGACGGCGTCGGGCTGGGACTTTCCATTGTGTCGAAGATCGTGGACGACCATCGCGGGCAGATACGCGTCACAAGCGAGCCGGGCCGCAGCAGCCGGTTCACGGTATTCTTGCCGCTCGGAGACTGATCAGCCATGGCAGCGCGAATCCTTGTTGTGGAAGACGAGCCGAAGATGCGCCGGCTGCTTGAGCTGCAGCTCGGCGAGGCAGGCTACACCGTGGTGCTGGCGGCGACCGCCGAGGAAGGGCTGAAGCGGCTTGGCCAGGATAGCGCCGACCTTGTCGTCACGGATCTCAAGCTGCCGGGGATGGACGGCCTGAAATTTCTTCAGGCCCTCAAAAAGCACGATGCGCTCTTGCCGGTCATCATCATGACCGCCTACGGAACGGTGGAAACGGCGGTCGAGGCCATGAAAGCCGGCGCCCACGATTATGTGCTCAAGCCTTTTTCGATGGAGGAAATGAAGCTCATCATCGGCCGGGCGCTCGACGTGAACCGGCTGCGGGAGGAGAACCGTCAGCTCCGGGAGGCGCTCGGAACCAAATACAAGTTTGAAAACATGGTCGCCGGCAGCCCGCTCATGCAGGATGTCCTGGCCACGGTCGTCCGGGTGGCGACGACCCGCTCGACGGTCTTGATTTGCGGCGAAAGCGGCGTCGGAAAAGATCTGATCGCGCGCGCCATCCACCAGCATAGCCCCCGGCGTGACGGGCCGTTCGTCAAAATCAACTGCTCGGCCATCCCGGAAAATTTGCTCGAAAGCGAACTCTTCGGGTACGAAAAGGGCGCGTTCACCGGTGCCACCACGAGCAAGCCGGGGAAATTTGAGCTGGCTGACGCCGGGACCATCTTCCTGGACGAAATCGGCGACGTGATCCCTGCCGTGCAAGTCAAACTGCTGCGCGTCCTGCAGGAGCGGGAGTTCGAGCGGCTCGGCGGCACAAAGACGATTCGGGTGGATGTCCGGGTCGTGGCCGCAACCAACCAGGACCTGCGCGCCGCCCTCGAGCAGGGCACCTTCCGCGAAGACCTTTACTACCGGCTGAACGTGGTGCCGGTGAATCTGCCCGCCTTGCGGGAGAGAAAAGAAGACATCCCCGCGTTGGTCAATCATTTTCTGGCCCATTTTTCGAAAGAGTCGGGCAAAGCGATTCGCGGGATCACCCCGGCGGCGCTTCGCCTGCTCGAGGCCTATCATTGGCCCGGAAACGTGCGGGAACTCGAAAACGCGATCGAGCGCGCGACCGTGCTGACCGCCGGAGACGTGATTGACGTGGCCGACTTGCGGCTGGAAACCCCACCCAGCCGCAGCCAACCCGGCTTGGGCGGAGCCTCGGAGATGTTTCTTCCCGAAGGGATGACGCTCGATCAATACGAGGAGGAATTGATTGGCGAAGCGCTGCGCCGGACCGGCGGCAACAAGAGCCAAGCTGCGCGCCTGCTCGGATTGACCCGCAATACCCTCCGCTATCGCCTCTCCAAGATGGGCATCGCCGATGAAGCCGGCGCGGAAACGCCGCCTGAAGAAACACCTAACTCCGAAGGAAAGTAGGGGCGCAAGGCCTTGCGCCCCTACTGAACGCTGTCGGCCCGACAAGTCGGGGCTGGTTGATTTCGGCCAGGGCCTGGTCGAAGCCAACCGAATGCCGGCACAGCCAACCTGGAACGAGCTACCCACCGCTGTTTGCCCCCGCAAACTCATTGAAAACGCGACCCATTTAGTTGCATGGCAAACCTTCATTTGGTGCTTGATTTGCCACGCAAAGGGCGGATGAAGTGGTGCTCGCCCCGACGAGTCGGGGCGGGCAGGCCAGCCCAAGGGGGTGCGCGATGAAAAAGCAAAACATTAGCTGGATCTTGGCACTGGGTCTTCTCTTGAGCCTGGCGTTCACTCTGGCCGCTCGCGCCGACGATGACCGTGACTACAAGGAAGAGAGCCGTTATGGCGTGGCCCGCATCAGCCTGATTCACGGCGATGTGACGATGATGCGCGGCGACACCCAGGATTGGGTCGCGGCTACGGTCAACACCCCGCTCGTGCGCGGTGATCGCATTTATGCGGGCGATCGCTCGCGCACTGAAATCCAAATTGATTATGCGAATGTGCTCCGCCTGGCCGAGCGCACGGAAGTGAAGCTGGCGGACATTGCTCGCACTCGCATTCAGCTCCAGCTCTCGCGCGGGCTGGTAACCTACAACGTGCTTCGCGGCTCGGAGGCCGATGTGGAACTGGACACGCCCAACGTGGCCGTGCGTCCCTTGAAGGAAGGAATCTACCGGGTGGAGGTGACCGACAGCGGCAATACGATTGTGACGGTGCGCAAGGGCGAAGCGGAAGTGAGCACGCCCCAGGGCAACGTCGTTGTCAAGAAGGGTCGCCAGATTAATGTGGTCGGCACCGATTCGGTCCAATATCAGATCGTCGAAGCCTCACACAAGGACGATTGGGATCGCTTCAACGAGCGGCGCAATGACGACATTTATGAGGCGCGCAGTTATCGCTACGTGAACCGCTACGTTTACGGCGCGGATGACCTGGACCGTTACGGCCGGTGGGTCTATGTGCCGAGCTACGGTTACTGCTGGTATCCGGCGGGAGCTTATGGTTGGGTGCCCTATCGCTACGGCCACTGGACCTGGATCAGCTATTACGGCTGGACGTGGGTAAGCTACGAGCCGTGGGGCTGGGCGCCGTACCACTATGGCCGCTGGTTCCGCCATCACCCCTATGGTTGGGTATGGTTTCCCGGCCAACGGCACTATCGTCCCTACTGGGCGCCCGCCTACGTCAGTTTCTTTGGTTTCGGCGGCAACGGGTGGTCCTTGGGCTTCAGTTTTGGTCACAGCCAGATCGGCTGGCTGCCCCTCGGGCCTGGAGACTACTACCGGCCCTGGTGGGGAAGGCATCGCGTGACCAATATCGTCAACGTGACGAATATCACCAATGTGACCAACGTCACCAACGTACGCAACGTCACCAATGTGAACAATATCTTTGCCGACCGGCACGTCCGCGACGCCATCACCACCACCACTGCCGATGACTTTGCCCGCGGGCGCGTGCCGCGCGAGCAGCGGCCGGTGGATGTAGCCACGCTCAGGAAGGCAAGTCTGGTGGAGGGAACGCCTCCCGTGCTGCCCACGCGCGACATCGTGAGGGCCAGCGATAAAGCGGTTTCCGCCTCGGCTGTGCCTCCCGCTCGTTTTACGCGAGAAAACTTTTTCACCAAACAAAAACCCCCTGCCGGTCCCGCCCGCTTTGATGACGAGGTGGCAAGCCTTCGCGAGCGACTGGCCGAGCAGGGTCTGGTGACCGCGCCGGGTCGGAAGGCGGCTCCGAGAGGCGGAACAGTTCCTGGGCCGCATGAAGAATTCGGCACCGCCGAAACTCCAGGAACCGCAAACCGGTCTCGCGGTCGCTCGGCTGCCGGCGAGTTGCCTGAGAACCCGAATCTCCGGTCATCCCCCATTGGCGGGAGCCGCCCGGTGCCGAAGCAGATCGAAGTACCGGAGCAGAGGCCAGCGGGGCAGGAGCCCCGCCAGGGCGTCCCGCAGAGCGGGATTGGAACAAAGGGCCCGATGGTGAACACTCCCGTCGAGCGCGAACGGGAGTCTGCCCGTCCCGATCAAATCGGGGCCCGCCCGGCAGGCGCGGATGCACCTCATCGCCAGCCTGACGCGAAGGGCGGTTTCCGACGCTTCGGTGACGAGGATTCTCCCCGAACTGGAGCTGCTTCGCGTGAATTCGATCGGGAAAAGGACAAACCCAAACCCAGTCCCGATGCTTCGGGACCCCGGCCGCAATCCAACCGGCGCGAGTCGGACAAGTCAGCACAGCCTCAGTCCTCGCCTCGTCAGGCGGAACCGGTTCGTCCAGGTTGGCAGCGTTTCGGCGGCGGAAAACCTGCCCGCTCCGATCAAATCGGGGCCGGTCAGGAAGGCTCGCGCCTCCCCGGGCGTGAGGTTCAACCAGGAGTTTCGCGGGGGCGCGAGTCTGGCCAGCCCGCCACCCCGCAGAGCGGGACGGGCCAGCCCGAAAGTGGCAGTCCCGGGCGCGAGAAGTTCGAACGGTTTTATCAGGAGCTACAGAGTCGGCCGGAGCCACCCCGCCAGCAGGAAGGTGGGCCAGCAACGCGTACCCTCTCTACTCCAGAGAGGCCGCGACAGCGGGGTGAGGCCGAGCCATCTCAGCCCGGGTTTCAGCGCTTTGAGCCTCAACCTCGGGGCGAGGTGAGGAGGGAGAGCGTCGAGCGTCGCCGGGAGGAATTTCGCTCGCCCCAATCGAATCAGGGTGAGCGCGACCGAGAGGCGGGACGCCCGTCGGTCCCGGACGCACCGAGGAGATTCGAAAATCCGCCCGAGCGACCGCGCAGCTTCGAGCCGTCCCGGCCGGAGGGGATGGAGCGTCGGCCGGAAGCTTCTCGGGAGCCGCCACGGCAGATCGAGCGTCGCCCGCTCGAAATCCACAAGCCCGTTACCGTTGAGCGGCCATCGCGACAGGCTCCTCCCCGCTCCGAGCGCCAGGCTGGCCGGCAACGACCGCCGCAGGGAAAGCCAGAGGGCCACAAGCCCGACCGCTGGCGGTAGATATTACCGGAAACAGAAAACAGAAAATAGAAAAGAGAAAACAGGAATGAGGAGGTAGGTGCCTCTTTTCTAATTTCCTATTTCTCTTTTCTATCTTGTTAGTACCGATGCGCAAGCCCGCCATGAATCCGGAAGCCTGGGGAGGCGGGCAAGTTGCGGGGGTTTCAAAACTCGAGGTGGAGCGTGGCGGCGTAACCACCCTGAGGTGCAGGTGAAGGCAGAAGGCTCACCTGCACTCGCCGGGACTTTGCTGGCATGGCGGTATCCCGGTGGGCTACGTGCCGGCCGATGAAGTAGCCGAGCGCCGCTCCCACCACAATGTCCGACGGAAAATGTTTGCGGGCAGTCATCCGGGACACGGAAACCATTCCTGCCAGTCCATAGCTGGGCAGCACGATGGACCAACGGCGGGGATAGCGATGGGCAATCACTGACGCCAGCGCCCAGGCATGGGCAGCGTGACCCGACGGAAACGAACGGCCACCCGCCTCAAACCGGCCCTGAGCATTATCCAACATCACCTGCCCGTCGGCCATCGTCGGGCGCTCCCTCCGCGAGGCCGTCTTGAGAAACTCGACTATGACGATTGTGTTCAGGAGCGCCTGCGTCGCCAAAATGCCGGTGTCCGCGGCATAGGGGTTGCGGCGCCACTTGCCGAAACCGTAGAAGGCACCGGCAACACCCATATCGGTGGCTAACGAACCAAACTGCGAGACACGTTTGCTGAAGGCATAACCGGTTCCCGGCGGGCCATCACTCAAAGAGCGAGCCACGTGTTGATCGCTGGCCACCAACCCGGCGGCGACGGCGGCGAGAGGGAGCAGAAACTTCCCATCGCCCCGGTTTAAGCGGGCTGGCTTGCTCCATATCGCCTTTTGATCGGCCAGCAGGTTGTGCGGAAGACGTTGCCAGGAAGTGACCTGCCGTTCCTTTTGAGGCCCCGATCTTATCGGGGCGCTGTCCTCCGGGGAGATCTTCGAGGTCGGCTCGGTTAAGCCAGGTTTGCTTTGCTCCGGGAGCCCCGATTGGACCGGGGTCCCCTGGTCATACTCAAAGCACTGGGCCGCGCCGGGGGATGCCCAAAGGAGACACCAGAGCAGTAAGGAAAGAGGGCGAGAACAGGCCAAGCCCGTCGTAGGTTTGGTTCGACGGGTAGCGCTGTCGAATCCTGTTCTCAAGCTGTATGGAATGGTTCCCACCTTGGTTGAAATCGGTGGGGGAAGGCCTAGCGACAACGAGCAAATATAGCAAAAAGCCCTCTATCCGTCCATACTGCGCAAAGCTAAGCCTGTTCAGAACGTGAACAGCCTCGAACCCTTTTCCGAGCCACCCGCCCACTCTCGAAACCATTCTTCCATCTTGGGCCTCATGGTGGCAGAAGTCTGGTCGAGCTGCATGGGGGTGATCGAGGCATAGCCTTCGCGCAAGGCCGCGACGTCGGTATCCGGCTCATCCGACTCGACCGGCTTATACATGCTCCAGAAATAGCGTTGCCCGCGAGGACTGCGGCGCTCTTCGTAGGTCTGCTCTTGCGCTTTGACGCTCTGTCGCGCGACGCGCGCGCCCCTGGCAAGACCGGACGGATAATTGATGTTGAGCCAGATACCCGGTGGAAGTCCGCCTTTGAGCCGAATCAGTTCGACCACGCGCCGGGTGAACTGCGCCGCTGGTTTGTAGTCCATGCTCGCCCCGATAGAATCGGGGCGCGGAGAGGAATCGAGCGATACCGCGATGGCCGGGATGCCGCTGAAAGCAGCTTCGCGGGCGGCACCACACGTTCCCGAGAAGTAACTCACCAGTCCGGGATTCGCCCCGCGGTTGATCCCGGAAACCACCACGTCCGGCCTCTCCTTCAGCAGGGCAGCAAGCCCCAGCCGCACGCAGGTGGCCGGCAGCGCCTCCACCGCATACCAGGTCCTGCCTTGGCGCATTTGCTCGCTGACCAGGATGGGAGTCCGGTAGGTGAGTCCATGGCCCACGCCGCTCTGATCGGCAGCGGGCGCCACCACCGTCACCTCGGCGATCGGCGAGAGCGCTTGATAGAGCGCCAGCAATCCCGGCGCCTGGATCCCGTCGTCATTCGCCAGCAAGATGCGAAAGGGCTTTGTCGAAGCCTGCCCCGCCTGTGGCGGGGCCTGCCGCGGCTCGCCACCGGCTTGCCCGCCACCAGCACTTGGACGCACCTGCCCGATCTGGGCAAAGGCGAGCAACACCAAAACAACCATGAGCAGTCGTCGCATCCTTGCTGTCTTCGCTGGAGTCATTATGTTTGCTCCTTCAAGATGAATTCGCCGAGCAGTTTACCCTGAGGCAGGATCACGGCCAAGGGGCGCAGAACCGAACATAGAAATAAGAAAATAGAAAATAGGAACCAGTAACCTGGAACCTGAAACCTGAAACCAGAGAGAAGTTCCGTTTTCCCACTTTATTCGTACCGCAGCGCTTCGATGGGGTCGAGCTGGGAGGCTTTGCGGGCGGGGTAGTAGCCGAAGAAGATGCCGACACCGACCGAGAAGCCCACCGTGGTGGCAATGGCGAGCGGGGAAATGGAAGTGGGCCATCGCAGCAGGGAAGAGATGAGCATCGAGCTGCCGACGCCCACCAGAATCCCGGCGGCGCCGCCCATCATGCTCAGGGTGACGGCTTCGGTCAGGAACTGCCAGCGGATGGCGGCTTCGGTGGCTCCCACGGCCATGCGCACGCCGATTTCGCGGGTGCGCTCGGTGACGGACACCAGCATGATGTTCATGATGCCGATGCCGCCGACCAGGAGGGAAATGAAGGCGATGCTGCCCAGCAGGCGCGTGAAAATGTTTCCCATTTGCTCGGCCATTTGGGCGATATCCGCCTGCGTCCGCACCGTGAAATCGTCTTCCTCGTCCGGGCGCAGGTTGTGCCGCTGGCGCAAGAGCGGCTGGATGGCGGCCACGGCGGCGCTCGAAGCTTCCCGCGAGACCGCGGAACAGATAATGAAGCGCAACCAGGTGATTCCGGCAATCTTCTTCTGCACGGTGGTGTACGGCGCGATCATCATGTCGTCCTGATCGTCACCCATGGGCGATTGGCCTCGCGGCGCCAGCAGGCCAATCACTCGAAACGGAAGATTGCGAATGCGGATGACCTTGCCCACCGGATTTTCTTCACCGAAGAGATTCGTCGCCACCGTCTGCCCCACCAGGCAAACGTTTTGAGCCGCCTCGACGTCCTCGTCCGAGAATATGCTGCCCGCCTGTACGGCCCAGCCGCGGATTTCGAAATAGACGGGGGTTGAACCGATGATGCGCGTGGCCCAGTTCTGGTTTTCAAAAACCACCTGAACGTTTGCCCCCACGCCCGGCGCGGCGGCGCGGATGAGCGGTACCTCGCGCAGGACGGCGCGCATGTCTTCAATGACGAGCGTCTTGGTTTGCCCGGCGCCCATGCGCATGTGGCCCACCTGGGCGCTGCCGGCGGCAACGAAGATGACGTTGGCGCCAAAACTTTGAATTTGCTGCTGGGCCATGTTGGCGGCGCCTTCGCCCACGCTGACCATGGCGATAAATGCGGCAATGCCGATGATCACGCCCAGCATCGTGAGGGCGGAACGCATCTTGTTGCGGGCTAAGGCTCGAAAGGCAACGCGCAGCGTGCTTCGCAGGTCCAAAACCAACTCCCCGGCGCGGCAACCACCCCTTCAGGCTCCCCCTCCGAACTCCCCAAGCAATTATAACGCTCTTGGAACGGAAGTGCCTGGCAGCTTCGTCCTTCAGGACAAATCCCCAAACTCCCGCTTCGCTATTCTGCCTTGGCGTAGTGAATGGCGTTGAAAAGCAGCTTGAAGGTGCCGTGAGGCTCCGAATTCTCGACCTAGGCGGGAGAGGATCACTGGTTGCGCCTCGGTGCGAGGATGTTGAGGATTTCCAGAGCGATATAGACCCGGTTGCGCTTGCGGCCCGTTGCTTCCTTCAGGATACCTGCATTCACCAACTTTTGGATATTGTGCCGGGCGCTAAGGAACGTCACGTCAAGTATTTTTGCGGCCGTGGCAATGGTAAGCGCTGGGGTGGAGAACAATTCATCCACCAACTGCAATCCGAGCGCAGAAGCCCGGACGGTCTGCATCTTGCGCCGGTATTCCTTCCAAAGGTCGAGTAACTGCTGGGAGCGGTGAACCGCATCGCGGGACTGTTCAGCGATCCCTTTCAGGAAGAACCTGATCCACTCTGACCAGGCCCCGGCCTGGCTGACTCGGAGCAGGTGGTCCGCATAGGCATCCCGATTCTGCTCAAAGTAGGCACTCAGGTAGAGCAGGGGTTTGGGAAGGGGGCCGCGCTCGCACATGAGCAGCAAGATTAGCAGTCTGCCGATGCGTCCGTTACCATCCACGAACGGATGGATCGCCTCAAACTGGTAGTGAATGAGTGCCAATTGAACCAAAAAAGGTAGCTCGTTTGGCGCGTTGAGGAATCGTTCGAAATCCTCCAAGGCTTGGTTCATCTCTGGAACCGGTGGCGGTATGAAATGGGCCTGTTCGATCGGTTGTCCACGCTGGCCGATATAGTTCTGAATTTGCCTAAATTCTCCTGGCCTGCGCTCTGCGCCGCGCACGCCTTCCAAAAGTCGCGCATGGATTTCTCGGATTAGACGAAGGCAGACTGGCAATTCTTTGATTCGTGCGAGACCGTATTCCAATGCCTTAACATAGTTAGCTACTTCTCTTACGTCAGGAGTTTTTGGTTCCTTCGACGGGCTTGCCTCGAATAGCAATAATTCTTCCTCAGTGGCGAGGGTACCCTCGATTCGGCTCGACAAGACGGCCTCGCGGCGCAGGAAGGGGCCGATCAGCATGTGGGGATTAGGCAACATTTGGCCCAAGCCAGCCAACTGACCGAGCGCCAAGTTAGCCTCGGAAAGAAGCTGAACCGTCGTGGTGTCAAATTCCAATTCGGGGGCCAAGGGATTGGGCATAAAGCCAAAATAGCACTGGGCATTTGACCAGTCTCCCGGGAGCGATTGTCGTGAAGTCACTGGGGTTCATAGGGTTGACCCTGTTTCTGATACTTTAGTACAGCAAGGTCATAATTATGACGGTTCTTTGCCTAAAAGTATAATAAACCGTCCTTTGCGACGCAAAGGGAAAGCACCTTTCATTATTATACCTGAAGCACAAAAAGTAAAATACACCGTCAGGAAACGCTATCTTAATAAAATACTGCGACTTACGCCACTAATTCTAGACATCCTGAATCTCGGTTATTTGAGGCTTCAGCCCGAAGGGTTACTTGCCAGGTTGCTCTTCGAACTCCGGCTTCCCTATTCCGCCTTGGCGTAGTGGATGGCATTGAAAAACAGCTTGAAGGTGCCGTGAGGTTGCGCGCGGAACTGGGCGGGGAAGCCGATGGCAATGACTTTGCCCCGGCCGTAGCTCATGTCGGCCACAGCAATGTCGTCGGTGATGTTGTCCTCGCTGGCGAATTGCCGGTGGGGAACTACTTCTTCTCTTCTTCCTCGCCGACCAGAGTCACCGCCAAGACGTGGACCGACTTCTTTTGAGCATTGACGCGACCAGTGACCTGCACGTGCTGGCCTTCATGGCCCTTCAGAGTATCGGGATTCTCGACCGTCCATATCTTCTTGTCCGTGTCCCTCACGAATACCATCTTTTGCGGCTTCCACTCCGGGTGGCCAATGTCCTGGCCGCCCCCGATGCACTTCCTGACGCAATCCGCGCCGCCGGGCTTGGTGTGCAGGGTGCCACAATAGGCGTCGCTGACCCAGCCGGCGACGGTGACGGCCCGGTTCTTGGCCGCGGCCCCTGCGACCTTATGCTTGGCACCGGCCAACAAGCTCAGCGCCAGACAGACGGCCAGTATCAGCCCAATCCGCTTCCTCATCGTTGTTATCTCCCGGTGGCGCGGGGGCGGGAGGGTCGGAACGGCTAAATAAAAACTTGTTATCCTAATTAAACCGCCCGGGGCGTCTCAACTGAAATTGTCAGGCCCGGGAGTATCGGGCTTCAGCCCGATATGCATATCGAGCGAAAGGGCAACGCTCCTCCCAAGCGGCGGTCTTCACCCGGGCAGATGGAGCACGAGAATCTTGCGCTCGGTCATTTCCTCGATGGCGTAGCGAATGCCTTCGCGGCCCGTACCTGAGTCCTTCATTCCTCCGTAAGGCATGTGGTCCACCCGGAAGGTGGGCACGTCGCCCACCACGACGCCGCCCACTTCGAGTTTTTCATAGGCTGAAAAGATGGCCTCGATGTTGCGGGTGAAGACACCTGCCTGGAGGCCGAAGCGCGAATCATTCACCGCTTCGACCGCCTGCCCGAAATCGTCATAGGGCTCGACGGTGACGACGGGCGCGAACAACTCCAGGCAATTCACTTTCATCTCGCGCCGGGTGCCGGTCAGCACCGTCGGCTGAAGCAGCGCGCCGTGCCGCTCTCCGCCGAAAAGGATTTTCGCGCCGGCGGCGACCGCTTCTTTCACCCAACTCTCGGCGCGCTGGGCATCGGCCGGGCTGATCATCGGGCCAACGTCGGTTTTTTCGTCGAGCGGATTGCCCACCTCAAGAGCCCGCACCCGGGCCAGGAATTTCTCCAGGAACGGTTCCCAGGCCGGCCGATGCACCCGGATGCGCTGCACCGCGATGCAGCTCTGGCCGGCGTAAGAAAATCCGCCAGCAGCGCAACGCTCAGCGGCATAATCGAGGTCGGCGTCGCTGTGGACGATCACGCCGGCATTGCCGCCCAGCTCGAGCGTGACCCGTTTCTTGCCCGCCTTTTGCTTCAATTCCCAGCCAATGTCGGAACTGCCGGTGAACGTCAGCATCTTGAGCCGGTCGTCGCTGACGAGCGATGCCGCTTGCTCGGCCGAGCACGGCAGAACATTGTAGGCGCCGGCAGGCAGACCGGCCGCCTGGCAAATCTCCGCCAGGATGAGGGAGCAGATGGGCGTCTTGGTGGCCGGCTTCTGCACGACGGAGTTACCCGCCGCCAGCGCCGGCGCCACTTTGTGACCGACCAGGTTCAAGGGAAAGTTGAAGGGCGTGATGGCCAGGATGGGACCGATGGGGAAGCGCCGCACGATGCCCCAGCGACCCGCGGCCGCCGCCACCAGGTCGAGCGGCATGAATTCGCCCAGGAGGCGCTGGCTTTCTTCAGCGGCTGTGCGGAAGGTGAAGACGGCGCGGTCGGCCTCGACGCGGCCGGCTTTTACGGGCTTGCCCGCTTCAAGCGCCAGCATCCGGACTAACTCCTCGCGGCGCGCTTCAAGCCCGGCTACGATGGCGCGGAGGATCTCCCCCCGCCGGTGAGTGGGCAGCTTCGACATCCGTTCAAATCCGGCCTGCGCCTGCCGGACCGCCTCCTCGATGTCCGCCGCGCGCGGCCGGCGAACGATGCCGACAACGGAATCATCATAGGGCGAACGCACCTCAAACGGCTCGCCGGAAGCGCGAAACTCTCCTCCCACCAGATATCCCCATTCGCGCACCGCTGTGGCCGTTTCCGCCTTGTTCATGATGGCACCTCTCTCGAAGCTTCGGGACCGATCCGGTTCAGCGAGCTATTCTACTATGGCTCTTCAACACCGCGGGACAATCGGGATTCCCCCACCCAGCATAAAACGCTGGATGGGGCAGCCGCCAGACTACAATCTGTTTCATAACCGCCCCGCGTCAACCCCGTCATTCTGATGCGGCTTTGCGGGAGAAGAATCTCGGCGTCAAGATGCTTCACTTCGTTCAGCATGACACATCCATGAGGCCCGCGCCGTTTCCGGCCGTGCGAATAGCTTGGCGCAAGGAAACGTTATAATGGTGGATTGACTCCCCGGAGAGTTTCGGAATTTTGCCGATGAACGTCGTCCTGATCTCAACGTATGAGCTGGGCCGTCAGCCTTTTGGGGTGGCTTCGCCGGCGGCGTGGCTGCGGCAGGCCGGAGCGTCGGTCACCTCGATGGATCTTTCTCGCGCAGGCTTTGGGCCGGAGGCGATCGGCTCGGCTGACCTGGTGGCTTTCTACGTCCCGATGCACACCGCCACGCGGTTGGCCACGCGTCTTGTCGGGAAGGTGCGCGCGCTCAACCCTCGCGCCCACCTTTGCTTCTACGGGCTCTACGCTCCGGTCAACGAGCGTTTCTTAAGAAGGCTTGGCGCAGAGACCATCTTGGGCGGCGAGTTTGAGGAAGGGCTGGTGAAGCTGGTGGAACGCTTGCGCGCCCGAATCGAGCTCGCGGGCCGGCCACGACGGGACTCGGCGGGAGCCGTCGCCCAACCAGAGCCGGTGATTTCTCTTGCGAGGCAGAAGTTTCAGGTGCCGGACCGCGAGGGTCTGCCGGAACTCTCCCGGTACGCGCGCTTGATTTGCGGCGATGGCACGTTGCGCACCGTCGGTTACACCGAGGCCAGCCGCGGGTGCAAGCATCTCTGCCGTCATTGCCCGATCGTCCCCGTTTACCGCGGCCAGTTCCGGATCGTCCAGCCGGAGGTGGTGCTGGAGGACATTCGGCGGCAAGTGGCCCGCGGCGCGCAACACATCACCTTCGGCGACCCGGACTTTTTCAACGGGGTGGGCCACTCGGTGAAGCTGGTGGAGGCCCTGCACCGCGAGCATCCCGACCTGACCTACGACGTCACCATCAAAATCGAACACTTGCTCGGGCATTCCCGGCACCTGGCCACGCTCAGAGACACCGGCTGCCTGTTTGTGACCAGCGCGGTCGAATCCATTGACGACCGCGTCCTCAATATTCTCGACAAGGGACATAGCCGGGCCGACTTTATCGAGGTCACTCGAAGGTTCCGCGAGGTTGGATTGAACCTCTCGCCCACGTTCGTGACGTTCACTCCCTGGACCACCTTGGAGGGCTATCGGCAGCTTCTTTCTATGATTGCCGAGCTGGACCTGGTGAACCACGTCGCACCGATCCAGCTTGCCATCCGTTTGCTGATCCCCGCCGGCTCACGGCTCCTGGAACTCGCCGAGGTGAGAGAGCTGGTAGGCGAGTTCGATGAGGCGTCTCTCGTTTATCCCTGGGTGCACGAGGATCGTCGGGTGGAGAAGCTTTGCCGGGACGCGCGTGAGCTGGTGCGGAAGTCCGAGGCAAAAAAAGAATCCAGGGAGACCATTTTTTCGAAGGTATGGGCCCTGGCCGATGCGGCTGGGAAGGGCACGGCGGAATTTATCCCGACGAAGTCGGGAGCCATGCCGCAGCCTGGCTCGACTGCGAGAGGCTTCTTCCTCCCTTCGCGCGCCACCATCCCATACCTGAATGAACCCTGGTACTGTTGAGCCGAGCCAACCGAGGAGCAGGTTGCTCTTCTCTAGCGCGTTCAAGCGGATTTGGCGAATGGTCATAGAGACTCCCATCGATTCGGTCGGCCGTGCGAGGCGGCTTCTTTTTCTTACGACCAAGACCGGATATCAGGCGCTGGCCTTTTTGGAAGCTGCCCGGAAGATGAAGGTCGCCATGGTGCTGGGGACGGACCGTTGCCACGTGCTCAAAGATCCGTGGCAGGATGGGGCACTCCCGCTCCGCTTTGAAGATCCGGAAGCGTCGGCGCAGACGATCCTGGAATATGCGCGGGACAACCCGATTGACGGGATTATTTCGGCAGGCGACCGGCCGGCAGCCACTGCCGCCTTTGCCGCCCGCGCCCTTCAAATTCCTTATCACCCTCCGGCAGCCGCGGCGGCATCGCACGATAAGTTCAAAACGCGACAACTTTTCGAGGCGGCGGGGCTGCCCGTGCCGCCTTTCGCTCGCTACTCGATGGACGAAGATCCCCGCCGCGCCCTCGACCGCGTGCCCTTTCCCTGTGTCCTGAAGCCGCTCGCGCTATCCGGCAGCCGGGGCGTGATCCGCGCTGACAATCCGGAACGGTTCGTCGCCGCGTTCGAAAGGATCCGAGCGCTTCTGCGGAAGCCGGAGATTCGGGTGCTTCGGGAAGAGGCCAACGATTGGATCCTGGTGGAAGGATTCATCGAGGGCGGGGAAGTTGCCGTGGAAGGAATCCTGGAGCGAGGCAGGCTGCGCATCCTTGCCATCTTTGACAAACCCGACCCGCTGGACGGACCGTTCTTTGAAGAAACGATTTACACCACTCCCTCCCGGCGGGGCGCGCCGGCGCAAGCCGAAATCGAGGAATCTACCCGGCGAGCAGCCCGGGCGCTTGGACTTTTTCATGGGCCGATCCACGCTGAAATCCGGTTCAACGCAGGCGGGGCATGGCCGCTCGAGGTGGCGGCGCGGCCCATTGGCGGGCATTGTTCGCGGGCGCTCCGGTTCGATGCCGGAGTCTCTCTCGAAGAAGTCGTGATCCGGCATGCCTTGCAAATGGATCTCGACAGCGTTGAACTCCAGGCCGGGGCTTCCGGTGTGATGATGATTCCGATCCCGAAGGGCGGAATTTTCAAGCGGGCTGAGGGAACCGAGGCGGCGCTCGAAACGCCCGGGGTGGAGGAGGTTCAAATCACCGCCAAGCCGGACTTTCGGCTCGATCCTTTGCCGGAGGGCTCCACTTATCTGGGGTTTATCTTCGCTCGCGGGTTAACCCCGGAGGCGGTCGAGCAGGCATTGCGCGCCGCCCATTCCCAACTCCGCTTCGTGATCGCGCCCGACATCGCAAGAGCGGCAAGCGAGAGGCGAGACTGACTAGGATTCCGAAATCAGGTCTTGGCCTGTTGCGGCACATAGCCCGGGGGCAGGGCGGCGCCGGCGCCAAAGAAATAGTCTTCCATCTGCTTCAGGATGATTTCCTGGGCCTCGGGCGTCCCGAGGTTGAGCTGGTATTCATTGACGACCATCTTCATATGCTCTTTCCACAGGTTCCAGGCTTCCTGCGAGACGTTTTCATAAATGCGCTGTCCGAGCTCACCCTTCAAAGGCGGCGCGGCAAGCCCCGGCATCTCTTTCTGAAACTTGACGCATTTCACCATCCGTTGTGTCACGGCGAGACCCCCTTCTTCCAAGCTAGAAACCTTATCCGCCGGCCGCGCCGCCCGGCGCCGCCGATAGCGCTGGTGGCGCGCATGCCCGCCGCGGCGGGCCGCCCCGATGGTTTTGCCAAAGCGTCTATCGTAGCAGAAACTTGCGCCGTGCACGCGAATCATGCAAGCTGGTGGTGCGGGGTTTCGATTCTCGCTCGAGGGGGATGGGCATGCCGCACGTGGTTGTTTATTCGTCTCCTGGCTGAGAGGCTTGCCGGACCGTGAAAGAGTTTCTTTCACAGAACAAGATATTCTTTGAAGAAAAAAACTTGAACGAAGAAAAGTGGCTTGAGGAGCTGGGGGAGACGTACGGCGTCTATTCCGCGCCAACCGTCATCGTAGATGGAACGTTGATCGAAGGGGCAAACATCGCCGCCATCGCTCGGGCCGCGGGAGTGCCCTATTAGTGCCGTTCCAAGTTGACAAAGGTAAGAGGGAAGGTAGATCAGAGCTTCCCGCCGGCATCGCCACACGGTGAGACTCAAAGCGGCAAATAGTGGGAACGGGATTAGCCGGTCAGCCTGGTGAAGGTGCAGGTGGTCGAGCGAACATCTTGCACCTGGCCGCACTCCTCATTCTCGCACCTTCTGTCCTCAAACTTGTTGGGCCAGCCGTCCTCCTCGGAGCCGATGTAGCGAAAGCTCTGCCTCTGTCCGCAGCTCATGCACGCCCACTCCACCAGATAGACATCCATGGTCTTCTCCTGGGTTCGGACTGCGCGAAAGGCCTTCGCAGGGTTTGAAAGCGAACTAAGAATCCAAACCCACCCTCTCTAAATTAGCGGGGCGCATTGCCTGTGTCCAGCAATGGCTTTGGGTGTAAGATTCCAAAAGGAGTCCGGGCCCGTAGCTCAGCGGTCAGAGCAGCGGACTCATAATCCGTCGGTCCCTGGTTCGAATCCAGGCGGGCCCACGACCTCTTCTTGCGCTCTTTGCTTCTGCCGGATGAGATTCATCGTCCCGAATCCCAACGCATCGGGATCGGGACTCATCTATGAGGCACCGGGGCAAATAGTTGGAACGGGACTACGGCCGGGGAGCGGCCGGTGGCGGCTGGTCTGTGTTCCAGATGTCGGCCACCACTTTCCAGTCGGCGCTTGCCTGTTTCCGCCAGACCGCCACGTATTTGCCGCGCTCGGTTACCGGTTTGCCCTCGGGATCGTTCATCGTCTCCTCGTAGGTGCCGAGCAGGTAGCCCAAATCTCCCGCGCGGGACACCTCCACCTTGCTCGCCTGCCAGCTCAAGGAATACGCCGGGAGCGCAACCGTCTGAGACCAGAGTTTGCGAATGGCCTCTTTTCCCGTAACGATGGCAGCGTTCGGAGGAAACATCGCGGCATCGGCGGCGTAAAAGGAGACCAGGCGGTCAACGTCTTTTGCCCCGGCAGCTTTCGCGAACTCGATATCCGCCTGGCGGAGGGCAGCCCGTTCTCCCGAAGCTTCGGGATCCACATTGACCCGCCCGGCGCACCCGCTTGCTGCCAATACGAGCACACTTGCCAAAACGAAAAAAATTGCTTCATGACGTCCTCCTTTTAACAAGCTGACAGGAATATCGGGATTCATCCCGTTCAAGGTGAACCCAACATGTCCCGTCCCGATGCTTCGGGATTTGGAATCGGGCTAAAAGCGCGACAATCCCTACGGAGGTTATCCTGGCGGCTACCTCGCGTCGAGCGGCCCGACCCGAGGGTTGCGGACGCCTTTCGTCCGAAAACCTACAACCATTCCGTTGGCCAAAACCAGAATGCAGATCCCCTGCGTTTTGGCAAGAGTGGTCGCGAAGCCTTGGGTAGCAAGCGGCCTTAGTTTTTGCTCTTGGACATTGACTGTCTGGAGTGGATGGTTTCGATACCGGCCAACTCGGAAAACCTGCTCCGAGTCTGACCGGACCAGCCGGGGATGACCTCAAGAACTGTTCCGTTCTCGGCAAGCAAAATCGAGATCGGCACCGACATCTCGTCGGTGGCATACAACTGTTCCACCGCTGCCACTCCACCGAGGAAGATGGGGTACTGCACGCCGGTCTTGGCGACGAAGCCCCGGATGTTGGCGTCAGGCTCGGTGTCCAAGTTCAACCCGAGCAGATCAATGCCACGAGCGGAGAGGCGGGTGCGCAAGTTTTCCAGCTCCGGCATTTCCCGGGCGCACGGTGCGCACCACGTCGCCCAAATGTTGACGAGCGTTCGGCGGGCGGGGCGGAGTTGCTCGTACAAAGAGGTTGTACCGCCCTCGAGGGTCTTCAGGGCCAGATCCGGCATGGTTTTGCCGACGGCAATCTTCAACCCGCGGGCAAAACTCTCAGCAGGCGTCAGCGGATCGGGAAGGTGTGCGCGCCCGAGCGCGAGTGGCTCTGCCCGCCCGGCGCCTCTGCGCAGCAGCAGGGAGGAGCCGGCGCGGGCGTTGGCCTCGAACGGCTCGACTTTTCCATCCGGCCAGGTCACTTCCATCCATTCCGCCCGGTCGTCTTGACCCAGCCCGAACAGCAGGCGCGGGTCGTGCTGGGAGAGAAAACCGTCGCCCCCGCTTTTGATCTTGGTGAGGATTCCGGCGGAGGTCTTCACGCGGACAACGGCGCCGTAGGCGTCGCGGCCGATGTCCGGTCCGCCTTCCAGCGTGACCCGGAGGTAGTGGCTGGCCTGGCCGACGTTGTTGCGAAACAGCAGGTGAGCGTGGCCCTGCAGTGTTGTCAGAAAGACATCGAGGTCGCCGTCGTTATCGAAGTCAGCAAGAATGGCGCCGCGACCATCGCTGATGGAGTCCAAGCCGGAAACACCGGAGATATCCAAGAACTTTTTGTTGCACAGGTTCAAGTAAAGAGCGTCTCGCTCGTACCCGCTGAAGGAGAACCCCTGCTCGAGCAGTTGGCTTTGATCGCTGCGGAGGGCGCCATGTGGCTGGCTGGGATCGTTGGACTGCGTCACGACCTGACGCCAGAACTGGCTTCAAGTGTCCTTCATGGATTTCCCGGAGATGAAGCCGTTCGGGCTGTAGAGATCTTCCCAACCGTCGTTATCGAAATCAAAGAAGCCGCCGCCCCAAGCCCAACCGGCCGAGAAACTGCCTGCCTCGGCGGTGGCGTCGCGGAAATAGCCGCCGCCCACGTTCTCGTAGAGGCTGTTGCCTGCCGCCAGCTTCATGAGGACGTTTTGTTGCGGGGCTTGGCCGGGGAAGAGTCTGGAGAGAATGCGGTTGCCCGCGGTGGAGGACATATTGGTGACGTGCAGGTCGAGCCGGCCGTCGTTATTGTAGTCCCCGAACGACACTCCCATACCGTAGCCCGTGTCGAGCACGCCGCGCTCGCGCGCCTCGTCCACAAAGCGATCACCTCGGTTGATGAACAGGGCTTTCTCGCCGAAGTCGTTGGCGACGTAGAGATCCAAGCGGCCGTCCGCGTTCAGGTCAGCGAAGGCTGCCGCATAGCTCCACCGGCGATCGTCCACGCCCCACTTGGCCGCCTCTTCGCGGAAGCGGCCATTGCCCTGATTGAGAAAGAGCAGGTTCGGCGTACCGTTGGTGGCGCGATACCAGGAATCGGGCACGACGCGGCCGTAGTGGTTATAGCAAGCGACGTAGATGTCCGGGAGGCCGTCCCCGTTCACGTCGGCCACGGTGGCACTGAACCCCAGCGCCACCACCGCAACCCCGGCACGCACGGAATGGTCCTGGAAGACGAGCTTGCCCTCCGGAACCAGCCGGTTCTCGAGCAAGATTTGCGCGCCCACGTTGGAGATAAAGATGTCCTCGTCGCCGTCGTTGTCGTAATCGAGAGCGACAGGAGCGACTCCGCTATCCACGAGCATAAGCCCGGCGTCCTCGGTGGCGTCACGGAAGTGCCCCTGCCTGTTATTGAGGTAAAGGAAGTTGCGCTCGGGACCGGTGGCAAACAGGTCGAGCCAACCGTCGTTATTCAAATCGGCCGCCGCAGCTCCGTGCCATACGAATCCCATGTTCGCCGGCGTTCCATAGGCGGCTCGCGTAACGGCGACTCCAGCAGGCACCGAGACCTCGGAGAAAAGGTCGGTGACGGCCACCATGGATTCCAGACTGGTCACGACAAACGAGTCGAACTGCCACTGCCCGTTCTCCGCGCGTCGCACCCGCGTCTCCGCCGTTCCGCGCGCCCACTCGCGTTGACCATCCGTATTGCGGCCGATGGTGTAAAACGCGATGCGCGACTGTCCGCGGGAGCCCGCCGTTGCCGTCGGGACTTTTGCGCCCGGAACGGTGCTGGCTGAATCCTCAAACTGCGCCGCCTTGACTTTAAACCGCGCGTCTTCAATCTCGGTGAAGTGGCCCAGAAAATGGAACCAACCTTGCAGAAATTCCTCGCGGCTCAGCCGGCGCGGCGCCAAGATGGCACTCACGCCTGCTATCGGTGAGCCGGCTAGGGCATCCTTAGCACTCGCTCCGCCCGGAGGTGCGTTCGAAGTCCACTGATGTCGGCCAATCCACTTCACCTCCTGGCGAACGGGCAGCGGATATGAGGGAAAAGGCGTGGCGTATAACTCCTCAGGGAAAAACGTCACCGTGCGGTCGATCTCGCGGTCGCGCGTGACAATGGAAAGCTCGAGCAGGTCGTTGGCGAGCGACTCGGACAATTCTTCGATGATTTCCAGACGGTTGCGATCCACCCGGTGGCGGGATGCGGCCGGCGACGTGCTTTGTTCGACAGCACCCTGTTCGGACCCAGCCACGGGCTGCGGGAATGTCTCTGCCAGGCCCTTCGCGGCAAGAGCGTGAGCGCGATTCTTCTGCGTGTAAGCGGTTGGCTCCAAAGGAAGCTCGGGAGACAGGCAAATCGCCAGGGCGAATGCTGCGGCGACGAGTTCACGCGTCATGGGGTTCCTTTGGACCGAGAGGCTTGCGCTCCTGTTGCTCGAGGCGGCGTGTGCCCGTACTCGCACGGGTCAGCTCTGCCGCCAGTCCGGACTTTGTGCTCGGGCGTTCGAAGCTTTCTTTGCCCTGTCTCGACCGTTCCGAGATCCTCGAAGTCAGCCGATCGAAAATTGTGCGGTTTATGCTCTGCCGTGTCAAGACTGCTGGGGGATCATCGCACACGTAATGGCCCTTGGCCAGTCATGCCAACCCACGCAGGCTGGATGCGCCAAATCCGGGGCGCGACGCGTACTTCGCCGCGGATGCCGGTCGGGCGAGCCCGCATCCAGGCGAAGATGTTTCGCCCGAAATGCTTCACCATGAACGGAACCGCATCAACGCTCGACGTCAAAGTAAATGCCGGTGGTGGCGCGGTACTCGGTGATTTTCTTGCCATCCAGCACCATCTCCCGTAGGGCGACCCGCGCCCATTTCATCCCGCGCACGGTCTTGGCGGCCGCGGCCACCGTGCCGAAGCCTCGGGATCGAGTTTCGCTTTTCGAATTTCGAGTTTCGTTTAGTGCGGCAATCCGACGCGCCGCAGCGAAGCGGTGGCCTTTCAGCGGGTCTCGATTCCCGGCGCGATTTCCACTTGCAGCTTCTGCGTCTCGGTCGTCTTTCCGCAGGTCAGGGTGACGGTGTACTCGCCGGGTTTCAAAAACTTTTGTCCCTCGCCGCCGTACTCGGTCAGCAGATCCTTTGTCGGCTTCAGGTCCCAGTGGATGCGGTTGATGCCGGGCGTAGCCGTGATTTTGAATTTGGCCACGGGCTGTCCGGCGGAGTTGGTGATTTTGATCTTCACCGGATCGCCGGTGTACGCCTTCAGATAAAAGCTGATCAGCGCTCCCTCGGGCGGATTCTCGCCGCGGAAGATGGCTTTCCCGTTCCAATCGGCGAAGCCCGGCAGGAGATGGATGCCGTAAGCCGGCCGGGGCGGAAAGAGGTGCGCCTCTTTTTCCTGAACCTCAAGCGTCATCTCCTGGAGCGGCCGCAGGTCGTCCACGATGAACAGGCTGCGCCCGTGGGTGGCGATCACCAGATCAAGCTCGCGCGGGTGGATCACCATGTCGTCCACGGCTACTGTCGGAAGGTCTCCGAATTTTGCCCAGTGTCCGCCTCGATCGAAGCTCACGAACAGGTTGAATTCGGTTCCGGCGTAAAGAAGGTTGGGATTCTTCGGGTCCTCCCGGACCACTTTCACCGGACCGTCCGCAGGAAGATTCGATGCGATGCTCTGCCAGGTCTTCCCGCTGTCGGCGGTGCGGTAAAGGAGCGGCGCGTAGTTCCCCGTGCGGTGAGCATCCACGGCCAGGTAGGCGACTTTGGGATCGTGCCCGCTCGCCTCCATCCGGCTGACCCACTGCCCCTTGGCGTGCGCCGGCAGGTTTGCTGTAAGATCCGTCCAGCTTGCCCCGCCGTCGGCGGGGCTTGCTCCCTCGTTCTGGGTGATCCAGACCTTGCCGTCGTCGGTCCCCGCCCACAGCAGCCCCGCCTTCAGGGGCGATTCCGCGAGCGTATAGACGACGCCGTAGTTCTCAGCGCCGCTGCCCACGGCGATCATCTTCGGCAGCTCCTGGGTCGAGAGGTCGGGGCTGATGATCTGCCAGTGCTCGCCCCGCGTCGAAAGTCGGAAGACGCGGTTGCCCGCGAGATAAAGAACTCCTTTGGCGTGGCGGCTGCCGATAAGGGGCGAGTTCCAGTGGAAGCGAAAGGCTGGATGACCCTCGTGAGGCTCGGGTCGGAGGTTCTTGCTCTCGCCGTTCCTCAGGTTCATGCGGTGGACGTAACCCTGCTGGGATTCGGTGTACACGATTTCAGGATCCTCCGCATCGAAAACGCAGTAGAAGCCGTCGCCGCCGCCGATATTGATCCAGTCGCTGTTGATGATCCCCTCTTTCGAGCGCGTTCGGCTGGGGCCCACCCAGTTCAGGTTGTCCTGCAGGCCGCCGCAAATGCGGTAGGGGTTGCTCATGTCCACGTTGATGCGATAGAACTCGCCGGCAGCCATGCGATGGAAGTGCTCCCACGCCTTGCCCCCGTCGTAGCTCTGGTAGGCCCCGCCATCGGTGCCGAGGATGAGCCGCTTCGGGTTGCGCGGTTCGATGACAAGCGCGTGACAGTCCGGGTGAACCTTTTCGAAGAGGTCCTCGCGGAACGACCGGCCGCCGTCCTCGGAGACGTGGAGGGCAAAGCCCAGCACGTACACCCGCTGGTCGTTCTCCGGGTCCACGCGGACCTGGCTGAAATAGAAGGGACGCGGGTTGAGCGCGTTCACGCGCGACCAGCTTTCCCCGCCATCCTCGGAGCGGAAAACTCCGCCGCGCTTGCTGCGGATGTCGTCAATGCTGCTGGTGCCGCCCTCATCGCTCTGCACAATGGCGTACACGATCTTGGGGTTCTTCGGATAGATGGCCAGACCGATGCGGCCGGTAGAACCGGGAAGGCCATTCTCCAGTTTTCGCCAGGTGGCGCCGCCATCCGCGCTCTTGAATATTCCGCCCAGATCCTTCCCGTCGGTGTACGCGGGACCCGAAAGGAATGACCACGGCGTCCGTTGCCGCGCGTACAGAGCGGCGTAGAGGATGTTGGGATCGGAGGGGTCCAAAGCCACATCGCCACAGCCCACTTTGTTCGAGTACGGAGCCGGGGCAGTGAGGACGGCCTTCCAGGTCTTGCCGCCGTCCGTGGTCTTATAGAGGCCTCGCTCCGGGCTCGGGCCCCATAGCTCGCCAACCACGGCGACCCAGGCGGTATTGGGGTCGTTGGGGTGGACCACGATCCGGGCAATGATCTTGCTGTCGTTCAGGCCCACGTGAGTCCACGTTTCGCCGCTGTCCGTCGAGCGATAGACACCGTTGCCCCAACTCGAGCTGTTGCGGTCATTCGCCTCGCCCGTGCCCACCCAGACAACCCGCTGGTCGGACGGGGCTACGGCCACTGCCCCGATGGCAGCTACGGTTTCTTTCTCGAAGATTGCCTCGAACGTGACGCCGTTGTCTCCAGTCTTCATCAACCCGCCGGTTCCCAGGGCCACGTAGAAGGTGGCCGGGTCTTTGGGATCCAGCGCAATCTCGGAAACACGACCGGCCATGATGGCGGGCCCAATGCTGCGGGCCTTCAGGTTCTTGAGCATCACGGCGTCGAGAACTGGCCCTGCTGGAAACGGTGCCGGGGCGGGCGCTGGAGCAGGCGCTCGAGCCTGCTCCTTCTGTTTGGGTCTCTTGGTCTGGGCCGGCATGACCGCCGCAAAAACCAGGAGAAGAGCAAAAAGCCTCAAAGTAATCCTGAGCATCGGAACCTCGCTGCGGAATCGTGTGGGGCGCGGACCAGTCATTCAGTCATTGACAAGATGTAAGGATCAACCGCAATAGTTTCCTTGCCCGGTTCTAGAAAGCCGCCATCTTAGGCCGCACTGAGGGGTAAGTCAAACTTGTGGTGAGCAATGTCGAACCACGCGCCGCTCGACAGGCACACTAAGCTTTGGAGTGCGGGAGCAAGCTCCCGCCTTTGCAAGGCGGTGGCGAGCCACCGCACTCCACAGCGTTCCGAATTTCGATTTTCGTCTAGCGTGGCAGGCTGATGCTGATTTGAGGGATGCCGTCGCCTAGGGGGCGATCTGCCCTCGCAGCAGAAACTGCCAGCAAAACGAATCTATTATGCTGGTGCAAGTGCAGGACGCGGGTCGTAGTGGTTCTCCTGCTCCACGATCTGGCCTCTTTCTACCCGAAAGCAATCCACGACGCGGAGTGCGCGAGGCGGGTCACTGACCAGTCCGACGTTGGCTCGACTGCAAACCCAGTCTCCTTCAACGCAATGCCGGATCACTTCGATCTTACCCAGGTTGGGGAGCAGTGGGTTCAAGAAAGCCAGAATGTTGACTCTGCCTACGATGGGGATCTCCGCTCCTCCGTTGGGATTGAGCGGAGCTCGAAGCGTAGCGTTTTGAGCGTAGGGCACGGCTGAAAGGTCCTTCTTCGCTAGGCCGTCGAAGTAGGATTGGGCAATTTTTCGCAACTGTGCCTCCCGCTTGGCCGCGGTGCCCTCTCTGCTGACCGATTTCTTGACGGAGCGCTTTTTCACAGCTCACCTCCGGCTAGCTCATCAAACGGGATTGAATGGAATTTGCGGCCCCTCGGAAAGCTAGCCCAAATCCATATGTGGCTTGCCTGTCGTCATGCCATGTAGAACTCCCAGGCGATGCGGTCCGGGTCTTTGAAGGCGACATAACGCTTACCAAGGGTTTCGTCGAGCTTCACGCCCGTGTTCTCGACTCCCGCCGACGAGAGCGCCTTGGCGACCCTCTCCAGCTCGGCCGCATCCGCGCAGGCGAGCGAGATGTGATCCAGTCCAACGCGGAATGGGTTGAAGACGTCTCCCGGCGGCGTGCCGGCTTCCGGCCCGCGCACCGCGACCGCGGTCGAGCCCGCGCCAAAGATAAACAGGTTCGGCTTCTCCAGTAGAACGGGGAAGCCGAGTGTTTCGGCATAGAAGCGCTTGGAGCGTTCCAGATTGGTGGAGCGCAATGCCACGTGGTGGACACCGGGAGTTTTTATGTTGATTTTCACGAGGAGCTCCTTTCTGCGCACCTAACGCTCGGCCGGTTGCCCGTGCAAGGCGGGAACCAGGGCTCGGCAGACTGGGTCGCTGTCATCGGCTCAGATCATCAAGCAAGCGATGATGCGAAATCGTATGGATGATTACAGGGAACGAATCACTCTCGCAGGACATCTTAGGCCGCGCCGATGGCCAAGTCAACGCGAAGAAGGAACGAAGGAAGTACAGGAGGTTGAGGAGGCAAAGGGGATTCAGGAAGCAGAGGAGGTAGAGGAAGCAAAGGAGGTAGAGGTAGAGGAGAGGAAAAGATGGCCGGCCGGAGGCCGGCGCTACGGCGTTATTGGTTTTCGTTTAGTGCGGGAGCCCGACGCGGCCATGACGAGGGCGAAAGCAGAACTAAAGGGTAACCAGAAGCGGTCCGCAGGCAAGGCCCTCGAAAGAAAAAGGAGGGACGAGCCCGCTCGTCCCTCCTTGCTCCCCGATGGGCCTCAGGAACCTTCGGTGCAGCCCCCAGCCGCGCACCGCTTGGTACAGAGGGTTCACCCTGCCTGCCCTGAACGAAGTGAAGGGAAGGCTTCACTCTAAAGGGAACGAACCCCCCTGAGCCTACCGAGGAATCTTGCTCCCGGGCTCCCGAGGCTTCGGGACTACGACCCGGAGGTGTTGGCCGCGCTCGAAACGGCTGTCTTGGGCGAGCTGACATAGCCGGTGATGCGGTTCTTGCCCACTTCATTCACCACCAGCTCAAAGGGCGTCCGGGTGCCCTTCACGAAGAAGTAGATCGGCTCGTTGGCGGCGCGATTTTTCTTCTCGTAGCGGACATCATCGGCCCACAGCGCGATGCTGAACTGGTGCTTTTTGGTGTTGGTGCCGCGCAGTTCGAGAACCACGGTTCCGACGCGGGTGCGACCGCCCTTGCCGGAAAGGTCGAATTCGAAGTAGTCGCGGTGGCCGAGCCGGCGGAGTTGCTCGATCTCCTCATGGTTGCGGGCGATGAGCGTGCCCAGTTCGCCGCGGGACATCTGCCACTGCCCCTTGGCGTCGTCGAGGTCCTTGCGGACGCCGGTGACGTTGCCCGAGAGTTCCTCCACTTTCTCAAGGTCAGCCTTGCGGGTCAGTTCGGCGTTGACGCTCTCGGCCAATTGCTTGAGCGAGTCTTCCTGTTCGGCGCGGACTTTCTTGGTCTGCGCGCGGGCATTGGCAATCTCGCCTTGCGAGAGCTTCAGGCGTTTGGTGACCGCGCTCAGCTCGCCCTGCATCTGGGCATAACTCTCGTCGGACTGTGCCAGCCGCCGGTTCATAAGCTCGACGGTCTGGTTCAAAGCCTTTACCTGGGTGGTGAGCGCCTGGTTGCGTTCGCCGGCCTGATAGCCAAAAACAATCGCGACCACGGCAATCAGCCCCAACGCTGCGATGGCCAGCCAGAGCCGGCCGGTTCCAGGGCCGCTCGGTTGGCTTGCCCCGCCACCGTATGGTGCCGGGCTTGTGCCTGTTGATTCGTCTAACGTAAACATCTTGGTTCCGTCCTCTGCTTTCTCCCAAACTTTGTTCGCTTGTTTGGGCGTTATCAGATAGAGCACTCGCCATGCCAAAGCGAATCGGCCGGAACGCTCGCGTTTTTCAAGCAAAATTAGCGTGTTTCGAGGTATGACCTTTTTCGGCTGTCGGGAGCTTCAAGAAGTTTTTACGCGAAGTCCGTGTGTCTTTCATGGTTATAGAACGAGGCAAAAGGTTGCCTGGGATGGGCGTGGACGGCGACCGGGGACCAGCGACCATTGGCGGGCGACCAGTGGCCGGTGACTCAAAAAATCCAATAGCCCTCATTTGCTTTGCCTGTGGGGCCGGGTACAATGCCCGCGCTTGGATAGTCCAGTCCCTGGCTTGAGGAGGAAACGATGAATCTTAGCCGTCGCCGATGGATGGCGACTGTGGGGGTTACTGCTGCCGGCCTGGGCGTTGGCCCCGCCCTGGCGGGATTGTCCGGCCGGGTTCGGCCGGAAACGGCACGGGGAACCGCGGGGGAACCGCTTCCCGAACTGTCGGGACCTTTCCGCCTGCCGGTGAGCTGGTACCAGAAAACCGTCCAGCGCTTTCAGGCGATGCTGCAGCAAAAAGGGTTGGACGGAGCCATCGTTTCTCATGTCCTGAACCGCAACTACCTCACCGGCGTTTTCCTGACGGAGACGGAGCGACCGAACTACCTCTTTGTGCCGGCGAGGGGCGAGCCGGCCGCCTTCGTTCCCGGCCTCGACCGGGACATGATGGCGAGCTGGTGGGTGAAGGATTTTGAGTGGTACTTCGACTTTCCGCACGCCGGTGAATACAACAAGGTCCAGTGGACGGCGGGCAAGAAAGAAGACCTCTTCGAATGGGCGCTGCGGGGAATCGCCCGGCGAGGTTTTGGCAAGGGCAAACTGGGGATTGACCTGGAGCCGGCGCCTTCGCTCGCCAAACGCTTCAAAAAAACCTTGCCGAAAGCCCGTTTGAGTGACATCAGCAAGGACCTCCTCCACATGCGGCAGGTGAAGACCCCGGAGGAGATTGCGCTGACCCAGCAGGCGATTGACCTGCATGACCGCATGCTGGCCTTCGCCCGCGACTACATCCTCGAGCGCGGCACCGACGCCACCGACTTTGACGTCCGCCACGCCACCGAGGAGTTCGGCACGCACGAACTGATGAAAGTCCTGAAGCTCGACGGCAAGCCCCACACCGGCGTCGGCATCCGGCTCGGGTTCGGGTGTCGGGCGGGCGTCGCCACCGCCTATCCCCACCCCAACCAGTTTTTCTACAAAAAGATTGCCCGCGGCGACGCCGTCCAGATTGCTACCCTGATCAACATCGGCGGGTATGGCGGCGAGGGTTACCGCGCCCTGCACATTGCGCCGATGACCGACGAGCAGAAAAAGTTATGGGAAGTGCACACCCGGATGACGCTTGCCCAGGCTGAACTCGCGAAAGCCGGCACGCGCTGCCAGGAGGTGGCGGAAAAAGTCTTGAAGATGGCGATCGATGCCGGTCTGGAAAAATACGTCTATCACCGGCCCGCCCACGGAGCCGGGATGGAAGGCCACCAGGCGCCTTACCTCGCCCTCGGCGATGACACGGTGATCGAAGAGAACATGATGTTTTCGAACGAGCCCGGGCTCTACAACCCCGAAGGCGGCTACGGCTACAACCACTCGAACAACGTCCGGGCCACCAAGGAGCGTGGCGTCATCATGAACAAGACGCCGCTCACCAAGGAGTGGTGCTGGATCAAGCTCTAGCGAGCCCGATTCGGGCGAGCCGTGAGCGGCAGCCTTGTTTGACCCTGCCTGAGCTTGCTTGCCCGAACGCGGGCTTGCTACAATGAAAAGGGTTCACTTTCACACGGAAGCTTCCATGGTACTCGCGGGCAATGCATCCCGACGTCAAGCGGCTGATTGAGCTGCAGAAGACCGACCTGCGCATCGCCGAACTCACGGCGCAACTCGAGATTTTCCCGGCAAAACTGAAAGAAATCGAAGCCCGGCTGGAGCGGGCCAAGAAGGCGCTTGACGCGGCGCGCGAGCGCTCGACCCAGGTGCACAAAGAGCGCAAAAAGTTTGAGCTGGACGTGGATTCGTGGCGCGAGAAGGTAACCAAATACAAAGACCAGATGCTTGCCGTGAAGACCAACGAGGCCTATCGAGCCTTGCAACACGAAATCCAGGCGGTGGAGGAGGAAATCCGCAAGGCGGAGGATCGCGTCCTGGTCAAGATGGAGGAGGCGGAAAACCTGGAACGGGAAGTGAAAGAGGACGAGCGGCTGCTCCGGGAAACGGAGGCTTGGGCGAAGCAGGAACAAGGGCAACTGGAAGCAGAGCGCACCGCCGCTCGAGACGACTTTGCCCGCCAGGAGGCGCTGCGCCGGGAATGGACGGTCCAGATCGATTCCGACCTGCTCGATCGCTACCACCGGATTGCGCGGCTGCGACGGGGCCTGGCCCTGGCCGAGGCGCGAGACGAAATGTGCACCGGCTGCAATGTGCGCTTGCGCCCTCAGGTCTTCAGCGAAGTCAAGACCAGCCAGCAGGTGCAGACCTGCGATAGTTGCAGCCGCATCCTCTACTACCTCGAACCCGCCGTGGCGGGGTGAGCGCCTCGGAAGGCGCTTGACCGAATTTCCCATTCGCGGCGGAACGTTCACTTCAGGGCGAGCCCTCGGGCTGAAGCCTTCAGTGCGAGCACCCTGGCTGCCCAGCCCAGAGGCAGTTACCATGAAGATAGAAAATAGAAAAGAGAAAACAGAAGATGAAAAAATCTTCGCCTGAAGAAATGATCACGGTAGAAATTGACGGCGCCGCCCGCGGGAATCCTGGTCCGGCTGCCTACGGCGTTGTCTTTCGCCGTCAGGATGGGACGGTGATCGAGCCGCTGGCCCGGGCCATCGGCGAGGCCACCAACAATGTCGCCGAGTACCGGGGGCTTCTGGCCGCACTTGAATTCGCAGCCAAAAAGAAGTTTTGCTCCCTGCGGGTGCATTCTGATTCCGAGCTGATGGTGCGGCAGATTCAAGGCTCTTATAAAGTAAGAAGCGCCGCGCTGAAGCCCTATCACGAGCGGGCGAAGGCGCTGATCCAGAAGCTTGAGCGTTTCGAGATACGTCACGTGCCGCGCGAAAGGAACCGCGAGGCCGACCGGCTGGCGAATCGGGCGCTGGATGGTTCGCCCCGCCAGAAAGGCGGCTAGTGCCGTTCCAACTATTTGGGGCCATTTTCCGTAAGTCACACGGCATGCTTTATTGATCATACAGGATCGAGATGTATAGGCTCATCAAGTTGGAACGGCACTAGCCGTAAATGGTAAACCGTTCGACCGCTGGGGTGGACGGATAACGGCGGGCGCTCAGGCGACGGCCTATTTCAAAAACATTGTCCGGTAGAGCGTATCGCGCTGCATGGGGATGAATCCGGCCTCGCGGATGATGCGGCGGAGTTCTTGCTCGGTGGTGCAATTGCGCGTGCCGGCGGCAGCGACTACGTTCTCCTCGATCATGACGCTGCCCACATCGTTCCCGCCGAAGCGGAGGCCAATCTGTAGCATCTTGAGCCCTTGCGTGACCCAAGAGGCCTGAATGTTGTCGAAGTTGTCGAGAAAGATGCGGCTGATGGCGAGCGTCTTCAGGTAGTCCACCGAGGTGGCCTCGTCCCAGCCGCGCCCGCCGAGCGCGGTATGGTTCGGCTGGAAGGTCCAGGGGATGAAGGCGGTAAAGCCGCCGGTCTCTTCTTGCAGGCGGTAGATGCGGTCAAAGTGGTTCACGCGGTGGTGGAGCGTCTCGCCGCAGCCAAACATCATGGTGGCGGTGGTGCGCATGCCGAGCTGATGGGCGGTGCGATGCACCTCAAGCCATTCGGCGGTGGTGCACTTGAGCCGGGCGATTTTGAACCGGACTTCATCGTCGAGAATTTCAGCGCCGCCGCCGGGAATCGAATCGAGACCGGCATCCCGCAGCCGGGCAATCGTGTCGCGGAGCGGAAGCGCGGAAAGTTCAGCGATGTTGAGAACCTCCGGGGCGGAAAGGCAGTGGAGATGAATGCGGGGAAAGCGGCGCTTGATGGACCGGAAAAGGTTTTCGTACCACTCGATGCGAAGGTCGGGGTGGAGCCCGCCCTGCATCAGTACGCCGGTTCCGCCCAGGTCGAGAGTCTCCTGGATTTTCTCGAAGATCGTCTCAAAGGGCAGGAGGTAGCCGTCCTTCGAGCCCATCGGCCGGTAGAAGGCGCAGAAGGTGCAGTACTCGGTGCAAAAATTCGTGTAGTTGATGTTGCGGTCCACGATGTAGGTGACGATGTTGCCCGGGTGCTTCTTTTTGCGAACGGCGTCGGCCGCCATGCCGATGCCGATGAGATCGTCGGAGCGGAAAAGCTCGAGCGCCTCGTTTGATTTTGCTGTCGTCGCCGCCAGCATGGAATTCTCAAGCCTCCCTGCCGGATGGGAAGGCGCGCGCTTCTAGCAGAGTCGGCTTGCCCGGCAAGCCGGCAAAGCGCAACGGGCGCACCTCCTTGATCAACCCCGTATCTTCCGCCAGGCGATAAAAACATTCTAATCCGCGGCGGTTCTCCTCGTCGAAAGAAAAATCGACGTTCTCGGTCAAGTAGCGGCGAACCTCCTCCCGCGTCATCCCCAGCCGGAGGCTTTCCCGGGAGCATATCTCCTCGAGGTGCGAAAGCCCCTCGCGCTTCGACTCCTGGAAGGCGCGAACTACCTCAGCAGTGATGACTTCCGCCCTGCCAGCCCAAAAGGCAAAGACAAAGGCGTGACCGGTCCAACGTCGCCATTCGGATGCAAGGTCGAAAAGATAACGTGATCCGTCCTCGGGCTTTCGCTCGGGGCGCTCGGTACCGACCGCTCGGGGCGAAGGGAACTTCAATGCCGGATCGCCAATCACCAAGGCAGCATCGGCGATGGCGAGCATGGCATCCACGTCCGGGGCAGCGGACACGTACTCGGGTTCAACGCGATAGTATTTGCGAAACAGAATTTTCAAAAGGGCGACCGAGGTGCGCGAGCTTTGGTCGAGCGCCACGCAGCGAATCTCCGTAACCGGCTTCCGGCTCACCAGCACAATGCTGCGGACTTCCTCTTTGGCGGCGATGGCAATGTCCGGCACGATGACGAGGTCAGGGATGAGCTGGTATTCGATGGAAGGAATGAGTCCGACGTCGGCCTTGCCC
>Ga0209320_10000106_pt1 | contig 42154 bp, 35 predicted proteins | sample Rifsed13ft4_FD_184008 | JGI IMG/M metagenome (GOLD analysis project Ga0209320, IMG submission 184008) | Soil microbial communities from Rifle, Colorado, USA - sediment 13ft 4 (version 2) | ecosystem: Environmental > Terrestrial > Deep subsurface > Rock core/Sediment | place: Rifle, Colorado... | reverse complement strand
TGGAGCAGGACCACCCCGCCGCCGGGCACGATCCCCTCCTCGACCGCGGCGCGCGTGGCCGAGAGGGCGTCCTCGACCCGGTGCTTCTTCTCCTTGAGCTCGACCTCCGTGCCGGCACCGACCTTGATGATGGCCACCCCGCCGGCCAGCTTGGCCAGCCGCTCCTGGAGCTTCTCCTTGTCGTAGTCGGAGGTGGTCTCCTCGATCTGGGCCTTGATCTGCTTCATGCGGCCCTCGATCTCGGCCGGCGCGCCCCGGCCCTCGACGATCGTCGTCTCGTCCTTCGTGGCCACCACCCGCCTCGCCTGTCCGAGGTCCGCCAGCTGTGCGGAGTCCAGCTTCTTGCCCAGCTCCTCGCTGATGACCTGCCCGCCGGTCAGGACGGCGACGTCGCGCAGCATCTCCTTGCGCCGATCGCCGAAGCCCGGCGCCTTCACGGCCAGCACGCTGACGATGCCACGCAGCTTGTTCACGACGAGCGTCGCCAGCGCCTCCCCGTCGACGTCCTCGGCGACGATGAGCAGCTCCTTCTTGCCGGCTCCGATGACCTTCTCGAGCGTCGGCAGGATGTCCGCGATGGCGCTGATCTTCTTGTCGGTGATGAGGATGTAGGGCTCCTCGAGGACCGACTCCATGCGATGGGTGTCGGTCACGAAGTAGGGCGAGAGGTAGCCCCGGTCGAACTGCATGCCCTCGACGTACTCGGTCTCGAAGGCCAGCGTCTTCGACTCTTCGACGGTGATGACGCCATCCTTGCCGACCTTGTCCATGACCTCGGCGATGAGGTTGCCGATCTCCGCATCGGCCGCGCTGATGGTGGCCACCTGGGCCACGTCGTCGTGGCCCTTGACCGGCGTGGCCGCATCCTTGATGGCCTTGACCGCGACCGCCGTCGCCTTCTCGACGCCGGTCTTCATCTGCATCGGGTTGGCACCCGCGGCGACGTTCCTGAGGCCCTCGTGGATGATCGCCTGGGCCAGCAGCGTGGCGGTCGTCGTGCCGTCGCCGGCATCATCCTCGGTCTTGGTGGCCGCCTCCTTGAGGAGCTGCGCGCCCATGTTCTCGAAGGGATCGTCCAGCTCGATGTCGCGGGCCACCGTCACGCCGTCGTGGGTGACCGTGGGCGCGCCGTACTTCTTGTCCAGCGCGACATTGCGGCCCTTGGGGCCGAGCGTCGTGACCACCGCCGCGGACAGGGCGTCGATGCCCCGCTTCATCGCGTGGCGCGCCTCTTCGTCGTAGGTGATGAGCTTGGCCATGGGAACCTCCTCGGGCTGACTCCATCTCGCGGCCGCCCGTCAGGCGGTTAGCACTCTCGATAGGAGAGTGCTACCACACTGGCCGAGCGACGTCAACAACGACCGCCGCGTCGCCCAGCCCGCCCCGGTGCGCTACCGTCAGCGGCATGACCGAGCGCCGCCTCACGACCGCCATCCTGCTCGCCGTGGGGACGGAGCTGACCGTCGGTGAGACGCGCGACACGAACGGCGGCGACCTTGCCCGCGAGCTGACCGCGCTGGGCGTGGAGGTCCTGCGTCTGGCCGCCCTGCCCGACGACCTGGCGGCCGTAACGGCCGGCATCTCCGACGCCCTCGCCGCCGCCGACATCGTGGTCACGACCGGCGGGCTCGGCCCGACCCCGGACGACCTCACCCGCGAGGCCATCGCCGCCGCCTGCGGTGAGGTGCCGACCGTGGATGCGGGGCTCGAGGCCTGGCTGCGCGATCTGTACACGCGACGCGGCCTCGAGATGCCGCCCAGCAACCGCAAGCAGGCCTGGCTCATCCCGAGCGCCCGGGCTCTGCCCAACCCGGTCGGCACCGCGCCCGGCTGGTGGGTGGACCGGCCGGACGGTCGGGTGGTGGTAGCCCTCCCCGGACCCCCGCGAGAAATGACCCCGATGTGGCGGAATGAAGTTCGGCCGCGGCTTGGCACTCGTGGTGTCGGCGTGGACCGTGCCGCCGCCACGCTGAGGCTGGCCGGCATCGGCGAGTCGGCCCTGGCCGACCTGCTGGGGGAGGCGCGCCTGCGGACCGCCAACCCGCAGGTGGCGACCTATGCGCGACACGACGCGGTGGACCTGCGCGTCAGCGCGACCGCCGCCGACGGTCCGGCCGCGGCCGCGTTGGTGGACCGGGCCATCGCCGAGATGGGGCCACTCCTCGCGCCGTACCTGTTCGCCCGCGGCGACGAGACCTGGTCCGATGCCATCGGCGCCCGTCTCGCGGGCCGAAGCCTGGCGCTGGTCGAGATCGGCACCGGCGGGCAGCTGGGAGGGCTGCTCGGCGCAGCGCCGTGGCTGCTCTTCGCCGAGACGCTGGCGCCGACCACGCCCCTGGCCCGCCGTCACCGCGACATGGCGGCGTACGCGCGCCGCGTGCGCGAGATCGCCGGGGTCGAGATCGGGCTGGCCGTCCGGGCCCGCGAGCGCGCCGGTGACATGGCCGTGACGATCGCCACGGACATCGAGGGGCTCGTGGCGCGGACGACGCGAACGGCCTTCCTGACCGGCGACCAGGGACGCCGCCGGGCGGCGCTGGCCGCAGCCGCCGAGTTGTGGCGACGCCTCGGGGACGGCGCGCCGAAGGGGCGCGCTAGCTGATCGAGAGCACCGGCGCCTGGCGCGCGGCGCGAACGCTCATGCGCGCGGCCACGGTGCGCGCCAGCTGGCGCATGACCTCCGCGGCGGGCCCCGGGTCTCGCTGCGCGACGGCCGGCACACCGGCGTCGCCGCCCTGGCGGACGCGGATGTCGAGCGGGATGGACCCGAAGTACTCGATCTCGTGGCGCTTCGCGAAGCGCTCGCCGCCGTCCCGCCCGAAGATCTCGGTCACCTCGCCGCAGTGGGCGCAGACGAAGGTGCTCATGTTCTCGACGATGCCCAGCACGGGCACGCTCATGCGCTTGAACATCGCGAGTGCCTTCTCGACGTCGGCGATGGCCACGTCCTGGGGCGTCGTCACCAGGAGCGTGCCGCTGATCGGCACGGCCTGGGCCAGCGTCAGCTGCGCGTCCGAGGTGCCCGGCGGCAGGTCCACGACGAGGTAGTCCAGCTCGCCCCATTCCACGTCGCGCAGGAACTGCTGGATGGCGCCGCCGACGAGCGGTCCGCGCCACACGATCGGCTGGCCCTCGGGCACGAAGAACTGGATGGAGATGACCTTCACGCCGTAGCGCTCGAGGGGCAGGATCCTGTTGTCGGCGGTCGCCCGCGGCTGACCCTCCACGCCCATCATGAGCGGCACGTTCGGCCCGGTGATGTCGGCGTCGAGGAGGCCGACAGAAGCCCCCTCCATGGCCAGGGCGACGGCGAGGTTGGCGCTCACGGTCGTCTTGCCCACGCCGCCCTTGCCCGATGCGACGGCGATGATGTTCTTCACGCCCGGCACGAGCTGCTGAGCGGCCTGGGGCGACGCCCGGCGCACCGCGGCGGTCCACTCCACGTCCACGGCGCCGACGCCCAGCGGCGTCAGGGCTGCGCGGATGCGATCGGTGATCTCGTCCTTGAGGGGACAGGCGGGCGTGGTCAGCTCGATGGTCAACGCCACGTGGTCGGCGTCCACCGCGATCGATTTGACCATGCCGCGCGAGACGAGATCACCGCCGAGTTCGGGCTCCTGCACGGTGCGCAGGGCGTCATGGACGGCGGCCTCGCTGATGGCGGTCATGGGCGATCAAGTCCCTTCATCATGTGGTCGGGCCGGCCGGGGATTGTGACGGTCTGAGCGTCACAATCCTAATCCGCCCGGGCCGGATGTGCCGCGCGCCGGTCGGGAAGCCACGGTCGCGCGGGAACGAGCGACATCCCGCTGCGAAACGGCATCACCCGGAGGCCCGATCGTGCGAGATTCGCACACTCGCGCCGCCTGAGGCCGCGAATTGACACTCGTTTCGGGCCGTTCGTATACTGCGCCACCACCCCCGGCAGAGGAGCCCCCGCAGGCCGTGTCCGCCATCGACGTCCGCCTCGTCGACGTGACCAAGTCGTTCGGCGACTTCAACGCCGTCGACCACATCGACCTCGAGGTGCAGGACGGGGAGTTCTTCTCACTCCTCGGTCCATCGGGATGTGGCAAGACGACGACGTTGCGCATGATCGGCGGCTTCGAGCAGCCGACGAGCGGCCTCATCGAGCTGCAGGGCGAGGACGTGACCTGGCTGCCGCCCTACCAGCGCAACGTCAACACCGTCTTCCAGAACTACGCCCTCTTCCCGCACCTGTCGATCTTCGAGAACGTCGCCTTTGGCCTGCGCCGACGCAGGGTCGCCGACGCGACGATCAGGCAGCGCGTGACGGAGATGCTGGAGCTCGTCGAGCTGCCCGGCTTCGAGAAGCGCAAGCCGAACCAGATCTCCGGCGGCCAGGCACAGCGCGTGGCGCTAGCACGCGCCCTCATCAACCGGCCGGCGGTGCTCCTCCTCGACGAGCCGCTCGGCGCCCTCGACCTGAAGCTGCGCAAGCAGATGCAGGTCGAGCTCAAGCGCATCCAGCAGGAGGTCGGGATCACGTTCATCTACGTGACCCATGACCAGGAGGAGGCGATGACGATGTCGGATCGCATCGCCGTCATGCACAAGGGGCGCTACGAGCAGCTGGGCCAGCCGGAGGAACTCTACGAGCGGCCGCGGACCCGCTTCGTGGCCAGCTTCCTGGGCATCTGCAACCTGCTGCAGGTCGATCCCGACGGCAGCGCCGACGGCTACGCCGTGGTGCGCCTCGCCGACCGCACGCCGCTGCGCGTCCCGCGGGCGCTGGTGCCCGGCGCGAACCGCCTCGAGATCGGGGTACGCCCCGAGAAGATCCGGCTCTTCGAGCGTGTCGAGGACGCGCCGGCCGGCAGCAACCTCGTCGAAGGCGTCGTGCGGGACGCCAGCTACCTCGGGGTGAGCACGCAGTACATCGCCGAGCTGCGCGGTGGAGAAAAGGTCACGGTCTACGAGCAGAATGTGAGCCACACCGCACACGATTCGCTCTATCGGCAGGGTGAGACGGTCCAGCTCGGCTGGTCGCCTGACCACACGTTCGTCGTCGGCGGCGGGGAGACGTCGGCCCAGGAGGAGGCGTCGTAGCCCGGACCCCGGGGACGGCGAGGAGGAGGATCCGATGGAAGAACTCAACACCCTGAGCGCGTTGCAGGCGCCGATCAGCCGGCGGCGCCTGTTGCAGGGTTCGGCCGTGGCGGGCGCGGCCGCCTTCCTGGCGGCCTGCGGCGGCGGCGGCACGGCCACCGAGGAGCCGACGCCGGGCGGCAGCTCGACCGTCGGGCCGACGGTCGAGCCGACGGTCGCCGAGGTCCCGATCGAGGGCCCCCTGAACTTCGCCAACTGGCCCGCCTACATCGACCTCACGGAGGACGAGACCAGCTCACCCACGCTGGAGGCGTTCAAGGCCGAGTACGGCATCGAAGTCAACTACGTCGAGGACATCCAGGCCAACGAGGACTTCGTGGCCACCATCACCCAGGCACTCGACGCGGGCCTCGACACGGGCTGGGACCTGATGGTCCTGACCGACTACATGGCTGCGCGGCTCGTGCGCAAGGGGTGGCTCGACGAGATCGACCCGGCCAACGTGCCCACCGCCGCGGCGAACCTGCGCGGCGCGCTGCGTGGCCTGGCCTGGGACCCGGACCAGAAGTTCCATTACCCCTGGCAGTCGGGCGCCGACGGCGTCGGCTACAACCGCGTCAGCACCGGTCGCGACCTCACCTCGCTGGGCGACCTGTTCGACCCGGCCTTCGCGGGCAAGGTCACGCTCCTGTCGGGCTACCAGGACTCGTTCGCGATGATCCACCTGCTGCTGCGCCAGCAGGGCAAGCTGACCACGACGCCCGACCAGATGACCGTCGCCGACGCCCAGAAGATCCACGACTTCCTGAAGCCGTACGTGGACAGCGGCCACATCCGCGGCTTCACCGGCAACGAGTATCTCCAGGACTTCGGCAGCGGGGACACCTGGGTGGCCATCGTCTGGTCGGGCGACCTGGCTTCGTCTGGTGGTCCGGACGACCGCTTCGTCTACGCCTCCGAGGGCTCGATCATCTGGACCGACAACATGGTCATCCCCAAGGGCGCCGTCCACAAGCGCGCCGCGGAAGCGATGATCGACTGGGTCTACGACGTGGACCGGGCTGCCGCCCTGGCCAACTGGATCTACTACATCTCGCCGGTGGCGGGCGTCGAGGAGGCCATCCTCGCCCTCGATCCGGAGGCCGGCGCCAACCCCCTCCTCTTCCCGCCGGCCCAGGTGGTGGAGAAGCAGTACGCCCAGCCCGCGCTGAGCGACGAAGACGACCTCGCCGTCAGCGAGCTCGCCTCCGACCTCGAGGGCGCATAGGCGCCCGAACCGACCCGGGAGCCCAGAGCGACGAGCGGTGATCGGTCGCCTCGTCCACCGCTATCGCTGGGCCGTGCCGTACGTGCTGATGGCGCCGGGCTTGCTCTGGCTCGTCGCCTTCTTCGTCGTGCCCATGGTGCCCATGATCCTCTTCTCGATCTCCGAGGGGACGGTCAACACGGGCATCGTCCAGCCGCCCGACGTGTGGGCGATCGGCAACTACCCCGAGGTCGTGGTCAAGTTCCAGGACAACGTGCGCAACTCGCTCGTCTTCGGCGCGTTGGCCACGACCCTCTGCTTCGCCATCGGCTACCCGCTGGCCTACGCCATCGCCTTCCGTGGCGGGCGCTACAAGAACCTGCTGCTCTTCCTGGTCATCGCGCCCTTCTTCACCAGCTTCCTCATCCGCACCATCTCGTGGAAGGTCATCCTGGGCAACGACGGGCCGTTCCTCGCCGTCGTGCGCGACGCGCTGCACCTCGTGCCGGCGAACTTCAGCGTGATGGGCACGCCGCTGGCCGTGGTCTCGGGGCTCACCTACCAGCTGCTGCCCTTCATGGTGCTGCCGCTCTACGTGTCCCTGGAGAAGGTCGACATCCGGTTCATCGAGGCGGCCCGGGACCTCTACGCGGGTCCCTGGCGACCGCGCGGGACCGCCATCGGCGCCGCCCTCGGCGGCGCGTTGGCCATCGCGCTCATGGTCGGGCTGCGCTATGCGGACCCGGGCGACCCTTCCGGCCTGGTCGCCGCCGGCGGCGCCGCGCTGGTGGGCGCGCTGCTCGGTGGCCTCGTTGCCCACTTCCTGGTGACCGAGGCGTTCGTGCGGGTCGTCTTCCCGCTGTCCCTGCCGGGCGTCTTCGCCGCCTCGATCCTGACCTTCATCCCCGCCGTCGGCGACTACGTGAACGCCGACCTCCTGGGCGTGAGCCCGAACAACCAGATGATCGGCAACGTCATCCAGAACCGCTACCTGTTCCAGACCGACTACCCGGTGGCGAGCGCGCTCTCGTTCATCCTCATGGGCGCCATCCTGCTGGCCATCGCGCTGTACGCGAAGGTGCTGGGAACCGAGGAGCTCACCGGGGGCCGGGCATGAGGGCCAGGCGGCTGGCGCAGGCTGTCGACCGCGGGATCCTGCCCGCGTTCACGGCACTGGCCATCGCCTACCTGATGGTGCCCATCGTGGTCATGATCGCCTTCTCGTTCAACGACCCGGTGGGCAAGTTCAACTTCGTCTGGCACGAGTTCTCGCTCGACGCCTGGGCCAACCCGCTGGCTCGCCCCGGCCTCGCCGTGGCACTCGGGAACAGCATCCTCGTGGCGGTCATCGCGACCCTCGCCTCCACGGTGCTCGGGACGCTCATCGCCCTGGCCCTGACGCGCTACGCGTTCCGGGCACGCTCCGCCACGAACCTCTTCATCTTCATCCCCATGGCCACGCCGGAGATCGTGCTGGGGGCCAGCCTGCTGACGCTCTTCGTGGCCTCGGCCAGCCTGGAACCGTTCAAGAGCCTCATCCCCGAGGGCATCTTCTACCCGCTCGGGCTGCGGACGATCGTCATCGCCCACATCATGTTCAACATCAGCTTCGTGGTGGTCACCGTGCGCGCGCGTATCCAGGGCTTCGACCGCCACCTCGAGGAAGCCGCGGCCGACCTCGGGGCGAACGAATGGACGACCTTCTGGAGGGTCACCTTCCCGCTCATCTTCCCGGGCATCCTGGCCGGCGGCCTGCTGGCTTTCTCGCTCTCCATCGACGACTTCGTGGTGACCAACTTCACGTCCGGCACGACCAACACGTTCCCCGTCTGGATCTGGGGCACCATCCGCAACAACCTGCCACCGCAGGTCAACGTCATCGGGACGGTCATCTTCATCATCCCGGTCGCGCTCATCGCCATCTCCTCCTTCCTCGGCCGGCGCCGGGCGATGGAAGCGCTGGCGCCGCGCCGGGTGACGGAGTGATCGACGCCGACCCCGCACGTAGGAGCAAGGTGATCCGATGACTCTCTCCACCACGCCAGTCGCCCTCCCCGACCACGGCGTCGTGCCCGCCGTCTGGGGCCGCGTGACCCACATCGACGTCGAGCGCGGCGAGGGTTCCTGGCTCATCGCGAAGGATGGCCGCCGCTATCTCGACTACAGCTCGGGCATCGGTGTCACGAACACCGGCCACGCCCACCCGCGCGTCGTGGCCGCCGTCCAGGCGCAGGCCGCGAAGCTGCTGCACGGGCAACAGAACATCGTCTTCCACGAACCGGGCCTGCGCCTCTACGAGCGGCTGCGCAGCCTGATGCCCGGAGGGCCGTGGGGCGCCTTTCTCTCCAACTCCGGGGCGGAAGCCGTCGAGGCGGCCGTCAAACTGGCGCGGGTCGCCACCGGCCGGGCCGCGATCATCGCCTTCCGCGGCGGCTTCCACGGCCGCACCGCGCAGACGATGGCGCTGACGAGCGCGAAGAACATCTACCGCGGCCACTTCGAGCCGCTGCCCGGATCGGTCTACCACGCCGACTTCCCGTACTGCTACCGGGCGGCCGGCGGGCCGCACCCCATCGAGGCCTGCAACTGCGATTGGGAGGAGGGGCTCGATCTGCTATTCCACCAGCTGATCTTCCCCGAGCGCGTGGCGGCGGTCATCGTCGAGCCGGTGCTGGGCGAGGGCGGCTATGTCGTGCCGCCCCCGACGTTCCTGCCGCGGCTGCGCGAGATCACACGCCGGCACGGCATCCTGCTCATCGCCGACGAGGTGCAGACCGGCTTCGGGCGCACCGGCGAGCTGTTCGCGCTCCGCCACTGGGACGTCGAGCCGGACATCCTGGTCATGGCCAAGGGCATCGCCTCGGGGCTGCCGTTGTCCGGCATCCTCGCGCGGCGTGAGCTGCTCGAGCGCTGGGTGCCGGGCGCGCACGGCGGCACGTACGGCGGCAACGTCGTCTCCTGCGCCGCCGCCAACGCGACGCTCGACGTGATCGAAGACGAGGGGCTGGTCGCCAACGCCGCTGCTCGGGGCCGGCAGCTGCTCGACGGCCTACGCACGGCCCAGGGCCGCTTCCCCTCGCTGGGCGACGTACGGGGACTGGGGTGCATGGTCGGCCTCGAGTTCGTCCGGCCAGGCCAGGGCGACGGCCGCGTGCCCGATCCGGACGTCGTGAAGCGCGTGCTGGCGGCGGCCCTCGAGCGCGACCTGATCGTTCTTTCGGCCGGCTCCTATGCCCAGGTAGTTCGGATCATCCCGCCGCTGGTGACCACCCCGGGCGAGGTGGACCGGGCGCTGGGCATCCTCGTCGACTCGCTGGAAGCCGCGGCCGCCTGACCCGGGCCGCTCACCCCTGCGCCACTGAGGCGCCGCGCAGGCTCTCCGGCAGGGGTCGGGAGATGGCCAGCGGCCGCACGTAGCGCGCGACGAGCGCCGCCGTGCCCCCGACCGCGAGCTGGTCCATCAGGAAGCCGATCTTGGCCTCCTGCGCAGCGATGATCTCGTCCTTGGTCGTCAGCTCCCACAGCGTCCGCTTGTAGGGCCCGAGGGCCTTCTTGCGCGTCTTGTAGATGAACTGCGTCTCGCTCTCGCCCTCCCTGCGCTCCTCCGCGCAATTCGCACCGCACCAGCCGTCGATCTCGCGGTGCAGGTCGGCGGGGAAGGCCGGGTGCTCGTAGAGCAGGTTCTGGAAGCCCGTGGCGAGGTGCACCTCCGCCGTTTGCACGGCCGGGAAGCGGTGGAAGAGCTCGTCGGGCAGCGTCGACGCACCGTGCTGCACGGCGCCCGCGAGGCCGTACTCGCGCGCCACCGCGGAGAGGCGCTCGAGCGTCCCGAAGTCGAGCTTGACCGCGGCCACGCCCCCGCCCGGTAGCGGGATGCCGCCGTGGCTCGTGCCGGTCTGCACGCTGACCTTGCTCAGGCCGATCGCGCCGGCGCCCGCGAGCCGGTCGAGCTCGAGCCGGTACCCGTCGAGGTAGGTCCGCAGCTCCGCCTCGGTGGAGTTCTCCTTGCCCACCTCGCCGATCTCCCCGCCGATGCTGATGGTCAGCCCTGCAGGCTCCACGGATCGGATGAGCGCCGAGAGCTCGGCCGCGCGCTGGTAGTTGACGCGCTGCTGTTCGTCCACCGTCGGAAAGGAGAGGTCGACGAGGGTGGAGCTGTCGATGTCGATGTTGCCGTACCCGCAGGCCACGGCCTCGCGCGCGAGCTTCCGCACGCCGTCGGTCGTCGCTTCCGGGTCGGCGACGTACTTCCTGGCGTTGAACTGGTAGTGGTCGCCCTGGACGAAGACGGGCGATGACCAGCCGGCGGCGATGGCACCGGCGAGCGCGCCGGTGATGTATTCGCCCGGCCGCTGGAAGGTGTACTCCTGCTCGCTCCGGGCCAGCTCCAGGATGACCGTCCCGACCTCGCGCGCGGCGGCCGCCCGGAAGATGGCGGCGGCCATGTCGTAGACCTGCGTGCGCAGGTTGATGGCGGGCACGGTGAAGCCACCGACCTCGCCGCGCCCACGCGCCATGTACAGCTCGTGGATGCTCGCCGAGTGGCAGCCGAGCGCTTGCGACGCCTCCCAGACGATCCAGCGCGCCGCCTCCCGGGCCCCCTCGTCCGCGCTGAACGTCGCGGTCCAGACGACGTCGCGGATGCCACGACCCCGCAACGCGGCCGCGTCGTCGAGGACGAGCCGCTCCCCGTCCAGGTGAGCGATGCCGCTGAGGAGCCCGAGGAGCTCGGACGCGGAGGCGGCGACGATCGGCTGAGGCATCGGAGGGCCTCCTCGGAGGGCGGCGCGGAGATGGCGCGGGATCGACTTCGCCCGAATCCTACCGCTCCGCGGCCGCACCCGGTCAGTGCAGGGTGGCGACGAGGCCTGCCAGATGCGTCGCCCGCCGCGTCCGCTCACGGTCGAACTCGGCAGGCTCGCGGCCGACGCGCGCGGCGAGTTCGGTGACGATCCCCCAGGCGTAGTCGTCGAAGGCGTCGCGCGCCGCATCCCACGCCGCGAGCAGCGCCGGCGGCCGGCGCTGCACGTGTCCCTGGCCGTCGCGCTCAATGGGTCGCACGTAGTGTGCGGCGACCACGTGCCGCCGCCCGGTCGCCGCGACCTCGAGCACGAGGACGACGCCGAGGCCGCGCAACTCGTCCTCGCTGGCGCCGAGTGGTGACTCCGCGAAGTGCGCCTGGACCTCCTCGAGCGAGCGCCCCTCGACGATCCCCGGCAGGCGCGATGGCAGCGCTGGCCGACTGCGCGTACCGGCCAGCTCGCGGATGGCGCCCAGTAGCGCCGAGCGGCCGCTGCCCGGCGCACCGGCGACGACGACCGGGACCCCGCCCTCGGCGAGCAGCCAGACGACGGCCGCCAGGTTCGCATCGAGGGCCCCGGCCGCGATCCAGCCGACGATCGAGCGCGGGGGCGAGGGAACGCGGACGGAGCCGGTCATGCGAAACGGCGGTCGCACGAGGCGACCGCCGTGTACGGCACGTGCCGGGGTCTTGACCGGGCCAGGCCCGATCAGCGGCTGCTGTCGGTTCGCGTCATCCAGGCGACGGCCGAACCCATCTGGTTATTCTCGCCGCTGCCACCACTCGCCGCATCGTCGGGCAGCACGATCTGCAGCTTGTCGTCGTGGAAGATCGGCGCCTGGAACTGGACCGTCGCCGCCGGCGCCTCGCCCACGTTCGCGTCGGCGAGGCTCGCCGCCTGCGCCTGCGTGCCGGCCAGCCCGGCCGCCGGGGCGATGAGCGTACCGACCAGCAGACCGCCGGCAAGCACCTTCGTCTTGAACCTGGCTGCTTCCGCCGCCGTGGGGAAGCGCAGCGTGAGGGTGTGCCCCTCGACATCGTCGCCGTCGGGACGGCGGACGATGAGTCTGACGATGGCGCCGGCACCGAAGAGGTGGCCCTCGACATCGTCTTCGTCCTCGGCCGCCAGGCCGATCTCGATCTGCCCCGTACCCCCGAGCAGGGCGAGAAGGCGCTCCGCCTCGGCCGCGTCGACGGTCGCGGCGATGCCGCCGGCTCCCGGCTCGCCTACGAATTGGATGGCCTGCTCGCGCATGGTCGTCTCCGCATGTCCGTCGCCGCTCGGCGATGTGTCCCTCGCCGTGTGGCGATCGGGTACGAGACGAAGTGTAGGCGCATCGGCAGGGCGCATACCGACTCCGTGCCGACGTGCGGAGTGTCAACTTGCCGACACCGCGCGGCCTGACCCCGTCCGGGTCCGCCCGCGACGGCAGGGCATGGCGGGGCGATCGCCGCGCACGTTGTACGCCCCGCTGTCCCACTCTCCACCACCGGGTATGCCCCGGCCAGCCGTATGCCCCCGGGGCATCCGAGCCCTCGATTCCGCGCTCGACCGCCCTGCGATGGGTCCTCATCGAGCCGTAGATGAGCGTGGGTTCGGCCGCCCGCATGACCGGCTGGCATGCGGCAGCGCGGCGCGACGCCGGCGCGAGATCCGACAGGATGCGCACACCAACACGGATGCGCACAGGATGCGCACAGCAGGATGCGCTCAGCCCATCAACAGGATGCGCACAGCTGGCCGTCCACAAGGATGCGCACAGCTGGTTGACATCCGACCGCCCGCTCACCTATCCTGCCGGCGGCGCGCCAGCCGCGCGCCGGGAAAGGAGTCGTCAGCACAGATGTCGCCCAACTTCCGCTCCAGCGCCGTGGCCTTCCGGCTGCGGACGGCCGCGCCTCTCGGCGCCGCCGACAGCGGGAGATCTGTGCCCTTCACGACCTAGCGACAGGCGGCCAAGCCGCCAGGACGCTGGAGCCGGAGGGCCCGGATCGGCCCCCCGGCTTTTTTGTTGCCCCGCTCCCTGCGGGGTGCCATCGAAAGCCGAACGTCCCGCCTTCGCGGGGGCCCGTCCACCTCGTTCGACTCGATCGCACCCACCAAGGAGCACGACCCGTGAGCATCATCCTGGAGCCCCGCCGGACGGAGCTCGCCCCGGCCGTCACGCCGGACGCCGCTCGCCGCGCCGAGTGCGGCCCGGACGATGCGTCCCCCGCGGTCGCCTCCGGCCTACCGGCGCTGCGCATCGACCACGTCACCAAGACCTTCGTCGTCGGCCGCCACAAGCGGCCCGTCGTGGCCGTGGACGACGTCACGCTCCGCGTGGAGCGGGGTGGCATCCTGGGCATCCTCGGCGCCAACGGCGGCGGCAAGTCCACCCTGATCCGGCTCATCAGCACGCTGCTGACGCTGGATGCGGGACGCATCGAGATCTTCGGTCTCGACGTCGAGCGCGACGAGATGGCCGTCAAGCGGCTGATCAACCGCGTCAGCGCGGATGCGGCCTTCTTCAAGAAGCTCTCACCAGCCGAGAACCTCGTATACGCCGCCCGCCTGTACGGCATCGCGCCGTCCGTGGCACGCGGCGAGGCGGTGCGCATCCTGGCGCGACTCGGCATCGCCGAGACCCGCCTCGACCGGCCCCTCGAACAGATGAGCCGGGGGATGCAGCAGAAGGTCGCCATCGCGCGGGCGCTGCTGACCAGCCCGACCCTTCTCCTGCTGGACGAGCCGACGACGGGGCTCGACCCCCGTTCCAAGCTCGACGTGCAGACCTTCATCGAGGAGCTCCGATCGACGCACGACGCGACGATCGTGCTCACCACGCACGACATGGACGAGGCCGACCGCCTCTGCGACCACCTCGCGATCCTCGATCGGGGACGCGTCGTGGCCGAGGGCACGCCGGCCGAGCTGAAGGCCCGGGTCGCCAACGAGCTGGGCATGCCACCGACGCTCCAGAGCGTCTTCATGACCTTCACCGGCCGCTCCCTCGACGACGACGTCGAGGAGGCCGAGCCGGACGACGACTGACCGAAAGGAGCCGAACCGTGTTCGTCCACGACGACCGCCTGGTGCGGCGCCTCCACGAGCGCCGCATCGACGACCTGCGCCGGGCCGCGGAGGCCCGGCGCCATCTCACCCACCAAGCCCGGAGCCGACCGCAGCCGTCTCTCCGGCGGCGCCTCGGCCACTCGATGGTCCGGCTCGGGTCGCGCCTCGCGGCCGACCCGGGCTGACCGCATGGGAGACCCGACATGAGCGCCATGGGCCGCGAGCTGAAGGCGAGCTACGCCTTCGTCGAACGGAACTTCAACCTCACCAAGCGCTACTGGGGCTGGGAGGCCGCATTCCTCGTCTACGCCCTGGCCGGAGCGCTCTCGATCACGCTCATCGGCAAGGAGCAGGGCGACCCGCGCCTGATCCTGTCGCTGATGATCGGCGCGATCTTCTGGAACTACCTCTCGGTCGTCTTCAGCTTCATCGCCGAGACGATCGCCTGGGAGCGCTGGGAGGGCACGCTCGAGTACACCATGATGGCGCCCGTTCGGCGCACCTCCCAGCTCCTGGGCTCGACGCTCTACGCCATCCTCTACGGGCTGGTGAGCACGGCGGTCATCCTGGCCGTCCTGGTCGCCTTCTTCGGGCTCGACCTGTCGCACGCTGACTTCCTCACGGCCGCGGTCTTCATGGCCGTCGGCTCGCTCTCGTTCGTGGGCATCGGCATGATGGCGGCCGTGCTCCCGCTGCTCTACGTGGAGCGTGGCGCGCAGATGACCTTCGTCCTGCAGTCGCTGCTGCTGCTCGTGAGCGGCGTCTACTACTCGGTCGAGATCCTGCCCGACTGGATGCAGGTCCTGGCCCGCTTCTCGCCGGCCACCTACATCCTCGACGGCGTGCGCCGGGGGCTCATCGACGGCACGCCGGTCACATCGCTCGTCGGCGACATCTGGCCGCTGCTGGTCATGGCCGTCGTGTTCATCCCGCTGGGCGTGCGCGTCTTCGGCCTGGCCGAGCGCTATGCCAAGCGGACGGGCAAGCTGAAGCGAGTCGGGTGATGAACCTCACCGATCACCACCTCACGGCTTGGGGCTGGGATGCCGGCCGCGCGCAGGCCTTCGCGCCACATGCCGCTGAGGGCCGCATGCCGGGTCGCGTCCTGACGGCGACGTTCGGGGCCTACGTGGTCGGCTCGGCCGACGGCGAGCGCTTGACGACGGTCGTCCCCAGCCTGCTCCGTGCCGCGACCGATGCTCGCGATCTGCCGGCGGTCGGCGACTGGGTGGCGCTGGAGGCCGCCTCCGACGATGAGCCGGGGCCCGGTCCCCGCATCGCCGCCATCCTCGAGCGACGCACGGCGTTCGTCCGCCACGCCCCCGGCGAGGGCGTCGACGTGCAGGTGCTGGCGGCCAACGTCGACACAGTCTTCATCGTCATGGCCTTGCCGGGCGACTTCAACATGCGCCGCCTCGAGCGCTACCTTGGTGCGGCATGGTCGAGCGGCGCGCTGCCGGTGGTCGTCCTCAACAAGGCCGACCTCTGTCCGGACCTCGAGGCCGCTCGGCGGCGCGTGGAGACGGTGGCCATCGGCGTATCGATCCACATCGTCAGCGCCGTCGATGGCACCGGCCTTGCCGACCTGCTCCCCCATCTCACGGCGGGCCGGACGGTGGCCCTGCTGGGATCGTCCGGGGTGGGCAAGTCGACGCTCGTCAACGCGCTGCTCGGCGAGGAGCGTCAGCTCGTGCGCTCGATCCGTAAGGACGATGAGCGCGGCCGCCACACCACGACGTCGAGGGAGCTGATCCAACTTCCCGGCGGAAGCCTCATCCTCGACACGCCGGGCCTGCGCTCCCTCGCTCTCTGGGACGACGAGGGGATCGAGCGCGCCTTCGCGGACATCGAGGCGCTGGCCGCGGCGTGCCGTTTCGCCGACTGCGCCCACGATCGCGAGCCCGGCTGCGCCGTCCGGTCGGCCATCGAGGCCGGCGAGCTCGCCGGGGCGCGCCTGGAGAGCCGGCGGAAGCTGGAAGGGGAGCTGCACGCTCTCGACCGGCGCACGACGTCCGCCTCGCGTGCGGCCGCCAGACGATCCGGCCACCTCAGGAAGCTGGCCGCCGATGACGCCGGGACTCGCAAGCGCGGGCCAGCCGGCGCCTGGGAGGGCTGAACCCGTGATCGCTCCCGACCGCGACACCGTCGAGGCCCTGGGCCTCCCCACGATCCGTGGGCTGCGGGTTCGCCGCTACCGCGGGCCGGTGGACCACGACGGGATGGTCGCGGCCAACAACGCCTGGCGCCTGTCGATCGGGGTCAGGGAGCTCGTCACCCGCGAGGGGATGGACAACCTCTACGCGCACCTCAGCGGCTCGATCGCCCTCGAGGACTGCCTCGTCGTCGAGTTCGACGGGGAGATCGCCGGCTACGCCCGGGTCGAATGTCAGGTCGGCCACGACGGCGGCATGGTCTATGAGCCGGGAGTCATCCTCCACCCGCGACTTGGCGGTCGGGGCGTCGAGCGGGCGCTGCTGCGCAACGGGGAGCGCCGCCTGCGCCAGAAGGCCGGCGGGCGAGCGCCGGGCCCGACCGATCGGTTCCGCATGTGGCTGTGGGACAGCGACCTCGAGCTCAAGCGGGTCGTGATCGGCGAGGGCTACCGGCCCGCCCGCCACTTCTTCGACATGGTGCGACCGGACCTCGAGGCGATCCCCGCGCTGGCGATGCCCGAGGGGCTCGAGGTGCGGCCCGTGCTCCCCCAGCACTGGCGCCCGATCTGGGAGGCCGACGTGGAGGCCTTCCGCGACCACTGGGGCGAGGTCGACGAGGGAGAGGAGGCATACCAGCGCTTCCTCGGCGAGCCGGACCTGGTCCCCGAGCTGTGGCAGGTGGCCTGGGACGGTGATCAGGTCGCCGGCCACGTGCTCGTGGCGGTCCATGCGCAGGACAACGCCCGCTTCGGACTCCGGCGAGGCGTTCTCGACTCGGTCGCGGTGCGGCGGCCCTGGCGGCGGCGCGGGCTGGCCCGCGGGCTGATCGTGCGCGCCCTGCGCGCCCTGCGCGAGCACGGCGAGACGAGCGCCTCGCTGGGCGTCGATGCGCAGAACCCGCACCAGGCACTGCACCTCTACGAGAGCTGCGGGTTCGTCGTCGACACGAGCGGGACGGCCTACGAGAAGCCGTTCGCTTAGGCGAAGAGTCGGCGCTCCCGGGCGACCAGCTCCATCCAGGGATGTTCTCGCTCGATCGTCGTGGCCGGGCCGTGGCCGGGCAGCACGCGCAGGCTCGGATCCAGGCGCGCCAGGCGCTCCATCGAGGCCACCATCGCCTCGGGCGAGCCGCCCTCGAGATCGACGCGACCCCACCCGCCGGCGAAGAGCGTGTCGCCGCTGAGGAGCAGCCCGGCGTCGGCGGCGAGGAGGCACACCGAGCCCTCGGTGTGCCCCGGCGTGTGCAGGACGGTGAGACGGATCTCCCCGAAGCGCACCATGCCGCCCTCGGCCAGCTCGACGGCCGGGACGCTCGGCGGGATCGGGAAGGGCGCCATGGCCGCCGACGGGTGCTCGAGGCCGTGGCGGTCGAGGGCATGGGCCGCGATCGCGGCACCCGTCGCCGTCGCGACGGCCGCGTTATCCCCGATGTGGTCCCAGTGGCGGTGGGTGCTCACGATGAGCTTGAGCGTCCAGCCCCGCTCGGCGAGGCGCTCCGTCAGCCACACCACGCACGGCGTCGCCGTGTCGATGGCGATCGCCTCGCGGCTGGCCTCGTCGCCGAGCACGTAGACGTTCGTGGCGATGGGCCCGACGACGCGCTGGAGCAGCTCCATCAGGCGCCTTCGCCGGACCGGTCCGGTGCCGCCGGTATGGCGCCCTGCCGCGTCACCGGCTCCTCCGACGACGCGGGGCCGGCGCTCGACCGGGTGGGGCCGTCCGCGTCAGCGCGCGAAAGTCCACACCCTCGCGGAGCGTGGCCGCGTCCGCCAGGCCGGCGAGGACCGCCGCGCCGGCGAGGTCCGCGAGCTTCCTTCGCGCCGCCTCCCTCGTGAGCGCCTCCAGCCCGGCCGACGGGGCCAGCGCGACCCGCTCGAGCCCACGGGCGCCGATGGACGCCGCGTAGCGCGCCGCCCACAGGGTGACCGCCTCCTCGTCGGGCTCCTCGGTCCGGCAGTCGGCGACGCCGAGGATCAGGCCACGCTCGCGCGGCGCCTCGCGCGCCACGCGCCAGCCGTCCGGGCCGCGGATGAGGTCGAAGAGATGACTCGAGAACGGTGCACCGTAGAGGACGCCGCCGCCCGCGCCACAGGGATCGCCTCCGGCGACGCTGAGGGACAGGTGCCCCTCGACACCGTCGGTCAGGCGTCGCAGGGCATCTGCAGCCAGGCGTCGCTCGGCCTCGTCGTCCGCACCGACGGCGGTCAGCCCGTCCTCCTCGACCTGCACCACCGGCGCCCCGGCGGCCAGGAGCGAGCGAAGGACCAAGTTGCCCGCCTCCGCAGCGGCCAGCGTCGTCCGCTCACGCGCGGCGGCGGTCCCGGCCGGTGACCTCGCGGCCGTGTACGGCCCGAGGACACGCGCCTTGACCGGTCGCGGGTCGATGCCGCGGGCGGCGGCGAGGGAGCGGGCACGCGCATCGGCCACCCTCCACGCCGCGAGGGGATCCGCGTCCGGTTCCGGCCGTCCGTCGGCGAGCATGCCGAGGTTCGCGTCGAGCTGGTCGGCCAGGGCGAGATCCAGGGCGGCCTCGTCGTCGAGGCCCGCCGGGCGGGGATAGGGGCCGAGGATGGTCGCGAACATGGTCTCCGCTTACGGTCCGTTTACGTGCGAAAGGCCTCGCCCGCACCGCGCATCGTATCCTCGCGAGGATGAAGACGATCCTCGTCGTCGACGACGAACGGAACATCGTCGAGCTGGTGAAGCTGTACCTGGAGAAGGACGGCTTCGCGGTCGTGGCCGCCCGCGACGGCCGCGAGGCGCTCAGCCTCGCCGAACGCCACGACCCCGACCTGGTCGTGCTCGACCTCATGCTCCCCGAGCTCGACGGCTGGGAGGTCACGCGCGAGCTGCGCCGCCGCGGCGATACGCCCATCCTCATGCTCACCGCGCGCGGCGACGACGTGGACCGCATCGTCGGCCTCGAGCTGGGGGCCGACGACTACCTCGTCAAGCCGTTCAACCCCCGCGAGCTGGTGGCCCGCGTGCGCGCCATCCTGCGCCGCACCGGCGGCGCCGCCCGAGGGACACGCCCCATCGAGGTGGGCCCGCTGCGCGTCGACCCGCGCCGTCGGGAGGCCTACGTCGGCTCGCGACGTCTCGAGCTGCGCCCGCGCGAGTTCGACCTTCTCGCCGCCATGGCGCGGGATCCCGGCGTGGTCCTGACCCGCGACGTGCTCCTCGAGTCAGTCTGGGGCACCGACTTCCCCGGCGAAACCCGCACCGTGGACGTCCATATGGCCGCCCTGCGCACGAAGCTCGGCGGCGACGGCCCGCCCATCGAGACCGTCCGCGGCGTCGGCTACCGGCTCGTGCCGCCGCCCCGCGAGCGACCGGTATGAGGACGCTGCGCGGCCGCGTGGCGGGGGCCTTCGCGCTCCTGGCGCTGGCGATCCTCTTCGCACTGGGCGGCGTCCTCTTCGTCCTCCTGCGCGACCTCCACGCAGAGGCCAACAGTGCCGCGCTGTCCGACCTTGCGGTGCCCCTCGTCTCGCAGGCCCGGCTGCGGATCGAACAGGGAGTTCGCCTGCGCAACGTCCTGCGCGAGCTGACGGCCCAGACCGCGGCTCGCGACATCAGCCTCTTCCTCGTGGACCAGGGCGGCCGCGTGGTGGACCTGGGCGACGACCTGCCCGTGGACCGCGTGGACCTCGACCCACCGAACGCGCGGGGGACGATCGATCGTGGCACGTTCGCCGTGCCGAGCACGGGCTCGTACGTCTACGTCGCCGCCCCGTTCGGCGGCGCCCTTACCCAGAGCGGCCCGTGGGCGCTCGTGCTCGCCCGGCCGGACGATGCGGGACGTCGGGCGCTGGCCGACCTCGTCCGGGCCCTGTTCGTGGCGGGCCTTGTCGTCGCCGTCGTCGGCGCGCCGCTCGCGGTCTGGCTCTCGGGCTCCGTGACGCGGCCGCTAGACCGGTTGGCGACGGCGGCGGGCCGCGTCGCGGGCGGCCGGCTGCCGGGACCGCTGCCCGAGGAGGGCCCGCAGGAGGTCGCCCGGGCGAGCGCCGCCTTCAACGCCATGAGCGCCGAGGTCGGCCACGCCCGCACGGCGCAGGCCGACCTCCTGGCCGGCCTGCGCCACGACCTGCGCACGCCCCTGACGGTCATCGGCGGCTTCGCCGAGGCGCTGCTCGACGGCACCGCCCATGGCCCGGACGCGGCCAGGGCCGCCCGGGCCATCGCCGACGAGACTTCGCGCCTGGAGCGGATGGTGGACGATCTGGGCGACCTCGCCGATCTCGAGGCCGGCCGGCCGCTGCGCATCGAGCAGCTCGACGGCGGGGAGCTGGCGGCCGCGGCCGTGGAGCGCTTCGCACCGCGGGCGGGCGCGGAGGGCTTGGAGCTCACCGCGCTGCCGGTGGCGGGTCCCCTGCCCTGCGCCGCCGACCGCAGCGCGGTCGAGCGCATCCTTGGCAACCTCGTCGCCAACGGGCTGGCGCACGCGCCCCGGCCCGGGGGGCACGTGACGGTGGAGGCGGCGGCCCTGCCCGGCGGCGAGGTCCTGCTCGCGGTGCGCGACGATGGGCCGGGCATCGCCGGCGCGGCGCTGGGGCGCATCTTCGAACGTTTCTACCGCGCCGACCCGTCGCGCTCCGGGCCCGGCAGCGGCCTGGGACTGGCCATCGTGGACGAGCTGGCACGCGCCCACGGCGGGCGGGCATTCGCGGAGAATCTGCCCATCGGCGGCGCACGGGTGGGAGTGGTCCTGCCCCGCACGCCGCAGCTCGCAGCGGAGCCAACCATGCCGCCGTCGGCCGCCTCCTGATGCCCGCCCCGCGCCGCCACGACGTCCCGTCGGCCGACGTCCCGGCACGACCCGCCTGGGGGCGACACGGCGCGGTCGTCAGCCCGCACCACCTCGCCAGCGCGGCCGGCCTCGGCGTGCTCCGCGCAGGCGGGACCGCCGTGGACGCGGCGATCGCCACGAACGCGGCGCTGGCCGTCGTGGCCGCCCACTCCTGCGGGCTCGGCGGGGACGCCTTCTGGCTGATCTGGGACGGCGACGCGCTCCACGGACTCAACGGCAGCGGCCGCTCCGGCGCGGCGGCCAGCCTTGCCGGCGCCCGCGCGGCGCTCGGCGACCGGATGCCGCTGCGCGGACCGTGGACCGTCACGGTGCCCGGCGCCATCCGCTCCTGGGGGGATGCCCACGCAAGGTTCGGGCGCCTCAGCTGGCCGGACCTGCTCGCGCCGGCGGTCGAGCTGGCCGAGGGCTTCGCCGCGAGTCCCGCCTGGTGTTCCATCATCGAGGGTGCAGCGGGCGTCTTCGGGACCGACTCCGACTGGGCCCGGGTATTCCGGCCGCACGGCCGGCCATGGAGGCCCGGCGAACGGGTCGCGCCCACCGGCCTGGCCGCGTCACTGCGGCGCCTCGCCGGCGAGGGTCCCGACGCGGCGTACAGCGGCTCGCTCGCTCGACGGGCGGCGGCGTACCTGGCCCTGAGCGGCGCCCCGCTCGGCGCCGGCGACCTGGCCGACCATCGCTCGACGTGGACCGAGCCCATCCGCACCGAGTACCGCGGCGTCGTCGCCGCCAGCCACCCACCGAACAGCTGCGGCCCCATCGCGCTGGAGCTGCTGAACGTCCTGGAGCGGTTCGACCCACCGCCACCCGAGGCCTTCGACGGCCGCGGGGTGGACGATCCGCGCTGGGTCCACCTGGGGCTGGAAGCCGCCCGGCTCACGCTGGCCGATCGCGACCGGTTGCTGACCGACCCCGAGGCGATGGCACCCGGCGCCCTCGACGAGCTCCTCTCCGCGGACCGGGCGTCCGAGCTGGCGGCCCGCATCGACCCCGAGCGCGCGACGCCACCCGTGCCCATGACCCTGCCGCGCGGCGGTGGCACCGTCTACCTCGCCACGGCCGACCGCTGGGGCGGCGTCGTCAGCCTCATCGAATCGAACTACCGCGGCTTCGGGAGCGGGCTCGTCGATCCCGAGACCGGCATCGCCTACCAGGACCGTGGGGCCTTCTTCAGCCTCGACGCGGCGCATCCGAACGTCCTCGCGCCGCGAAAGCGGACGATGCACACGCTGACACCGGGGATGCTCTTCCGCGACGGGCGGCCATGGGTCGTGCACGGGTCGATGGGCGGCGAGGTGCAGCCGCAGGTCTTCGCGCAGGTCGTCTCCGCGCTCGTGGACGGCGGCCTCGACGTGGCCACCGCCGTCGCGGCGCCGCGCTGGGCGGCCGACGTCGAGGAGCATTACGGCCCGCCGTCGCTGACGAGGCTGGAGTCCCGCTTCCGGCCCGCGGTGGCCGACGGACTGCGCGCCCGCGGTCATGACGTGCGGCTCGCGGCGCCATTCGACCGTGGCATGGGCCACTGCCATGCCATCGAGCTAGTGCGCGATCCCGCGGCCCCCGACGATCCCGGGCGGACGGCCTTCGCGGCAGCCACCGACCCCCGCTCGGAGGGTGCGCCGAGCGCCTGGTGAGCCGCGTTATACTCCGGGCGGCCGGTCGCGCCGCGCTCACGACCTCCGCGGCTGGCCATTCCGTTGCCCGGAGGACCCCCGCCGCGTGAGCTCGAACGTCGCCCAGAACTACCCCTACGGCAGCGAGACGGAGGCCGAACGCGCCGCTGCCGTGGCGCGCGCGGTGAGCGAGTTCGAGGGGCTCGGCGACCGGATCGCCGCCGAGGCCACGCCTCTCGGGGCGCCCGGCGACGGCGAGGGCTGGTGGGTCTGGGTCTGTCCAGCCGACGGCTTCACCGGCCGGCTGCACGTCGCGGGCTACGCCCAGGAGCGCCATGCCGTCTACACCGTCTGCGACGGCTGCGGACGCTCCTTCCTCCGCTGACCCGGATGCGCACCTGAACCCGAGCGCCGCGCGGCGGCGCATGATCGTCGATGCGCTGGGCATGGTCGTATCGGCGAGCGCGTTCGGGCTGGTCTACGGGCTTGCGGCACGGCAGGGCGGCCTGTCCATCGTCGAGATGCTCGCGATGAGCGTCTTCGTACTCGCCGGCGCCGCCCAGTTCGCGGCCATCGGCCTGATCACCCAGGGCGTCCCGTGGTTGGCCATCCTGCTGCTGACGGCCTTGCTCAACGCGCGCCATCTGCTCTACTCCGCGGCCCTCGCGCCGTGGCTGGCGGGGCGCCGACGCCTCCAGCGGGCGGCCATGGCCCACGTCCTGACCGACGAGGCGTTCGGGCTCGCCCTGCCGCTCTTCCAGCGCATCGGACGGGCCGACGTGCCCGGCTACTGGCTGGCCGCCTCGCTCATCGTCCTGCCCTGGATGGCCATGAACGTCGTCGGCTACGTGGGGGGCCAGGGCATCCCCGATCCTGCGCGGCTCGGGCTCGACGTCGTCTTCCCGGCGGCCATGGCCGGCATCGCGGTGGGCCTCGTGACCGGTCGTCGCGAGCTGACGGCCGCGGTCGTCGGCGCCGCGGTCGCGGTCGGGGTCGGCGTCGTGCTGGAGCCCGCCGTGGGCATCGTGGCCGGCGGCCTGCTCGGGCCGTTGGCCGGCCTGCTCGTGCCGGCCCGCGCCGCCGGCGATGCCGGGGCGGCAGCCGCCGGCTCGGCCGACCAGCCCAGCCCGCACGGCGACGACCCGCAGGTCGGGCTGGCCGGTTGACGATGTCGCTCGACCTCGTGGCGCTGGCGCTGTTGATGGGCGCGGTCACCTACCCGTCGCGTGCGCTGCCGATCCTCGCGCCAGGGATCGAGCGGCTGCCGCCGCGCGCGCTCGAGTATCTCCGCCTCGTCGGGCCCGGCGTGCTGGCGGCGCTCGCGGCGGTCAGCGTCCTGGTCGTGCGCGAGGGCGGCGCGGCTCCAACCCTGCACATCGGGATCGAGTTCGCCGCCGTACTGGCCGGCATCGCCGTCGTGCGCTGGCGGCGCAACGTCTTCCTCGGCATCGCCGTGGCGGTCATCCTGGTCGCGCTGGTTCGGGCGATCGCGCCGGCCTGAATCGCCGCCGGCCGCCAAGGTCTAACCCCGCCGGGCCTCGACCTCCACCTCGACCATCAGGGACGGCTCGATGAGCCGAGCGACCTCGACGATCATCGCCGCGGGACGGATGGCCCCGAACAGCTCGCCGTGGACGGCCAGCACCTCCCGTGAACGGGACATGTCCGTGACGTACATCCGCGTGCGCACGACGTCGCCGAGCGTGAAACCAGCCTCCGTGAGGGCCTGCTCGACGATGGCGAAGGCGGCGCGCGCCTGACCGGCGGGGTCGACGGGGTGGAGCGAACGGCCGTCGGGACCCGCGTCGGTCGTGCCCGAGACCCAGCAGCTGTCGCCGACGACGACAGCCCGGCTGTAGCCGGCACTCGCCTCCCACGGCCCGCCCGACGAGATCAGGCGCCTCGTGACGCTCACCGGTTCACGCGTCGGCTCACGCGTTCATGCCGGGTGCGGCCGCCAGGTGGCCACGACCCCGTCTCGCGCCGTCGCCAGCAGCAGGGCGGCCAGGAGCGTGACGCGAGGCACGATCGAGTCGAGCTCGAGGTACTCGCCCGGGGCGTGGTCGTCGCCGCCGACCGGGCCGAGGCCGTCGAGCGTGGGCACGCCCAGTCCGGAGGTGGTGTTCGCGTCCGAGGCGCCACCGGTCTCAGCGTCGCGGACGGCGAAGCCGAGCCGTCGGGCCAGCGCCTGCGCGTGGTCGACCAGGCGTGCCGATGCCGCCAGCTTCTCCATCGGCCAGTGGCGCCCCATCTCCTCGATCGTGGTCGTCACGTCCGGCACCGTCGAGGCCGCGCAGATGGCCCGGACCTCCGCCTCGGCCGTCTCGAGATCGGCGCGGCCCGGGCTGCGCACGTCCACCTCGAGGACCGCCTGCTCGGACACGACGTTGGGGCGCGTGCCGCCCTTCACCACGCCGACGTTGCAGGTGACGCCAGGCCAGCGCCCATTGAGCGCCTGGAGGGCGATCGTCAGATGGGCGGCCTCGAGGATGGCGCTGCGGCCCTTCTCGGGCTCGACGCCGGCGTGGGCGGCGCGCCCACGGATGGTCAGGCGCAGGTCCACGGTGCCTTTGCGCGAGCTGACGATGTCGCCATTGGCGCGGGCGCACTCGAGGACGAAGGCGACGTCCGATCCCAGCGCCGCCTCGCGGATGATCGCGGTGCTGGCCGGCGAGCCGATCTCCTCGTCGGGGTTGGCCACGAAGACGAGGCGCTCGAAGGGCATCCAGTCGTCGTCATCGTCGGCGGCCGCCCGCAGGGCCAGGATCGCGTAGAGGCCGGCCAAGAGGCCGCTCTTCATGTCCGTGACGCCCGGTCCGTAGGCGCGGCCGTCGGAGACGCGGAAGGGCCGTTCCTTCGCCGTGCCCGGGTCGAAGACCGTGTCGAGGTGGCCGATGAGCAGGGCACGGGGCCCGCGCGGGTTGCCCCTGAAGGTGCCCACGATCGTGTCGCCGAGCCGTTCGTTCGAGTGGATCGCGACGGTCGCGCCGAGGCGCTCGAGGAAACGGGCCGTCCACTGGCCCACCCGGTCCACGCCGGCCTTCGTGTAGCTCCCACAGTCGACGTTGACAAGCGTGGCCAGGTCCTCGAGGTAGGCCGGCAGCTCCTCCTCGACGATCCCGCGCATGGCGCGCAGCTCGGACTCGGCCACGTCGCCGGCGCGCTGGTAGCTCTTCATCGGCAGCTCGATCGGGGGGCCATCGGCGGGCAGTCTACGGCACCGCCCGGCCGCCTATACTCGGCCGAACGTGCGCCTCGTCGAAGTGCGGCTCCTCGAGGGCCCCAACCTCTACCGCCTGGAGCCCACCGCGAAGATCGAGGTGGCCGTCGGCCGACGCCGCACGTGGTACGGCGCGCGGCTCCCGGGCGCGCACGCCGTCGTCGCGCTGGGGCGTCCCGTCCGGGCGCGCGAGGTGCCGCGGACCATCCGCGACCTGGCTGCCTGGGTGCGCCGCCTCCACCGCCTGAGCGGTGGCGCGGCCTGGCTCGGGCGGGAAACCAGTCCCGACGGGCGGCCTCGACGGACCCTGCCCATCACCGTCCACCGCACCAGCGAGCCGGGCCATTGGATCGTGGCCTTCCCGTGGCGGGAGCACGAGCGCGCGCGGGAGCTGGCGGACGCGGCCTGGCGCCTGACCGAGCGCGGCCTCGACCCGCGTACCGTGCGGGTCGCCAAAAGCCCTACGCTGGCCCGCGCGCTCGTCCGCATCCGCGCCGCCGGTGCGACCCCGCCGGCCTGGCTCACCGACGATCGCCGACGCATACCGATCGTCAGCGTCAGCGGCACGAACGGCAAGAGCACCACGACCCGCATGATCGGCGCGATCCTCCGCGCTGCGGGGCGGCGGGTGGGCATGACGACGTCCGACGGCGTCCACGTGGACGGACGCATGGTCGATCCTGGCGACTGGACGGGCCCGGGTGGAGCGAAGCAGGTGCTCGACCGATCCGACGTGGAGGTCGCCGTCCTCGAGACCGCCCGCGGGGGCATCCTGCTGCGCGGCGTGGGCTACGCGTCCAACGACGTCGCGGTCCTCACCAACGTCAGCTCCGACCATCTCGACCTGCAGGGGATCCACACGCTCCCGGAGCTGGCCGAGGTGAAGGCGACGATCGCGCGCATCACGCGGCCGGCGGGTACCGTCGTCCTCAACGCCGACGACGCCCTCGTTGCCGCCATCGCGCGACGAGCCCGCGCGCCGGTGACGCTCTTCTCGCTGCACGGGACGACGGCGCCGCTCATCCGGCGGCACCTCTCCCAGGGCGGCCGGGCCGTGATCGCCGAGGCGGGCTGGATCATCGAAGCGACGGGCCAGGCGAGGCAGCCCGTGATGGCCATCGCCGACGCGCCGGCGACGCTCTTCGGCCTGGCCAGGCACAACGTCGGCAACGCGCTCGCGGCCGTGGCGGCTGCGCGTGCGCTGGGGGTCGCGGTGGAGCAGGTCGCCGCCGGTCTCCAGGGCTTCCGGCCGTCGGTGGAGGAGGCTCCGGGGCGCCTGAACCTGTACCGCCTGGGAAACCGGGTCGTCATCGTCGACTTCGCCCACAACGAGGCCGGCGTCGCGGTCCTGCTCGACGTCGCCGAGGGGATCGCCGGGGGCGCGGCGGGCCGGGCGCGTCCGGTGACCATCATCATCGGCACCGCCGGCGACCGGCCCGACGACACCCTGCGCGGCATCGCCCGGATCGCCGGAGCCCGGGCGAGCCACGTGGTCATCAAGGAGACGCTGACGTACCTGCGCGGCCGCAGCCGCGAGTCGGTCGTGGGGGAGTTCCGGGCCGGCCTGGCGGAGGCGGGCGTTCGCGCCGGCGACGTGCCCGTCCACGAGAGCGAGACGGCGGCCCTGGCTGCCGTCCTCGCCCGCGGCAACGGCAACGGCGCCAACGAGCCGGCGGTCGTCGCGCTGATGTGCCACGAGGACCGCGATGGGGTCCAGCAGCTCCTGGCCGAGCTGGGCGCGCGACCGATCGACGCCGGCGCCGAGCTCCTGGAACTCATCCCCCGCCTGCAGGGTCGGCCGTACCGGGGGCGTTGACGGCCGGGCCGCCCGGTTGCGCGAAAGCCTTGCACGCGTTCGCGCGGCCCGGCATCATGCCCCATGACCGCCGTGCCCACCGCGGCGTGCAGGAGGAACCGATGGAAACGATCGTCGGCATCGCGCTCGTCGTCATCTCCGCGCTCGAGATCCTCTGGATCGTCCGGATCGTCTCCGCCAACCTGCCGCGCGCCTGACCGCCGGCCCGACCGCCCCTACCCCTCCGGGACGGCCATCTCTCCCGGCGCGACGATGGCCGTGCCGCGGCGCGGCGCACGGTTGAGGGCCATCGCCTCCCCGTAGACGGCCGCGGCGTCGTCCGCGCAGATGACGACGAGATCGCCGGGCTGTGCCTCGCGCAGCGCGACGCGCGACGCCTCGATCTCACCCAGGACGGCGTCGGCCTGCTCGGTGCGGGCCCGCCCGTGCTTCCGCGCCGTCTCGACCCCGGCGAGCACGTTGGCCGCCGACTCGCCAGGCTTCCGGCCGCGCAGGTTGTGGTCCTCGCGTACGTAGAGGCGATCGAAGGCGGTGGCGGCGAGCGCCCCGTACTCGCGCTGGTCGTGGTCGGGCCGGTCGCCGGGGATGCCGATGACCCCGAGTGCCCGCCCGGCCCGCGCGCCCGGCTCGACGGCCCGCGTACGCCCTCGACCTCGTTTCGGGCCCGGCTCGTCGCCGGCCATCATGAGCTCCACGAACTCGGCCAGGCGGCGCATGCCGTCCACGTTGTGGCAGTAGTCGATGACGACCTTGTAGCCGTTCATCTCGATGAGGTTGAGCCTGCCGGGCGCCTGGAAGAAGGAGGTCGAGAAGGTCCGCAGCCCCTGCCGGATGTCGTGCAGGTGGGCGCCGGCCGCCCAGGCCGCCGCGGCCGCGGCGAGCGCGTTGGCCACGTTCATGCGCGCCCGCCCCCCGAACGTGGCCGGCATGAGGTGCGCGTGCAGGAGGGGCATCGTGCGCGACCCGTGGCGCAGCACGACCAGCTCGCCCTCCTCGGTCTCCTGGAGGACCATCGCCGCGCCGCCGCGGCCGCAGTGGCTGTCCACGCGCAGCCAGCCGTCCTCGTCGCGGCCGGTGGCCATGGAGAAGTAGACGATCTTGCCGTGGCTGTGCCGTGCCAGGCGCGCGACGTGCGGGTCGTCGGCGTTGAGCACGGCCGTCCCGGAGCGGGGGACGGCCTCCACCACGACCCCCTTCACGTCGGCCAGCTGGCGCAGCGTGGTGATGCCGCCCAGCCCGAGATGATCGCCGGTCACGTTGGTGACCACGGCCACGTCGTTGCGGTCGTAACCCAGGCCCTCGCGCAGGATGCCGCCGCGCGCCACCTCGAAGACGGCCGTGTCCACGGACGGGTTCTGCAGCACCATCTGCGCCGACTTCGGGCCGGACATGTCGCCGCGCTTGATGAGCCGCCCGTCGATGACGATGCCGTCGGTGGTGGTCATGCCCACGCGCCGGCCCATGAGCTTGAGGATGTGGGCGATCATGCGCACCGTGGTCGTCTTGCCGTTCGTGCCCGTGACCGCCACGATCGGGATGCGCGCCGGCGTGCCGGGCGGGAAGAGCAGGTCGAGCACCGGCCTGGCCACGTACTGCGGCTCGCCCACGGTGGGATGCGTGTGCATGCGGAAGCCGGGGGCGGCGTTGACCTCGACGATGGCGCCGCCCTGGTCGCGCACGGGGATGGCGATGTCGGGCACGATGAAGTCGATGCCGGCCACGTCGAGCCCGACCACGCGCGCGGCCGTCTCGGCGATCTCCACGTTCTCCGGATGGGCTTCGACGGTGCGGTCGATCGACGTGCCGCCGGTGGACATGTTGCCGGTCAGCGCGAGCTTGATCCAGGTCCCCTTGGGAGGCACGGCGTCGAGCTCCCAGCCCTGGGCCCGCAGCAGCTCTTCGGCGGCGGCGTCGACCTTGATCTTCGTGAGCACCTTCTCGTGGCCGATGCCCCGGCGGGGATCCGCATTCTCGACCTCCACGAGCGCGCGGACCGTGCGCTCGCCATCGCCGGTGACGCTGGCCGGCACGCGCTCGGCGATGGCGGCCACGTGCCCGCCGATGACAAGGCAGCGGTAGTCGTTGCCGGCGACGTAGCTCTCGACCACGACGTCGCCGCTGCGTGACTGCTCGAGGGCGATGGGGAATGCCCGGCGCACGGCGGCGTCGTCGCGCAGGTCGAGGTTGACGCCCCGGCCGTGGTTGCCGTCTAGCGGCTTGATCACGCAGGGGAAGCCGATCGACCGGGCGGCACGCACCGCCTCCTCCTCTTCGCCGACCACTTCAGAGCGCGGCACCGGCAGGCCGGCGGCGCTCAGGAGCTGGTTGGTCAGGCTCTTGTCGGAGGCGATGTCGACCGCGATGGCGCCCGTGCGCGAGGTCATGGTGGCCCGGATGCGCTGCTGGTGCACGCCCTGCCCGAGCTGGATGAGGCTGAAGCGGTCGAGGCGGATCCAGGGGATGTCGCGCTGCACGGCCTCGTCGATGAGGGCCTGCGTGGAGGGCCCGAAAGCCTGGCGCTCGGCGAGCCGGATGAGGCGCTCCTGCTCGGCGGCGTAGTCGAAACCCGCGCCGGCTGGATCGTCCGGCGCCACGAGGTGGTTGACGAAGGCGACGGCGATCTTGCCGGCCTCGATGCCGACGCGTTCCTCGCCGTACTCGTAGATGACGTTGTACTGGCCGTGCGCCCCCGTGGAGCGTGTCTTGCCGTGGCGCGCCTCGGTCCCCGCCAGCGTCTGCATCTCGAGCGCGATGTGCTCGGCGATGTGGCCCATCCAGGTGCCCTCGCGGAGACGGCTGATGAAGCCGCCCCGGCGCCCGAGCGAGCAGGCGTGCTCCTCGAGCGTGGGCATCAGCTCCACCAGGCGGTCGGTGAAGCCGGGGATCCGGTCGGAGGGGAAGTCCTCGAGGACGCCCAGGTCGACGACCATGCGGATGACCGGCTCGCGGGCCCAGTAGTTCGGGCCGCGCAGGACCCGCGTCTCGACGATCCGCAGGTCGGGGCGCGGCCCCGACAGGGTGGCCGATGCGACGATCGTCTGGGTCACCGTTCCCTCCGAAGCGGGGCCTAGCTGGAAGCGACCGACTCCCCGCCGGGGATGGCGTGCAGCGCCGGGGTCGCCAGTCGCACCCGCCGCCGGAGGTCGAAACGATAGCCCGCGGGCAGCGAATGGAGGACGACGTTGCTGATCATCAGCGGCCGATGGGCCGGCACGTCCCAGGCGTCGGTGTCGGCGCCCGAGCCGTCGATGATGGTGACGCTGCGCCGGCCGATGACCTCGAGCACCTGGTCCGGGCCCACCACGCCGGCGGTATCCTCGTCCACGCCGATGCCCAGCAGCGACGGGTTCTGGGCGATGATCGCCAGCAGACGTCCCAGCCGGTTGCGCTGCTGGAAGTGCTGGTCGACGATGACGCCGGGCAGGACGCCCAATCCCGCTGCCATCTGCGCCATGCGCTGGCGCGGCGACCCGCCGCTGGCCCCGAAGGCCACCATGTGTGAGCTCATGGCCGAGGCCCCCGCGCTCGTGCCGGCCACCACGGCCCCCTGCCGGTGGCGCTCGAGGATGGCCTGCGCGAGGCGCGTTCCACCGATCGTCGCGCTGAGGCGCAGCTGGTTGCCGCCGGTCAGGAAGATGCCCGTCGCCTCGCGCACGACGCGGGCGCCGCTGTCGTCGTTGGCCTGCGCGCGGGTCATGGCGTGGACCGAGCGGACCTCGCGGCAGCCGAGCTCGGTGAAGACCCGGCGATACAGCTCGCCCGCGGCCGTGCCCAGCGCAGAGGCGGTGCTGATGACCGCGACACGCGCATCGGGGCCGCCGGCGAGGGCGATGAAGCGGTTGAGGATGACCCGCTCGCGGACCTTGTCCTCGGCGCCGCCGATGACGATGACGTGCCCTTCGGCCATCCGGGGAGTATAGACGGGGGTCCCCTGGCCGGGACGCTGGTGGGGTGCTGTAGCATCGGAGGCCGGCGCCGTCAGGGGAGCGCCGCCACCGCCCGAGGCCGGACCACTGCTCGCCCAGGACCCACACGCCTCCCGGATCGACCAGCCGACACACCGTCGCGCGGGTGTCCTCCGGCGCGCCGCCGGGCGCGAGATCTCGCGCCTGCGCGACCCGGAACGCCTCGCCGCCGTCGCTCTGCTGGCCATCGCCGGCGGCCTCGTCATCGCCTTCCTCATGGCGCGCGGCGAGCTGGCCGGCGCCGACGCGCGGGCGTACTGGGCCGGGGTCCGCATCTGGCTCGCCGGGGGCGACCCCTACCACCCCTCGGGGCCTTTCCTGCCCTACGTCTATGCCCCCTGGCTGCTGCCCGTCTTCCTGCCCTGGGCGCTGCTGCCCTGGAACGTGGCCTGGTTCGCCTGGCGCGGCATGAACGTCATCCTCCTGCTCCTGTCGATCGACTGGGCCTATCGGCGCCGGCCCCTGCGCACGGCCATGATCGTGGCGCTCCTGGCCGTCCCGATCACCGTCACGCTCGACACGGGCAACGTGACGCTCTTCCTGGCCATGGCTGTCTGGGCCGCGCAGTTCACCGGACCACGTCTGGGCGGGGCGCTGTGGGCGCTGGCCGCGAGCATGAAGTGGTTCCCCGCCCTGCTCTTCATCTTCCTGCCGCCGCGAGCACGCCTGTGGGGCCTCGCCGCGGGCGCGCTGGCGATCGCGTTCTCGCTGCTGACCTGGCCGCAGACGCTGGCGCAGATCGAGACGGCAGTGAACTTCCCCCGGCCGCTGCGCATCGACTACGTGCTCCTCCTGTGGGGCACGGTGCCGTGGTTCTGGCGCCACCCGCGGCCGTTGGGCGACCTGGAGCGGCGCGGCCTGCGCGAGATGGGGGCAGCGATCGGGGACGCCGTCGCCGGCGTTCGAGGCCGTTGGCGCGGCGAGGACGCGGCGAGGGCGGCCCGCCATAGCATGGCCGCGCGAGCGCGTGCGTTCTTCGGGCTGGGGTAGAAGGAGCCCCGAGCAGCGGCGCCCGCCTACGCTTCGACGGACGCCTCGGGCACGATGGCCACCGGCCCGCGCCGTTCGGCCATCTGGACCTCGAAGGAGCGGGTATCGACGCGACGCAGCGTCCACGCCCCCAGTGCGTAGAAGGCCAGTGTGACGGCGAGCGCGACCCGGGGACCCAGCCCGGCATCGCCCGTCGCGCCGGTGACGAGGGCGATCACGACGCCGCCGAGTGCACCGGCGATGGCGCCCGAGGTCGCCGTGACCACGTTGCTGATACCCATGTACCGGCCGGCCGTGGCCTTGGGGACGATGTCCACCATGAGCGCCCAATCCACGGAGATGAACATGCCGGCCCCGATGCCGACGGGCACCGCAGCGAGGCCGCCCAGCGGGAAGCGCAGGCCGGCGAGGGCCAGCTCCGGCTGGGCGGGAGCGATCGCCATGGCGAGCATGCCGGCCGCACCGATGGCGCAGCTGATCCAGATCACGCGCCGGCGCCCGAGCCGATCCGACGCTGGCCCGGCCCAGGCGGCGACGACGGCAGCCGTGAGGACCGTGAGGGCCAGCAGGATGATGATCGCCGCGGCCGCCTCGGCCTCGCTGTATCCCATCGAGCGGGTCAGGAAGAACTGGGCGAGCGCGACGAGCGTTCCGGTCGTCATGAGGATGAACATGCGGCTGACGAGGAGCCAGATGAAGCTCCGATGGCCCCATGCCTCGGCCAGCGCGCCACGGACGGCGGCCATCCCCGAGCCGGTGCGCTCAGGCATCTCGACCGGTCGATCGGCCACGCCGAAGACGGCCGGGAGCATCGTCGCCACCTCGAGCGCGGCGAGCCCGAGGATGCCCAGGCTGATCTCCCCGAACGCGACCGCGGCCCCCGCGATGCCGGCCCCGACGAGCTGACCGCCCACCGACATCATGCCCACCAGGCCCGAGGCGGCGCCCACCTGCCGCTCGGGCACGAGGTCTGGCACGTAGCCCTGAAAGGGACCTTGGGCGAGGTTGCTGGAGAACTGCAGCAGCGTGATCAGGACGGCGAAGGCGAGGAACGTCTGGGAGTTCGCAAGGGCCACGAGGAAGACGACGTCGAGCGCCGTGCCGACGAGGATCCAGGGTCGCCGCCGGCCGATCCGCGTGCGGGTGTAATCGCTGAGCGCGGCCGCGAGGGGTTGGACGACGAACGCGACGATCGAACCGACGAGCCCGATGATACCGACGGCGACCTCCGGCCGGAGGCGGATGTCGAAGGCCACGGGGATGAGCCGCTCGACCGGCAGCGTCGCGCAGACGGCGAACTCGACGCCCGGCGGACAGATGAGGTGCTGGCCGATGACAGGCTGCAGCTGGAGGCCGAGGCCCGCCCAGAGGCCACTCAGGGCCAGCCAGTAGAGGCTGATCCGGATCAGCTCGAGCCGTGAAAGGGGGCGGCGGACGTCGGGCTCAGACATCGCGTTGGTGCTCCGCCATCCGGCTCTCGACGCCTCCTCGGTTCGTGGCCCGGATGCTACGCCTCGATGGACGCCGTCATGAGCCTCGCGTCACAGGGTCAGCGGCTCCCGGCTGGGGGCAGGCGGGTGTGGGGCGCCGTCGGGGCCGAGCGTCACGCCGTGGCCCGGCCGGACCACGTGCCGTTCGGTCGCGCCGGGGGCGACGAAGCGGAAGACGGAACGGTCGATGGAATAGATGCCGGTGGACGCCACGCCGATGTGCCCCAGGCGGAAGGTGAAGACCGGGTTCTCCGTGTTGCCGGCGTAGACGTGGGCGCCGCCGTCGCAACCCAGGGCGAGCAGGTTGGCCTGCCCGGGAAACGTCTGGTGCATGGCCGCCAGCGTCTCGGTCGCGTCCGCGGTACCGGCCCACTGATCTTCGAGCCAGCGCTGGCCGATCTCGGAATCGGCGCGGCCGACGATGCGCCCCTGCGCAAGGTAGCGGCTGCGGGCCGCCCTGACGTTACGCAGGTCGCCGTTGTGGCTGAAGGCGAAGCGTCCCGCCGGATCGAGGAACGGCTGCGTGTCGGCCAGGCCCACCGTGGAGAGCTTCGAGGGCCGGCGCAGATGGACGAGGACGGAGGTCGTCTCCATCCCGGCCAGCCGGTCGATGGCCAGATCGTCGCGGAAGGGTCCGGGGTCGCGGTGGGAGGCGAGGCCGCCGTCGGGCGCGAGCCAGGCTGCGCCCCAGCTCCAGCCGGCCAGCCCGAAACGCTCCAGCCGCCCCGCGAACTCCCACAGCTCACCGAGGGCGAACGGCTGGGCGGCCCGGGCGACGAAATGCTCGCACATGGGTCGAGATGCTACCGCGCCGGCGCCCGCAGCACCCAGCCCCGGTACGAGGCCCGGAAGCCGGCCGCGGCGAGGGATCCGCGCAGGGGCGAGTCCGCCACCGGCACGCCGTCCACGCGGACCAGCTCGAGGGCGCGCAGCCGACCCTCCCCGACCAGCCCTGCGAGGGCCCGCACCGCGGCCTCGGCGACCGCGAGGTCCGCTGCGGCGGGGAGCGTGAGGAGCGAGCGGCCACCGCGCTCGAGGTAGAGGACGGGGTCGCCGTCGTGGAGCACGACGTAGGCGCCGGCGGCGCGGGGGAGAGGACGTCGGTCGTCGTCGCCGTGCCGCGGCCAGGGCAGCGCGGCGCCGTACGGGTTGGCCGGGTCCGCGGCGGCCAGGACGAGCGCCTGGCGGTCCCGTCCTTCACCGGCGATCTCGCCGCGCGCCGCGCGCAGGCGGTCCAGCGCGCCGGGCAACGCGAACTGCGCCCCACCGAGCCCCTCCACGAAATACCCGCGCCGCACGCGTCCCCGCTCTTCCATCTCGCGCAGGACCGGGTACACCGCGCCGAAGCCTCCGGCGATCCCCTCGGCGGCAACGCCGTCGCGCGTGACGATCCCCTGGCGCTCGAGCAGGCGCAGGGCCAGCGCGTGGCGACGCTCCGTGGGCGTCGAATCGCGGCCGGCGAGAGCCGCCGCAGTGGCGATCGCGTCGCGCAGCAGCGACCATCGTCCGCCCGCCTCCGGCGGTCCCAGCCGACCGGCGCTGCCCGGCCGCGGCCGTACCGGATCCCGGCTCGAACGTTTCCAGCGCAACGCGCGCAACGGCGCGAACGTGTCGTTGGTCACTTCACCGGCCCAGACAAGCTCCCACAGCGCATCGAGCAGCTCGCGCTGGGTCGGGGGCCGATCGCCCCGCTGGCGGGCCGCCGCCAGCGCCGCACCCAGCAGGTCACGGTAGAAGCTCGCGCCACGACGGGCCAGCTGGTCGCGCAGCACCTCCGGGAGCCACGCCTCCGCCATGGGGCCGGCCGGCGCGTCGGCCGGCGGCAGCAGCAGCGCCAACCGGTCGGGCCGGTAGAGCGCGAGGCGCCCGTCGTCACGGCCGAGGCTCCCCTGCCCCACCCAGCAGACCTCGCCCGCGGCGCCGAGCTCGTCGAGCAGGCGGGGCGTGTAGCCCCACACGCGCGCGGGCAGGACGTCACGCTCCAGCACGCTCGCCGGCAGCGGCACGCCCTCCAGCTGGGCGATCACCTCGGCCAATCGGTCGACGCCGCCGGCCGTCCCGCCGATGCCGTGCCAGGCGGGCAGGAAGCGCGCCAGGGCCGCCGGCTCGACCGGCTCGACCTCGCGGCGCAGGCGCGCCAGCGAGCGGCGACGAAGAAGCCGCAGCACCTCCGGATCGCACCATTCACGCTCCACGCCACCCGGCCGGAACTCGCCGCGCAGGAGCGTGTCCGCGGCCATCAGCCGCCCGAGAGCGGGCTCCAGCGCACCGACCGGCAAGCCCCAGCGCGCGGCCGGCGCCTGGGCAAGGAACGGCCCGTGGCGGCGCGCCCACCGGCCGAGCAGGCCCTCCAGCGGTCCGTCGACCGGCGCCAGGTGGGCCTCGGCGACACCGGGCGGCGGCGCCACCCCGAGCGCATCGCGGTAGCGCGCCACGTCCTCGACGGCGATCCAGCGCTCCTCGCCAGCGATGCGCACGCGGATCGCCCGACGGTCCGCCGCCAGCGCCTCCAGCCACTCCCCGGCGGCGCGCTCGCGCGACCGGGCGTCCGTGCCGCGCACGCGGGCCGCGACCTCGGCGCCGGTCAGGTCGCCCAGGCGCCGGAGCAGGTCGTGGACGGCATCGGCGGAGCCGGCCGCGTGCTCCTCGGTCAGCGCCTGCAGCTCCAGCTCGACCTCGGCCAGGGCGTCGGCATCGAGCAGCTCGCGCAGTTCCTCGGCGCCGAGCAGCTCGCGCAGCAGGTCGCGATCGAGGGCCAGCGCCTGGGCGCGCCGGTCGAGGAGCGGGGCGTCGCCCTCGTACATGTAGGTGGCGATGTAGTCGAAGAGCAGCGAACTGGCGAAGGGCGAGGCGCGGCGCGTCTCGACGCTCACCAGGCGGATCTCGCGCCGCTCGATGCCGGCCAGCACGTCGCGCAGGGCGGGCAGGTCGAAGATGTCCTGGAGGCACTCGCGGTAGGTCTCGAGGATGATCGGGAAGGTGCCGTAGCGGCTGGCCACCGCGAGGAGCTGCGCCGAACGTTGGCGCATCTGCCACAGCGGCCGGCGTTCGGCACCGCGTCGCCGCGGCAGCAGCAGGGCCCGGGCAGCGTTCTCCCGGAAGCGGCTGGCGAAGAGCGTCGAGCCGCCCAGTGCCCCGACCACGAGATCCTCCACCTCGTCGGCGGCGATGCGTACCGCCGACTCGGCCGCCGCCGCCCCCGTCGGCCCCGCGAGCGCCTCGCTGCCGAACGCATCGGATCCGTCGCCACCGATGGGGTCGTCGGTGGCCGGCAGGCGCAGCACGATGCCGTCGTCGGACCAGAGCGGCTGGACCTCGACGCCCAGCTCGGCCCGGATGCGCGCCTCGATGGCCAGCGCCCACGGCGCGTGGACCCGGCCGCCGAAGGGGCTGAGCAGGCAGATGCGCCAGTCGCCCAGCTCGTCGCGGAAGCGCTGCAGCACGATCGTCCGGTCGGTGGGCAGGGCGCCCGTCGCCTCGCGCTCCTCGGCCAGGTAGGCCAGCAGGTTGCGCGCGGCCAGCTCGTCGAGGTCATGCTCGGCCTGAAGCCGCCAGACCGCCCGCTCGCGGTCCGCCTCGGCACCGCCGAGCGACTCGCCGTAGGTCCGCACGAAGGCGCCGATGGCCCGCCCCAGCTCGACCGGGCGGCCGACGCCGTCACCCTTCCAGAAGGGGATCTTGCCCTGCTCGCCCGGCGCGGGGCTGACCAGCACCCGATCGTGGGTGATCTTCTCGATGCGCCAGGCACTGGCGCCGAGGAGGATCACCTCGCCGTCACGGGCCTCGTAGACCATCTCCTCGTCCAGCTCTCCGACTCGCCGCCCGCCGGCCCGCCGCCCATCCCGCGCGCCGCGGGTCGCGCCGTCGCCGTCGTCGGCCAGGTAGACGCCGAAGTAGCCGCGGTCGGGGATCGTGCCGCCCGAGGTTACGGCCACCGTGCGGGCGTCGCGGCGCGCCTGCACCGTGTTGGCCACGCGGTCCCACACGACGCGCGGCCGCAGCTCGGCGAACTCGTCGGAGGGGTACTGGCCGGCGAGCATGGCGAGCACGGCCTCGAAGGCGTCGCGGCCCAGCTCGGCGTAGTTCTCGGCCCGTCGCGCCAGGGCGTAGAGCTCATCGACGGCCCACGCGCGGTCGGCGGTCGCGGCCACGATCTGTTGCGCGAGCACGTCGAGCGGGTTGCGCGGCAGACGGGTCGTCTCGATCGCGCCCTCGTGCATGCGCCGCACGACGACCGCCGCCTCGAGCAGGTCGCCGCGGTACTTGGGGAAGATGACGCCGCGCGACGGCTCGCCGACGTGGTGGCCGGCCCGCCCGATGCGCTGCAGGCCGCTCGAGACCGACGTGGGCGACTCGACCTGGATGACGAGGTCCACCGCGCCCATGTCGATGCCCAGCTCGAGCGAGCTGGTGGCGACGAGCGCGGGCAGCCTGCCCGCCTTGAGCGACTCCTCGATCTCCAGCCGCTGCTCCCGGGCCAGGGAGCCATGGTGAGCTCGCACCAGCTCCTCGCCGGCAAGTTCGTTGAGCTTCAGCGCCAGGCGCTCGGCCAGTCGGCGGCTGTTAGTGAAGACGATCGTGCTGCGGTGGGCACGGATCAGCGCGAGGATGCGCGGGTAGACCGAGGGCCAGATGCTCGTCCGCGTCTCCGGTCCGGCGCCCGGCCCGCCGGGGGACTCCTGGAGCGGGATCGGCTCGCCGAGGCGGCTCATGTCCTCCACCGGCACGACCACCTGCAGCTCGAGCGCTTTGCGCACGCCGGCGTCCACGATCGTGACCGGGCGCTGTGGCCCGGGCCCGGTCTCGTCGCCGGGTCCCGACCGACCACCGAGGAAGGCCGCCACCACCGACAGCGGCCGCTGCGTGGCGGAGAGCCCGATACGCTGCGGGCTCCGCTCGGCCTGCGCCTCCAGCCGCTCCAGCGAGAGTGCGAGGTGGGCACCCCGTTTGGTGCCGGCGAGGGCGTGGATCTCGTCCACGATGAGCCACTCGACCGAGCGCAGCGCCTCGCGCGATCCGGACGTCAGGAGCAGGTAGAGGGACTCCGGCGTGGTGACGAGGATGTCGGGCGGATGGTTCGCGAAGCGCGCCCGCTCACGGGCCGGCGTGTCGCCCGTGCGGATGCCGACCTGGATGTCCGCGCTGCGCTCGCCGCGCGCCCCCGCGGCGAGGGAGATGCCCTGCAGCGGCGCGCGGAGATTGCGGTCCACGTCGTGGACGAGCGCCTTGAGCGGCGAGACGTACAGCACCCGCAGGGCATGCAGCGGGTCGGCCGGCCGAGGCTCGGTCATCAGCCGGTCGAGGCACCAGAGGAACGCGGCGAGGGTCTTGCCGCTCCCCGTGGGGGCGCAGATGAGCGTGTGCTCGCCGCGCGCGATGGCCGGCCAGCCCTGCGCCTGCGCCGCGGTCGGCGCGTCGAAGGCCGAGCGGAACCAGTCGCGCGTCGCCGGCTGGAACGGCGCTAGCGGGTCCGCGTGGGGGGTCGTCGTGGATCGTCGGGGCACGGGGGGCGAGTATAGGTCGCCGAGTGTTTTAGAACAAGCGTTCGACAGCCTGGTGCGGGACGCGGTCGACGATGAAGGGCCGGCAGCCACCCGAGGTTCGAGGCGCCGGGCATCGGTACCCTCCCTGGCGCAAGCGCCCGGCAGCCTTACCGTTGAGTTCGGTGCCGCCCCGCACGTGCAGGCGGGTCAGCGCCGACGCCGGGATCCTCGCAGGTGACTGCCTTCCTGCACCTCCACTCGCCGCCGACCGGAGACCGGCTGACCGCCCACCATCGCCATGTGTAGCGGGTGTTCAAACGGACGAACGGGCCACTCATGGGTGGATCTCCTTCAGCCTTCTGCACGCGCGGTGACCACGGCAGCGGAGGAAGCGCCCCTGCGCGACCACAACCGGGCGGGCGGTTCGCTTCGTTGGCCCGTTCGCTCGTCCGGTGAGCAACGCGGGTGTTTGTCCCCTCCCCACGGACGACCGGAGTGGCTCTCAGCCCGGTCGTGCCCGGAACCCGGCGACCGCTCGTTCGACGATCCTCGCGTTTGCGGCAGTGATCGCGGGCGATTCGGGGCCGGCGAGGTCCGACGCATCGAGGAAGACCTCGGGCATCGGCGCCTGGTGCCAGCGCACGGCTTCGTCCTCCCAGCGCGCCCGCCATTCGAGCGGCGTTTCGAGGGGCGGCTCGCGGTGGGCCTGCGCCAGCCAGACCAGCGCCCACGCACGGGGCACGACGCGGTAGACGTCGTAGCCGCCGCCGCCCGTGGCCAGCCAGCGCCGCTCGCACCAGCGATGGGCGACCTCGTCCACGACCGCGGCCGCCCGCCGGTAGGCGGCCGTCGTCAGGCGCAGGTGCGCCAGCGGATCGAGCAGGTGCGAGTCGCAGCCGTGCTGGGTGACGAGCATCGTGGGCCGGAAGGCCTCGGCGAGCGCTGGCACGACTGTCTCGAGCGCGGCTAGCCAGGAAGCGTCGCCGGTGCCCGGCTGGAGCGGCACGTTGACCGCCCTCCCCTCGGCGCCGGGGCCGCCCCGCTCCTCGACCCGACCCGTGCCGGGGAAGAGCGTCTCGCCCGTCTCGTGGAGGCTGCACGTCAATACCGCAGGGTCGTTCCAGAAGAGCGCCTGGACGCCGTCGCCGTGATGCACGTCCATGTCCACGTACAGGACGCGGTGGCCGGCGTCACGCGCCAGCGCCACGGCGAGCGCCACGTCGTTGTAGACGCAGAAGCCGGACGCGCGGCCAGCCAGCGCGTGGTGGAGGCCGCCGCCGGGATGGAACGCGTGGACCGCCTCGCCGGTCAGGATGGCGCGCATGCCGGCGAGGGAGCCGCCGGCAACGGTGGCGGCCGCCTCGTGCATGCCCGCGAAGGCCGGATCGTCGCCCGGCCCGATGCCGCGCTCCGGCGGCCCGTCCGGATCAGCGGAGATACGCCGCACGACTTCGACGTAGGCGGGCTCGTGGAGCCGTGCCAGCTCGGCATCGGAGGCGGGCTCCGGTGCCAGGAAGCGGTCCGCGCCGTACGCCCGCAGCAGCCCGATGCCCGGCCCGAAGCGCCGCGGCGTGAGCGGATGCAGGAGCCCGAAGTCGTACCTGTCCGAACCGGGGCCATAGACCACCAACGCCCGGGTGTCCTCCCCCACCGCCATCAGCCCGCAGGCTCCCAGCCGGCGCTGCGAGTGGCGGCCGCGAACGCCTCGGCGGGGGCCGTGCCGGCATCCAGACCGGCGGCGTACCGCCCGACGAGCTCGGCGAACGGCCCGAGCGCGTCCTCGGGCGCCTCGAGGACCGTGGCCGCATCGGCGAGAGCGGGTCCGACCCGACCACCGCTCGAGACCACGGCCACGATCGTCGCCCCCGTGTAGCCGGCTGCATCGAGGACGACCACCTCGAGCTCCGGGGTCAACGTCTCGGCGACGACGAGGACTCGATAGTCGGTCAGGTAGCGCAGGGCCAGGTCGACGTCGTGGGCATCCATCCGCGGCAAGACCGGGACCGATCCCTCCTGCGGCGTGACCGCGGCCGGGATGCGCTGGAGCGCGGCATGACCGACGCCGGCCCGCGCCAGGCCGATGGCCACGGCATCGGCGGCCTCGTCGTCGCCGACGCTGCCGGCCAGCTCCACGCGTCCACCGGCAGCCGCAGCCGCCAGGGCGATCCGCGCGGCGAGGCCGGCGGGGCGTTGCCCCGCAGGACTGTCGATGACGAAAGGCCGGCCCAGGACGACGATCACCGCACGAGCCTACCGGCCGCGCGACATGGCCGCAAACGCGCGGGGGCTATCCCTCCGAACCCGAGCCGGCGTCGCCGCTGCCGTCGCTGCCGTGGGGCGTCTCGGAAGGCTCCGGCGTCTCGCTCGGGCGCGGCGTCTCGCTCGAGCCCGGCGTCTCGCTCGGGCGCGGCGTCTCGCTCGGGCGCGGCGTCTCGCTCGGGCGCG
>Ga0209320_10000105_pt1 | contig 42348 bp, 38 predicted proteins | sample Rifsed13ft4_FD_184008 | JGI IMG/M metagenome (GOLD analysis project Ga0209320, IMG submission 184008) | Soil microbial communities from Rifle, Colorado, USA - sediment 13ft 4 (version 2) | ecosystem: Environmental > Terrestrial > Deep subsurface > Rock core/Sediment | place: Rifle, Colorado... | reverse complement strand
AGGAGTTGCCCGACCAGCTGTTGCCCGACCAGCTATTGCCGGACCAGGAGTTGCCGGACCAGGAGTTGCCCGACCAGCTGTTGCCGGACCAGGAGTTGCCGGACCAGGAGTTGCCGTTCCAAGTGCCGCCGGACCAGGAGTTGCCGTTCCAAGTGCCGCCGGACCAGCTGTTGCCGGCCGCCTCGGCGGTCGCCATTGCAGCCGAATCGAAGGCCTGACCGAAGATGTCCTGTTCGCCGGAGAGCACGACGCCGTCGCGGGTGAGGTGCTCTGAGCCACGCGAGAGCTCGAGCGAACCGGTGCCGGTCGAGGCTTTGGGAAGGGCGCCCTTCTTCGTGTACGGTGTAAGCGCCAGCATCTTCGCGAGGTCGATCTCCCCTTGGCCCTGGGCGCGCTGCGAGCAGCCCCCGCAGGGGAGGACGTGCGCGCTGCTACGGAACAGGTACTTCAGCGTCAGCGGGTCGATCGAAGGGTACCGCTGGATGGCGAGTGCCGCCGCGCCTGCCACGATCGCCGCCGCCTGGCTCGTACCGCTTCCGCGGAAGAAGCGCGTGTCGATCCGCCCTCCCGGATAGGTCGCGTCGATGTACGAGTTGGGGACTTGCAGGCCCTGGAGGTGCGACCCGGGGGCGACGACGTCGACGTACCGTGAGGGACTCCCGGTGGAGGAGAATGCCGCGACGACGTCGTCGGCAAGTCCGGCCGTCCCCATCGAGTCCGAGGCGCCGACTGCGAGGATGTTGGGGTCGTACGCCGGGTTGGTCAGCGAGCCCGTCCTCGCCACGTAGCCCTCGTTGCCGGTGGCCGCGACGACGAAGATTCCGGCGTTCCACGCCTGCTCGACCGCGAAGGCGAGCGGATCGGCGACGTAGGACTGGCTCGAGTCCGTCCCGTAGGACAGGTTGAGCACCCGGATGTTCATGCCGTTGTCGTTCTTGTGCTGGACCACCCAGTCGATCGCCGCGATCATCTGGGAGACGTCGGTTCCGCCGTCGGCGACGCCGACCTTGAGGCTGACGATTCGCGCCTCGGGGGCCATGCCGCGGAAGGCGGACGCGGGTGCCGTGGCATACGGTGCGCTGAGCGCGGTGTCGTGCCCCGCGATGAGGCCGGCCATGAACGTCCCGTGGCCGTTCGTGTCGAGGTTCGTGAGGTTGGGTGCCTGGGACTCGAGCGAGAGGTCCGGGCCGTAGATGATCTTGCCGGGGGTCGTGAGGCCCTCGACCGGGCTGACGCCCGTGTCGATGAGCGCGACGTCGACGCCCGCGCCCGTGTAGCCGGCGGCCCACCAGGCCGTCGCGCCGGTGTACGCCGTCGTGTTGTACATCGAGTTCATGTCGCTCGCAGGGTCGTAGGGATCTGCGGCGTGCGCGGGTGCCGGCACAAGGAGGGCCGAGCCCAAGAACGCGACGGACATGACTGTCGCGAGCCGGCGCGTCGCACCGGTGAAGTCGAGGCTCCAGCCGAACGAGATGGTCATCTCGTCACCGTCCGGCCAGCTGGCGGACGGGACCTGCTGCTCCGCGCCCGGTCACAGACGGCGATGAGCCCGGCGCGACAGCACGTGGGAAAGGGGAGCCTGCACGTACCGCGGGCGGCCGATCCTGCCACATCAAACCCACTCCCTTCGAGTGCGGTGCTGATGCGGTTCCTGGCAGCCGGGCGGTCCTTGGCGTTGAGCCCGAGGATCCCTGGCTTTGCGTCCCCGCCTCTCGACGGGTTTGCCGTACTTCAGACCGATCACGCGGGCGACGGTCGTCGTCGCCTCATGTGACCCAGAGGCTAGGGCCGGGCGTGCGGGCGGCCAGCCCGACGATGGTACCGGTCGGTGCACCGGTGCACAGCCCATTCGGCGGGGGCGCCAGGCTGTTGCCGGGTCAGGCAGCTCCTGCGGTGAGGCCGTCCTCGCCCGAGGTGCGGCGACCGTGCGGGAACCGTGCCTCGAGGTCGCTCGCGGGCATCGGCCGGGCGAGCAGGAACCCCTGCGCCCGTCGGCAGCCGAGCTCCTGGAGCCTCTGGAGCTGCGCCTCCTCCTCGACCCCCTCCGCGACCACGTCGAGGCCGAGGGTGTTGGCCATGGCGATGATGGCGGCAGCCAGGCCCCAGCCGTGCGGCCGATCGGCAGCGATGTCGACGAACTCGCGGGCGATCTTGAGCCCGTCGACCGGGAACCGTTGGAGGTAGCCCAGGGATGAGTAGCCCGTCCCGAAGTCGTCGATCATCAGATGAACGCCCAGCTTCCTAAGCGCTTGGAGCTTGTCGCTGGACTCCCGGGCGTTGGGGATGAGGCCGGACTCGGTCACCTCAAGGGCCAACCGACCCGGTGCGATCCCGCTCGCCTCCAGGAGCAGCCTGATGTCGTCGACGAAGTCGGCCTGCTCGAGCTGCCTCGGCGACACGTTCACGCTCAGCCACCAGGACCGGAACGGCTCCCCGAGTTCCTGCCAGGCATCCAGCTGCTCGAGTGACGCCCGGAGCACCCAGCGTCCGACATCCAGGATCAGGTTCGACTGCTCCGCGAGGCCGATGAACTCGAGCGGTTCGAGCAGGCCTCGGTGCGGGTCGTTCCAGCGCACCAGAGCCTCTGCGCCGACGATCTGCTCCGTCTCCAGGTCGAACACCGGCTGGAAATGAAGGACGAGCTGATCATCGACGACGGCTCGCTTGAGCTTCGCCGACATGTCGCGTCGCTGCGAGAGAGCGGCCGCCATGTTGGGCTCGAACAGCACGACACGGCCCTTGCCGCTCGCCTTCGCGACGTACATCGCGACGTCGGCGTTCAGCATCAGCTCATCGGCCGAGGCGCGGCCTCGCCGACCGGCGGCGATCCCGAGGCTCGCGTGGACCGAGACGATCGACGTATCGAGGACGAACGGCTCGTCGATAGCGGCCATGAGCCGTTCGGCCGTTCGACGTGCGCCGACGAGGTCAGCACGATCCTCGAGCAGAACGGCGAACTCGTCGCCGCCGAGCCGGGCAGCGACGTCTTCTGCCCGCACGCTCGCCGTGATCCGCTGACCGACCGCGCGCAGCAACGCGTCTCCGACCGGGTGCCCCATCGTATCGTTGACGAGCTTGAAGTCGTCGAGGTCGAGGAACAGCACGACGGGGACCAGCTCCGCTGGACCGCTCGCCGCCAACCGTTCGCTGACCGCCTGTCCGAACAGCGCACGGTTGGCCAGTCCGGTCAGCGGGTCGTGGTTCGCCTGGTGGTGCAGCTCCTCCTTCAGCTCGGCAAGCCGATGGAGCGACTGCTCCAGCTGTCCGTTCTCGAGGGAGATCGCAATGTGGCTGGCGAGCGTCTCGAACAGGCGAAGGTCGGATGCGTCGAACGTGCTGATATCGCTCAGGCGGTTCGCGACTACGAGCGTCCCGATCAGCCGGTTCTCGCCGACGAGCGGGGCCACCATGGCGTTCCGGAACCGTGGCGCGGACGCCGGGTCCGCGACCGTCACGAGGAGTGACCGGCGTTCATCCATCGCCCGGAGGAGGAGCGGGTCGTCGACGGTTGTCCCCACGGGCACCATCGACCCCCCCTCGGCGTCGCTTCGGCTGGTCGTTCTCAGGAGCTCGTCGCCTTCGCGCGCCGGGAGCAGCGTGAGTTCCGCGACATCGGCCCTGAACATCGTCCGGGCATGCTGGAGGAGCTCCGCCACCGCGCGCTCCACCTGGGGGCTGCGCTGGAGGATGCGCGTCGACTCGTGCAGCATCTCCAGCCCCTCGGTCTGCTGGCGCTGCCCGACATACGCACGATAGGAGACGAAGGCGACGCCGACCGGGACGGCGAGAAGGATCGAGGCAATCGGCTCGTACTGAAGGACGACGATGGCGAGCAGGGCGAGGCTCGCGTTCGCGAGCGCGATGAACAGGCCCGTGCGCAGCATCTCCGGGATCCGGTGGAGCTGGGCCTTGCCCTCGGCGAGTGAGATCGCGGTCGCGATCGCGGACACGCTGACCACGTTCTCCGCAGTCGTCGCGAGGTACGCGGCCCCCCACTCGAGCGGACCGAAGCCGGTGCGTCCCGCGGCGAGGACGTGGATGATTCCGATGGCCACCACCGAGCCGAACAGGAACTGGGCGAGGTTGAACGCCAGCTTCACGGACCGCTGGCGGCGCACGAACGCGAGTGCGAAGCCGCCGCCGAGCATCCGCGCGATGATGAACGACATCGGTTCGAGGAAGAAGAGGCCGAAGAGGATCGGGATCTCGGCCATCGAGAACGAGTGCGCGCTGCGTCCGATGTGCAGGTGAACGACCCTGGCTTCGACGATGAAGAAGGCCAGCGCTACCAGGGGCCAGGGGACCGGAAACGGGAGCGAGCGTGGGGCGCCCCGAGGCAGCTCGAGGACCGAGATAACGAGCGCGCTCACGACAAGCACGATCGTCAGGATCCCGACGCGCTGGGTTCCCGTCATGCCGCGGATGAGACCGCGGACGCCGATCGTGGCGATCCGCGGCTGGGCTCGCGGGACATTCACGTCGGGGTGCGCTCCCTCGTTCAGATTCGGATGCCGACGGAAGCCCCGATGCGGCAACACCCCGGCGGCCTGACGGTACGGGCCACCCCGGCGCGGGGCCATGACCCGAACGGCGGACGCTGCCGGTACCTGGGTACCGGCTCCCGCGCGATCTCGGCACGCCGCGCACCAGCCATTCGGGAACAGCCAACGCGTCGTCGGTGCCGCCGGCGTGACGAACGGGAGCGTTGAGTCCTGCCCACTCGAACCTGCCCCGGCATCGGTCAGTCGGCGCCCGTGCCGGCGCCGGCCGCCTCAGGCAGGACCTTGGAGCTCGATCCGGATGCGCTTGTTGATCCGGCCCTTGCTCTCGTAGCCGGTGACGCGAATCTGGCCGACCTCGCGTGTGTTGGCGACATGGGTCCCGCCGTCGGCCTGAAGGTCGAGCCCCACGATCTCGATCGTGCGCACCTCGGTGATGCCCTCGGGCAGAAGGTTGATCTTGGTCCGGATCAGGTCGGGGATGGCGAAGGCCTCGTCGCGCGGCAGGATCTTCACGCGCACCTCGCGCTCGGCCGCCAGCTCGGCGTTCACCCTGGCCTCGATCTCGCCCACGAGCTCGCCGGACATCGTCTCGAACTCGAAGTCCATGCGCCCGGCGCCGGGCTCCATGTTGCCCCCGGTGACGAGCGCCCTGTAGTCGCGCCAGACCACGCCGCACAGCGTGTGCAGCGCGGTGTGGGTGCGCATCAGCAGGTGGCGGCGCTCCCAGTCGATGGTGGCCGTGACCGCGTCGCCCACCGCCGGTCCCTCGACCGCGTCGAGGAGGTGGACGATCCCCCCGCCCGACTTGCGGGCGCCGAGGACGGTCCAGGTCGTCCCGTCCGCCCGGACGATCGTGCCGCTGTCCGCGGGCTGGCCGCCGCCGCCGGGGTAGAAGACGGTCCGGTCCAGCGTGACGAGCGTGCGCCCATCGTCGCCGGTCTCGACCGCGGTGACGGCGGCCTCGACGGATCGGGCGTAGGCATCCCGGTAGCAGACCGCGTCGGTCACGGTACGATCGTGAAGGTGCCCTTCATCACGGAGTAGTGGCCGGGGAGGGTGCACCCGAAGGCCAGCGGGCCGTCAGCGTCGAAGGTGTACGTGAACTCCTTCGTGCCGCTCGAGAACGGCAACACGCCGGCCATGTGCTCGTGCCCGCCGCCCTTCAGCTCCTCGTCCGTCGCGACGTGGAAGTCGTGGTCGTAGCCGGCCGTGTTCTTGATGCGGAAGGTGTACGTCTCGCCCTTCTTCACCGTGATCGACGCGACCTGCTGGCCAGCCTGCTCGATCTTGAGGGCGCCGGTCAGCTCCAGCTCGATGACCTCGCCCGGGATGGGCGTACCGGTCACGGGGGTAGGCGTGGCCGCCGTCGCGCCACCGCAGGCGGCAAGAAGGGCAACGACGGCGATCGCGACGATGACGGTGAGGGCGCGCCGGGGGCGCGGTCTGCGTGTGTACATGCGGATAGTGTCGCGCACGGCGACCATGTCCGCCCTTGTTGCCGATCGTTCAGCACGCAGCGCGCTGGCGAGCAGGGCGCGCACCGGCCCGCGTGTCCTGGCTGCTGCCTCCTATCGACCCGCCCTCGGCGCCACGCCGGGTACGAGCCCCAGCCGGATGGCCACGCTGGTCGCCTCGACGCGGCCCGACACGCCGAGCTTGGCCAGGATGTTGCGCACGTGCACGGCCACGGTTCGCTCGCTGATGAAGAGCCGCTCGGCGATCTCGCGGTTGGTGCGCCCCTCGGCGATGATCGCCAGCACCTCGTACTCGCGCGGGCTGAGGTTGAAGGGGTCGCGCGGCGGCGGCGGCTCGATGGGCAGCAGGCGCTCGCTGATGGCACGCCCGGTGGCGCTCGTGGGGAAGGCCACGAGCGGCGCGCCAGCATCGCTCCACGCGTCGGCCGCCGGCAGCCCGGCCAGGGCCTCGACGATCGTCGTCGGCGCCGTCTCCTCCGCGGACAGCTCGACTGGCCAGCGCCCGGTGGCGTCGAGGCTGAGCTGCGTCGCGTCGGCGGCCTCGGGCGCCCAGAAGGAGAACGCCGGACCGGCCACGGCGTCGGAGGGACGCCCGGGTCCGACCGCCACGATGGCGGGCCGCACCCGAGCCTCGGTTCCGGCCTCGGGCAGGGAGATCCGCCCCCGTTGCGCCAGCCGCGCCAGCTCGCGCAGGAGCGGACGTGCGGGCAGCGCCGCCGCCAGCTCCCAGGCCGCGCGTAGCGCATCCTTGGCCCGCGGCCGCTGGTCACGCGCCTGGAGGGCGGCGGCGGCCTCCCACCAGCGCGCCCTGGCGGCCGAGTACGGGACGTGCAGCTCGAGCCAGCCCTCGGCGACGGCGGCCCAGTCGGCGGGGTCCGCGCGGCCGCGTAGCCGGGAGTGGTGCGCGCGAGCGGTCGCGACGTGGAGCCGGGCCTCCCGCGTCGAACCGAGCCCGGCCGGCATGACGTCGCCGCCCGTCCGACGCTCGGCCTCGGCCACGACCGACGCGGCAAGCTCGCCGGCCGCAGCCACGGCGCCCATGTCGCGCCGCGAGCGAGCGGCGTCGGCGACGGCGGCACAGACCTCGGCCGTGGTCGAGGCGGCCAGCGCGACCTGGCGGCGGTCGTCCGTCTGGAGGACGCGCTCCCAGCCACGCCGCGCAACGCGCTCGGCGTCCGCGATGTCGTCGCGCCAGAGTGCGAAGCTGACGGCGTTGCGCTGCACCGTCGCCGACCACTGGCCCTCGGGGACGGCCTCGAGCTGGAGGAGGATCTGGCCCACCAGGCGGCTCGCCTCCTCGTCGCCACGGGACTCGACGAGGACGGCGCCCAGCGCCAGCAGCGGGCTCCAGGCGAGGCGGCTCGGGCTCCACTCGAGAGCCGCCCGGCATTCCGCCTCGGACTCTGCCCAGCGTCCGAGCTTGAACAGGATGTCGGCGGCGTTGCCGCGCAGGAAGGCGCCGTAGGCCGCCTCCTGGCCCCACCGGCGCGCCTCCGCGATGCCTTCCTGGACGACGGCCAGGGCGGCTTCGCCACGCGCGTCGAGCTCCAGCAGGTGGGTGCGGTTGGCGTACGTCCGCATGAGGTCATCGAGCCGCCCCGCCCGACGGGCGATCGCTGCCGCATCCTCGAGGACGGCCAGCGCACGGTCGATCTCGCCGCCGTAACCAAGGTCGACGCCCAGCGTGCACGTCGCGTGGCCCAGCTCCGCGTCGGCGGTCTCCCCGGCGCCGGCGGCCGTGGACCGCGCCTGCTCCGCCAGGGCGGCGCTCTCGGGGAAGCGGCCGTCGAGCATGAGCAGCTGGGCGAGCGACCCCAGGGCGCGTGCCCGCTCGGGCGTCGGCTCGTCGGGGATGAGCTGGGCCGCCGTCTCGAGCGCGTGCTGCGCGCCCACGTGGTCGCCGGCCGCGGAACGGTACTGGCCGAGGCGCAGGTACAGCAGCCCCACCTCGACCTGGAGGTCGCGGCGGGCGTGATCGCCGCGTCGCGCGGCGTCGGCCACGGCCGACGCGCCGGCCAGCTCGGTGATCGCCTGCTGGGCGAGGCCGGCGGCGCGGCTGGCGTTGTCGTCGGCGAATGCGGCATCGGCGGCTCGGGCGAGCAGCTCCGGCGTGGAGATGGCCAGCGCGGGGACACGCGGCTCGCGCGCGTCCACGAGCTCCAGGGCCCGCTGGTAGTGCAGGAGCGTCGTGCCGCCGGGGTCGAGCCGCTCCGCCGCGGTCCCGGCCGCAAGGTGTGCGTTCCGGGCGGCGGCGAAGCGCATCGCCGCCTCCAGGTGCCACGCCTGTTCGGCCGGCGCACCGGCAAGAGTCCGGGCGAGCGCATCGTGGACGGGCTGGCGTTCGGCCGGCAACCCGAGCGCCTCGATCGCCTCCGCGTGACGTTCGTGGAGGATGGCCATGGTGCGCTGTTCGTCCCGCGAGGTGGACTCGGTCGCCAGACCGCAGGCGATGGCCTCGGCGAGCGATGCCTTGGACAACCGGCCGTCCGGCAGGTCGACCGCGAGGATCGTATCCACCGGCAACGGGCGTCGCGCGGCGGCGAGCAGGCGCAGGCAGCGCGCGGCGCCCACGCTGAGGGTAGCCAGACGGGCCCGCACGATGTCGTCGAAGGGGTCGGAGAGCCGGATCCCCTCGTGGACCTGGGCGGCGACGAGCTGCTCGGCGATGAGCGGGTTGCCGCCGCTGCCCTCGACCACGGCAGCCACGAAGGCACCGGACGGCCGCTCGCCGAGCAACGCCTCGAGCAAGCGCACGATCTCGTGCCGCTCCAGCGGCCCGACGTTCAGGCGCTCCACGCTGCCATCCGTCTCGATCGCTGTGGCCAGGCCGCTCATCGGGTGGCGGCGGTGGATCTCGTCGGGGCGGTAGGCCAGGACCAGGCAGACAGGGAGGCCGCGCCCGATGCGGAGCACGGTCTCGACGAAACGCCGCGTGCCGGGATCGGCCCAGTGGAGGTCCTCGAGGGCGAGCAGCACGACGCCTTGCCCGGCCAGCCGCTCGAGGGTGCCCAGGATCCCCTCGGCGAGGCGGCTGGCCTGCTGGTCGGGGGACGAGCGCAGCGGCGCTTCCGGTACGACGCCGAGGCTCTCGAGGCGCTCGGCCAGCCCGGGCAGGAGCGCGGCGACCTCCGTGCCGGCCGGTCCCACGACGGCCGCCAGGCGTTCATCGGGCAGCCGCGCCAGGACGGGCTCGAGCGCCGCCGCGAGCGGCGCGTAGGGCACGCCGCCGAGGGGCTCGTGGGCGGTACCGCGGGCGACGATCACGTCGGGCAGGTCCGCCAGGCGGACCTCCAGCTCGGTCACGAGGCGCGAGACGCCGATGCCGGTCGGTCCGGTGAGCGCGAGGCGGCCCGGGCGGCGATCGGCCGCCCGTTCGAGACCGGCGGCGAGGCGTGCGAGCTCCCGATCCCTGCCGACGAAGGCCATCGGCACAGGATACGCGTCCGAAGCCGGATGCTGCGGGCCCACGCCAGGCGCCTGGGCGATACTGCGCCCGTGTCCGACCCTAGGCCCGCGATCCACCCGAGCAACCGCCTCAACGAGCTGGGCGGTGAAGCCTGGCTCTACTTCACGAAATCGCTCTGGACGACGGCCTACCCGTCCGAGCTGGGCCACGCGGCGCGCAAGGCGCACGGCGCCAACAAGCCGCCGCGGCTGATGGCCCGCCTGATCGAGTTCTTCACGGTCGGCGGCGAACTCGTGCTCGACCCGTTCGCCGGCGTGGGCGGGACACTGCTGGGTGCCGCCATCTGCCGAACGCCCCGCAGGGCCCTGGGCTTCGAGCTCGAGCCGCGCTGGGCACAGGTCTACGACGAGGTGGTGCGCGCGGCGCTCGACGAGCGCGGCGGCCTTGGCCCCGAGCTGGCCGACCTCGGGCCCTCCGACCCCGGCGGCCCGCGCCGTTTCGACCCCTCGGGTTGCCGGCTGGAGGTCGGCGACGCGGTCGGGCTCCTGGCGGCGCTGCCCGAAACGTCGGTCGACTTCGTGGCCACCGATCCGCCCTACAACCCTCAGCTGAAGCTGACCATGGCCGGTGGCCCGCTGGCCGAGACGCACGCCAACCGGCGCACCGACTACGCGATGGTCACCGACTCACCGGCCGACCTCGCCAACAGCTCCACGTACGAGGAGTACCTGGAGCGGATGGGCGCCGTCTTCGCCGAGCTTCGGCGCGTCCTGCGGCCCCGGCGGTACGCGACGATCATCGTCCGCGACGCCTACCAGGACGGCCGCTACCGCTTTACCGGGGCGGACCTGGCCGCGCGTGCCGAGGCCGTGGGCCTCGTGCCGAAGGGCGACCTGGTCTGGTATCAGGCCGGCACGCGGCTGCGCCCGTACGGCTATCCGCACGGTTTCGTGCCCAACATCGTGCACCAGCACATCCTCGTCGTGCGCGCCGGCTGACGGCGACGGGCGAGCGCCGGGCTCTGGTTAGTGGATGCCCCGCTCACGCAGGAAGCGGGCGGCGAGGCCCTCACCGCCCAGGATCGGCTCCGGCTCGAAGATCCGGCGCAGCTGGAGTTCCCCGAAAGCCGTCCGCACGTCGTCGTCGATGTCCTCGGCGCCGGGGGCGAAGCTCGTCGGGTCCGGAGCGACGAGGTCGCCCAGCGTCATCTTGTGGACCCAGCCGACCTGGCCCAGCGGCGTGCGCACCTGCCAGTAGAGGCCGGAGCGCTCCAGCAGCTCGACCTCGTCGTCCTCATCGAGGCGCCCGATCTCGGCGCCACGGAGTTCGTCCGGCGCGTCGGTCAGGCGGACCATGCGGTAACGGATCCTGCGCCGCTCGAGATCGTCGCCAGGCGCCACGAAGGCCCGATCGAAGGTGAGCCGCTCCGAATGGAGCGGGGCGAGGCTGGTGCCGGGATCGGACCTGCGGGCCGCGGCGAGGGAGGGGCGGCGCCAGCGGGGCAGGGCCATCTCCTGGCTCGCGGCGTCGAAGCCTGTTGCCGGCCGGGTATGGTCGTTGCTCGACCGATCCGCGTCGCGCCGCTCCCGTAGGTCCTCGTCCTCTTCGCGGCGGCGCCGCTTGAACGTGAAGAGGGCCATGGCCACGGCCGCTGAGCCTGCCGCGGAGATGGCCGCGCTGCGGGAGGCGAGAAGCAACCACTCTTCGCTGCCGAAGCCGGGCAGGCGCGCGGCCAGGAGGGCGATCCCTTGCACCGGCGGTCCTTCGCCTCCGGGCGCGTCACCCGGTCCGAGGACGGACGTCGAGACATCGCCGACGGGCGCCTCAGGGAGTCCACCGTCCATACCAGGACCACCCTGCGTCTGGCCTCCGCCGGAGATGCCGTTGGAATCGGGTGCGATGACGCCGGCGACAAAGCCGCCGCCCACATCGGGGGTGGCCGTGGTGGCGGGCGTGGGGGCCGGGGTCGGCGCGGGCGTCGGTGCGGGCGTGGGGGCCGGGGTCGGCGCGGGCGTCGGTGCGGGGGCCACGGCGATCGTGCCGCCGGACAGCTCGACCGTCCGATCCTTGCCGTCGGTGGCCGCGAACGAGTAGGTATGGCTGCCGGCGTCCAGCTGCACGATGGTGCGATAGCGGGTGCCGTCGCGGAAGTTGGTGTCGGAGGCGTCCACCTGCGCCATGTCGACGGCCACGCCGTCGATGAGCACGCGGACCCAGGCCGGCTGCACGTCGTCCTTGCTGAGGTAGGTGACGGAGAACGTGAAGGGGTCGCCGGCCGTGCCCGCCCCGGGCGAGGCCTGTCCGCCGGACAGACTCAGGGGCCCGGAAGCCCATGCCGACGCGGTGGCCGAGAGGCAGAGGAGCAGGACGAGCGGGAGGATCACGAGAAGCGCCCGCACGCGCTGGCCCCGGATGATTCCGTAGACGTTCAAAGAGATGATCCTCCGGTCCTGGGCCTATGGCCCGGAAGTGACCCGAGGATGCGCCCCTGCCGGAGCGCGGGCAATGGTACGAGGGTCCCCCCGACGATGGCCCGCGTGTCGCCATCCGGCGACGGGGGCATGACCCGATGGCGCCATGGCACTCGGGGGGCGCGCGCGAGCATGATGCGCGCATGCAGGTGATCCGAGCGGCAGGTCCGCAGCGGCGACGCGCCGCCGCCTCGGTCGTGGCGGGTCTCGTGGCCGGCCTCATCCTGCTCGCCATCGGCGCCGTCATCGTCTGGTCCATCTTCACCTCAAACCTGCTCGACGGGCTCGACCGGGTGGGCAGCTCCGCCCTCGAACAGCAGCTGCTGGGCACGCTGGCCTGGGGGCTGGCCTTCCTCGTGCCTGGCTCGTTCGCCGTGCTGGGGCTCCTGAGCATCGTGCGGGCGGCGGATGGGCGGCCACGGAGCCGCCGCTTGCGCCCGGCGGCGTCGCTGCAGGCCGCCCTGTCCGATGACTACATCGTGGCCGAAGACGTGCGTCTGCCCGATGGGCGCCTCGTGCCCGAGATCGTGATCGGGCCGCACGGGCTGACCGTCATCGAGGAGCTTCCGCCGGCTGCTGTCAGTCGCCCCGGCAGCCACGGCTGGGAGGTGCGCGGTGCGGGTGGCCGGTGGCTCAACATCGAGAACCCGCTCGACCGCGCCGCCCGAGACGGCGAGCGGGTGCGCCGATGGCTTGGTAGTCACATGGAGGACTTCGTGCCCCGCATCAGCGTGGCCGTCGTGGCCGACGATCGGCGCGTGGCGCGCACGGCCGAGGTGGCCGTGCTGCGTCCCGAGGAGCTGCCCGGCTTCTTGGCGGCCCAGCCGGCCCTGCGCCAGATGTCGCCCGATCGCCGCGGGCGCATCGAGGCGCTGCTCCGGGAGCTGCTGGTCGCCTGACGCCCTGCGGGGTGTTACTTCGGCTGCTGCTCCTGCAGGTTCGTCAGCAGTCCCTTGAGGTCGAAGAGGAACTGCTGTCCGCCCGGTACGACCACCACCTGCAGCTTGTCGGTGAGCTTCTGGATGTAGGTGTAGATGAGCACCGGGTCCGTCAGCGACTCGGCCAGCTGCCGGTTCGCCTCCGCCTGGCCGTTCGCCCGCTCGACCGTGGCGGTGGCCTCGCCCTTGGCCGTGACGACGTTGGCGTCGGCGGCGCCCTGCGCCTCGGCCACCCGTTGCTGGGCCTGGATCTGCTTCTGGGCCAGGATCTCGCGCTCGGTCTCGACCTGCTGCTGCGCCACCTGCTTCTGCTCGATGGCCGCCCCGTACTCGGGGCTGAAGGCGATGTTCGAGATGTAGATGTCGTCCACGATGAGGTGGTAGCGGGCGAGATTGTCGCCCAGCGCCTGCTTCGCCCGCGAGCGGATCTCGTCGCGTTTGCCCAGGATCTCGCCGATGGCGTAGGTGGGCACGACCTCCTTGATGAAGTCGTTGAAGGCCGGGTCGATGACCTTCTCTGCGAAATCGGGACCCACAAGCCGATACAGGTCGAAGGCCTGTGCCGGGTCGATGTGGTAGTTCATGTTCCCCGTCAGCTTGACGATCTGGTACTCCTTCGACGCCGCGTCGATCTCCTGGAAGGGGTGCGGCTGGACGCGCACGTCGATCAGCACGACCTGCTCCGCGATCGGTGTGACCACCTGGAGACCGGCCGGCAGCGTCCGCTCCTCGACGCGCCCGAAGTTGGTGACCACGCCGACGTGGCCGGCGGGGATCACGACCACGAAGGTCGTGACGAGAGCGATGAACATGGCCACCGCGCCGCCGATGACGAAGAGCCGCCATGCCGCGGCGAAGGGGGCCGTCTCGACGTCTCGCCCGCGGGCCGTGGCCGTGATGTGCTGCGCCCGGCCGACCACGAACGCCGAGATGCCGATGGCGACGAGAGCGCCGCCGATGATGAAGAGGATCGTAGACATCTTGCGTTGACTCCCCTGACGAGCGGCCCGATCGGGCCAAGCCTACATCTGCGGCTGACGCGCGGGACGCCCGACCGTCACGGGCACGACACGCGCCTCCCCTATCCTGTCGGTCATGCAGAGTGCCACGCTGGCGCGGCCGATCCTCGCCGCCACCGGTCTCGCCCACGAGGTCGCGGGCGCCTTCGGGGATATCGGCGTCTTCCTGCCCCTCGCGCTGGGGCTGATCGCGGTCAACGGCATGGACCCGACCCTCGTCTTCGGCCTCGCCGGTGCCTACTACCTGCTCACGGGCCGCTTCTACCGGCTGCCGCTGCCGGTCCAGCCGTTCAAGGCTGTCTCGGCCATCGCCATCGCCGGCGGGCTCTCGGCGGGCACCGTGCAGGGCGCCGCGCTGGGCATGAGCGTCGGGCTGCTGCTCCTGTCCCTGGGCCGCGCGCCGGCGATCATCGACCGCCTCTTCGCGCCGCCGGTCGTGCGCGGCATCCAGCTCGGGCTGGGCATCATCCTGCTGCAGGGCGGCCTGCAGCTCGTGGTGCGCGACCAGCGGCTGCCCGCCGGAGCAGGAACGATCGGCGCGGGTGCCCTCCTCCTGGCGGGCGTCATGGCGGTGGCGCTCGTGCAGGCGCGGGGCCGCGTTCCCGCCATCCTCGTGGCTGGCGTGGTGGGCCTCATCTGGGGGGCGCTGACGCTGCCCGCTGCCCTGCCACCGGTCTCATTGGGGCCGGTGCTGGCCCTGCCGGTTCTGCCCACCGCCGCCGAGCTGGGCACTGCCCTCGCCGTCCTCGTCCTGCCGCAGCTGCCGCTGACGCTGGGCAACTCGGTCGTCTCGACCGCGGCCGTCGCGCAGGAGTACTTCGGGGAGCGGGCCGTCCGGGTGACCCCGCGGACGCTGCTGCGCGACATGGGCCTGGCGAACCTCGCGGCGGGCCTGGGCGGCGGCATCCCCATGTGCCACGGGGCCGGCGGCCTGACCGCCCATGTGCGCTTCGGCGCCCGCACGGCCACTGCGGCCTACGTGGCCGGCGTCTTCTACCTCGTCCTCGCGGTCGGCCTCGGCGCGGCCGCGCCGGCCTTCCTGGCGCTCTTCCCGATGGCGATGCTGGGCGTCCTGGTGGGCTACGTGGGCTGGCAGCACCTGCTGCTGGTGCGGCGGCTCAGCGCGCCGGCCGACCTCGCCGTCGCGGGGCTGATCGGGGCCGTGACGCTCGTCGCGGGATCGCTCGCCCTCGGCTTCGGCGTCGGGCTCGCCGTCTACTGGGGCCGCCGGCTGGCGATCTCGCGCATCTCCAGGAAGCCCACGTAGCGCCCCGCGGCCAGGCCGCTGCTCAGGCCGAGGCCCCGCCCATGCGGATCGTCTCGCGCGCGCCGGGGAAGTAGGCGCCAAGCTCGATGTCGGCCTCGTAGGTTTCGATCGCGTAGCGGTTCACCCAGGCGAAGTCATGCTCGACCTCACCCAGGGCGGGAGCGCCCCCGAGCGAGATGGCGACCCGCCCGAGCAACACGAAGGGTCCGCCGGGCCGGGTCAGCGAGCGTCCCGGGTCGAAGCCGGGCAGGGTCGGCATCTCGGCCACGACGTGGTACGGGCCGACCTCCAGCACCAGTTCGTGCCAGGCGGCATGGACCGGTGTCGGCGTGTCCGGCGGAGCGACGACGAGGAGCAGGTCGTCGATCTCCACGACCGCACGTGCCTGGGACTCCGACGCACTCCCGTCAAGGAGCTGCAGGACGGCGCCCTCGACGGCGAGGCTGTCCATCGTTTCGAGCAGGTCGCCCAGCCGGTCGCGTGCGACCAGACGCGCCTGCAGCACCCCCGCCGCGGTATACGCCTCGAAGTCGGTGGCCATGCCCTTCCCTCATGGAGGTCCGTTGAGGGTGCCACGCCGGAGGCCTGTGGCCTAGACCCGTCCGTACCGCGGGTGCCGAGCGTTTCGTACCGCAACGCGGTGCGAGGATGCGCCGCGTTCGCCCCGCTAACGCGCCGCGACGACCTCGATCTCGCAGCGCGCCCCGAGGGCGAGGCGAGACACGCCCACCGTCGCGCGCGTGGGCGGATCGACGGGGAAGAACTCACGGTACGCCTCGTTGTAGGCGGCGAACTCGTCCATGTCGGTCAGGTAGACCGTCGCCTTCACGACGTCGCCGAAGTCGAGGCCGGCGAGGCGGAGCTTGGCGCCGACGTTCTCGAGCATCTGGCGCACCTCGGCCCCGATCCCGCCGGGCACGACCGCGCCGGTGGCCGGGTCGTCGCCCACCTGGCCGGCGACGAAGACGAAGCCGTTCGCCTCCACGAGCTGCGAGAACGGGTAGCGGCCCTCGGGCAGGCCGGCGGGTCGGAGGACGGTCTTGGGCATGGCGCGACTCCCGGTGTGGCTCGGCTTGACTGGTAGGGGAGCCTGGATTCGAACCAGGGACCGGCGGTGTATAAGACCGCTGCTCTAACCGCTGAGCTACTCCCCCGACGCGATGCTACTACTCGTGCGAGCCGAGGAGTCGCGCGGCGATGGAGCGCAGCCCGCCCTGGCTCGAGGAACGCAGGGTCTCGTGGGCTGCGGCCTCCTGGGCAGACCGGGCGCGGCTCGCTTCGGCGAGCAGGCGCTGCTCTTCCGCGGTCCGGAACGCCTCGAGGGGCAGGTCGTCGGGGTCGAAGGGGCGCTCCGTCGGCGGCGCCGCCCGTGGCGGGCGCGCATAGGCGGGAGCGCCCAGCAACCGGGGCATGGCGAAGTGCGCGGCGCCCCCGCCATCCGCCGGGACGGACGGAGCGTGGGACGAGGGGCCGGAACCGTTGCTCGACGTCGCCTGATGCGGCAGGTGTCCGTCGGGGTCGTCCGACGCACGGGCGGTCGCTTGGGCGACGCCTGCCTCGCCGGTTGGCCGCGGGCTCAACACGTTGACTCCACGATGCTTGCCAGTCGATCGACGGCCACAGGATAAGACCGAAAGTACTGCCTCGCCACTCCACGTGGCGCCTCGGCGCCAAGAACCGGTGACCGCCGACACCGCCGCGCCTCGTTCAGAGCAGCGGCCGCACCACCTGGAAGGCGACGACGAGGACGATGTAGACGACGGGGAAGGCGGCGAACATGCCGAGCATGGCGGCCCACGGCGAGCGACGCCGCTCACCCGAGGCCCCGCTCGGCAGCGGCGCCCAGAGGTACGTGAGCAGGCCCCCGGCAGCGACGACCCCCACGACGTAGAGCGCGAAGGCGCCCAGGCCCGCTCCGCCCGATGCGAGATCCCAGCCCAGGAGCACGATCCCGCCCACCACCGCTACGACGACGTCGGCGACGACGGCGCGCACGATGGGCGGCGGCGCGTTGCGCGCCTGTCGCCAGCGAACCTCCAGCTCCGAGCGCTCGCGGGCGTCGGTCGGATCGATGGGCGACACCCGTCAGGCGCCAGGCGCCGCGTCGGACGGCAGCATCACGAGCGCGGGCCGGCGGGGGAGGGTGGCCGGCGTGTGGCGCGCCAGCTCGGCGACCGCTTCGGCGAAGCGCTCCAGCTCGTCCTCGGAGTTGAAGAAGCCGACCGAGATGCGCAGCGCGTCCACGGCGGCGACCGTGCGCGTGATGGCGAAGACACGCCGCGATAGCTCCTCGCGCAGCTCCAGCGGCGTCCAGCCCTGGACGCGGAACGAGACCAGGGTGGCCATCCGCTCCTGCGGCGTCACCAGCGTCACTCCGGGGACGGCCGCCAGGCGAGCGGCGGTGGCGCGGGCGATGCGACCCGCCCGCTCGAACGCCCACGCCAGGCCCACGTGCATCTCCAGCCAGCCCACCGAGCGCGCCAGCCCGACCGTCGAAGGCTTGTGGTAGTTCGTGGCCTCGAAGCGACGTGCATCGGGCCAGCGGTCCCCGCGGGCATGCGCGTCGAGCGTCGCGAAGCTGAGCCAGCCGGCCGTGACCGGGAGCGCCTCCGCAACGGCTCGCGGCGACGCCCACAGCGCGCCCGTCCCCTCCGGCCCCAGCAGCCACTTCTGGCCGGGGAAGGCGATGAAGTCGGCGCCGATGGCCTCCGCGTCCACGAGGATCGCCCCCGCCGACTGGGCCGCGTCGACCGCGTACCAGACGCCGCGCTCGCGGGCGATGCGGCCGATCTCGACCACCGGCAGCACGGCGCCCGTCGTCCACAGCACGTGGGAGAGGGAGACCAGGCGCGTGCGCGGGGTCATGGCCGCGGCGATCCGTTCCTGGATGAGGGCCGGGTCACCGCCGCCCTCCACGTCCACGATGTCAAGGGCGACGCCGGCGCGGTCGCGGACGGCGACCAGAGGCCCCAGCAGGCCGGGGTGCTCGGCGTTCGTCGTCAGGGCCCGGTCGCCCGGTCGCCAGTCGACGCCCCACGTGGCGATGTTCATGCCGTCGGTCGTGGAGTGGGTCAGCGCGATCGACTCCGGGCCGGCAGAGAGGAGCGCGGCGAGCACACCGCGGCACTCGTCCATGCGCTCGAGGAAGGCATCCCAGCCGGCCGGGTCGGCGCGCCCCACCCGCTCCTCCCAGTCCTCCAGCTCGCGCATGGCCCTGACGGTGGCGGCGGGCAGCGGACCCGACGTGCCGGTGTTGAGGTAGATGCCCGCCCCGGTCGCCGGGAGCGCCGCGCGGATCGCGGCGAGCTTCTCCGGATCGGGCTGGAGGGGGGCGACCATGGGGCGGCTATGATAGCCCGCGATGCCCGCGACCTTCGCCCGTCCGGAATTGCTGGCGAGCCCCGACTGGCTGGCCGAGCACCTCTCGCGACCGGGCATCCGGGTCGTGGATTGCCGCTACCGGGTGGACGGGACGGGCCGCCAGGTCCACGCCGCGGGCCACATCCCCGGCGCCGTCCACCTCGACTGGGCGCACGAGCTCATCGACGCCGACGACCCGCTCCCCTTCCAGCTCGCCGGCCCCGACGAGTTCGCGGCCGCGATGTCCCGGGCGGGCGTCGGCGATGGAGCCACGGCCATCCTCTACGACGACACCGCATCGCTCTATGCCAGCCGCGTCTGGTGGAGCCTGCGCTGCTACGGCTTCGAGGGCGTGCGCGTCCTCGACGGCGGCTGGGCTGCCTGGGTGGCCAGCGGGCGGCCGACCTCGACCGCCGCGCCCGGGCCCGAACCGGCTGTCTTCACCCCCCGCAGCGCCTCGAGCCTGCGTCTATCGACGCCCGACGTCCGCGCCCTCCTCGGTTCGCCGGACGTCGAGCTCGTGGACACGCGCGGCCCGGCCGAGTACCGGGGCCAGGAGGGCAACGCGAAGCGCCTCGGCCACATCCCTGGCGCGGTGAACGTGCCGGCGGCGCTGCTGACGGTGCCGGGCAGCCAGGTCTTCGAAACGCCCGAGCGATTGTCCAGACTCTACGTCGAGGCCGGCGTCCAGCGCGGGCGGCGCGTCGTCCTCTACGACGGCGCGGGCATCGGTGCGGCGAAGGCGGCCTTCGTTCTGGCGCTGCTGGGATACGAGGATGTCGCCCTCTACGACTCCGGCTGGGCCGACTGGGGCAGCCGGCTCGACCTGCCGGTCGCTCGCTAGGACTCGCCTGCCCCGGTTCCGCGCTCGGCGTCGGCCCCTTCCCCGATCGTCACGCCCGCCCAGACGTCGGTCTCTCGGTAGGGCGCCAGCACCTGTGCGCGCGAGTGGTTGACGGCCAGGAAGGGCGCCTGCGTGCGCGCCTCGCCGAGGCTGTCCGACCAGTACGTGGCGTCGGTCACGGGCAGGAAGCGACCGGCCAGGTCGCTGAGCGCGTGATGCAGGTTGCGTTCGGGCAGGAGGTGGATGCGCCCCACGATCTTGAAGGGGGGCACGCTCACCAGCGCGCGTTCTGGCACCTTCATCGTGCGCAGCTCGGGGGTCGCCTCGACCGCCACCTCCGCCACGGCGAACAGGATCGTGGCCAGGTTGACCTGAGCGTAGTCGGCGCGCTCGATCGTCGCTCGGGCGCCGAAGTCCTCGAGGATGACCTCCTCGAGGACCACGAAGGACGCATCCGTCGCGTTCAGGACGTCGGTCAGTCGCCGCTGGCGCGTGCGCAGCATGCCGCGCACTACGTGGCTGTCCGTGAACAGCGTGACGTGTGACGAGGACTCGACGCCGTACTGGTCCAACATGCCGGTTAGCATACCCGCGGCGCGACGCCCCGGGGAGAGCGTGCGGCCCCCATTTCAGCTCGTCGTGGACGGCGCGCACCGCAAAACGCCGTCAGCCCGCGCCGGCCTCGAGCCGGTAGCTGACGCCGGCCTGCAGCTGCTCGTGCATCCTCTCCACGGTGGCGAGGCGGTCGATCTCGGAGGGCGGCTTGTCGGGCCGCAGCCGGACGATGCGCGGGAAGCGCAGCGCGAACCCGGACCCGTGGCGGCTCGAGCGCATGATCACGTCGAAGGCGACCTCGACCACGACCGTCGGCTCCACCACCCGGTAGCGCCCGAAGCGCTCCAGCGTGTGTGCCTCGAACCAGCGCGTCATCTCCGCCAGCTCCGCGTCGGTCAGGCCGCTGTAGGCCTTGCCGATGGTGGCCAGCGGCTTCGTCGCATCGGCGCGGTCGTCGAGGACGGCGAACGTGTAGTCGGACAGCACGCCGTGGCGCTTGCCGTGGCCGACCTCCACGCCGACCACGACGCAGTCGAGCGTGGCCAGCGGCCGCTTCAGCTTCAGCCAGCCGTAGCCGCGGCGACCGGGCGAATAGCCGCTCTCCGGGTCCTTGACCATCAGACCCTCGTTGCCGCGCTGCCGGGCGGCCGCGAAATGGCGCTCCAGCACCGCCCCGTCCGCGGCAGTCAGGAGGTTGGAGACGCCGAAGCCCGGGGTCCGAGCCAACCCGAGAGCGTCGAGCCGCGCACGGCGCTCGCGCAGCGGCAGTCGAAGCAGGGGCTCCACCGGCGCGTCGTCGCCGGGACCCAGCGCGAGCGCATCGAAGGCGACGAAGATGCAGGGCACCTCCGCGATGAGGGCCGCCGGCGGCTTCTTGCGCCCGAGGCGCGCCTGGAGCTGCTGGAAGGGCAGCGCCGTGCCCCCCTTCCAGGCCAGCAGCTCGCCGTCGAGGAGGCCGTCCCAGCTCAGCTGGACGGCCGCCGCGACCACCTCGGGGAACTGGCCGCTCACGTCATGGAGGTCGCGGCTGTAGAGGCGCGCCTCCCCATCGCGCCGGTGGAGCTGGGCCCGGATCCCGTCGTACTTGTCCTCCACCCAGACGGGCGAGCCCAGGCGCATCAGAACCTCGGCGGCATCCGCGGCCGGCGAGGCGAGCATGGACTTCAGCGGCCGGAAAAGCGTCAGCTCGGCCGCGTCCAGCCGGTCGTCGCGGGCCAGCTCGGCGGACTGCCCGAGGTCCCCGGTGAGCATGCCCGCCCACTTCACGGCCTCGACGTCGCGCCCGAAGGCGGCGGCGATGGCCGTCTCCAGGTGCCCCTCGCGCAGGCCGATGCGCATCTCGCCGGAGAGCGTCTTGACCACGTACTTGGCGGTGAGCGGATCGCAGCGCCAGAGCAGCGTGCGGAAGATCCGCGTCTTCTCCGCCGCGCCCCGCGTCGTCGCGATCTCGGAGAGCGCGGCATCCACATCGGTCAGCGCCGGCAGCTCGCCGGAGGGGCGTCGGCCGCTCGCCGCGAGGACGTCGTGTACGGCCTGCCCCAGGTCCGACGATCGGTCGTACGCTCGCCCGAGGGCGCCGTCCTCGGCGTCGGCATCGGCCTCCGCGGCGGCCGCGATGGCGGCCCAGCCCAGGCCCGTGGTGCGCGGGTCGCGCTCGGGGAAGGGGCGGCCGGAGAGATAGGTGACGGCCAGCGGCAGCTCGGCCGGGGTGAGGGTCCGGAGGTACGCGGCGAGGATGGCGACCTTCTCCGAGGTGCGGCTCGTGGCCGCCACGCGCTCGGCCGTCTCGCTCCAACGGCGCATCCGGGCGATGGTATAGCATCGCCTTCCGATGGCCTCCGAGCTCGCCCGCGACCGCTGGCATCCGCCGGTCATCGATGGCCGGCTGGTGACGCTGCGCCGGCACGTGCCCGAGAATCTGGCCGCGGTCGTGCGCTGGTACCGCGACCCCGAGCTGGCACGACTCTCGCGCTACCAGACGCGGCCGATGCCCTTCGAAGAGATCGAGCACTTCTTCCGCACGCGACTGCTGGCCGCCGACGCCTTCGCCTACGCCATCCACCAGCGGCCGAGCGGCCGGCTCGTGGGCCTCACGACCTTCTCCAACCTCGATCCGGACAACGGCACGGCGCTCTTCCACATCACCATCGGTGAGCCGGACGCCCAGGACCGCGGCCTGGGCACGGAGGCGACCGAGCTGATGATCGGCCACGCCTTTGACGTGCTCGGCCTGCACCGCATCGGGCTCAGCGTCTTTGCCTTCAACAGCCGCGCCATCCGCGCCTACGAGAAGGCCGGCTTCCGCGTGGAAGGGCGGCTGCGCGAGGCGATCTGGCGCGACGGCCGCCACTGGGACGAGGTGCAGATGGGCATCCTCGCCGACGAGTGGCGGGCGGGGCGTGTCGGTGCGGTGGCCGCGCCGGCCGTCGGCGAGGCGGAGCTCGTGCCGTGAGCCAGGGATGGGATCCCGCCGCCGCCGCTCGCGCCGAGTTCCGCGCCATCCTGGCCGAGAAGGGCCACGCGGTGGAGAATGCCCGCCGGGCCGTGGACCGGCTGGAGGCGGCCTTCGCCGACGGTTCGCTGCACCGGACGCCGTTCATCGACCAGGCCATCCGCGACCTGATGGCCGCGCTCGACCAGGAGGCGGGCCAGAAGCTCGGCGGCAAGAGCGCAGAGGCCTCGCGCTTCATCCTGCGCGCCATCGACCGCGCCCTCGAGGAGGCGTAGCCGGGCGATCTCCGGTTCTGGCGAACTCGGCCCTCGTTCTAAGTTCGTGCCACGCGGAGGGAACGCGCGCAGTGGCCGCCCGAGCGTCGTTGTCGGCCACCCCGACCTTAGAACGTGTCCCCCAGGGGGGTTCCGGTCGAGAAGGGCCGAATGCCCAGCGCCAAGGGCCGAAGGCCCGGCGCCTTGTGTCCTGCCAAGCCTGGTTCCCGACCATAGACCGAGGTTGGCGCGTCACATCCTCGTCATCTCCGGATCCCGGCGCCTGCGTAGACTTGGCGCAGACACCCGACGCGCGCCGAGCGCGGCGGCCGGCACCCGCGAAAGGACCCCAGACCCCGATGTTGGACCGACTCATGGGCGGCACCAAGCTCTCCGACGAGCAGAAGCGCCGCGTCCCGCCCGGCCAGTACGTGACCGAGAAGTTCCCCGTCCTCCACTACGGCTCCGTGCCGCACGCCGACCTTGCAAGGTGGGATTTCAAGGTCTTCGGTGACGTGGCGAGCCCCTTCACGTTCCGCTGGGACGAGTTCAAGCTCATGCCGCGCAAGCGGGTCCACACGGACATCCACTGCGTCACGCGCTGGACCAAGCTCGACACCGACTTCGAGGGCGTCCCGATCCAGCACATCCTCGAGCTGGCGCAGCTGAAGCCGACGGCGAAGTTCGTGGTCGCCCACTGCGAGCAGGGCTACACCACGAACCTGCCGCTCGAGGTGCTCGACGACGACGACGTCCTGCTGGCCGACACGTTCGACGGCAAGCCGCTGGAGGCCGAGCACGGCTGGCCGGTGCGCCTCTTCGTGCCCAAGCGCTACTTCTGGAAGAGCGCCAAGTGGGTCCGCGGCCTCGAGTTCATCGCCCAGGATCGCCTCGGCTTCTGGGAGCGCTACGGCTACCACAACAGCGCCGACCCCTGGCGGGAAGAGCGCTTCTCCGAGTAGCGCTGCGGTAGCGGTCGAGGTGGCGGATCGCGGCCCCGTGGCAGCTCCACCCGGGGCGTAAGGTGGATCTGCGCCGCAGGTTCCACTTCAAGTGAACAGGAACCCGACGCTCACGGAGCAGCGGCCGGCGGTCCCCGTCGGTGGAGGATGGGCGACGGATCCTGCGAGCGTGAGTCGGCGGGCCAGACGGTCGAATGAGGCGCGGAACCGGGCAGGCGGACGGCCCCCTGGTGGCGGTGGCGGCGTCAGGCAGCCGCGCTGTTCACTTGAAGCTGAAAGCGAGGTCGCCGGTGGGGCGTAGCGGCGTTGCTCGCCGACCGGCCCGCGGACCGGGACCGCGCCTCGCGTCCTAGTTCCGCCGCGACTCCGCGCCACGGGCGTCGACGACGAGCGGCTTGAGATGCCGGTCGAGGAGGCGGATCTCGCGGCTCAGGAGGTCGTCGAGACGGCGCAGCCGCGCCTCGGTGTCCATGGCCTCGAGGAGACCCTGGCGCGCCGGCAGCTCCACGTGGACCAGCCCGGCCAGCACGTACGAGAGGGCGGTCGGGTCTTCGGGGGTGACGAGGCGGCGAGCGGCGGCCATGAGCAGCTCACGGCGGTCGGCATCGGTGCCGGCCGTGACATCCTCGTGCTCTGGGCGGCCCGCAGCCCCCGAGCCTTCGGAGCGTTCGGCGTCGGGCTCGTCATCGACGATGACCTCGATCTCGATCTCGGGGCCGTCGTCGTCATCGAGCGCCGGCTGGAGCAGCTCGAGGTAGCGCAGGAAGCGCTGACTCACCCGCTCGGACAGTCCGCGCGCGGTCAGCGCATCGCCGATCGGTTCGTCGAGGTAGCGCACGTCGGCCGTGAGGTAGGGCTCGGGCCCGTTCTCCACGTCAGCGATGCGGAACCGGCGGCCGCCCACGGTCATCAGATCGTAGCGGCCATCCGGGTAGCGCCCGGCCTCGCGGATGAGCGCGGTCGTGCCCACCCGGGCGATGCGGCCGTCGAGCGGCCCCACCTCGCGGCCCTGCCGGATGAGCACCACGCCGAACGGCTCCCCGAGGTCGATGCAGCGCCCGACCATCACGCGGTAGCGCTCCTCGAAGACATGAAGCGGAAGCGCGACGCCGGGGCAGAGGACCGTGTGGAGCGGGAAGAGCGGCAGGTCCATCGCTGTGCGTCAGTGTAGGGAATCGAAGAGCCGTCGGAGCGACTCCGACGGCTCGACGTGCGGCGGGCCCGGCGCAGGGCCGACCACCACGGGATCAGTGGCTGCAGCCACCGGGGCTGCCGGCCGAGTCGGCGGTGCGGAAGCTGCTGCCGCAACCGCAGGCCGATACGGCGTTCGGGTTGTTGACCGTGAAGCCGGCGCCCATGAGCGTGTCCACGTAGTCGATCTCGGAGCCGGTGAGGTACTGCGTGCTCGCGGCGTCGACGTAGACCTTCACGCCGTTGTTCTCGACCGAGACGTCCTCGGAGGTCGGCTGATCCTCGAGCATCATCCCGTAGCGGAAGCCGGAGCAGCCGCCGCTGTAGACGTAGACGCGCAGCCCGATGTTCGGGTTCGCCTCCGCCGCGGTCAGCTCACGGAGCTTGCCAGCGGCCGCGTCCGTGATGCGGACGAGCGTCTCGGCGGAGGGCGTGGGGGCCGGCGCCGTGGGAAGCGGCTGGGGCTCGGTGTTCAACATCGGGTTCGGACTCCTCCCGGAGCGGGTGCTGGCTGTTCGGGCGCCGATCGCGCGGTCCCGCGCATCGTACGCATCTCGATGAATTCTGACAAGGGCGCCACGAAAACCCATCGCTCGATGGTCCGGGGCCACCCCACGACCGCGGACCGCGCGGGTCTGCCGGTCCTCCCGTCGCTTCCATTCGGGCGAGGCATGGCTGCTGAGCCAGGGTGGCATGGACGGTTCGCGGCTCGGTCTCGCGGGCTCACGGCACGGTCCCGCGTGCCAGCTGGGCTCCCGGCCATGCTTGGTGAGCATGGATCCGGCTCCGGCGGGCATCGCGAGCCTCTACGCCGGCCGCGTGCGCAGGTCCCGCGTGCGCAGCTATGTCCCCCAGGCATGGGGATGACCCCGGGTTTGCCGGCGAAGGCATTGGCCACGGCCACCGGCGAAGGCACGCCCCACGCGAGCCTCTCAGAAGAGCCCCACCACGTTGCCTTGGGCGTCGATGTCCACGCCCTCGCCGGCCGGGCGCGAGGGGAGGCCGGGCATCGTGCGCATGTCGCCGCAGTAGGCGGTCACGAAACCGGCCCCGGCGAAGAGGCGCGCTTCTCGCACCGGCACCCGGAAGCCGCTCGGGCGGCCCTTGCGCGCGGGATCGTGGCTCAGGGAGAGGTGGGTCTTGGCCATGCAGATGGGCAGGTGGCCATAGCCGATGCCCTCGATGCGCTCCAGCTGCTCGAGCACGCCGGCCCCGAAGTCGACGCCGTCGGCGCCGTAGATCCGCGTGGCGATGGTCTCGATCTTCTCGCTCAGCGGCGCATCGTCGGGGTAGAGGAAGCGGAAGTCGGGCGCGCCCTCCTGTGCCGCCGCCCAGACGGCCCGGGCCAGATCCTCGGCCCCGGCGCCGCCGTCGGTGAAGTGTGTGGCCGTGACGGCGTCGCGTGCCCCTGCCGCCAGGGAGACCTCGCGCACCGCGGCCACCTCCGACGCGGCATCGGTGGGGAAGCTGTTGATGGCCACGACCACAGGCACACCGTACGCGCGCACGTTCTCGATCTGCTTGGCCAGGTTCGCGGCTCCGCGGCGCACGGCCTCCGCGTCCTCGGCCTCCAGCGCCGGGTCGAGCGGCTTGCCGGCCACGATCCGCCCCACGCCACCGTGCATCTTCAGGGCGCGGATGGTGGCCACGATGACGGCCGCCGAAGGTCGGATGCCGCCCAGCCGGCACTTGATGTCGAAGAACTTCTGGGCGCCCATGTCGGCGCCGAAGCCGGCCTCCGTGCAGACCGCGTCCACAAGCTTCAGCGCGACCCGATCGGCCAGCACGGATGAGTTGCCGTGGGCGATGTTGGCGAAGGGCCCGGCATGGACGAAGGCGGGTCCGCCCTCGAGGGTCTGGAGCAGGTTCGGCTTGATCGCGTCGCGCAGCAGGACGGTCATCGCGCCGGCCACCTTGAGATCGTCGAGCGTCACAGGACGGTCGTCCGTCGTTCGCGCCACGACGATCCGCCCGAGCCGAGCGCGCAGATCGTGGATGTCGGTGGCCAGGGCGAGGATGGCCATCACCTCCGACGCGACCGTGATCTGCCACTCGGTCTCGCGCTGCACGCCGTCCTCGGCCGTGCCCAGCCCGATGATCGCGTGGCGCAGCGCGCGGTCGCTGATGTCCACGACGTGTGGCCAGGTGATCGTCTGCGGGTCGATGCCCATGACGTTGCCGTGGTGGAGGTGGTTGTCGAGGAAGGCGCTGGCGAGGTTGTGCGCGGCGCCCACGGCGTGGTTGTCGCCGGTGAGGTGGAGGTTGAAGTCCTCCATGGGCACGATCTGACTGTAGCCGCCGCCCGCCGCGCCGCCCTTGATGCCGAAGACCGGCCCCAGCGACGGCTGGCGGACGGCCACCGCGGTGCGCACGCCGAGCCGGTTCAGGCCCTGCGCGAGCCCGATCGTGGTGGTCGTCTTGCCCTCGCCGAGCGGCGTCGGCGTGATGGCCGTGACGACGATCTCCTTGCCGTCCGGCCGGTCCGCCAGGCGCCGCAGGACCTCCAGCCGCACCTTCGCCTTATAGGGGCCGTAGAGCTCCAGCTCCTCGGGCAGCAGGCCCAGCTCCGCACCGAGCTCGGCGATCGGGCGAAGCGGGGCCGCCTGGGCGATCTGGAGGCTGCTGGCCATGGCCATCGGTGGTAGGGCTCCCTCGATCTTCGGGCTGCGGGTGGGTCAGGTGGTCGAGCCGGCAGGGTGCCGGGTGGGCGCGCGGCGCAGGCGCCGGTCGGGCGGGCCCTCGACCTGGTCGCGGGCGGCGCGCAGGAGGTGCTGGAGCAGGATCGCGTTGGTGATCGGGCCGACACCCCCCGGCACGGGCGAGATGGCCGAGACGACCGCCGACGCGCTGGCCATGTCCACGTCGCCGACGATGCCCTCGGCCACCATATTGATGCCCACGTCCACGACCACGGCCCCCGGCTTGAGCATCGTGCCGGTGATCAGGCCGGGGCGGCCGGCGGCCACGACGACGATGTCCGCGGCGCGCGTATGGGCGCCCAGGTCGACCGTGCGCGAGTGGCAGACGGTGACCGTGCAATGCTCGCGCAGGAGCAACAGAGCGGCCGGCTTGCCCACGACGTTGCTGCGCCCGACGACCACGGCGTGCCGCCCCTCCAGCGCGATGCCAGAGCGCTTCAGGATCTCCACCGCCGCCTGCGCCGTGGCGGGCAGGAAACCCTCGTAGCCGAGCGCCAGCAGCCCGAAATTCCGCGGGTGGAGGCCGTCGATGTCCTTGGCCGGATCGATGGCGTCGATGACGACGCTCAGCGGGATCCGTTTGGGCAGCGGCATCTGGACGATGATCCCGCTCACGAGCGGATCGGCGTTCAGCAGCTCGATCTCGCGGCGCAGGTGCGCGGCCGTCTCGCCGGCGGGCAGGTGCACCAGGCGCCCCACCGCACCCGCATTGCGGCAGGACCGGAGGATCTGCTGGAGGTAGACGGCCGACGGCGCGTCCCGGCCCACGAAGACGACGGCCAGCGTCGGCGTGAAGCCGTGGCGGCGTCGGAAGGCCGCCATCTCGACTTTCAGGCGGGCCCGCATCTCGGTCGCGATGGGCGCCCCGAGCAGGAGTCTCGGGCCGGACGCGGTCACGCCTCTTCCGGGTCCCGCAGCTTGCCCCGACCCACGCGCTCGCGCACCTGGGAAGCGAGGTCCTCGATGAGCTCGAGGTGCCCGGTCAGCTCCCTCATCGTGGCGCCCTCGAACGGCGGGTCACCGACCGACGGCAGGTTCACGAGGATGTTCGCGGCCGCCCCGCGGGCCGCGGCTTCGACGAGCAGCGTCCCGACCGTCAGGTCGCTCGACGCGTTGAGGTTGCTCCTGCCGGCCAGCGCCTCCAGCTCCGCGGCCACCAGCCGGCACGCCCGGATGATCTCGAGCGGGATCTCCGTGGCGTGGCGAGCCGCTGAGTGGAGCGCAGCCCCGCGCGCGGCGATCTCGTCGGGCGCCTCCCTGGGAAGCTTCAACGCGGCGGAGAACGCGTCGTAGGCTCGAGCGTCGTCGTCGGCCAGGACGAGAAGGCGGCGGCGCGCGTCGGCGGCGACCGCGAGGGCCCGCGCCAGCGTCTTCTCGTAGGCCGCGTACTTCGGGCGCCCCTGGGACAGGCCGGCGACCATTGCCAGCAGGCTCGCGGCCAGGCTGCCCGCGACGGCCGCGGCACTCCCTCCGCCCGGAGTCGGGTCGGACGACGCGAGGCGCACGGTGAAGGCCTCGAGCGAGAGCCCTGCCACGTCCGATGGCGTATCGGTCACGGGCGCGATTGTCGCACGCGCCGGGATTCAGTCGAGGCGGCGGATGACGCCGATCAGCTTCCCCTGGATGCGCACGTCCTCGTAGACCATCGCCTCGTAGCGCGAGTTCGCCGGCTGGAGGCGGACCTTGCCGTTCTCCTTGAAGAAACGCTTGAGCGTGACGGCGTTCTCCTCGACCTGGGCGACCACGATGTCGCCGTTGCGGGCCGTCTGCTGGGGCCGGATGACGACGAAGTCGCCGTCCTGGATGTGGGCGTCGATCATCGAGTCGCCGCGCACCTTGAGCACGTAGGCATCCCCGGCCGGGGCGAGGATCTCCGGCACCGAGAGCGTCTCGCTGGCGTCCTGGTAGGCCTCGATCGGGCCGCCGGCGGCGATCTCGCCGACGATGGGCAGAACATGGCTCTGCTGCGGTGGCACCTGCGGCAGGAGTTCGCTGGAGAGGCCCGACTGCAGCGCGGCATGCGGCGTCAGGCGGATGGCGCGCGAACGCGTGGCGCCCCGCTCGAGATAACCATCACGCTCGAGCGCCTCGAGGTGGTGGTGCACCGCCGAGGTCGAGGCGAGGCCGACGGCCTGCGCGATCTCCCGGACGGAGGGCGGGTAGCCCCGCGCCCGGAGCGTGGCGGCGATGTGGTCGATGATGCGCTGCTTGCGGGTGGCGTCGTGTCTCGTCACGCGGCGCCTCCTTTCCTTCGAGAGCACGGTACCGAACGTCTGTTCGATTGTCAAGCCCCGGGGATGGCGCGGGAGTCGGCGCCCGATATACTCCACGCTCCGATGCCCCGCTCTCGTCGTGCCGGCCCCGCCCGTGGCCTGTTCCGGACCCTCAACTACCTCGCCTTCGTGCCGCTCGCGTCGCGCGCGCCGATGTACGGTCGGCTGCTCTGGTCGCTCCTGCGCGACGAGCGGATCCCGACCGCCCGGAAGGCGATCCTCGGCCTAGCGGCCGGGTACCTGGCGTCGCCGATCGACCTCGTGCCGGACTTCGTGCCGGTGCTGGGGGCGCTCGACGACCTGGCCGTCGCCGTCCTGGCCATCGACCTCTTCCTGGAGAGCGTGCCCGACGCGCTGCTCGAGGAGAAGCTCGTGGAGCTGGGCATGGACCGGTCGGCGCTGGAACGCGACATGAGCCAGGTGCGGCGCCTCGTGCCGCGCCCGGTGCGCCGGCTGGTCCGGCGGTTGCCCGATCTCGTCGATGGTGTCGGAACCCTCGTCCAGCGCAGCGGCGTGGAGCGCCGGCTGCGCACATGGATCCTGAAGGAGGAACGCTCCGCGTGAAGGTCATCCTGACCAACGACGTGGCCAAGCTCGGCAAGAGCGGCGAGCTCAAGGAAGTCGCCGACGGCTACGCCCGCAACTACCTCATCCCGAACAAGTTCGCCGTGCCCGCGGCGGGCGGCGCCTACCGTGCCTGGCAGCACGACATCGCCAGCCGCGAGGACAAGCGCAAGCGGGAGCGCGAGGAGGCCGACATCTACGCGACGCGCATCGCCAGCACGACCCTCACGATGGGCGTGAAGGTGGGTGAGGGCGGCAAGCTCTACGGCTCGATCACGGCCAAGGACATCGCCGACGCGCTCGGCCGCCGCGGCATCGTCGTCGACCGCCACAAGGTCGATCTCGATGAGCCGCTCAAGACCCTGGGCACCTACAAGGTCGCGGTCAAGGTCTACGCCGGCATGACGCCGGAGGTCACGGTCGTCGTCGAGCCGAAGGGCTAGGCCCGCCCCGGAGCTGAGGGCTCCGCCCGGGCGCGACCCCGGCGCTTCACCGAGGGCCCCCTCCGGGCCGTCGCCGGCGTCGCCGGCGTCGCCGGCCGCGGTCATACACTCCCCTGAGTGAAAGCCACGCCGCGTCCGGCACTCAGTTTCGCGGAACTCTACCGCCGGCTGCCCACGCCGCGATCGGCTGACGATCTCGAGCTGGGCGGGCTGCTCGGGCTCAGCCTGTTCCTGCTCATCGTCCTCTCGGGGCGCGACCTCGACCTCCTGCCCAGCCCCGTTCGACTGGCGCTCGTGCTGAGCTGGCCGATCGTCGTCTACGCCTTCGTGGTCAGCGGTCGGGCATCGATCCCGGTCGCCTACATCGTCCTCGGGGCGATCGGTCTGCGCCTGAACGAGCTCCAGGGCTATGGCGGCTCCGACGTCCTGGACTCCGTGTTCGAGGCGATCGGCGTGCTGCTGGCCGGCAGCTCCCCGTACGGCCACTCGTACACCATGACCCAGCCACCCGGCTCGCCGATGCCCTACCCGCCGGCGACGCTGCTCCTGCACCTGCCGGGCCACCTCCTCGCCGGCAAGGACGGCGTCTTCTACAACGAGGCGGCCACGGCAGGCGTGGTCATCGCCGCCCTCGTCGCGCTCGCGGCGCGGGTCTCGTGGACGCTGGGTCTGCCCGCCCTGGCTGCCTACGCCGCCCTCGGCAACCTCGTCTACACCTCGGCCGACGGCAGCAACGACACGAGCACCGGGGCCATGCTCCTGCTCGCCGTGCTGGCCGTGGCCTGGGCCTGGGACGGCGGCTGGGACGGGCAGCGCGTGCGCATCGCCGGGCTCGCCGCGGCGCTGGCGCTGGCGACGAAGCAGTCGAGCCTCTTCGTCGTCGTGCTCCTCGCCATCGCCGTGTGGCAGATGGCCGGGCGTCGGAGCGCGGCCCTGTATGTCGGCGCGGCCGGCTTCCTCCTGCTGGCGCTCTCGATCCCCTTCCTGCTCCTGGGTCCGGTCGAGTACGTGCGCAGCCTGACCGCCTTCGCGGGCGTGCACGAGGACATCTATGGCTGGACCATCTGGGCCTTCGCACAGGGGATGGGCTGGCCGGTCCTCGACGTGCCGGAGGCGCGGCTCGTGAACATCGTGCTCACGCTCGGGGCCCTGCTCGCGGTCACGCGCTACCGCCTCTCGAGCATCGCCCTGGCCACGGCCTTCGGCGTGCTGGTCACGCTCGTCCTCTTCCTGACCGCGCGCTGGATGAGCTTCGCCTACTTCGCCATGGTCACCCCGATCATCCTGGTCTTGCCGCTCCTCGCCGCGTGGGCGGCCCGCGGACCGACGACACCAGTGGAGCCGAAGTCGGAGGTCGCCTGATGGCCGGCCCCACGATCCTGCACGTCGATCTCGACGCCTTCTTCGCGGCGGTCGAGCAGCGCGACAGACCCGAGCTGCGCGGCAGGCCCGTGATCGTGGGCGGCGGGGGACCGAACGACCGCGGCGTGGTGAGCGCCGCCTCCTATGAGGCCCGTGCCTTCGGCGTCCACTCGGCGATGCCGCTGCGCACGGCCGGCGCGCTCTGCCCGCGGGGCGTCTTCCTGCCCGTGGACGGCGCGAAGTACCAGCGTGTGAGCCGGCAGGTGATGGCCATCCTGCGTCGCTTCACGCCGCGCGTGGAGCCCGTCTCCATCGACGAGGCCTTCCTCGACGTGGCCGGGTCGGAGGCGCTCTTCGGGGACGGCGAGACCATCGCCCGCGCCATCAAGGACGCCATCCGCTCCGAGCTGGAGCTGACGGCCTCGGTGGGCGTGGCCGGCACGAAGCTGGTGGCCAAGATCGCCTCGGACCTGCGCAAGCCAGACGGCCTGGTGGTCGTGCCCCTCGGCGAGGAAGCGGCCTTCCTGGCGCCCCTGCCCATGGCGCGGCTGTGGGGCGTCGGGCCGCAGACACGCCTGGCGCTGGCCGACTACGAGGTGCGCACCATCGGCGACCTGGCCGCCCTGCCCGCCGACGTCCTCGTGCGCCGTCTGGGACAGCACGGCGCCGAGCTGGCGGCCCGGGCGCGGGGCATCGACCCCTCACCGGTCTCCGACGGCGCCGACCCGAAGTCGGTCAGCCACGAGCACACCTTCACCGTCGACACGCACGACCCCGACGAGATCGAGCGCACTCTCCTGGCCCTGGCCGAGGGAGTGGGCGGCCGGCTGCGCGCCTCGGGCCTGCGGGCGGCGACGATCTCGGTCAAGGTGCGCGACGAGCACTTCGAGACGCGCACTCGCCAGCGCACGCTCGAGGAGCCGACCGACCAGACCGAGACGATCTGGCGCACCGCCCTCGAGCTGGCCCGGCCCGAGGTCCGCGGACGGACGATCCGCCTGCTCGGCGTGGGCGCCTCGCACTTCGGGGAGCGCCAGCAGCTGGGCCTCTTCGAGACGGGCGATGAGCGGCGGCGGCGGGTCACGGAGGCGGCCGACGAGATCCGTCGGCGGTTCGGGTCACGCGCCATCACCCGCGCGCGACTCCTCGGCAGCCGCGTGGCCGAGCCCTTCGAGCGCGACCCCATGACCGCGCCCGACGCCCGTCGCGTGGGCCGGGCGCGCCCGGATGCAGGCGCCGACGGATCCGCTTGACATCGTACATCCGTTCGATTTAGGATGCACCCCATACCGAACAGACGTTCTCCCGCTACGCCCCCGGAAAGGAGCCGTGGCCGATATGGCGATGGTGCGCATCAGCCCACTCGAAGTCCACGTCCGCACCGACTGGTTCGACGGCCGGCCGCGGAGCATCCGCATCGCCCAGGCGACCGTCCCGGTCGTGGCCGTCGAGGCCGTCCGCGAGGAGTCGGCAGCCTACCCGGCCGCGACCGGGCCGCGGACCCTGTTCCGTGTCCTCACCCCCGCGGCCCGCTACGCCCTCACCTACGAGCATGGGCGTCGGCGCTGGTTCGTCGAGGCGCTGGACCCCGACGTCAGCGCTCGGCCCGCGGCGGCCTGATCGTCCACAGGCCGTCCACAGCCCCCGGTATGCATCGTCCGCCTTGGGGATACATCTGGTGGACAGGTCTCTTTCGGCGGGGCCGCACCCGGCCGCACCATTGAGGCGTCCCTGAACCCGCCCTGGAGTCGCCGTGTCCCTCGACCGCCTTCCGCCGCAGTCCATCGAGGCCGAGCAGTCGGTCCTCGGCGCCCTGCTCATCGACAAGGACGCCGTCATCGAGGTCGCCGAGTTCCTGCGCGCGGACGACTTCTACCGTGGCCATCACGGCACGATCTACGCCGCCATCCTGGACCTCTACGAGCGGCGCGAGCCGGTGGACCTCGTCACCGTGTCGGAGGTCCTGGAGCGGAACGGCCACCTCGACGCGGTGGGCGGCTCAGCGTACCTGACCAGCCTCATCAACCTCACGCCGACGGCCGTGAACGCCGTCCACTACGGACGGATCGTCGAGCGCAAGGCGGTGCTGCGCAACCTCATCGCCGCCGCGGGGCGCATCGCCGGCATCGGCTACGAGGAGACCGCGGACGTCTCGGCGGCCGTGGACCGTGCCGAGCAGGAGCTGTTCGCGGTCAGCCAGAAGCGCATCGAGGCTGGCTTCAGCCCGCTCAAGGCCCTGCTCCACTCCGCCTATGACCGGCTGGACTACCTGCACCAGCACAAGGGCGAGATCAGCGGCGTCAAGACCGGCTTCAAGGATCTGGACACGCTCACGACCGGCCTCCAGCGGTCGGACCTCATCGTCCTCGCGGCGCGACCCTCGATCGGCAAGACGAGCCTCGCGCTCAACATCGCCGAGCACGCCGCCGTCCGCGAGGGCAAGACAGTGGGCATCTTTTCGCTCGAGATGAGCAAGGAGCAGCTGGTCCTGCGCCTGCTCAGCTCGGTGGCCAACATCGACTCGCAGCGGCTGCGCACCGGTTTCCTCGAGGAGATGGACTTCACGCGCCTCGCGCCTGCCATGAACAACCTGGCCGAGGCGCCCATCTACATCGACGACACCCCGAACATCAGCACCATGGAGCTGCGCACGAAGGCCCGGCGCCTGCAGGCGGAGGCCGGCCTGGACATGCTCGTGGTGGACTATCTCCAGCTCATGCAGTCGACCATCCAGTCGCGCGACGCCAACCGCGTGCAGGAGGTCTCGGAGATCACGCGCGGCCTGAAGAGCCTCGCCCGGGAGCTGCAGGTGCCGGTCGTGGCGCTCTCGCAGCTCTCGCGCCAGGCGGAGATGCGCGAGTCGAAGGAGCCGCGCCTCTCGGACCTGCGCGAGTCGGGCTCGATCGAGCAGGACGCCGACCTGGTCATCTTCCTGTGGCGCGAGAAGGATCGCGGGACGGAGGAAGCCGACGCCGACGGCGAGGTCGTCAAGCTCAGGCTGGCCAAGCACCGCAACGGGCCCACGGGCGAGCTGGCGCTCTGGTTCAAGAAGCGCCAGACCCGCTTCATCAGCTACGCGGACTCGGAGCGCTTCGCCGAGGAATACGCCTAGCTCTGCTCGTCGGGCAGCAGCGGCCGCAGCGCGATCGTGTACGGCGCGCGGTCCGGCCCGAAGACGCCGACCGCGAACAGGCCGCCCTGCGGCGCGTCGGAGAGCGCCATCGCCTGGTCGGGGGTCAGGACGGCGACCCGGACGCCGAACTCGCCCTGGGCCACGAAGTCGTCCAGCGTCAGGTCTCTCCACGGCCAGTCGAGGCCCTCGCCGATCTGGGCACCCTCGTTGAGGATGGCCCGATACGCTGTCGGCTCGTAGAGGCCGGCATCGGTGGCGTTGCCGCGCCTGACCTGGGTCCGGAAGTCCGCCAGCAGCTCGTAGAGGCGGGCCATCTTCGCCAGCTGGGGCGCGTCCGGGTCGGTCGGGTCGTCGGCGATGCCGAGGGCCTGGACGCTGACCGTCTTCGCCACCGCATCCGTGACGATGGTGAAGACCGTGTCCGGCGCGTCCATGACGCGGTTGTTGAGGTACTGCTCGCGCGCGGCCTCGAGGCCGCCCGCGCTGAGCGCAAAGGCGAGCAGCGCATCGACCTGCTCCGCGTTCATCTTCGCGACCCCGAGCGGCGGCGGTCCGGCCGCCAGCCCGGCGTTCGGATCTGCGGGCAGCTCGTAGATGGCCGTGCCGTCGCCGTAGAGGCTGAACTGCGGCGTCCGAGTGACGAGGAAGGTGGGGGGCACGAACCCGCCGGCCTGCTCGACCCGCAGGATCAGGGTGTGCGGGTCGGTCGAATGGCCGATGGCCTGTGAGGCTGCCGGCGTCGCGCTTGCGCCGGGGCTGGGCGAGCCGCTCGGACCCGGAGTCCCGCTTCCGCCGGAAGTGCACCCGGCCAGGGCGATCACCAGGAGGAGGGGCAGGGCGAGATGGGCAGTGCGGGCAGAGCCCCGCGGTCGGGTCAGCATGGAGCGCAGGACGGCAGGCCGCGCAGTCCGGTTCCCGTCACGCTCGACATACTTCGACATCCGCGGCGAATAGTGCCACCCAGGGGCGCGAATCGTATTGCACGGCACTTCGCGGCACGGTATGGTCGCCCGGTCCAACACGGCCCGGGCGGCAGGGAGGGGCCGCGCCACCTTGAGGGAGTGGGAGCAGGGGTGTACACGGATCGGACGCTGGCCTGCCGCGATTGCGGCGACGCCTTCGTGTTCTCGGCCGGGGAGCAGGCCTTCTTCGCCAGCAAGGGGCTCGTCAACGACCCGCAGCGCTGTCCCAGCTGCCGGGCCATGGCGAAGCAGGCTCGCATCAGTGGCGGCGGGCCGCGCGAGTACCACGCGGCCATCTGCGCCCGGTGCAGCGGCCAGGCCATGGTGCCCTTCGCGCCGCGCAACGATCGGCCTGTCTACTGCAGCACCTGTTTCGACGTCGTGCGCATGGGAGCAGCCGGCGCCACCGTCTGAAGCGAAGCTCCCCGGGGAGGCTCGCACCATGGGCGTCATCATCATCCGCGAGATGGTCGGCACGAGCCCGCGCTCGTGGAGCGATGCGGCCCGTCAGGCCGTGGCCACCGCCGCGAAGACCGTCCGCAACATCCGCAGTGTCGAGGTCGTGAAGTCATCGGCGGAGGTACGCGACGGCGAGATCGTCGAGTACCGCGTCGACCTGAAGATCGCCTTCGAGTACGAGGAGTAGGTCCGACTCACAGCCGGCGCGCATGCGTCGGTTGCTCACGAGGCGTTCAACCGGACGAAGGCGCGGCCGCGTGCCGGGGCTGGAGGGCACCACCGCGGGGTTCCTTCGCCGTCCTGCACGCCGCGTGTTCAACATGGCGGAGGAACCTCGAGGTCTGGCCGTGCGGTGACCGGCCGTTCGCCGGTTTGAACGCGGCCTGCGCACGGACCTTCTCGAAGGTCCGATGATCGCGCTGCGGGCCGCAGCGGCTGCTCCTGCCCGTGGACCAGCAGGGCATCGACTACTTCGACCTCGGGCCCCTCATGCCCGGCCGATACGTGGTGGCGGTCGGCAGCCTGGCGCAGACCTCGGGTCCAGCGCCACCGGCGTCTCCGGCCTGCGCCTGGGCGTCATCCATCGCCGCCCTGATCGTCACGGCCGGCGCCGGGTCGCCCTAGATCTGATCCCGCCCCAGGCGCGCCCGCAGGTGCGCCTTCACGTCCGGCCACTCGTCGTCGGTGATGCTGTACCAGGCGGAGTCGCGGCGCTCCCCGCCGCGCACGAGCATGTGCTTGCGGAAGACGCCCTCGAAGGTCGCCCCGATGCCCAGGAGTGCGGCCCGTGAGGCTTCGTTCTGCGCATCGGTCTTGAACTCGACCCGCCGGCAGCCGAGCGCCTCGAAGGCGTGCGTGAGCATGAGCAGCTTCGCCTCCGTGTTCACCGCGCTGTGCTGCCAGGCCGGCGCGATCCACGTCCAGCCGATCTCCAGGCGGGCGTGCTCGAGGGCGATGGCCAGGTAGCGCGTGCTGCCCACCACCAGGCCGGAGGCGCGCTCCACCGTCACGAACGGGAACTCCGTGCCGGCATCCCGGGCCCGCAGGGCCGAGTCGACCAGGCCCCGCAGGTCGTCGGGCGTGCGGACCACGAAGGGCATCCACGTCCAGATGGCGGGTTCAAGGCCGACCGCCACGAGACCCGGCAAGTGCTCGAGCGCCATCGGCTCGAGCCGTACGTGGTCACCCTCGAGCACGATGGGCTCGACGCGGCTGGGGCCCTGGGTCATCGGCGGAGTCTACGGGCTGCGGCGATCCGAGTGCTCGCCCGAGCCTATGCTGTCGACCCCTCGGCGCCGCCGCCTGTCGCCCGGTCATAGACGACGACCCGCCAGAAGAACGTCGCCCGTTCCGACCTCGGCCGGAGACCCTCGGCGGCGACGAGCTGATCGATCCGCGAGTTCGTGTGGGCGTACGCGCGGTAGGCCCGGCGCCGGATCTGCGACCCGAGGTTCAAGATCCGGATGGCCACCCGGACGAGCCACCGATCGCGGGGCAGGACGAGTCCGTGCACCCTCCGCGCCCGAGCGGCGGACGATCCGACCAGGGCGTCCGCGTCGGGGTAGCAGCAGACCACGCGGTCGAGCGTGACGATGTCTGCAGCGTCGATCTCCGTGGCCCGCCGGACGAAGTCACCGTGCACGAACTCGATCCGCTCGAGCAGGTTCGCCTGGCGCGCCTCCTGCCGCGCGACGTCGAGGTAGGCCGCCGACGCGTCGACGAGGACGGCGTGGCCGGCACCTGCCCGGAGAAGCTCGCTGTCGATGACCCCGATCCCGCCGCCGACGTCGAGGACGGTCGAGCCCCCGACGCGGTACGGCCGGATCATGTCGAGGAGCATGCGGGTCGTTCGATCCGGGCCTTTCCGGCGGTAGCGATCGCGGTCGTGTTCGGCGGTCGAAGATCGAGGCGAAGTCGTCGCAGCCTCAGGCATCCATGACCGGAAGCCTACACGCGTGGCCGCCTGCTCCACGGGGGCCGTCGCGCAGCTAAGCGGCGGTGAAGTCCCAATCGCGACACTCGCGTCATGTTCGATCGTCCGCCCACCTACCGCCTGCCCGACGACGCCTCGCCCTCGGGGCGCGCAACTGCCCTCTCCGCCCCGCCTCGTGCGCCACGCGTTGACCAGTCGGCTGAACCGTCCCTATCCTTCGCCTCACGTCCGGCGGATGTGGCGTTCGCGCCTCTGACTCGGGACGCGACGATCGTGCGCCCGGACGAGCCGATCCCCGTCGGCCCGGGTCGCCCGCAGCCCGCCTACCTCTTCGAGGACGTGGACCCGCCCGCCGACTTCGAACCGATCTCCCGCGCGAAGATCACCCCGGCGCCGGTGCGCCCGGAGACGCTCCACCGCGGGCGCCTGCTGGACTGGCTGTCTCGTCACGTCCGCCGGCGCCTGTCGTTCGTCGTGGCCGATGCCGGCTACGGCAAGACGACCCTGCTGGCCGACTTCACCCAGCGGGGCAACGTGCGCTGCCTCTGGTTCAAGCTCGACCACACCGATGGCGACTGGGTCACCTTCATCAACTACCTCATCGCCGCCTACCGCGAGGCCGTCCCCGACTTCGGGCGCGTGACGCTGCCGCTCCTCGCCAATATCGCGGCCGCCAACCCGACGCGCGAGGTGGTGCTGGGCACCTTCATGAGCGAGCTGGGGCGGCTGACCGAGGAGCCGATGCTGCTCATCCTGGACGACTACCACCTCGTGGACGAGTCGTCGGACGTGCAGCTGATCATGAGCCGGCTCCTGCGCGATGCGCCGCCGACCCTGAGCTACGTACTCCTGACGCGCCGGAAGCCGGAGCTGCCCATCGGCCGGCTCAGCGCGATGGGCGAGGTCTCCGAGCTCGAGACGGGGGACCTGCGTTTCACCCGCGAGGAGACCGGCCGGCTCTTCGCCGAGGGTTACGGCCAGCCGCTCGAGGACGACGTCCTCGACGAGGTCGAGCGGCGCACGGAGGGTTGGGCGGCCAGCCTCCAGTTGCTGCGTTCGACCCTCCGCGGGCGGTCCAACGTGGAGGTTCGGGCGTTCGTCCGGCAGCTGTCCGGCGCGACCGAGCCCGTCTACGACTTCCTGGCGCAGGAGGTGCTGCGCGAAGCGACGCCGGGGATGAGGCGATTCCTCGTCGGGACATCGTTGCTCGAGCGCATCGTGCCACCTCACACCGTCGCGCTCTTCGCGGCCGATGAGCCACCGCCCTCGGAGGAGGCGCTGCGCGAGCAGATCACCGAGGCATATGACGTCGGCCTCCTTGGCCGACGCGGCGAGTCGAGCCGCGGTTTTCGCTACCACCCGCTGCTGCGCGAGTTCCTCCTGCGCCAGCTGACGCAGGAGGCCTCGCCGGATGAGATCCGCGAGATGCACCTGCGGGTCGCCCTCGCCGCCGAACGCGACGCCTGGCTCACCTCGTGCCGCCACTACATCGCCGCCGGTGCGCTCGCCGACGCCGCTCGCGTCCTCGTGCGCTCCGTGCTCGTCGCCCTCGGCACCGGCTCCTGGGGTGCCGCCGCCGAGATCGTCGCCCAGCTCGAGGGCCACACCACCGAGCCCGACATCGAGGTCATCCTGGCCCTCCAGGAGATCGAGGAAGGCCGCCTCCCCGAAGCCCTCGACCGCCTCGAGGCCATCGACCTCGACACCGTCGGCCCCACCACCCGCGCCCTCGTGCGCCATGGGCTGTACCGGGCGAATTGGTGGGCGCGCAACCCCGAAGATGCCTCCGAGATGCTGCGCGAGCTCAGATCCGATCCGGAAACTCCCCCTGTCCTCCGAGACGTTGCGGAGTCGCACCTACTTCTCTTTGGTGACGACACCGTTTCGCTCGAGGGGGCATACCGCGTCTTGGCTCGGGCCGCCGCTTCGCAAGCGGCCGCTGAGCTGCACTTCTTCGCCGGGATCACTTATCACAACGCAGCAGCCGTGGCCCGGGCTCGGGCCGACTACCGCGAGGCCATCAGTTGCGGGAACTCAGCGCTCATGCACCTTGGAGAGGCCGGATCGGCGCCGCTAGGCATCCATGCGACGCAGGCGATTCTAGCGTCGTGCTACGCAGAGCTGGGCTATCGGCAGGAGGCCGGCGAGTCAGCGGCCCTCGCCTTAGGCAAGGGCGCCACCGACGCGGACGCTTTCGCTGAGCTGGCCTACTACCTCGCCGCGATCGGCGACGTCGGTGCCGCCGAAGACGCGTGTCGCCGAGCAGCGGAACTGATCAGGCTCGGTCCAACCGAACAGCTACAGCAAACGAACCTCGCGTTGGCCGTCTCGAGGACGGCGCTATCGGCGGGGCTGCCGACGCGGGTTGAAGCCCACCTGGGCGCCGGCACCCCACAGCCGACCGGTATCGCCGCGAAGACGGTGGCGTTCTACCTGAGATCGACGGCGGCCATGGCCATGGACGAGCACGAGGTCGCGGCAGCCCTGGCATTCGAAGGGCTGCGACTCTCCCGTGCGGAGGGCTCGCGACACTGGGAGGCACGACTGGCGCTCGTCCTTGCTGCAGCCAAGTTCGACACACGAGAGCTTCTGTCCGCAGTGCATGACGCGAGTCGAGTTGGGCAACTGGTCCTCGTTGAGAACGCTGATGCGATTGCGGGAGTGTTGCAGCTGCTCAGTCCGGTTCCGGATGACTTAGTAGCGTCTGTCTCCACCTACGGCGCTGCGTGGCTCCCAGCACTGAGACGACGCATGGATCACGGGTTCTCGCCAGCTGGTCTAGCTTGCGCCCGCCTACTCGATCAGTACGGAGCTCGCGAAGACGTCTCCCGTCTGCGTGCCTACGAGCGCACGTACCTGAAGGGGACCCGGGCGGTCGGGCTTGGTCGAGCACTGGCTCGGCGGACCGCTCCCGTACTTGCCATCCACGATCTGGGCCCTGGATGGTTCGCAGTCGGCGAGCGAACCGTTCAGCTGGGATCAATCCGGCGGCGAGCATCGTCGCTGCTCGCCCTCTTGCTGACGCGCCCACGTACGACGACGACCCGCGAGCAGATTCTCGACATGCTCTGGCCCGATCTCGACCCTGAGGCTGCCGTCAACAGTCTTAATCAGACGGTCTACTTCCTGCGGCGGGAGATCGAACCGGACTACGACGACGACGCCTCATTCAACTACGTGCGGTCGGAGGGTGAGCTACTCCGGCTCGACCAAGAGCTGGTTACATCCGACAGTGCTAGGTTCGCGGATGCCGCGTCCGCAGCGTTCAAAGGTCGCGTCATCGACATCGATCGTGCGGTTGTGGCCATCCGCATGTACGCGGGTCGCTTCCTTCCAGAGTTCGAGTACGACGATTGGGCAGCCGCCTGGCGCGACCGCCTGCACAGTTCGTTCCTGCATCTTGTCCACGGCGCTCAGGTCGAACTCGTCCGTCTGCGGCGAAACACGGAGGCGATTGACCTCACCCACCACGCGCTTGCCATTGACCCGACCAGCCCGGAGCTGGAGCGGGCGCTCATCTGGCTCTACGCGAGTGTGGGGGCGTCAACAGCGGCGGCGGAGCAATACGCGCATTACGCCACTGCGATGCGAAGCGAACTCGGCATCGACGCGCCGCGGTTCGAGGATCTGATTGCGTCACCCCTGCACATGCTGAGGGAGGAGTAGTCCATACTCCCTTTCCGGCCATGCTAACTACGCATGCCTGCGTATTGACCCTCCTTCGACGCGATACCTACAGTCCGGCCACCGACTGGTACTGAAGTACTAGGAGGCATTGTTAAGACGCTCGGACGCGCTGACACCCTACCTGAAATGGGCACTTA
>Ga0209320_10000104_pt1 | contig 42364 bp, 49 predicted proteins | sample Rifsed13ft4_FD_184008 | JGI IMG/M metagenome (GOLD analysis project Ga0209320, IMG submission 184008) | Soil microbial communities from Rifle, Colorado, USA - sediment 13ft 4 (version 2) | ecosystem: Environmental > Terrestrial > Deep subsurface > Rock core/Sediment | place: Rifle, Colorado... | reverse complement strand
TGAGCTCACGGTGAGCGACGGCGGCCTCCGCGAAGGCCTCCTGCTGCACCATCTGGCCCACCGCAAGCTTCCTTCATAGTCCCTCCCATGCCCTGGACACATGACTCCTCCTCTGTTCTTGCCATGCCTTAAGCGAACCCAGTTTGGGCTTGACACGGGCTATAGTTTCCGGGGTACAAGAGAGGCACCCCAGGCGACCCCTCGGGTTGCCGCATGGCGGGAAGCTTCTCGCAGGCAGTAGCGGCATGGAACCGGGATAGGCATAGTTCCGAGCTCATCTCCAGCACAATCGACGGCGCACCACGGAATCTTTACGCCCTCTCGGGCGAAGCATGGCCCGGGAGGGCGTTTTCGCTTTCCGAGGTGGTAAGAAAATATCCCTACGACCCGGCAGAGCATGGCGGGTCGCCCGATCGACCTTCGAGGAATAGCCACGCCGATGAGTGCATCCGAACTTGTCCTCGTCCTACTAATAATCTTGGCCGGGATCGCCGCCGTGATCCTGATTGGGGAACCCATCAGGAGACCGCGGGTTTATGTGATCGACGCGACAGATCTGATCCGCGTGCAGGAGGCCCGAAGAGGTGGCTCCAGGCGCCACCCAAAGTGGGCCCGGAGGGTTATCGTGGCCCTTGTGCTGGCGTCCCTGGTCTGGGGTCTGCTGGTCTGATAGCTAGGAGAAAAACGGTGTAATCCTTACATCCCCTCCCATGTAAGCCTTACATTTTGCACGAGCCCAGGAAAGGCGAGTGCCCTTCAACGCCCCCTCTGGCGTCTTCACCGAAGCAAGGAAAATCGGGAACATGCCACCGGGCTCAGGTGAAGGCCCCCAATTTGGCATGGAATCTGCCTTGTAGGCACCTCCCAACCACCCCTCGGGTTGTCACGTAGGCAGACGGCAACGCAGGGACCGGCTAGCTTCCCGTAGGCAGTAGCAGGATGGAACCGTACCACGCATCCAGACGCCCTCGCGGTGTGAACTGTGTCCCGAGAGGGCGTTGTTTTTTTGAGGAAGCCTCCAGAGCGATGACGAGGCATAGCTGGAAGCCGCTGAAACAAGGGCGATCAGCGAGGCGGGCCTATGAGCACGGGTAAGGAGGATTTCACTATGGCACTGTGGAAGGAATACCTGGAGAAAGACCAAGGTCGCACGGCTGCCAAGCAATCCGAGGGCGTCCCGCAGTCTCCCGAGTCGCGCCGTCCGGTGCAGGAGGGTTCCCCAAAGAACGACTCCATCATCGCCGCCGGCCTGACCGTCGAGGGGAAAATCCAAGGGGTCGGGCATCTGAAGGTCGCGGGCCGTTTTCAGGGAGACGTACAGGTGGAGGGCGATCTGACGATCGAAACCGGCGCTCAGGTCACGGGAGACCTCCGGGCAGCAACCATCAATGTCGGGGGCGAGGTGCAGGGCAACATTCAGGCGAAGAGAGTGCAGCTCCTGCAATCAGGAACCCTGATCGGGGACCTCAAGGCAGGCTCGCTCACGGTGGCGGCGGGATCGCGCATGCGAGGGAAGGTCGAGTTCGGTTGGGAAGAGGAGGCGACCGGTCAGGCCGGCATCGGCGACGAAGGCGAGGCGAGGTGATGGCTCTGCCGCAGCCGTCCTTTCCCGGAAGGACCAGGCCATGCCCCCACTGCAAGGCCACGATCCTCATCAGCGCGGCGGTCTGCCCCGCCTGCCAGCGATACGTACGCCTTGATCCGGATAGGCTGGCCCGCCTGACCTCGCCCATCTTTTGCCCTTTGCAAGTCGAAGGGACGATCCGCCATCCCGGCATCGCGGAGCGGTGCGAGTACTCTGTCCTGGTGCAAGTGCAGAATGACCAAGGGGAAGTGATCTCACGCCATGTGGTAGGCGTCGGCTCCCTCGGCCCCACAGAGACCCGGACCTTCACTATCCGCGTCGAGGTCGTCACTGCCGAAAAGTCCGTCGTGTGAGACTTGTGAGACGAAGGTACTGCCGCCGGCCCCGAAGCGCCGGCGGAGCGGGCTGACGCTTGGACAAAAAGCGGGGGCGAAAAGACGCAGGCCGCCAAGGAATCATCTCTTGGTGGCCTGGTTGATGGTCAGATCGACTCTATTCCGGCCGTTCGGGAGGAAGAGCCTTCCCCGCCTTGACGATCTTCAGTGCCTCGGCAAAATGCTTGTGAAACGTGGCTTCGCTCGAACCAGTCCCCACGTCCCCAATCCGTCGCTTTGTCACCACGGTGACCTTGGTCTTGTTTCGGTCAACGCGATCCACCCAGGCCACCATCATCGAGGCCCACGGGACCCATTTCTTGCCATTGGTCGCGAGGATATAGCCCTCACGCTGATGCTCCTCGATGGCGTCGCTATCGTGCCAGCGGAAGACGGTCTTGGTGATTTCCCAGGCTTGAGAGGAGTTCACCTGATAGACCTGACTGCTCCCGTCCTCCTTGGCCGTCACCACGCCAGCTGTGCTGGCGCATCCCGTCACCCCTGCGAAAACGACGAGAAGAGAGAACACGGTCAATGTCGCTTTCTGCATTGAAACACCCCTCCTTTTGTCTGCCATCACATTTCCACGTCCTCGATGGCCAGGCCGACGCGGTACGTCTTGATGACCACTGTGTCCGCCACCGCCGCCGAGGCATAGCCGAGATCCTCGGGCACCTGCTCCATCAGCACGATCCCCCGCACCCGCTCCTTTCCCTTCCCCAGGTGCTTCCGGACCCAGCCAATCCGCTGCAGGGTCTCCGCGACGAGCTTCTCCCCCTGCTGTCCCCGTCCGGCAATCACCACGACCACAAAGCCTCCGCTCCCATCCCGGGCCAATAGATCAATTTCGCCGACCGCGGTGGAAAGTCCCGCGCCGATCGGCTTCCCTTTCTTGTCGGCCACCAGCCTCAGTCCCGGCTCGAGCAGGTCCGGCTGTCTGGCCAGCAGCTTTCGGAGCCCCGGGGGATCCAGGGTGAAGGCGGGGGTGCTCGCCTCAGGCTTCTTCTGAAATACTGGCGCCATTTCCTCCTCGATGTCCAAGTCGGGCTCCACCTCTGGGGGCGCGGCCTCCTTCATATCGGGGACAGCCGTCTCCTTCGCGGGAGGGGGGGTCGGGGTGGGCCGGCTCTCCTTCTGTTTCGCAGTGCCCCCTGCATTCCCTGGAATGACAAAGACGTTGGAATCGGCGCCCGTCAGAAAACCGCAGAGCGGACAGGTGAGATCCCCTTCCTTGAGCTGGGTCCCACAGAGTTTGCAGGTCGCCACCTCGTCACGCCCCCATAGTTTCTTGCCCTTCGCCATGATAGGCTTCCTCCCAGCCTTGGATGTGACACCACTGGTACCGGTGTTGTAACCCGAGCAAGAATCGTGCCCGGACATGATTCGCCCATGCGACAGGAGGTCGCTCTTGGATCCGCCGCCATGTAACCTCGCTTCTCGCCTGCCCCGGGAGGCCCCTGTGCCCCTGACACCGCCCCCGCACTCGCGCCGCTGTATGTCGAAATGGCATGGACGGCGCGGGGCCACGACCTCACCGCCTTCGCCGCGCCCGGCGGACCCCGCAAACCGGCACTCGCGAGACGGATCCTCACGCAAAAAGGGGGAGGGCCATGGCCCTCCCCCTTTCCACTGTCGCGTGTCTACGGTCGTCGTTACCGAACCGTGAAATTCATGGTGGTGCTGTCGAGGCCCCCTTCGGCCTGAACCGCCACGGCCACCCGGTAGGAGCCGGCTTCGGCGTTGGCCGGGAGCTTGAGAGGCACCGTGCTCGCCCACGTCCCGGCCTTGCGCTTGACGGTCAGAACGGGATTGCCGACGAGCCGCCCCTTCGTACTAATCTCTCGCCGCTCGGTCACCGAGACCTCCCGGTTGGGGTCCTGAGTAAGCAGCGCATACTCCACAATGAGATGGACCGTCTCCCCCGGCTTGACCGTGGACGGCTGGGCCTTGACCTTTTCGATCCGGACGGACGTGGGTTGCGCCGGGGTATAGTCATGCGCTTTGGCCGACGCCGGGTAATCCCGCTTCTTGGCCTCCATGGCGTGTCCGATGACCCCTCCCGTCAGCGCACCGATGAGACCTCCGGCGAGAGCGCCCGTCGTGCTCTGGAAGATCAACCCTCCGAGCAGGAGACCACCGGCTGCGCCGGCGGCCGCCCCCACCACCGTCCCCGGATTCTCTCTGACCGACTGTTCCAGGGAAGCACAACCCGATGTCGAGCCAACGAGCAGCACGACAGAGAGCACGAGCGCCACGGCTTGCCGCGAAGTCTTCCTCATCGTTCTCCCCTCCCCCGACCCCCTGAAAAGTCCCTGATAGAAAGAGTCGCCCCGCAAGACACAAGGCACATTCCGTGCCAACCGGGTGCAGGGCAACGCGCCAATGTGAGACCTCTTGATTGTATCGGTTGTGCCGAGATCCGACAAGGCAGGGTCGGCGGCGGCCGAGGGACCGTGGAGGTCGGGCGGGTGGCGAGGCGGCAAGGAGACTTGACGCAGAGGGGACTTGCGTGTATCGTCCCTGCTCAGAGCGATCAGCGTCCAGAGGTGCCTCATCGTGAGTGGACATGGGAATCCTGGACACAGGGGACCATGGTGCACTTCCGGGAGACTCTGAGTCGTTGGCTGAGCAAGGGGGGGACCCGTTCACCGAGGTGTCCCGCCTGTGAAGCCTCGCTTCCCCTCGAATGCTCCTTCTGCCCGCACTGCTACATGGTCCTCCGACCGGAAGGGATGGCGGACCTGCAGCAGGCCCTCCAGGGACAGAAGATCCGCGAGGATATCTATATCCTGAGGAAACTCCATCACGGCCACGATGAGGATGTGATCCCCGTCGCACACCCATGCACACCGCCGTCCGCACCCCCTGCACCTTCTGTATCTCTTGCACCGTCTGTACTCTCTGTACCCTCTGCACCAGGAGATGTCACCACGCCTGCCCCGCGCACATCAGCATCGCGGACTCGAAGACCACCGCCTCAACACCTCATGACGTACGCCTTCGCCAGCGATCCCCCCGCAGGACTCGATGACCTGCCTTCCCTCATCCGGTGGTTCCTGAAAAACGACCGCCTGCTCCCCAACAATCTGGAGATCCTCGAGGAGGCCCACCGGATTCATCATGGACCCGAAGACGGGTGGACGTACGAGCGGCACCTCGCCTCGACCATCGCCGATGACCTCCGCACGTACGATTCTCCGGAGCTGCTTCAGGGGCACCTGACCCTCCTCACGACCGTCTACGCCCGAACGCTCGAGGCCCTCCGCACACTCGCCTCCCCCTACCCGAACCTTCGCTCCCCTGCCGACCTGCCGGAACGGGAACAACACAAGATGTGGGGGCTGTGTCTCACGCTCGGACTCACCGCGACCCGGCTCCGGGTGGAGGGATGGACTTACCAGTCCCGCTACGGTGAATTTCTCGACATCACGATGGACACGGCGAAGCGCCGGTCAGGCGCGCGCGCACATGCATCGAGGAAGTCCCAGCGAAGGGTGTAAAGGGAAACGGAGAGAATGATGGACGAGCAAACGATGCAGACCCTGGTCAGGCGGCTAGACCGAGTGGAGCGGGAGAACCGCCGGTGGAGGTGGACGGGAGCGGTAGTCCTGGGCGGCATCGCCGGCGGCGTGCTCATGGGTCAGTCCGCCCATCCCACGGTGGCGAATGTGGTCGAGGCCGAGAAGTTCGTCCTCCGGGATGCGCAGGGAAAGGCCCGTGCGTGGTTGGAGACCGCAAGCGGCTCGGTGAATCTGGCTCTCGCCGACAGAGACGAAAAGAGCCGCGCCTTTGTGTACGTCCGGGCCGATGGCAGCACAGGGCTGGCCTTGTACGACAAGACCTCGACGCGCCGGGGAGGGCTCTACGTCTCGGCCGACGGATCCCCGAGCCTCGACCTGGCGGATAAGGAAGGGAAGGCCTATGTCCAGTTGAAGCTGGGCCCGGACGGTCTGCCGAGCGTGAGCCTTATAGACAGAGATGGAAGACGTGTCGGGCTGTTCGTATTGCCTGACGGCAGGCCGGCCGTCGGGCTCGTGGACGCGACGGCAAAGCTCCGCGCGGCGCTCGACCTGGGGCGAGACGGGGAGGCGCGCGTGATCCTCTCGGACAAGGGGGGAACAGAGCGAGCCGAGCTCGCGGTGCTACCTGACGGCACCCCACGCCTGAGCCTCATCGGGCACGCGGGGAGGCTCACGTGGGTCGGGCCATAGGGGTCGCATGCGCGAACGGCCGGACATGCACGGAGGTACACTGCCGCTGTAGCCGGTAACTCTTACTCCCCTCACCGTGTAAACCTTACATCCTCGCCCGCCAAGAAGTGCCCATCCTCCTCTCAGGCGGGCTATGAGGCTTCCTCGATAAAACCCCGAAGATCGGAGGGATCGCGCCCACCACGGTCAACTTCCTTCCCGGCATGGCATGGAGGTTGCCATTAGAGTGTCTGCCGTCTCGATCGCATGCACCGACCCTCAGGTCCGCATCTTGGGAAGGGGGGTGAGAAACCAGAGGACAGGCAGTGCGTTTCATCAATAAAAAACCGCCAACGTGTGCCCCAGAAAGGAGATCGAAATGAAGAAGGCTGTATCGGCAATCCTTGCGGTGACGATCGCGAGCTTCGTGGCGATCCCGGCTGCCTGGGCTGGGGGAGACCCGCAGGCACTCTCCAAGCAGTGCCAGGACGCATTGAAGAAGACCCCGAATGCAGAGGCCTCGAAGCTCTGCAGTGATGGGGACAAGGCCCTCAAGGAAGGCAAGGATGATGAGGCAACGGCCAAGCTGACGGCCGGCTTGGAGAAGCTCGGGGTGAAGGCCGACAAGGCGCCAGCGGCGCCCGCGAAGAAGTCGGGGTATTAACCGGCTCATCCAGGAAGAGGGGGGAGGGGCGAAGGCCCCTTCCCCTTTCCATTCCCGTGACCAACACTTTCGCGAACCTGCTCCGAACTCGCCCTATCGCTCTCGCACAAGACCCTCGCCGCAACCCACGACACACGACCACCCTGCCCGGGAGGGTTTCGCCACACTCCCTGCCACCCGAGGCCCCACAGAGAGGAGCGCCCACGGGCCGATGGTCTTGACAAGGGAGAGGGGCTGTGGTACCAAGGATGAAGTCCTGAAGCCTCCTCAGAGGGCCGTGTATGGAGCCCCATAAAGTTCTGATCCTCAACCGATCGTTTGAACCGCTTCAGGTTTGCGACGTGCGCCGGGCCGTCGTCCTGCTCTTTACCGGTCGGGCAGAGCGCGTCGAGGACACGACAGATCTCATTCGTTCCCCTTCGTTCGCCATGCTGATCCCCTCGGTCATCCGCCTCCAGCGCTATATCAGGAGAGCCGGGAGCCACGCCCTCTCCTTCAACAAGAAGAATATCCTCAAACGAGACTGGTATACGTGTCAGTACTGCGGGCGTAACGGCGGTGAGCGGATGACCATCGATCACATCGTGCCTCGCTCGGTGGGGGGGAAAACGATCTGGGAGAACGTGGTCAGCGCATGCCGGGCCTGTAACACCCGAAAGGGCAGCCGGACCCCTCAGCAGGCCGGGATGTTCCTGGTCCGCAAGCCATCCAAGCCACTCTCGGCCCTGTATCTCACGATCCTGGCTCAATCGGCCCGCCATTTGCATGTCTGGGAGAAGTACCTGCCCGCCGAGGCGGTCGGGTCTCTGACAGGCAACGGAGACAGCAAGGAGGTCTATCCATGCAATGGCGATGGCCGATCCCCCTCACCATTTTTCTGATCCTCGTCGTCGTCACCCCCCTGCACGCTCAGGCACCGGCGGGCACCCCGTCCGAGGCGGCGACCCCGATCGAGGCCCTGCACCAGGTCCAGTCGAACGATAACCTGCACCTCTTGGCGGCCTATTACTACGGGGACGCCCGTCAGTGGGTCGAAATCCTGCACACGAATCGCGATGGGATCCAGAACCCGAGCGTGATCCAGCCGGGCCAGATCCTGCGCATCTCTCTTTCTCCCAGCTGGAACCCCAGCGAACCGTACAACGAGTGGAGGCGTCGGGTCCACGATCTGACCCCTGCCGCTATGATCACCATGCCCGAGGCGCGAGGGCAGCGTCCCGCAGCCCCAAAGGAAACCTCTCCCGGTGAGGGCACCCCTTCCGCCGCACCCGAGGGGCCGGCGGCCCCCCCGAAAGAAGAGGGATAGCATCCGCCCCGCGCCTCGAGGCACACCAGGGGTGCCAGGCCTTTAGCGTTGTCCCAGGCGACGAATCCTTCGTGACGCCGGGGACACGCCTTCTTGTGTCACTTCCCCCTTTCAGCGATAATCTCTTGAGGGAGACGCACGACCGCAAGCCAGGGGGGAACATGTCGCTCTTCAAGCTCCACTTTGACTTCGAACCGAAAGGGGACCAGCCGCGAGCCATCGAGCAGCTCACGGAGGGGATTGCCAAGGGGCAGCGGCACCAGGTCCTCCTGGGCGTGACCGGGTCGGGCAAGACCTTTACCATGGCCAACGTCATCGCCGCGAGCGAACGGCCGACCCTGATCATCGCCCATAACAAGACGCTGGCCGCCCAGCTCTACAACGAGTTCAAGACCTTCTTCCCCGATCATGCCGTCGAGTATTTTGTCAGCTACTACGACTATTACCAGCCGGAGGCCTACATCCCCCACTCCGACACCTATATCGAAAAGGACGCCATGATCAACAAGCACATCGACAAGCTGCGCCATTCGGCCACCCGCTCCCTGCTCGAGCGGCGGGACGTGATCATCATCGCGTCGGTCTCATGTATCTACGGGCTGGGCTCTCCCGAGGCCTATTACGGCATGATGGTGTTCCTGGAACAGGGGGGATGGTGCCAACGCGAGGAGATGCTCCGGAAGCTCGTCGAGATCCAGTACCAGCGGAACGACTACGATTTTCACCGGGGGACCTTCCGCGTCCGGGGAGATGTGGTGGAGGTCTTCCCCGCCTACGCAGATACCGCTGTCCGCGTGGAACTGTGGGGGGATGAGGTGGCGGGTCTATGGGAGATCGACCCGTTGACCGGGGCAAAGCTCCAGATACTCCACCGGGCCCCGATCTACCCCGCCAATCATTATGTGACGCCCGAAGAGCGGCGACAGCGGGCCCTCGAAGCCATCGAGGAGGAACTCGAAGAGCGGGCCCCCTGGCTCGAGAAGGCGGGAAAGCTCCTGGAGGCCCAGCGCCTGCGACAGCGGACTCTCTTTGACCTCGAGATGATGCGCGAGATCGGAACCTGCAAGGGCATCGAAAACTACTCCCGCCATCTCACGGGGCGGACGGCCGGAGAGCCCCCACCGACCCTCATGGACTACCTCCCGAAGGATGCCCTGGTCATTATCGACGAGTCACACCAGACGATCCCCCAACTGCACGGCATGTATCGGGGAGATCGGTCGCGCAAGGAAACCCTGGTCGAGTACGGGTTCCGCCTCCCCTCCGCCCTCGATAACCGCCCGCTCACGTTCGCCGAGTTCGAGCGGTGCGTGCACCAGGCGATCTACGTCTCGGCCACGCCCGGCCCCTATGAAATCCAGAAAACCCGCGGCCTCGTCGCGGAACAGATCATCCGGCCCACGGGGCTCATCGACCCCGCGATCGAGGTCCGGCCCACCCGGGGCCAGATCGATGACCTCATGCATGAGATTCGGATTCGCGCCACGAACCACCAGCGGGTCCTCGTCACCACCCTCACGAAGCGGATGGCCGAGGAGCTCACCGACTATCTCGCCGAGCACGGCATCCGGGTCCGCTACCTCCACTCGGATATCGACACCCTCGAACGCAATGAGATCATCCGCAACCTCCGCCTGGGCAAGTTCGATACCCTCGTCGGGATCAACCTCCTCCGGGAGGGGCTCGACATTCCCGAGGTCTCTCTCGTCGCCATCCTCGATGCCGACAAGGAAGGGTTCCTGCGGTCGTCGGGATCCCTCATCCAGACCATGGGTCGGGCCGCGCGCCATGTGGAAGGCAAGGCGATCCTCTACGCCGATGTCACCACCCGCTCCATGAAGGGGGCGCTAGAGGAGACGAGCCGGCGGCGGGCCCTCCAGGTGGCGTACAATGAAAAACACGGCATCACCCCAGAGACCATCAAGAAGCAGATCACCGATGTCCTCGCCTCGATCTACGAGCGGGACTACTACACGGTGCCCGCCCTGCCCGAGGAGGAGCGGATGAAGTACGTCCCTCGGGAAGAGATCCCTGCCCTCGTCGCAACGTTGGAAAAGCAGATGAGGCAAGCGGCCAAGCGGCTGGAGTTTGAGCGGGCCGCCGAGCTTCGCGACCAGATCCGCGATCTCGAACGCCGCATGCTCGGCATTATCGAAACCTAAATCAAGTCAGTGCGGAAGGTACAACAGTACAGAAAGTCCAGAGGGGACAGAAGTGCAACCGGCAAAACACTCCGAGGGGCTAGGCCGACATTAATTCTTGCCCCCGGAGTCTTCCAGGATCTTGCCATCTGGCGCTACCGTGACTTCGAATTCCTTCTTGTCAGCGGTTTCTAGAACGATTTCGTATCCTTCCAGTTCATCCTTCCCATTCTTCACAGCAGTGATCTCCATGATCTCCCTGAGAGTGGACTTGGGGTACTTCTTTTCCACGGCCTTCTTGACGGCATCGGGCAGATCCTTGACCGCAACGTCTTTCTCCCAGTTGTGGATCGTGCCGTCCTCCTTGATGTCCGCCTCGAACTTCCGGCCCTCCTGCTTGAACTCGATGTCGTAGACGACGATGTCGCCGTCTGTCGCCTTGATCCACTGGTGGATCTCGGCCTTGGGGAACTTGGCCTTCAGGGTAGCCATCACCTTCTTTGGAATCGTGTCTAGGTCGAGCTTGTCCTTGCCCTGGGCGCGGGCGGCAGGCTGCACTAGGAGCAACCCAGCAAGTACGGCCGTGAACAGCCCGCCGACCAACCACTTCAAATGACGCGTGATCATGGGCACCTCCACCACTCGCGTTCGTTTTGGCCGCGACAACCGGCCCCGCATCCGGGCTCGACTTGCCGTCGCAGCCGCTCGCCTCGATGGCCTAACGGATCGCGCTTAAGCTGCGGGCCTGGCGCCGCTGGCGCAACCGTGACTGACTCGCTCTACGATCTGGCTGGTGCACAAATGGCATTCATCCCTATTTGGCCGGGCCCGTCAGCTTCGAGCGCTGGTTAAGCGGCGCCAACCTAGTGATCGTGCTGCTCGCGTCCGACCCGCGCGCCAGTCCGTTCGACCAACTTGCCCACCCACCGCGCAACGATGTCGATCGCCTCCTCGTTGTCGTACGGCTCGCTGTGCGCCAAGCCGGGCAGGCCGGACTCGAACCGTCGCGGGAAGATCGTGTGGACCAGCCAGGCGCCAGGGGGTGTCGACTCCGCGCTGACGTCGAGGAAGACTCCTCTCGTGGCCACGTCGGATCCATACGAGAACCAGTACAGCAGGCTCCGGGATGGGAAACCCAGCAGCAGGGGGACGACCAGCACCAGGGCAAATAGAGCCGCCAGGACGATCGCCGGCCATTTCAGCGCCTCCAGCGATCCGCTCAGCGCCATGCTCGCGAACATGGCCGCGGAGACCGTGAGGCCCAGCAGGACAGCGAAGAGGAGGTATACAAGTCGGTGGCGGTTCATCCATTCCCAAACCGAGGCGACCTTCGCGGTCAACAACACCATGACGCGCTCAACGACCAGCGATGCCCCGAGAACTCCGGACGCCTCGTCCCCCGGACACCGGATCAGAAGAGTCGGGACCGGCAAAGATTTCGGCACGGTGATGACCTCCGGCTCGCTGTATCCGTACCGCGAAGCCCATGCCCGGAACGCGGCGTACGCGATGAGAACCGGAAGGGAGAGGAGTGCCGCCTTCAGAGCGTTGTCGACGAGGAGGACCCTCGCGGCGATCATCGCGACCATCAACCAGGCCACGCAGCAGGCATGGGACATCCACCGCAGGTAGGGCGCGCGACGAAAGACCAGGAATGGCGTGGAGAGGCACACGACGCCGTCCACCTCGCTGGCGATGCTCCTTTCCCCGTCCTTGCAGGCCAGGAAACAGACGCTGCCGCCGTGGCTGTGTCCGACGAGCAGTTGGCAAATGCGAACTCCTCCCTCGGAGGCTTTCTTGCGCACCTCGTCGCGCACTTTCTCCACTCCGGCCAGACGGACTGACTGTCGGTTCTGACCGCCCCACTGAGGCGCGGTGAACTCGATCTCCGTACCGATCTCAAGCTCCCACAGTCTGCGTTGGAGACGCTCCCGGAAGAACGAGCCCGGCTGCGTCCACGGTGCGTTCTCCGCCCAGGTGCCGTGCACGAGGTGGACGACGATCCGCCCTGTCCGAGTCGCGGTGTCGTGATCGCTCATGCCTGTTGCCTCTCACCAGCCCGATCGGTCAATCCGGTTGGGCACCAGCTCCTGTTGCCGCGCCCTTCGGTCAGGCAAACGTCGCGTCGCGCCGCCTAACTATGAGTAGGCTGTTCCGTATAACTCCCCATCCGGGTCAGGACATCACGCCGGCTGCCTGGGAATTCGACGGCAATGTTACCGTATTTTTCATCGGATAGGCAAATCCTCCCGGACCTCCCACAAGACAAACACTGCACAGCGCAACATGAGCCCACCGTACACCAGACCGGCCTGGCTTGAAGTAAGAATCTAGAATGTCCCCTTTTCTTGACGCGTTTCCGCTAACTCCAAATGCCGGGAATCGGAGTGTGGCAGGAGGGGCAGCTCCCGTCGGGGGTGAGCCGGTTCGCAGTGACGAGGAATCCGAAGCGGGCAATGAGGGGGTCCTTGCACGTCGGACAGTAGGTGTTCTCGTACTTCCCCACCCGGCCGGGGAGGTTGCCGGCATAGACGTACCGGAGCCCGGCTGACTGGCCGATCCGAGCGGCCCGAAGCAAGGTCTCGGGACGGGTGTGGTCCGGATCGGTCATCTTGTAGTCCTTGTGGAAGGCGGTGACGTGCCAGGGGATGTCGGGAGAGATCGAGACCAAAAACTCCGCGGCCTGTGTGAGCTCCTCATCCGAGTCGTTCCACCCGGGGACGATGAGGGTCACCACCTCGAGCCAGAACCCCACCGCGTGCACCATTTGGACAGTCTCAAGGACGTGCTCCAGCACCCCACCGAGATAGCGATAATTCTTCTGCGACATTGACTTGAGGTCGATCTTGTACCCGTCACACCAGGGCCTGAGATAGGTGAGGACCTGCTCGGTCCCGTTGCCATTGCTGATGAAGCAGGTCTTGAGTCCCGCCGTCTTGGCCTCTTGGAAGATCGCGACCGCCCATTCGGCGGTGATGAGCGGCTCATTATACGAACTCCCCACGAGCCGCGCCCCAGAGCGCAGCGCGAGGTCGACGAGCCCCTTCGGGCTCACCGATTCGGGCCTCGCTCCGGCCGCCGGATCCCGCAGGGCCTGCGAGGTCAGCCAGTTCTGGCAATACGGGCAGTGATAGTCGCAGCCGAGCATCCCAAAGGTGAGGGTATGCGACCCGGGGAGCATATGGTAGAAGGGCTTCTTCTCGGTCGGATCGCACTGGAGCGCAGCGACATAGCCCCAGGGGACGTACAGCGTCCCGTCCCTATTGAACCGGACCTTGCAGATGCCCCGACGGCCATCCCGGATGAGGCACCGATGACCGCACGCGTAACATCGCAACGCCTTCTCCGGGAGGCGCTCATACAGCTCCCCCTCCCGGGTCTGCCGGTCCAGAATCTGGGCTAACGGGAGGACCTTGAGATCCTCAGCCTTGAGAACCATCGTGTTCCCCTTTAGGGGTGGCCGGGATAAATCTACCTCCGGACGGACGAGATTTCAAGGCCCACTTCCTCGAGGATCTTCCCGAAGTCGTGCGGAAGAGGCGCAGTGCTTTGCACCGGCGCGCCCGTGCGGGGATGGGTGAACACGAGCTTCCAGGCGTGGAGGAGGTGGCGCCCTGCCTTCCACCGCGATTTGCGCTCGCGCCGCCCGCCGTAGAGCTTATCCCCGACCACGGGATGGCCCATCGCCGCCAGGTGAACCCGGATCTGATGTGTGCGGCCTGTGGTCGGCATCACCTCCACCAGACTGCAATCCGGAGACGACCGAAGGACCCGAAAGATCGTCTCGGTCTCGCGCCCCTTGCGGGTGCGCACCCCCATCCGCTTCCGCTTCCGCTGATCCCGCCCGACCGGCAGGGTGATTCTCCCCTCTGTCGCCTTGACCGAACCGTGGACCAGGGCCAGGTAGGTCTTCTTGACCTGGCGAGCCTCAAACTGGCGGCTGAGATGCTGATGCGCCAGGTCCGTCTTGGCCACCACCAGACATCCGGAGGTCTCCCGGTCGAGCCGGTGCACAATCCCCGGTCGCTCGACTCCGCCGACAACGCTGAGCCCGGCAGTGTGGTGGAGCAGGGCATTGACGAGCGTCCCCCGCCGACGCCCGGCCCCAGGATGGACCACGATCCCGGATGGCTTATTGACCACCAGGAGATCCTGGTCCTCGTACAGGAGATCGAGGGGGATCGCCTCCGGTTCAATCCCGGGTGGCTCGGGAGGCGGTACGGTGACGGTGACGCGGTCGCGAGCGCGGATGCGATAGCTGGCCTTTCGGGGTTCGCCGCTGATCCGCACCCGCTCCTGACGGATCAGGCGCTGAACTGCGGCCCGGGAGAGGCCGCTCGACTGCACCAGGAATTGGTCGAGACGAAGCCCGGCCTCTCGGGCGGAGACCTCATACGTCCGCGTCTCCGCCACAGGTCATCCCTTCTCCCGTTCAGTCAGGATCTCAAAGATCATCAGAGCGACACCGATCGTGATGGCGGAGTCTGCGACATTGAAGGCGGGCCAGTGATACGCCCCGTAATAGAAATCCAAGAAGTCCACTACCATGCCGAGACGCAGGCGATCGATCAGATTCCCCACGGCCCCGCCGAGGATGCAGGCGAGGCCGACCGAAGGGAGGAGACGCATCTGGCGGTGCCGGGCCCGGTAATAGATGATGAAGAGAACCGCGAAGATGGAGATGGCCGTGAACAGGGGTTGCCGAAGGGCGGCAGGGGCGCCGGACAGAAAGCCGAAGGCGGCGCCGGGATTCAAGACGTAGGTGAGGTTGAAGAAAGACGAGATGACAGGAACGACTTGCCCTAATCGAAGCGTCCCCTGGACATAGAACTTGGAGATCTGGTCGAGAAGGGTAATGGTGAGGGTGATGACATAGAAGGACACGCTGTTCATGGTTCACGGTTCATAGTTCACGGTTGAGGCTTGAAAGAGGGTCCTCGCCAAATACGCCGGGGTTCGAGCGGTTCCATGAACCCTGAACCATCAACTATGAACCCTTCAGGACGGCGACACAGCGGTCGCAGACGGTCGGATACTCCGCAGACTGGCCGACACTCTCCCGGTACACCCAGCAGCGTTCGCACTTTTTCCCTGGAGCCCGATGGACCACGACGGACAGTTCGGGGCTACCCGCGGGCGCCGGTTTGAGGTCCACCGCGGAGACAATGAAGATAGTCGGCAGATCCTTCGCGTAGCCGCGGAGGAAGGGCAGCAATGCATGACCCGCCAGAATCTCCACTTTGGCCTCAAGGGCATTCCCGATCAATTTGCGTTGTCTCGCCGCCTCCAGCACCTTCAACACTTCGTCGCGCACCCCCAGGAGTCGCTCCCACCGCTCGCCCAAAGCCTCATCGAGGACCGTCTCGTCCACCTGGGGGAATTCAGCGAGATGCACACTCCCTGCCTCACCTCCACGCCGCGGGAGGTAGCTCCAGACCTCGTCGGCGGTAAAGGAGAGGACTGGAGCCATCAGCCGCGTGATGCCCTCAAGGAGAAGGAACATGGCGGTTTGCGCTGCGCGCCGCTCTGGGGAGGTGGCGGCCGAGGTGTAGACCCGGTCCTTCAAGACGTCGAGGTAAAAGGCAGAGAGATCCACGGCGCAGAAGTTGTGGAGGGCGTGGAAGAGGATATGGAATTCGTACTTCTCGTAGGCCCGGAGGAGCCGCCCCGCCACCTTCTGGAGCCGGTGTAGGATGAACCGGTCGATCTCCAAGAGGGCCTCCCGTGGGACCAGATGCTGCCGAGGATCAAAGTCGTAGAGATTGCCCAGGAGATAGCGGCAGGTGTTCCGGATCCGGCGATAGCCTTCGACCAAACGGGTGAGAATTTCGGTGGAGAGACGGACATCATCCCGGTAATCCTCCGCCGCCACCCAGAGGCGCAGGATCTCGGCGCCGTAACTGGACATGACCTCTTGAGGGGCGATGACGTTCCCCAGCGACTTGGACATCTTGCGCCCTTCCCCATCGACCACGAACCCGTGCGTCAGGACCTCTTTATAGGGAGCCCGACCCCTGGTCCCGACCGCCGCCAGGAGCGAGCTGTGGAACCAGCCCCGGTGCTGATCGCTCCCCTCGAGATACATCTCTGCCGGCCAGTGCTGGTCCGGCCGCGTCTCTAGCACGGCGGCCTGACTGACCCCGGAATCGAACCAGACGTCCAGGATGTCGTCCTCCTTGGAAAACTGCGTACCCCCGCAGTGGGGACAGCGGGTGCCGGGCGGAAGCAGCTCCTGGGGGCCCTTCAGGAACCAGACATCCGCCCCTTCGCGTTCCATGAGATCCGCCACCCGTTCCATGAGATGTTGCTCCGCCAGCACATACTGACACGCCTGGCAGTAAAAGACGGCAATCGGCACCCCCCATGCCCGCTGCCGTGAGATGACCCAATCCGGGCGGGTGAGGATCATGTTGTAGATCCGCTCCTCGCCCCAAGGAGGGATCCATTTCACCTTTCGGATCTCCTCCAGTCCCCGCTGGCGGAGGCCGTTCTTTTCCATCGAGATGAACCACTGCTCGGTGGCACGAAAGATAGTCGGATTTTTGCACCGCCAGCAGTGGGGGTAGGTGTGGTCGACGATCCCCTCAGCCAGCAAGTTCCCCCGACGCCGAAGCTCAGCAACAATCTTGGGGTTCGCATCCCAAACCCTCATACCTCCGAAGAGGGGGAGGGTGGGAAGAAATCGGCCTTCATCGTCCACGGGATTCTCGACCTTGAGGCCGTACCGGAGACCGGTTTCGTAGTCCTCTGTCCCGTGGCCCGGGGCAGTATGGACGCACCCCGTCCCCTGCTCAGTGTGCACGTATTCTCCCAGCACCACGGGGACTTCCCGCTCCATCCAAGGATGCTGACAGATTACCCCCTCTAGCTCGGCGCCAGCCCACGCACCTCGTGTCACTTGGTAATCGCCTTTTCCGTAGTTGAACACCTTCATACAGGCGTCTATCAACTCTTGGGCGAGGATGAGGTCCCCTGCTGGCGTCTTTACGAGGCGGTAGGACAGACGCGGGTGAAGGGCAATCGCCTGGTTGGCAGGGAGAGTCCAAGGCGTCGTAGTCCAGATCACAAAGTGGGTGCCCTGACTTGGATCAATGGCAAACTTTCCTTTAGCATCCTTGACCGGGAATTTCACATAGATCGAGGGGGAGCGATGGTCTTCATACTCCACCTCCGCCTCGGCGAGGGCCGTCCGGCAGGTGGCGCACCAGTGAACTGGCTTGAGTCCTCGGTAGATGCTCCCCGCGCCGACGAACTTGGCCAGTTCCCGCAGGATCACCGCCTCGTAGCGATGGTCCATAGTGGTGTAGGGATGCTCCCAGTCTCCCAACACCCCGAGTCGCCGGAACTCCTCCCGCTGCACGTCGATAAAGCGGGCGGCGTACTCTCGGCAGAGGCGTCGCTTTTCCACCACTCCGACCGTCCTCTTCCCCTCTCCGAGCTCCTTGTCCACCTGGTGCTCGATGGGCAGGCCGTGGCAATCCCAGCCGGGAACGAAGACCGCGTTATAGCCCATCATGGACCGCGACTTAACGACAAAGTCCTTGAGAATTTTGTTCAGGGCGTGGCCGATGTGGATGTGCCCGTTCGCATAGGGGGGGCCATCGTGCAGGATCCACATCTCGCGCCCGGCCCGAAGCTCCCGGAGCTTCTGATAGATCCTCCCCTCCTCCCAAGAGCGGAGCATCTCCGGTTCCCGCCCGGTCAGGTCCGCCTTCATGGGAAACGTCGTCTTCGGGAGGTTGAGAGTCGCTTTGTAATCCACCGCGCCTCCGAGACAAAAGCCCCCATCGGATCTGATGAGGGCTTTGTGACGCCGGTCACATGGAGTGTGTATTAGACCAAGCTCCTGCCTCGATTGTCAAGTCAAACGCCCATCACCGTCGGGGGCGATGCATGAAGCGCCAGACCCGCCAGTAGATCGCCTCGACCTGTCCGGAGCTCAGCCCGTACTGCTCCCCCACCTTCTGCATCACCTCGGCCCGGGCGGCCTCCATGGCCCGCAGGTCATTCAGGAGGGGAAGCCCCGAGAGCCCGGCGGTGACCCGATCGAAGATCAGCATGTCCTCATCCGGCAGCGCTGGCATCACCGCCTCCGACGAGTGGGCCGGCTGACGATCCCGATACCCGATCCACAGGCCGTAGGCGACACTGAAGAGAGACACGGCCAAGAGGAGAAAGAGGAGATCCATTGATGTCCCTCTGCTTCACGGGCGCGAGACATTCGGCCCCGACAGATCCCGCCAGCCCTGAAAGATGAGGGCCTGGATGAGAGATAGCACCAGTAACGTCTCATCGGCGACGAGGTAGAGCGAGAGGAACTCCCGTGTCAGGACCCGTGCGGCCAGAATCACGATCACCGCCGTGCCGAGGTTCACCCCGAGGAAGATGAGCGTGACCCCCAAGCAGTCCAGCATCCTGCGGACCGCCTTGTGGATGCACCCGTGAGACAGCCGGAGGCCTTTGGCGCCAACGAGGTAGGCGGCCATCGAGGTGACACCGACGAGGACCGGGATCAAGAGCTGCCCCATGTCTTCCCCCCTGTTACCTGTTACAGGTATCCGGCGAGCCCGTAATAGAGCCGCGCCAGACGCTCCTCGACCACGCGACGCATCAACGCGAGACGCTCCCCGGGTCTAAAGACGCCGCTGGAAAGGTCATGGGTCGGCGCCGCGAGGACCTCAAACCCGGCCTGCTCAAACGCGGTCCGGGCCCGCCTCATATGGTACGCATCCGTGACCAGGAGGATCCTCTGCACACCCTTCGCCTGCAGGAGTACGCTCCCACGGAGGGCCTCCTCCCGCGTGGTTCGGGGCTCCGCCGCAGCGAGGATCACGCGAGGGGCCACCCCCAGCGCCCGGGCGAGTTCCGCCCGCACTTCGGCCTCGGCTGGCCCGCTGTCACGGACCGGACCGAAAAAGACCAGCAGCGGGGCGAGTCCCTTCCGGTGGAGCAGGATCCCATGGAGCGCCCGACGCATCGAGCTATTGCTCAGCACCCCGTTGGGCATGACGCCACCCCCCAGTACGACGATCGCCTCGGCCGGCTCAAGGGCGGAAGGGCCGCCCATGGGGCGGCTCAGGAGGTTCGACAGGGGGGTGAAGGCGGAAACCAGGAACAGGGCAAGCCCCACCCCCCCGAGGAGCGGGCAGAGATCCGCCCAAACCATGCGCCTAGGGCGCCCCAGGGCTCCCATCTGTAGCGGCCTCATTGCTCCTTTCCTTTCCCCAACCTGCGTGGTGTCTCGACGGGTCGGCCCGACTACGCCAACCAGTCTGCCAGTTCCAAGAGCGTCCGAAACTCGCGGACCGCATGACCCCCGTTCCAACTCTTTGTCTCAACTCCCTTGCTACACGCTTGCTACACGCGCCCGCGACAGTTGCAATACAGGCACGCTGATCACACAAGGCTCAGCCAGTTGGAATGGGACTAGTACAGGAACCGGCGCAGGTGGACGCTCATCACCAGTCCGATCCCGATACAGGTGACGACCAGGGAGGAACCCCCGTAGCTCAGGAGGGGAAGGGGGATGCCGACCACCGGCATTATCCCCACCACCATGCCGACGTTGACGACAAGTTGAACCGTGATCATGGCCATGATCCCGAAGGCCAGCAACGCGCCGAAGATGTCCTTGGACTCCCCGGCAATCTCGAGCCCGCGCGTGATGAGGACGTAATAGAGGAGCAGAATGACGAGACAGCCGATGAATCCCCACTGCTCGGCCAGCACCGCCAGGATGAAGTCGGTTTGGCTGGCCGGAAGGAAGTGGAGCTGGCTCTGGCTTGCGGCCTTCAGCCCCTTCCCGAAGAACTCCCCCGACCCCACGGCGATCTTGGACTGGGCGATGTGATAGCCCGCACCGGACGGATCGAGCTCTGGGTTCAGAAAAACCAGGACCCGCCGGCGCTGATAGTCCTTGAGGAAGGACCAGAGCAGTGGCGCCATGGTAGCGCCGGCGGCGGTGAGGAAGACGAGGTGCTTCACCCGGAGCCCTACCAGCAGGAGGACCGATACGGTGAGGAGGCCGAGCAGCACAGCGGTGCCCAAGTCCGGCTGCTTGAGGATGAGGAGCATAGGGGGCAGCGCCACCATGGCGGGGATCACCAAGAGGCGCGGGTGCCCCAAGCGCTCCTTGTGATCCTCGAAGTAGCGCGCCAGGACAACGATCAGGGCGAGCTTCATGAACTCCGAGGGCTGGAACGTCCATCCACCAACCTGGATCCAGCGCTGGGCCCCCCGGCCCACCTCCCCCGCCACGCTGACCAGGATCAGGAGGGCGAGGACCACTCCAAAGATCACATAGGCAAAGCGGGCTATCGTCCGATAGTTGATGAAGGTGGCCGTGAGGAGCCCCAAGAGGGCCAGGGCGGCGTAGAGAGCCTGACGGAGATAGAGGGTCTGTCTCGGAGGAGAGGGGGAGCCCAGATTGGCGCTCCAGATCGTGAGAATGCCGACGCCGATGAGCGCCAGCGTGGTGCCGGCAATGCGCCAGTCAATGTTCGCGAGCATCCGGCGATCGAGATACATGACACTGCCCTCGAGCTACTCCCGCGCCCCGGGCCCCTGCGCCACCGTCTCCCGCCCCCGGGGAGGGCCAAAAGCAGCCTCCAGGACTGCCCGCGCCACTGGTGCCGCGACCACGCCGCCAAAGCCGGCGTTCTCAGCGATGACGACAATCGCGATCTCCGGATCCGTATAGGGGGCAAAGGCCACGAACCATCCGTGGTCCTTGGTCTGGCCGGAGATGCGTGCCTCCTTCCTGACCACTTGTGCCGTTCCAGTCTTGCCCGCCACCTGGACCCCGCGCACGCGGGCCGCCTTTCCGGTCCCGTCCTCCACCACCCCGAGCATCCCCTGGCGGAGCAACTCTAAGACCTGCGGGCTCAGGTTCACCCTCCGAACCGGCTCTGGGCCATACGCCGCAACCACCTCTCCCCCCCACGACTCCACCCGCTTCACCATCCAGGGTCGGTGGAGGGTGCCTCCGTTCGCGATGGCCGCCACCATCGTTACGATCTGGAGCGGCGTGACCAGGATCATCCCCTGCCCTATCCCGGTGATGACGGTGTCCCCCGGATACCACGACTCCCCCAGGACGCTCCGTTTCCAGGCGGGCGTCGGAACGAGTCCGGCCGCTTCGTCCCCGACGGCGGCAATCCCCGTCTTCTGGCCCAGGCCGAACTCCCGGGCGACCCGGGCGATGGCATCGATCCCCGTCTTCAACGCCGCCTGGTAGAAGTAGACGTTGCAGGAGTGGGCCACCGCCTGCATGAGATCCTGCCGGCCGTGCCCCCCCTTCTCCCAATCGTCGAAGGTCACCGCGCCCAATGTGAAGTAGCCGGGACACGCGAAGGTCGTCCCCGGTGTCAGCGCCCCGGTGTCGAGTCCCGCGGCCATCACCACCAGCTTCAGAATCGACCCTGGGGCGTACTGCGCCTGCAAGGGACGATTCTGGAGCGGATGCGCCGGATCGGTAATCAGCTTCTCCCACGACTCGCGGCTCAAGCGCTGGGCGAAGAGATTCGGATCATACGAGGGCCGACTGACCCACGCCAGGATCTCCCCGGTCTGCGGATGCATGGCGACGACGGCCCCTCGCTTCCCCGCAAACGCCTTCTCCGCGGCATGTTGCAGTTTGGCGTCCAGCGTCAGCACCAGATTGAACCCGGATTGCGGCTCGAGTCGATCGAGGAATCGAACCAATCGCCCGCGTGCATCCACCTCGATCTCTTCCCGGCCGTTGATCCCCCGCACAAAGGCATCGAAGAGCCGTTCCACACCCGTCTGGCCCACGGTCTCGCCGGACTGAAAATCCCGGTACTCGTCCCGGTAAAGTTGCTCCTGGGTCACCTCGCTCACATATCCCAGGAGGTGGGCGGCCACATCGCCGTCGAGGTAGGCCCGCGTCGGTTGGACCCGCACACTCACGCCCGGCAGATTCATCTTCCGTTCCTCGATCGCCACCATGGTCGGCTCACTCACCTCCCGGGCCACCAGGACCGGGTAGGCGGGGCGAGCCTGACCCGCACGAATCCTCGCGGCGATCTCCTCTGGGGCCTGCCGCAACACGGCTCCGATGGCCCGAGCAGCCTCGTCAACGTCCGGGATGTCAGCGGGGGTCACATACACACTGAATGAGGGACGGTTCTCCACAATGACCGCCCCAGACCGATCAAGAATGAAACCCCGGGGGGCCTCCACCAAACGGAGGCGGAGACGGTTGTGGATGGAGAGGGTGGCGTAATAGCGCCCCTCCAGGATCTGGAGGTACCAGAATCGCATCAGCAGCAGGAGGAGAGCGACCGTGACCAGGAGGGTTGTCCGATGAATCCGTCCCTGGATCACCGGGGTAGGGGAGAACCACGGTCGGCTCACAGCGTCACCTGCACGATCCGGCGCAGCCGGCTTCCGAATACGAGGAGTCCCCCGACGGCCGCCGTATACGCTGCCCCGGGCAAGATAATCCAGAGAAGGGACTCCCCGAAATCCCGCCCCATCCCGAAGAAGGCCAGAATCCCCGACGTCATCAGGCCCGCACTGAGGCCGGTGAGAAAGAGGAGAACCAGGTGAGGGACCAGGCGGTTCTGGTCCATCTCCTCTCGCACCCGAACCAGGGCGTGACCCAGGAGGCTCAGGGTAAAGGCGTTCAGTCCTAACGGGGCGCCGGAGAGGGCATCCTCATACAGGCCCAGCAGGCAACCCATCAGGCAGGCCTGCATGGGATTCATCTTGAAGCTCCCCAGGTAGAGCAAGAGGAGGAAGAGATCCGGCCGAACCTGACCGAGTTGCACCCACGGGGCAATGGTCGTCTGGAGAACCACCACGGCCAGAAGCCCGCCGGCGAGCCAGATCATTCCTCCCTCCGTTGAGACCGGACAGGACGCGAACCCTGGCCGGTGATCACCAGGACCTCCTCTAACTGAGAGAATTCAACGCTGGGTTCGACGGTGGCCTCCTGAAACAGGGCCCCGCGCCGCCCATCGACCGCCAGCACCTTCCCGACCAGGATCCCTTTGGGATATACGCCCCCGAGACCCGAGGTGATGACCACCTCGCCGCTCTGGACCTCGGCCCGGACGGGAAGATACCTGATCCGCAGCCGGCCGGATTGGCCGCCCACCAACAGCCCTGTCACCCGTGAACCCTGCAGCAGTACCCCCACCGAACTCACGGGATCAGTGACGAGCTGCACGCGAGCGCTCGAAGCGCTTGCCTCCACCACTTGGCCGACGAGCCCTGCGGAGGTGATGACCGCCGTGTGCCGTTCAACGCCGTCGCGCAACCCGCGGTCGATCAGGAGGGTGTGAAACCAGTTGGTGGCATCCCTTCCCACGATCCCGGCGGCAACCACGTGGAACGGTTCTCGTTCTCGAAGCCCCAGGAGATTCTTGAGGCGCTGATTCTCCCGCTGCCCTTCCTCCACCGCACCAAGGCGTGCCCGGAGGGCCTCGACCTCTCCCTGGAGGCGCACATTCTCCTGCCGCACGAACCGGAGATCCACATGGCTATCCCAGATCTCTCCCGCGCTACGCTTCAGGTACGCAGTGGCCTTCAGGAAGGGGCTGACGGATTCCAGGAGGAGCCGCTTGAGGAACGGGGTAAGCGTTTCCTCCCGGCGCACCTCCATGGTCAGCAGGAGGAAGGAGAAGAGGACGGCACTTGCGAGGACAACCGTCCGGCGATATTTCGCGACCAGCCGAAGGATCATCGCATCCCGTCAACCTCCGATCACCGATGACAGAAAACCGATGACCGAGGGAAGTAGTTATCGGTCAACGGTCGTCGGACTTCGGCGAGCTCAGTCAAGCCGTGGTCGGTCATCGAGCGTCGATCAGCTCTCGAGACAGACCATCTTCAACAGATCCAGCTCGTCCAGGACCTTGCCAGCGCCCAGCACCACACAGGAGAGGGGATCCTCCGCGATGGTCACCTTGAGGTGGGTCTCCAGGCCGATGAGGGTGTCCAGCCCGTGCAGGAGGGAGCCGCCACCGGTCATGACGATCCCCTTATCGGCGATATCCGCCGCCAGCTCCGGGGGGGTCCGCTCGAGGGCGGTCTTCACCGCATCCAGGATGGCGTAGATCGGATCGTGTAGTGCCTCCCGAATATCGCTGTCGGTGACCGTCAGGGTCTTGGGAATCCCGTCCATCAGGTCCCGCCCCTTGATGTCCATCTTCCGCGGTTCATTGAAGGGATAGGCCGAACCCGCCTGGATCTTGATGGTCTCCGCGGTCCGCTCTCCCACCAGCAGGTTGTACTTCCGCTTCAGATACTGGATGACGGCCTCGTCCATTTCGTCGCCGGCGATGCGGATGGAATGACTGTAGACCATCCCGGACAGCGAGATCACCGCCACCTCGGTGGTGCCCCCGCCGATGTCCACGACCATATTCCCCGAAGGCTCCTGGACCGGGAGATTCGCCCCGATGGCCGCCGCCATCGGCTCTTCAATGAGATAGACCTCCCGGGCACCCGCCTGCTCCGCGGAGTCCCGAATCGCGCGCTTCTCCACCTGGGTAATCCCGGAGGGGACGCCGATGACGATCCGGGGCCGGACGAGCGCCTTTCGGTTGTGAATCCGAACGATAAACGCCCGGATCATCTGCTCGGTGAGGTCAAAGTCGGCAATGACCCCGTCCTGGAGGGGGCGGACCGCGACGATCGAGGCCGGAGTCCGGCCCACCATCTCCTTGGCCTCCCTCCCTACCTTCAGCACCTGGCTCGTCCCCTTTTTCACCGCCACCACGGAGGGCTCGGAGAGGACGATCCCTTTTCCCTTGGCGTAGATGAGGGTGTTGGCGGTCCCGAGGTCAATGGCGAGGTCGTTGGAAAACATCCCGAAGATCCAATCGAACAGCATGCGCTGCGCTCCTTTCCGCTACCGCCCGGCGATCCCTCTCACACCCAACGCGGATAGATGATTAGCATAGCCCCCATGCAAAGACAAGGGCTTTCCCCCCTGGGGCGCCGGACATGGAAAAAGTGTTGCGGGTCGGCCGGACCATTGGGTATCCTCTTGCTTGGTGCCTCGCCAGGAGAGACGTGATGCTCCGCTCCATGCGCCACAACATCAAGTACCTCAGCATCACCCTGTGGTTGGTGATTGCTTCCTTCATCGCGACCATCTTCCTGGTCTGGGGCATGCAATCCGCCGGCCCCGGGAGCGGCCGCGATGTTGCCGTCGCGGCCACCGTCAACGGGGAACGCATCTCCCGGCTGGAGTTCCAGCGGGCCTACGAGCGGGAGCGCGAGGCCCTCCGCCAACTGTACGGCGACCGGTGGAACGAGGATCTGGCGCGAGAGCTGAACGTTCCCACCCGGGTCCTCGACGGCCTCATCACCTCCCGCCTGCTCCTCCAGGAGGCAGAGCGGCACGGCCTGAGCGTCTCTCGCGAGGAGCTGGCCGCCGTCGTCATGGAGAACCCCCTCTTCGCCGAAGAGGGAAAATTCCGCCCAGAGCGGTATCGCCGACTCCTCGAGGCAAATCGCCTGACCCCGGAGCGATACGAAGAGGCAATTCGCCAGGGCCTCCTCCAGCAGAAGCTGGCCACCCTCATTCAGGCGTCCGCCAAGGTTTCGGAGGCGGAGGCCTGGGAGGCCTTCCGTACGGCCAAGGAGAAGGTCCGCGTCGCCTACGTCAGCCTCCCTCGGTCAACCGAGAACAAGGCCCGCCTTGAAGACCTCCAAGGCCGGGTCGGCCAGAAGGAAACGCCCTGGGAAACCTTATTGCAAAATTCAGGCCTGAAGGTGATGCGGCCGGATCCCTTTACCTTCGGCGCGGCCGTCGCGGAGCCCCCGGACAGCCGGGCGTTTCATCTGGCCATCCTCCGGCTGAAGAAGGGGGAGTGGAGCCCCGTGGTCGAGGGGGGCAAGTCACACTTCTTGATTCGCCTGCTTGATCGCGAGGCCGTGCCCCGCCAGGCCTTTGAACGGGAGAAAGAAACCTGGACGCAAAAGCTCTTGTCGGAGAAACGGCTACAGCTGTGGGTGGCCTGGGTCCACGAGGTCAAGCGGCGGTCCAAGATCGACATCGCGCAGGAGCTCGGTTAGCCCCTCGTTGGGAGTCTCGATGGCCTACGTCTACTATGCTGATGATGGATCGATCCAGGGATTCTCCCGGGAGCGCTCGGATGTCTCCCTCGGGACGCACTGTCTCCCCATCTCTCAGGAGGCCTTCGAGATGCTTTCGGCGATCCCGACCGGTTTCAAGATGGACCTGGAGACGGGGACGTTGACGGCCCAGATGATCTCCGACCGGGAAGCCTGGATCCGGTGGATCCCGGTGGTCCTCAACCACCGCTACATCGATGGGGAGTTCGTCCCTCTCGCCAAAGACTCCACGCCATTCGAGGAGTGGGTCCGCGGGAGAGCACAGGGGATGCAGAAGCGACACGAGGACAAGGCATGAGGCCAGGGGGCCCGGTCATGAGGACTCCGGAAACACACATTCCTCGTGCTCTGCCCGCTCCACGCTCATCTTCACCAAGCGGCCGATGTCGAGGGTGAGTTCCGCCCTGTCGATCTCCTCCAGGGTGGCGCGGGTCGCCGGATGACGCGGGACGAAGAGGGTGCAGCAGTCCTGGTCCGGCTGGATGGAGATCTCATACGTCCCGATGTCTCTGGCCTGCGCCGAGATCTCCTCTTTGTCCATGCCGATCAGCGGGCGCAGTACCGGTAGCCTCACCGCCTCTTCGATCACTGTGAGGTTCTCGAGGGTCTGGGAGGCCACCTGCCCGAGACTCTCACCCGTGATTAACGCCTTGGCCCCCTCCAGGCCCGCCAGGTGCTCCGCGATCCGGGCCATCAGACGCCGGTAGAGGAGGACTCGGTACGGCGCAGGGGTATTCACCACCACCTCCTGCTGGACCTCGCCGAACGGAACCAGCGTGAGCCGAGAGGTGTATTGAAAGCGTGTGAGGAGCCTGACGATCTCCCTCACCTTCTCCTGGGTCCGCCGATCCAGGAAGGGCGCGCCGTGGAAGTGGAGAAAGCTCACGAGACATCCCCGCCGCATCATCCGATAGGCCGCCACCGGAGAGTCGATGCCGCCGGAGATCAGCGCGAGGACCCTTCCGGCGACCCCTACGGGGAGTCCGCCCGGTCCGGGAACCTTTTCAAGATAGACAAAGGCCTCCGTCGGCAGGATCTCGACAAAGAGGGTCAGCGCGGGGTCTTTCAGGTCCACCCTGGTCGGAAAGCGCCTCAGGACGAAGCTGCCCAAGGCTTCGTTGAGCTGCTGAGAGGTGAGGGGGAAGGCCTTGTAGGCCCGGCGGGCGGTTACGCGGAACGTCTGAAAGGACCGTCCCGTCAGGGCACGTTCGGCCGTCTCCTGCAGGGCATCAAGGGTCAGGGCCGAGCGATGGGCCACAGAGCAGTTGGCCACCCCAAAGACCTGACGGATCCGGTCTGTAACGAGTCCAGCCGAGCACCCATCGTGAAGCGTGAGCACGACGCGCCCCGTCAGCTTTCGGATGCGACCCACGGGGAGGTCGGCCGTGGCCCGTTTCAGGTTGTGAACAAGCCGGTTCACGAAGAGGGGGCGATTGCGGGCCTTCAGCGCGATTTCATGATAGTGGACCACGAGGAATGTCATCAGACACCTCAGTGCGTCGGTTTCGGTGCCATGAAGACCAACAGGACCAGGCGGCCCGGCCCCGGGTTGGCCACCCCGTGCTCCACGCCGGCAGGGGCCAGGATTGCCGAAGCCGCACCCAAATCACGCTCCTCCTTCCCGACCCGGAACCTCCCCTCTCCTTCGCAAACGACATAGACCTTGTCAGAGTCCGCATGAGAATGCGGTTTCTGGGCCTGTCCCGGCTCGAAACAATAAAGGTCCAAGAAGAAACGATCGGTCTCTAAGAGAGAGGCCTTGACCATCTTCTCGGGGGAGAATCGTTGAATGTCCTCCAGCTTGACCCACCGCATCGTCACGCTTAAAGGCTGTCGGCAAATCGCCGACAGCCGGTAGAGTGCTGGTCAGTAAAAGTGACTCATCGTCGGGGTCACCGTCATCCTCGCGCGGATGGCCTCGACGATCCGTCTCGGCTCTGGAACAGCGGTCACCTGGGACCCGGCGATCAGAGCAACCGGCCGGTAGAGGAGGAGCCACGGGACCTGGGCGACACTCCAGCCAGCGCTGAAAGCCACAGGGATTTCCAGGTCCCGCAGCTCGGCCATGACCCCCCGAAGGTTGACCATGACCGGGATCTTCACAAGATCCGGCTTGAGCCTCCTGAAGCGCGCCTGCTCTGCCCCTGGGTCAGCGACGCTGCTGAGATCGAGCAGCATACGCCGTCCAGCCTGCCGGCACCCGAAGACGATAGCCGAGAGGGCCTCGTCCGACAGAGAGGCCGGGGCGGTGAGCCCCTCGACCCCGACCTCGAGGAGCGCCTGGGCGTCCGCCTCGGTCTCGGCCCAGCATGCCACCGGCCGGTCCGGGACCGTGCCCTTCAGCACGTTCACGAATGCCGGGCCCTCGGCCTGGAGCAGCCGAGGACCAAGCTCGAAGGCGTCCACCAGGTCAGCCAACTGACGCGCCATCTCCAGGGAACCCCCCCGATCTGGCCCGTCCAGGACGAGCTGGAGGAGCGTCGCCATCACCCTTCGCCACCTGCTGGAACGCTAGGAGGCTGGCAGGCTAGAAGGCAACGGCGCTCCAATCCTCCAAGCCTCCCAGCATTCAAGCGTTCTAGCGTTCTAGCCTACTCGCCGGCTTCGGTCTCGAGAAATCGCTCGGCGTCCATGGCAGCCATACACCCACTCCCCGCGGCGGTCACTGCCTGGCGATACACATGATCCTGGACATCCCCGCAGGCAAAGACCCCAGGAGCGCTCGTCCTGGTCCCGCCCTCCGTGACAATGTAGCCCCGTGCATCCATGCGGAGCTGCCCTGTGAACAGGGCGGTGTTGGGGCTATGCCCGATGGCGATGAAGACTCCGTTACATGCGATCTCGGTTCGCTCTTCGTTCTTCACGTATCTGAGGCGGACGCCCCTGACCCCGCTCGCCTCATCCCCCAGGATGTCCTCCACCGCGCGCTCCCATTGAAAGGCAATCTTGGGGTTCGCGAAGGCCCGGTCCTGCATGATCTTGGAGGCCCGAAGCTTATCACGCCGGTGGATCACCGTCACCTTGCTGCAGAGCTTGGACAGATACAGCGCCTCTTCCATGGCGGCATCCCCACCCCCGACAACCGCCACCGCCTGGTCCTTGAAGAAATAGCCGTCACAGGTGGCGCAGGTCGAGACCCCCCGCCCCATGAGCTGCTGCTCCGCCTTGAGGCCCAGCAGGTTCGGGGAAGCACCGGTGGCGATGATGAGGACGCGGCAGCGAAAGCGCTCTCCCTCGGCCTCGACGGTGAATGGCCGTGCCCCGAGGTGTACCTTGGTCGCCGCCCGGTGGACGATCCGGGTCGCGAAGCGCTCCGCCTGCTTCCGCATGAGTTCCATGAGCTCTGGCCCCATGATCCCATCCGGGAATGCGGGATAGTTCTCCACCATGGTCGTCGTCGTCAGTTGCCCTCCCGGTTGGACGCCGGTGATGAGGAGCGGCTTCAGATTCGCCCGCGCCGCATAGAGGGCAGCGGTATAGCCGGCCGGGCCCGAGCCGAGGATGAGAATATCGTGAAGCTCCATATCGGTCTCCTTACGATGGATCGAGCGGAGGGATAGCAGTCCTGTCAAGAAGAGATGAGCGAGGGGGAAAGCCCGAATGCCGAGGGCTATCGCTCCAGCGGATTGCCCGCCCGAGCCCAGGCGACCGTTCCACCTTCCAGGTTGACCAGATTGGTGCGCCCGACCGCAGCAGCAACCTCGCAGGCCACCGCGCTTCGTACTCCCTCGGCACACACAAAGATGAGATTGTCCTCGGTGAGCAGCTCCTGGGCCCGTGCCAGCAGCGTGTTGAGCGGTATGTGCGTCGCGTTTGGAATTCGGCCCTGGGCCCATTCAAAGGGCTCTCGGACGTCGATGACCTTGTAGCCCTCTTCGATCAACGCCTGCGCGTCTTTCACCCCGACACGATTGAACGGCTCTTTCTCTTCGATCTGCGCCACGGTTTCACCTCGCTCCAACTACTCGGCCCTCATCGAACGGCCCGATGTCGCCCGATCGCCAGCACCTCTATACCATGGTCGGTGCGATCGCGTCAAGGGATGCATGGCAGGCGCGACCCAATACCCCACTCGGTAGTCGGTGATCGAATCATCCGCCGTATACCTTGGCGATGAAGACCGCCAGGCTCAGGCGATCCTGAAGCTCGAGCCGGATGAACTTCACCCCATGGGGGTATGAGGTCACTGCACCGTCGCGAGGGTCCGTGGACCAGGCGACTTCGACCTCAGCGTGGATGGAGCGGTCGCCCAGCGAGAGGTCGAGATTGAGGTACGTACCAGGGGAGAAGCGCTCCGGCAGTTCGACCAGCAGGCCCCCTTCGCTGAGGTTGCAAATCCGGCCGGGGGTGGCCGGGCCGAGCCGCCGGTACACCACGGGGCCATCATAGGCATACCGGCGATGCCGCCTGCGCTCGTCCACCGATGAACTCATGGCTCGATCTACTGTTGGGCACGGACCCAGAGGGCCCGGAACACATCGGGAGGCACGCTGACCATCGCCGTCACCGCCTTGATACCCCCCACGACCATGCGGCCCTCGAGGGTGTCGTAGATGAACCCGTAGGGTCCTCCGTCATAGAGGCGGTCCTGGTGCGAGCAGAGGGCGGTGACGGGAAAATCCCGGTCCGCCAGCTTGCGATCGGTGATGGTCTCACAGATCAACCCCTCCGAAGTCCCATCATGGAGCTGCCCCCCATGCGAACAGAGGCTGAGGACTGAGCCCCCCCGGGCCACGACCTCCCGGCCCGTCAAGGTCTCATGGATCCGACCATCGCCCCCCCCATCGAAGAGGCCGTCCTCGTGCGCGGCCAGGGCCAGGACCTCGCCTTCGCGCCTCCCAATCTCCTTTCCGACCAGGGTCTCATAGATGCCGCCGTAACTCCCTCCATCGTAGAGGGCCTCGCCGAACGAGCACAATGCATGAACCGTCCCCGGGCGCGCCGCGACCTCGCGCCCGCTCAACGTCTCATAGATCCGCTGATAGCTCCCGGCATCGAACAGGACCCCCCGGTGCGAACAGAGACTCAGCACCCAGTCTTCCCGATCGGCAACCTTTACGTCCGCAACCGTGTCATAAACCTGGCCGTACCGGCCGCCATCGTACACGCGCCCCTCATGGAAACAGAGGGTGAGGATGAGGCTACTCCGACGGGTCACCTCGCGAAGCTGACCGCCTTGCACGCAGCACACGCGGTCCACGACCGCAACCACCAATCCCTCCTCCCGCCACCGGAGGGCCTCAACGCCACCGAAAGCCGTCTTCACTGCTGTCAATCCCTTTGCGTCATCGCCGTCCCCTCCGAAAGGGCATGGTCCCGGGCAAGACCCTCCGGGAGGAGAAAGGCAGCAAGCAGCGCCAGCAGAGCCAGAAGAGATCCCGCGACGAAGGCGCCGTGGAGGGCGCTGGCCAAGGCCTCCCGAAGCCCGATGAGCAGGTGTGCGGGCAAGCCTGCCCGCACAGCCGGTTGCAGAAGGATCCCCGGATTCTGCACGAAGGCCTCGAGTTTCATGTCGGCCGCTACCGCGGCGAGAGTGCGAAGCTCTCCCCGCAGGATTCGGGCCATGACGGCCCCGAGGAGGCTGACCCCGATGGCTCCCCCGACGGTCCGCGAGAACATCGTGACGGAGGTGGCGACTCCCAACTGGCTTCTCGGGACCGTGGTCTGGACAGCAATCAGGAGGGGGGCCATCATCAATCCCATCCCCGCCCCCCCCAGCGTCATCCCCGCCATGACCTCTGGCCGGGTACTCGCAACCCCGAGCCGTGCAAGGAAGAGGAACCCCACACTGAGGGCCGCGCCGCCGGTGAGGACGATCGCCCTCACCCTGTAGCGGAGAAGGAGGCGAGCACCCAAGATCGAGCACAAGACCCAGGCGAGCATAAACGGGGTCAGCACGCTCCCCGCTGCCGTCGCGTCGGTCCCGAGGATCGCCTGCACAAAGAGCGGAACAAAGGAGATGGCCCCAAACATCGCCATCCCGGCCATGAGGCCGGTCACGAAGGAGGCGAGGAAGATCCGGTTCTCGAAGAGACGCAGGGGGATCAGGGGGTCCTCCGCGCGGCGCTCGATCCGCCCAAAAACGATCATGCCGACCAGCGCAACAGCCACCAAGCCGAGCCGCCCCTCACCCCTCCAGCCGGTCCCCATGACGCCCAGAAGGAAAAGGACCAGGGCAACGATCAGGACTGCTCCCCCAAGGAAATCAACCGCCACCGACCGCGACGCCTCGCGCCCTGGTTCTCGGAGAGACCGGCCAACCATATAGGAGGCGACAAGCCCCACCGGGACGTTGACAAAGAATACCCACCGCCACGAGAGGTGATCCGTAAGAAGTCCCCCAAGGAAGGGGCCCGCGATGCTGGCCACCCCCCATACGCCGCTGAGAAAGCCCTGCAGCCTGGCGCGCGCCTCAAAGGGGTAGATGTCGCCGATGATGGTGAGCCCCAGGGCAAGAATGGCACCAGCCCCGAGACCCTGTACTCCCCGAAAGAGGATGAGTTGCGTCATGGTGCGCGAAAAACCGCAGGCGACGGACCCCAGCAGGAAGAGAGCGATGCCGAGAAGGTAGAAGGGGCGGCGGCCGTAGAGATCAGAGAATTTCCCCCACAGGGGGACGGTGATGGTGGACGTGAGCAGGTAACTTGAAAAGACCCAGCTATAAACCTCGAGGCCCCCCAGGCTGGCCACGACGGTCGGCATCGCCGTGGCCACCACGGTGGACTCCATCGCCCCGAGAAAGACCCCGACCATCACCCCGGCGGTCACCGTCCGCCGCTCCGGTCCGGTGAGATCGAGAAATTTCGAACTCACAACTCCTCCGACCCCGCGTCATCGCAGACCCCACACTCTAGCACAGGGGTGGGAACTCTCCCAAGGAGGAAGGGAATCGGTCAAGAGCCGGGGAGAGATAGGGAAGATCTCGGAAGCCTTCCGAGACGGAAAGACCCTGGAGCGCCACCCGGAGAGGCAGAAACATCCCCCCCCTCTTCGGATGGCCCGAACTGGGGCCAACACCAGAGAAGAACTCCGTCGCCACCCGGACCCCCTCAGGAAGGGAGCGGAGACGGATAAGCGGCTCGCTGTCCTCGGCCTTAATCTAGGCCAAGGGGCGGCGGGAAAACCACTCCCACGGCTTCAGGCTCTTGGAAGAGCCTCCCCATCTCCGGGGCCGGCTTCCTCCTGGCGGGAGCTTTCACCTTTCGCTTCGGCTTCACCGATCGCTTCTTGCCCTTCGCCACCCGCCTTTTGCCCTTCGCGACCCGCTTCTTGCCCTTCGCCACCCGTTTCCGTTTTGGCTTGACTGCGCGCGCGACCTTTCGTTTCCTCTTTCCCTTCGCCCTTCTTCTTGCCTTCGCCATAGCTCTCCCTCCTCACAAGAGATGCATCTGCTCGGGCTGCCATGGGGACGGAGTCTCCGCCAGTTCGTCCCCGAGGACCTTGATCGTTCCGTACACGCCGTCATACCCTGGGACTATCATCACGAGCCCTTCCCGGACGCGGAGCATCGCCTGACCTTCCTTCTTCAATCGATACAGGCCGGGTTCTGCCGGTGTCAGCTTGGCCTGGAGTTCAGCAAAGTAGGTGGGATGCGTGAAGTCTCCGGTTCCGAGGAGGGCAATACCCATTCTCCGCGCCCACCGAGCCAGCGACTCCACTTTCATCTCGCGGCTGGTGGCCCGACTGTACCTGGAGTGCAGATGCAGGTTAGCGATAAAGGACATCGTCCCCCCACGACGACCCCGGTACAATCGCTTTGGTAGATACTACACCTGCCTCCCCGCTGTCAATACAATTGCTCTCTGGGCTTTGGGCCGCGGGGAGGGCGGAGAGCGATACGTCAGGTCGCCCGAAACACCGTGGAAGGGACGAGGTGACTGGTGGGGGGCCAATGGCCCGCGCGACTTAATTGGGGCCGAACCGCTTGCGGAGCTGCTGTTCTAGCTCGCGGATCTGTCGTTCACAGGCCTCTTCCTGGGCCTTCAGGCGCTCTTGCCGAATCCGCCGAAGGTTTTCAAGCCGCCGGTCCACCTCGGCGAGAGGGATGCTTCCTTCTGAGGGAAACTGATCCAGAATAGTGTGGCGTGCTTGAAAGGCGGCCTGCTGCTCCTTGAGGGCCGCCCGCAATCTTTCACGCTCTGCTTCAAGGCGTTGGATCTCGCGCCGGTGCGCTTCTGGGGAACTCGGGCCGGTCTCGTCTTGACGGCGGGCGATCCAACGGGCGCGCCCCCTCAGGAGGCTTTCCATCAGCGCCTTGAACCACCGTCCCCAGTCCATCCCCTCTCCTCCCCTTGCCTGTCTGGGGCACGAGGTCTATCGGGGCCAGACGGTCGGAAAGGGTCTCTAGGCGACCAGCTTCAGGAGGGCAGTCTGCTCATCTTCCCACGAACCGCGGGGAGAATCGGGGGGCGGCGCGGACAGAAAGTGACGGACGGTGTACCCGCACGCGCGACACCGACGGTAAAAGTAGGCCCGCGCCTCCTCGCGCCTCACGCCACCGATCTGCTCCATATTGCCGGCACAGCAGGCCCTTCCCTTGGTCGGCGAAACAATGCGCTCTGGATACAGGTTCTCCGGGGGCCTTTCATCGGTATATTCTACGATCGTCGCGTTCATGGCGTAACTCTCCCGCTGCGGGGTTGGGACGCGTACGGCATCGTGTGTCTTATTAGACGACATACCCTCGCACATATTGCCTGAGTTCGTCCAAGCACCCTTCGAGGATGGCGAGGTCCTTCCGAACCTTCGTGACCAGGATCGCCCCCTCCACCCCCGCAAAGATGAAGTCTGCCATCCGATCCAATTGCAGATTTTGGGCCAACTGGCCCTTCGCCTGGGCCTGGGTCAGGGCCCGGACTATGTAACTGCGCCAGCTCGCCAGGATCTCTTCGATCCGCTGACGAAACCCATCGTGGATATCGCTCATTTCAATGGCGAGGTTGCCGAGCGGGCATCCGCCCATGCATCCCGCCTCCCGCTGCATGGCGACGACAAGATCGAAGAGGTGGAAGATTTCCCCTACCGGGTCCTCTCCCCTGCCAAAGATCTCCTCGCCGATCTGCTGAGAAGTCCAGAGGGCCAGCCGGTCAAGAACCGCATAGCCCAGGTCATCCTTGCTCTTGAAGTAGTAATAGAAATTCCCCTTGCCGACACCACTCTCACGAAGGATATCCTCCAAGCTCGTATTATTAAAGCCCTTGCGATGGATCAGCCGACAAGCAGTCTGCAGAATCTCCTCTTTGGTACTTTTCGACGTTTCTTCCTGCATAGCTCCCTCTGGGTTATGTACCGACCGGTCGGTACAATACAAGTACACCCGATGGCTGTCAAGTGGAATTTTTGGGTTGCGTCTGGGGGTGGAAGCCTGGAGAAGGGGACACGGGGCAGGGCCTGAAAATTGCACCATCACTTCCACGAGGCCCAGCGGGCCTCGGGGAGAGATAAGTGACCAGCGGCCACCGCGACGAAGGCACATCCCCACCGACAGACCCCCGCCCGTTATCTGCCATGGGCGTCATGTGGACATACGTCGCGTGGCTACTCCCGACCACTCTCCTGCTCCCCGCCGCAGCTAAAGGAGGTGCCGTCGACGTCCGTATCGCCTACCTGGTCTTTCCGATCTACAACCTGACGCTTGTTGTCCTCCTGACGCGCTATTGGTACAGGCTGACATGGGATGAAGTCGGCATTCCGGGGAAATACCTCTGGGGGAAGGTGGCGGTCAGCCTCCTCCTCGCAATCGGATACCTGCTCATCTCCCTGGTAGAGGCGCGGACCGGTCTGGAGGAGGCTCTCGGGAACCTGGTCGACCTCTGGGAGCAGTCGAGACTCCGATTCGCCGGGCGACTGCTATTCATCCCCATTGTGGAGGAGTTGTTCTTCCGGGGCGTGGCCTTCCGGGTCTTCGCCCGCCAGTACAATCCCCACCGGGCCATCGTTCTCACCAGCTTTCTCTTTGCGGTGTGCCACTTCTCCTTCACCGCGTTGCCCTGGTATTTCTTCGTCGGGTTCGTGCTGGCGCTGTTGGTGCGGCAACCAGGATCCACGCTCTTCGCCCCAATGATCCTCCACATTGCCCTCAATGCGAGATACCACATGTCGTTTTAGCCCCTCAGGCCTATCCTCGGTAGAGCGGCCAGTGGTCCGCAAATTGCAAAACCCAAACCGCGGCGCGCCTCGGGGCCGTTCCTCTGCGACGCTGTCTTTACAAGAGCGGCGCGGGAACGTATAGTGACCGCAAACCCGGGCTGGGAAGCAGACCAAACGCCAGAGAGAGGTGACGCTTATGTGGATCATCTTACTTGTTCTCGCCGCGGTAATCGTCGCCGTCATAGCCATCTACAACAGCCTGATCCGCCTCCGCGTCCAGTGCGACAACGCCTGGGCCGACATCGACGTCCAGCTCAAGCGGCGCTACGATCTGATCCCGAACCTGATCGAGACCGTCAAAGGGTATGCGAGCCACGAACGCAAGACATTGGAAGACCTGGTGAACGCCCGCAATCGGGCCATGTCTGCCCAGGGCCCCGCCGCCAAGGGGGAGGCGGAGGGGATGCTGACGCAGGCGCTGAAGTCCCTCTTTGCGCTCGCCGAGGCCTACCCGCAGCTCCGCGCCGTGGAGAGTTTCACCCAGCTACAGGGATCGCTCAACCAGATCGAAGACGCCGTCCAGAATGCCCGCCGGTACTACAACGCCGTCGTGCGCGACCTGAACACCCGCATCGCGCAGTTCCCCTCGAACCTCATCGCCGATTTCTTCGCGTTCCGGGCCCGCGAGTTCTTCGAACTCACGGCCGCGGCCGAGCGGGAGGTCCCGAGGGTCAGCTTCGAGACCGGCGCTCGGTAGCACGGCGGAAGGAGAAGGCCATGGTCTGGCGCGCATTCCTTCTGTCGCTGCTCCTCGCGGCGACCCTCCCCACCGCCGTCGCGGCGCGTTCCCTGGTCATCGAGCGCTTCGATGCCGACGTGGTTGTCTCCCCGGAGGGGATCACCTACGTCACGGAAACCATCCGCCCGCGCTTCACCGGCGAGTGGAACGGTATCTTCCGGACGATCCCGGTCGAGTACCGGACGCCCCAGGGCTTCAACTACACCCTTCACCTGGACGTCGAGAGCATCACCGACGAGCGGGGGAACGCGCTGAAGGTCGAGCAGAGTCGCGAGCGCCATTACCGGAAGTTCAAGATCTGGGTGCCGGATGCCCGCGACGCGACCCGCACCGTCGTTTTCCGCTACCGGGTCTCCAATGCCCTGAAGTTCTTCGAGGCGCACGACGAGCTGTACTGGAACATCACCGGCGACGAGTGGGAGGTCCCCATTCAGAGCGCTGCCGCCCGCATCCTGCTTCCGCCCGGAGCCAGCGGGGTCCGCGCCCTCGCCTTCACCGGCGCCTACGGGTCCCGCGAGCAACGGGCGGATGTGGAGATCGCCCATAGTGAGGTCCGGGTCCGGATGCGCCGGTCGCTCGCTTTCCGCGAGGGGATGACCGTCGTCGTGGGGTGGGACAAAGGACTGGTGAAAGAGCCCGGTCCCGCGGCCAAGGCGGCCCTCTTCCTGCAGAGCAATTGGGTGTTCCTCATCCCGCTCGGCGCATTCGGCCTGATGTTCTCGCTCTGGCATACTCGCGGGCGGGATCCGCGCCGGCGCCCCATCGTCCCCCGATACGAGCCGCCCGAGGACTTGACCCCGGCCGAGCTGGGGACGCTGATGGACAACTCTCCCGATATGCGCGACATCACCGCCACGCTGGTCGACCTCGCCGTCCGCGGCTACCTCCTGATCGAAGAGAAAGAGGAGGCGCGGCTGCTGGGGCTGTGGTCGGGCAAAGAATACGTCTTCACCCTGCGGAAGGAGCTCGCCGAGTGGGGGGAATTGAAGCCCCACGAGGCGAAGCTGCTCAATGCGCTCTTCGCGCGGGGGAGCCGCACCTCGGTCGAACTTTCCGACCTCGAGAACCGATTCTACAAAGACCTCCCCGACATCCACGATCGGATCTTCGAGCGCCTGCTCGCCCGCCGCTACTACACCCAGCGGCCCGACAAGGTCAAGCGGGTCTATGTCGTCGCCGGGATCATCGTGGGCTTCACCACCTTCTGGGCCGGCGGCATGATCAGTGGCATGTTCGGCCTCGCCCCAGGCGGCTTCTTTGCGGCCGCGATTCTGACTGGCCTGATCATCGTCGGCTTTGGCTGGTTCATGCCAGCCCGGACGATCCTGGGCGCCCGGGCCCTCGAAGGGGTGCTGGGCTTTGAAGAGTTCCTCAGCCGGGTCGAGGCCGACCGGCTCGACCGGACCGTTAAGACGCCGGAGATGTTCGAAAAATACCTCCCCTACGCCATGGCATTAGGCGTCGAGAACAACTGGGTCCGCGCCTTCGAAGACATCTATCGGCAGAGGCCCGAATGGTACCGGGGGATGGATGGCGCGAGCTTCCATCCCCGCACCTTCGTGAGCGACCTCGGCCGCATGTCGACCCAGGCCGCCTCGGCGATGGCCTCGGCGCCGCGTAGCTCCGGCGGATCCGGCTTTGGCGGTGGGGGTTCTTCGGGCGGCGGCAGGGGCGGGGGTGGCGGTGGCGGCTTTTAAAGTAAATGCACAAAGTGCGTTTACTTTAGAGCAATGGAACAGTGGAGCAATAGAGTGATTGCGGAAGCGAAATGTTCCATTGCGGTCTATTGTTCTATTGATTGATTGTCACAAGATGGAATGCGTTTGCATTAGTCACTCGATCCGACGCGCCGTAACAGGAGTCGCTCATGAATTGGTACGGAGGCCTGAGGTCAAAGCTAAAACGTTCGACCCTTATCTGGGTAGTCCCCCTCGTAGGGGCAGCCATCATGGCTCTGGTCATCACCGTGAATTGGGGAACGACCACATATAGGAAAGCCGAACCTGTCGCCAACTGCAGACAGATCCGACTCGGCATGACAAGAGTCGAGGTTCTCAAGATCATGCCGGAACCTGTGGGAAGAATCTCTTATAAGAAAAATCGCAGAGAGAAGGAAAAATTGATATTCCCTTCACGAGAAGACGCAGCAACACCGCCTCAACTCGTGATTGACGGAAAGACGGGCCGAGTCGAAGAGGTCGTCTGCGACGAGAACTATCGCCTGACCCAAAAGCAGTCTTGACCTCATGAGCCATTCTAGATACGGAAGAGCCGATCACGGTCCAGGTCAGGCTGCCTCGGCGATGACCTCGGCGCCCCGCAGCTCCAGCGCGTTGCGATCATCGCTAACAAGGGGGTCAAGAGTGTGTCGCAAAATTCTGATATGTGCCGTTCTGCTGATTCTCAGCGCCGCTCCTTCGAATAGCGAAGAGGGGCGCCCCTGGCTGCCGACCGCGCCGCATCTGCACAAGCTCTCAACCAAGGCGGAGGTAGGGGCATACCAGTTGCGGGTACCCGAGGGTTACGTGCTGCGAACTCAATCGGGCCCCGGTGGGTCTATGGCTCACGCGTGGGTTGGATCGCCACGGAGCGACGGAACACGACCGTACGTGATGCTCACAATGGGGGCCCCAGCGCCGGGAGAAACGAACCCATATACCCTTACTCAAGTGCTTGCGAAATTTCTAGCGGGCATCGAGAGGCGGCGAAAGCACTGGAGACAAAGCAATGCGGAGGAAGGAACGATTCATGGTGTACAGTTCGTTCGGGCCTACTGGCACGGGACAGATATCGAAACGGGACGGCCGATGCACGGTTTCAACTACGTAGCGATGGACGGCGATAAGGTCATTCAGCTTTCCAGCCAGGACGTAGAGCCCTCTCACCGAGGGGCACTTGAGTTGGCAGAAACGGCGGTACTCACGTTCAAGAAACGGTAATGAGGTTGGCAAACCTCGGCCTAAAAGGTGCAGGTCCGAAATAGGGGCAGACCCCATTTTCGAACGTGACGTCCCGCTATCTCAGTTGAGCGTGTCCAATGCGTGTCTTTCGAATCATCGTCGCTCTCTTACCCCAAATACTCTTCTTCCTGGATGTGGGGGCCAGACTAGATCTGCTTGGTGGATGGAATCGCACCGATTCAGCATTGGGGGTTCTCATACTCCTGTTCCTCGTGACCCCCGTGGCAACGGCAATTCTGCTCGTCGTCGAAATAGTGAGATACGGTATTCACGTCAAGCGGGGAATCGAGCCGCGATCTTTTTTGATGCCTGGCTTCGCCATACTTCTCTTTCTGGAGGCACTCGCAATAGATGTTTTCATCCTTTCGCAATTGAGAATGCATTAACGCTTGTACTCGCTTGAGCATTGAAAAAAATGAGGACGGTGTTTGGGGCATTAGTCAGCTCTGTCTAATTCTAGTTAGGCATACCCGATGAGCCTGGCTTCACGAACTGCAGGCACTCTGGCCATCGTCGCCAGTGGCATCGTCCTTGTGCCAACTGCCGGCATCGCTCTCGGGTACATTCGACGGCAAGGTCTGGAGTTGACTTACGTATTGCCGCTCCTTCCGCCGGTTGTGGCAATCGCGGCGGTTCTGTTAGTTGCTCGAATGCCTCCGTACATCAGAGGCGCAGGACGAGGTGCAGTAGTCGGTCTGGCATCGGGCGCTACCCTATATGTCGCTTTTTCGGCGGTCTACCTTTTTGGGCAGTACGGATTGATCTCCCGAGACGGAACGGCGTTCTGGGGCTTACTGATCGTACCGGCCGTATGGGTGTGGCCTCCCGTCGTTCTCGGGGGCATCGCGCTGGGCGTTTGTGCACAGTTGGTAGCTAGGCGCGTTACGACACGGCGAGACGTCGCAGCCCAAGACATGGGGAGCGCCCTGACCAATCTCTCCTTTGATGAATGGGTCGTTCACGTGTTCGACCATGAGGTTGGTGGGCCGCAGTGGTACTTCGACACTGATGCTGAGTATTGGCAGGGCCCACCGGCCGTCATAGTGGCTTATCTCACGCAGCTATTCGAAGATCCCCTGTCCCATGTCGGCTCGTATTCGGATGAGCAGCTGAATCAGGGCTTTTGGTATCTCGTCAGCAACGGCGCGAGCGACTACATGTTCGCTCTTTTAGATGAGCGGGTTCCGCTTGAGGCGAGGCTGCGGTGTATTCGCTCTTTTGTGAACCTGTTCAAGAAGCTCTATGCCGTTAAGTGCTCTCCGCACCTCTCGCACCTCGACGAGCCGGGCGGGAATCCGCTCAACGTCTCCTGTTACATGTGGTGGGACATCATGCCCATCTTCGCTCAGCCAAATGCGCCGGCACGGCAGGAGATCGATGAAGAATGCCTTCGGGTAATGGAGCGGGTACTCAGTTTGGAGTCCATCCCATGCCAGGAGAGCGCGCTGCATGGGTTGGGCCATTGGCAGCACCATTATCCACAGCGTGTCGTAACAGCCGTCGATGCATTTCTCGCTGCGCATCCAAAGCTTCGCCCGGAGCTGTTGAGCTATGCCAAGAGCGCTCGCCGCGGTTGCGTTCAGTAGGCACCGACCCCATTTTCACTACAACAGCATGCGGCTGACGGCGCTTCACGCCGCAGCTGATGCTGGACGTTAGGCACAACCAAACAATGGCCTCTAAGGAACAGCGGGCACGCGAGATTCAAGAAACGATACGCGACGTCCTGGTTCACGATTGGGACCCGGTCGGTGTGGGGGGCGTGCCCGAGGCACGGGATGAGTACGACTCATACGTGGGGGACGTTTACCGACTCCTGGTATCAGGGGCCGGACCCTCGCAAGTCGCGGAGCACCTCGCCCGGATCGAGCAAGAGTGGTTGGGGCTCCCGACCGCGCCGGAGGCTCTGATCCCGGTCGCCCAAAAGCTTTGCGCCCTGGACGTTCGGCTCGGGGTGGCAGAGGGGTCTGCCTAGCATGGTGGAGAGGAATTGGGGACAGATCTACTTCTTAATTCCCGTACGTCAGCACTCACATTCTGAAAGGCCAGACCAGAAAAGTCCCTTGACCCCGGAGCCCGGCGAGGCGAGAATAAGGCAACGATTCGGGGGAATCAAGTAGCCTTAGCCGGGACTGTGTTATGCTCG
>Ga0209320_10000095_pt1 | contig 43672 bp, 39 predicted proteins | sample Rifsed13ft4_FD_184008 | JGI IMG/M metagenome (GOLD analysis project Ga0209320, IMG submission 184008) | Soil microbial communities from Rifle, Colorado, USA - sediment 13ft 4 (version 2) | ecosystem: Environmental > Terrestrial > Deep subsurface > Rock core/Sediment | place: Rifle, Colorado... | reverse complement strand
GTGTTTCCATCAAGAATTACAGCAGTTTGCGCTAAAGCTCTTCCATTAAAAGACGCTCCTGTTTGAAAAGTTATCCCTGTTTTTGACAAGATAATACCTTCAAAATGAGACGTAGTTCCAAAATTAGCTTGACCAGCTACCTGCCAGAAAATGTTTGAAGCTTTGGCTCCACCTTGTAAAATCACTCTTGTTGTAGCACTCATTGCTAGATCACCTGAAATCTGGAAAATCCATACATCATCTGCTGATCCTGAAATGGTTATACTAGATGGTACCGTTACCGTACTAGTCCATTTATAAAGACCTGGAGTTAATATTTTACCACCAATATTTCCTGCTCCCAAATTGAGAAAATTAGGAGAAGGACGTCCTGCTGCATCATTGTAAGCTGTAATCATATTTTCAACCGCCGTAGTAAGATTAGATGAAGTTGGAGAAACCATGTCAGCAGCATATACTTTTCCGGTAACTTGCGCAGCCTTTGCATAACCTGTAAAATCTGTTAAAGATAATCCTGTAATATACGATGTAGCTGCTGGACTTAGTCCTAGATCTCCTGTAATTACAGACGTTGGTACGTTAGTAATCGTCGTTTTTGCAAGAATTACATAATTCCCTGCTGAACCAAGACTAACAGCTTTTAAGCCAACCGCCGCGTTAGCCGTTGTTGTAAATTCCCATTGCTTGTTAGCGCTAAGAGCTATTCCATCTGCACTTTTTACTCCTGTAGTTAGTGTAGCTGTATAAAGTGTATTAGCTGCAAGTACAGTTGCTGGAACAAACTTTGCAGTAGTACCTGAATATGAAACTGTTCCTAATACTGCGATTCCTGCTTGTTTTACTGTAAACGTTGTACTATTAATACTTGATGCATCCATTGCGACGCTAAAGTTTACAGAAACAACTTTATTTCTCGCAACATTTGTATCACTACTTAAGGGACTGGTTAAAGCCACAGTTGGAGTTGGAGCTGGATCCGATTGCGTGGTGTCGTCATTTGAACAAGCCGTAAATAAGACAACCATTGCTATTGCACAAGCTGATAATAAATTTTTAATTTTCATGTTTATATGTATTTGTGAAGTTTGGAAATTATCACATTGCGAAGGTAGGGTTGCTTTATATGTTTGCTGTTACATAACAATATCGTTAAGTTACATAATTCACACCTTCCTTTTATCAGCCTAAAATGGTATCTCTCATCAAAGAATAGCTATCCTATAAACATCTGGGAAATTCATTATCCCTAGATGCAAATTCCGTTTTCTGCAAGCTTACTTTCGATTATTTTCCCTCTGGTTCTCGTTTACAATGAGGACCTGCCTCCGAGCTCCGTAAAGTCTGACTGCTTCGCAAATGTCTCCGACTTTGCGCAGCTGAGTAATATGTTTATATAAGCCGCGTTGCAAACGCTTTATTTTGTTCGTACAAGTAAGTAGCTACTCGTCACAGAAGACCACCAGATCCGTGCGGCATGAAATGTTTGCGGGGAATGACTGTGGTACTTCCCCATCATAGTGATTCAAAGAATTTTGCGATTTGGCTCAAGGCTTTTTGCAAATCATTAGGTAAATCGTCACTTGTATAAGGATGCGATGCACCGAAAACATGATTGGCATCTTCAATAATAGAGACGGCACAATTGGGAAGGTTTTTGACCAAATTTGTTTCTGATACAGGAACCGTTTCGTCTTTTACGCCATGGAGAAATAAAAATTTTCGCTTATCCGATTTCAGTAAGTTTCGGAGATCCAGTTTATCTTTTATTTTCTGCGTATTTTCGACTAGTTGATAATACAGCGGCATTTTTTGATTTGTTCTTCCGTTGACGACAAATTTCACTCCGTTTTCTTTCCATAGTTTATCGTTCCCTTTTCCATAGCGAGCTACTGGATCCAGCACTGCCGCTAAGGTGGCGCAAGAAACAATTTCTGGATGTGACAAAGCATAGGCCAGAGCCGTTGCCCCGCCTTTAGAATGCCCGATGAAAAATAGTTTCTCAAAATCTACGCAATCCGCAAAACTTTCCTTTCTTAGATGGACCAATAAAGTACCGATATCTTCGAGCTCTTTTTCGAAGTTATTAGCTCCAAAAGCTTCCAGATCCACAAAGTCCAAAGGATGCATCGGAGAGGTTCCGTTGTGCGAAAAATTTAATTTCACAAATTGAAACCCCTTTTGCAAAAAGTAATCCGCCATCAAGTTGAATGCGCCCCAATCCTTAAATCCATTGAATCCATGGCAAAACACAATGAGCGGTCGCTTTTGGTTTGCTGTATATTGAATGTCGTAGCCAGCTGATTTGCCTTCGGCGCCAGTGTATGTCCCTTGCTGCTTCATAAGTCGATTCTTTAAAAAATAGAATAATGCCACAAAGATAGAACAATCAACATCTATGATTTTATATTCAACATCGAGAAAACCGATATGCCCGCGAGCTCAATCCTCTCCGGTTCTCGTTTGCAACGAGGACCTACTTACTTTTGAAAAGAGGGTGAAGCGTTTATCTCATTAAAAAAGTATTGTATTGAATACGGTTAAGCCATTTGCAAATGTGGCAGAATTACCATTTTAATTCGTATTTTTGTTTAAACGAAAATACGTGCATTCAAAACTTGCACAACGCCCAGAGTAGCTCGAACATCAGTAGCAGCAAGCTCCGGAAACTAAAAACATTATGGAAAAATATTTGCGTCAATTAATTTCAATTGCATTTGAAGATCAAAAAGAAATCTTTACCGGTTTTCTGATTGACTGGACCGAAGATTGGATATTGCTAAAGAACAATCCCGTTGATTTTATAATTGATGGTTACACGATTTTGAAAAACATAAACGTTAAGTCAATTATTCAAGACGAAGATTATGAGTTCACGGAAAGGGTAATTAAGCTTAAAGGTTTGAAAACAAGTGCCGAAGAAATAATCCCCCTTAACGATTTGCCTTCAATCATAAATTTCCTGGCAATCAAGTATGAGGTTTTCCAAATTGCCAAAAAATCCGACAAAGCAGTTTATCTCGGTAAACTCATTGAAATAAATGAAGAAGAACTCGTAATAGATTTTTTGGGAGCGGAAGGGAAATTTGACGGCGAAATGAGTTTTAAACTAAACAAGATACGAGTTATAGAATTTGATACTGATTATATTAACTCTCTGAAATTAATTATCAACGAAGAAAAGAAAAAGTAAGCGGCTGCTGCCAGTAGTCGTTCGGGATCATTTGCAAATTTAGCGGCATTCCGGTTTATTTGGAAAAAACTGATGGCTCTTGAAAAGCTGCATCGAACGTCATGACTTAATATGGACCTATTTATACTTTATCAAAAAAAAATCCGCCAGTAGCGGATTTTTTAAGTTTATTATGAGCTTTGAATTACTTGGGGTTTAAAATAAGTTTAATTCGTTTGATACTGTCTTCATAATGATATTTCGTTTCGGTATTTAGCGTTTTGCTCTTTGCTACAACCAACGTCGCCTTTAAAACATTCAGTTCACCTCTGACCAAAGATCGAAGGTCAGATTGCGATACGTCATAATAACCATCCGATTTTTCAGATTTTATTTCTTCGTTCATCAAATAGTTCATCCTTTCAATGTAGGCACGTTGCAAATTTCTACGGTATATAAGCACATTCGCGCCCGCAACTGTCTCTTTCCAGATTCCCTTTCTCATGTCACGTAGCAAGTCAAGCGCTTTATAATTATCGGCACCCATTATCTCCGCATCCATAAGTCTGCCAATACGTTCAAAGCTCAAAACATTGTTCAAATGGCGCGCTTGTAGGTTTCTGAACAGTTCCGTGTAACCTGAATAATCTATGTTTTTTAAGGTCGATACATTGACCAGCCAGGTCGGAGCGTTAAACGCATTGTCGTGCAGCCATCGCATGGCTTGCTGCTGCTGCGTCTTCGTAACGATTTCGTATACATTGCCTTTTTGGTTGGGCTTTTGCAGGTTTTCATGCACTCCTCCCACATTGGTCACGACATGACCGACATACCGGCTCCAAACGGCCAACATTTCCTTGTACAATTCATCTAAATCTTCATAATTGTTGGTTACGTCGCTCGTCCACTCCGACAAATGTGCCGCGACGTACTGCAAATTTTTAAGTCCGTATGAACTCGCTGTCATCGAATTGTCACCAATATCTTCCGTTTGAGAAGTCGGGTCAAAACTGCTGCTCTGTTTTCCGTATTTATACATCGGATTGCCCGTTTTCTCCAAAATCCATTTGTCCAATGTGGCCTTCTCCGATTCGGGAGATTTTGAATTTGGAATCAGCCTGTATCCCCAATTAACTGCATAGCGATCGTAATCTCCCATCTGGCGTATAAAGCGAATGTTTTTGTCTCCTGGCTGTGCAATATAATTGAATCGTGCATAATCCATAATACTGGCTGCAATCCCGTTTTTTTGCGTAAACGCACCATCCCTGTAACTTTCTACTTCATAGGCGCAACTGGCTCCCATATTATGCGGAAAACCAAGTGCATGCCCCACTTCATGCGCAATAACCATACGCATCATATTACCCATCTCCTCGTCACTGGTGTGTAATGTTCTGGCGGAAGGATTTGCGGCCCCCGTTTCCAATAAATATCTATTCCTGTACGAACGCAAATGATTGTGGTACCAAATCACGTCACTCTCTATTATCTCACCGGTTCTGGGATCGGTTACACTTGGCCCTACCGCATTACGGGTTGTGCTGGCGACATAGCGAATTACCGAATAACGGATGTCTTCCGGACTAAAATCGGGATCATCTTCTTTAGTTGGTGCGTCCTTGGCGATGATGGCATTTTTAAATCCGGCTCCCTCAAAAGGCTTCTGCCATTCCTCTATTCCCATTTTGATGTATCTGCGCAGTTTTTCAGGAGTAGCGGGATCTAAATAATAAACGATTGGTTTTATAGGTTCCACTAATTCTCCTCGGGCATAGGCTTCGGGGTCTTTGGGTTCCAGTCTCCATCGCCTGATGTAGGTTTTGCTGTCCGATTTTAACTCATCGCTTCCATAATCGTATTGGCTCATTGTAAACCATCCCACTCTTGAATCGGCCAGTCTGGGTTGCATCAGTTTCTCGGGAAGCAAAATCATCGATTGATTCATCTGTATGCTTATCGTTTCCGAGTCTTCAAGGACAGGCGGTTTTGACGCATTATAGGTGAAATCTTGAACCACCTCGATATTCATGGGGAAACTGCGCATCGTGTTGATGAAGCTACGCGAATCGTCTAGCCCTTTCACCTTGTAAGTTTCTCTCATAGCCGCTGACAATCCGCTAATGGATTTAACGTCAGTGCTGTAAAATTTCGTTACATCAATCACGGTGTTGGCGGAATCCCTGCTGAAGGCAACGATATCAAATGCAAACAAGGTGGGTTCGTAATTATTCGATTTGACCGAAATACTTATAGGCAAGCTGTCGTTAGCGATCGATTTATATGATTTCAGCTTTATGAGTATCTTGTCCTGAAAACGTTGCCATACGATTAACTGCTCATTGGTTTCTGAGCCTGCATTCACGTAGCCCCCACCTAAATCAGAAGGAAGTTTTGACAGCCTACTTACCAAAAGCATGTCCTTGTCCAATAAAACATTCGGAATTTCAAAAAAATATTTCTTGTCCACCTTGTGAACCGTAAACAATCCCGAATCAGAAATTGCGTCCTTGGTAATCACCTTGCCGTACTCCTTGATGGTCACTTCCGGTTTTTTTTCCACGGGAGGAGTTACCGCCGCTTCCGTTTTCTTATTTTTTTTTGGGCTTTGACTGTGCAAACTGGGATGTTGGCGCGAGCATTATTGCGGCTACTGCGGTTAAAAGGAGAATTTTATTCACTGACTGGTTTTTTTATGGTTTTCACAATCAAAAATATCTTTTAACAGCTATAAACTGACTGCAGATGACTGGTTTAACTTAATATTAACAATTGTTCAAACGACGAGGATGATACGCAATATAGGCTCGACCGTCCCAATGAATGTGAATATAACGCAACAATAAATGAAATAACATTGCCAAAAACTTTCCATTTAGAGCCAGAGAAGTTGCGACCATTGTTCGGGATTTTCACTTCATGATGAATTAGAATCATTATCTAAATCTGAGATGACAAACTCACAAGCACTATTCGGCACTGTTGTTCCCGGTAATTGGATATGAAAAAATAACGGAGAAATTAAAATAGGGTATAATCCGGATGGTCAGCCAAACAATCTGCAAAATCTATGTAACGAAAAACACATTTAACTGACAGATAAGGAAAAACGCTTCTGACTAATTTATACCTCCAGCAAAATGATTTCAGATAAAAATTTAGCGCGAATTGCAGGCTTTTGCTATTTAATAGTAATAGCTACGGGATTATTTTCCGAAGTTTTCGTTAGACAAGCATTAAGAGTCTCAAACGACGCTTTGACTACCGCTCATAACATTCAAACCAACGAAATGCTTTTCCGTTGGGGTTTTGTTGCTGACCTAATCAACTTTGTAGTGGGTTTGCCGACGATACTGATTATTTATTTTTTATTCAAACGAACAAACAAGCTATTATTGCAACTGGCCTTAGCGTTTGTTATTATCCAAACTGCCATAATCGCAGTAAATCTTCTGAATCAAATTTCACCATTGCTGATATTAAGCAACGATACTTACTTAAATACGTTCCAAGCTGATCAACTTGCAACCCTTTCGCTACTTTCCCTAAATATTCAGACACAAGGCTACGCTATTGGTTTAGTATTCTTTGGATTTTACTGTCTAATCGTAGGTTATGTCATTTTTAAATCAGAATTTCTACCTAAAATATTTGGGATACTTTATGCCATCACGGGTTTGTGTTACTTGGTAAATAGCTTTACGATGTTCCTTTCAAAAGGCTTTGAAAATCCATTGTTTGTACATCTTGCTATCCCGATTTTTATTGGAGAGTTATCGCTATGCCTATGGATGCTCGTAAAAGGTATTGATACCTCTAAAATGAATAATACGGTGCCAAAAGGACGAAACGCACCATTGAATAATATTATATCCGAATAGCCAAAAGGTTTTCAAAAAGTCAGGTTTCCGTAGAAAGGATTGTCTTTTTGCTTAGCTAATCCCATTTCAGGAGGCATCTTTGCCTCTTTTTTTATATTTTAACTTCACTTTCGGTAAAAATGCCTTCCACTCCTTTATGTAACTTTAGGGGGAACGCTTTATGATTGCTTTGCTTTAGACTTCTTTTTGACTAAAAATTTCGTTATATTTGAGTAGCATTGTGTTTGGCTGCGCAGCATAAGCGCGCTATCGCATTTTCAAACGTACAGGCACATCAAAGGCCCCCAGCTGCCACTTTAAACTACCATAAAAAAAGCGCGAATGAATCATTATTCATACCATTCACACACTGCCGATGTCATTATGAAAGTACGTGCAGAATCGTTAAATGAACTGTTTGAAACCGCAATGCGTGGCACAGGCAATTTACTGAAAAATAACTTTTGTAAGCAGACGGCGGCAAGTAGTATTGAAAAAAAAATTGTTGTTCACTCAGTAGACCTTATAGCACTATTAATTGACTTTCTGTCTGAGGTCCTTTTAAATAGCCATATCGATAAGACCATTTACTGCAATCTTAATATAGTCAAGCTAACCGATCGGGAGATTGAAGCTACAATTTCAGGCAGCTCGGTTGAATATTTTGACGAAGATATCAAAGCTGTTACGTATCACGAGGCCGATGTTTTTAAGCAGAAGAACAACCAATGGGAAGCCAGCATAATTTTTGACATTTAAGCACTATGATAGATAAATCGCAATTACAGAAGAAAAGTGATTTCCTATGGGAAATTCCGATGACCACCAGAGCGGATATGCGCGTTCCAGCCCATGTTTATGCTTTACCGGAAATAATTGAAAGTATGTCCGATGACCGTTCGCTCCAACAATTGGTCAATGTGACGACCTTGCCCGGAATTCAGAAGGCCGCAATTGTTATGCCTGATATACATGAAGGGTATGGCTTCCCTATCGGCGGAATTGCGGCAACGCTGTATCCCGATGGTGTAATTTCCCCCGGAGGAATTGGCTATGACATTAACTGCGGAGTACGCCTATTAGTATCCAATTTGGAATATGACGATATCAAGGACAAAGCGGAACAGATTGCCATTGAATTATACAATAAAATACCCTCCGGGGTTGGAAAAGGCGGTGAGATAAAGCTTACCCAAGAAGAAATGGACGAAGTTCTGACCGAAGGCGCAGAATGGGCGGTCCGGAAAAAAATGGGTTTTGCCGAGGATCTGGCGAGCATGGAATCGATGGGAAGACTCAAAGATGCCGATCCTAATGCCGTTTCTGACCATGCAAAAAAAAGAGGGTTTGACCAATTAGGCACCATCGGTTCCGGCAATCATTTTGTAGAAGTTTCCCGGGTGGACGAAATTTTTGACAATTTAACTGCAGAGCGATTCGGGATAAAGAACAATCAAATTGTAATCCTGATTCATACCGGGTCAAGAGGGTTGGGCCATCAGGTAGCCACGGATTATTTAAAGATAATGCTGGATGCAATGCCAAATTATAACATCAAAGTGCCCGATAGAGAGCTGGCTTGTGTACCATTTAGTTCAGCCGAAGGCCAGAATTACTACAAAGCAATGTGCGCTGCCGCCAATTTTGCCTGGTGCAATCGTGAGGTTATCACTTGGGAAATTAGGGAAGCCTGGAAACAACTTTTCCCCAACAAAAATGAACTTCAGCTGTTATATGATGTATCGCACAACATCGCAAAAATTGAAGAGCATGAAATTGACGGAAAACTGCAAAAACTTATTGTACACCGCAAAGGGGCTACCCGCTCATTCGGACCTCGACATGATGAAATCCCGGAACGATTCCAGGAAACCGGCCAACCGGTTATAATACCGGGAAGCATGGGTACGGCATCCTACATTTTGGCGGGCACTTCGCAAAGCATGCTGACCACTTTCGGCTCCAGCTGCCACGGCGCGGGAAGAGCCTTGTCCAGAAGGGCCTCAAAGCGACAGGTTAACGTGGCGCATCTGGAAAAAGAACTCAATGAGAAAGGGATATACGTGCGGGCAGGCTCAAGGACAGGCGTTGCCGAAGAAGCGCCCGAAGCCTATAAGGATATTGATCTGGTAATAGAAACGGTACATCGAGCCAATATTGCCTTAAAAGTAGCCAGATTGCGACCTGTTTCGGTTATTAAAGGGTAAGTTTGGATATTCCTGCATTTGAAGCAACGACTGAAATTTCCGTACAAAAACTGTTTAGCGATACCGTACTTAATACTAATCAATGGGTATCAAACTCGTGTACCATTTCGTTGGTCATAGACGGAAGCATGGAAAACCTCTATGTTTTTGATGCCATTGCGCCACGCTATCAAATTAGCGACCGTATCACCAAACAGAACTTATAGCTTATTCTTTGAATTATTTACGAAGTACATTTTCATCATTCCTCTGTTTTTAACTTCAATTTCACCTCTATAATCGCAGTCAAAAGTATCTTTAATCAGCTTATAGGTGTTTTCCGAAACATTAATCTGTCCCGGCGCTGAATTTGATTCCATCCGAGAAGCGATGTTTACCGAATCTCCCCAAATGTCGTAGGCAAATTTCTTGGTTCCTACCACTCCGGCAACGACCGGGCCAGAATTAATCCCGATACGAATTTCAAAACGGGTGTCTTGCGGCGGATTATCATTTCTGGAGTCCTTAACAAATTTGACAATCTCAAATGCTGCCTGCACAATTTTAACGGCATGGTCTTTTGTCGGAAAAGGCAAGCCTCCCGCACACATATAACAGTCGCCAACAGTCTTAATTTTTTCCAAATTATATTTTTCGATAATTTCATCAAATTTAGAAAAATAATAGTCCACAATCTCAACCAATTTTTCAGGCGAAAGCTTTTCGGCATAATGGGTAAACCCCACGAAATCGGTGAACAAAACGGAAACCGACTCAAATTTTTTGGCCAATACCTTGCCGCTTTTCTTTAACTCATGAGCGGTCTCCACAGGAAGAATATTGAGCAACAAACTGTCTGAGCGATTCTTTTCTTCCTCAATAATAACATTGGTCCTTTTTATGAATTTATAGCGTCGATACATTCCGAAGGCTAGTAAAAAAACAAGCCCCGCCGATACGCCGGACGATATCGCCATAATCTGCCGGTTTCTTTTCCCCTGATTCAGCAAATCTACCTCAGACTGCTTCTTTGAGACCTCGAAATCAGTTCGCAAATCGGCCATTTGCTGAACTGATTTGAGATTGGTGACACTATCCCTGTAAGCGATATGATTCCTATAATATTTAAAAGATTCCTCTGAATTACCCGCTCTTTGATACAGTTCCGAAAGCTTCAGATTTGAGTTGCTGATCTGATCTTTCAATCCGTATCTTTGGGCTAAAATCAGGCTTCTGCGAGCATAGTTGACTGCAATGGCCCATTCATTCTTCTTCAGGTATATGTCTGACATATAGGTCAGATAATCTGAAATCGCATAATAATCCTTCAGTCCCTCCAGCATTACTATGGCGTCGCTTATGTAGGTTTCCGCCAAGGCATTTTTTCCCTGCTCAGCATATACCATTCCTATATTTCCTAAGTTGTAAGCGGTGCCGCTTAAATAATCAGCCTCCTTGAAAATAATGCCAGACTCTTTAAAGTACGCTAATGCCAAGTCGTATTTCTTATCTTTTAAATATTCATCACCCGCGTTCAATAATGCCGATGCCAACCCGATAGGGTTGTCGGTCCTCCTCAGTACGCCGATTGCCATATCATAGTATTCCTGGGCATTTTTGGAGTTCCCCATCACCGAATAGACGTCCGCAATAGAAGAATAAGTAATTCCTCGACCGGCAAAGTATTTTGCTTTTGTTGCTGCATCCTCACTTTTAAAAAAAGCTTCGAGGGATTCATTAAAATCCCCTGAAACCCTTAGCTTAGTCCCTTTTTGAAAATATCCCCTGTGCAGGTACAAATAGTTGTTTTCTGATTTGGAAAGCGCAATAAGCTCTTCGGCATATTTCAATGATAAGTCGAGATTGTTTACCTCATTAAAAGCCAAATTTCGCAGTAATTCCAGTTTTTCGGTATTTCCCAAATTCCCTTCGCGATAAATCTTAACAAGGCTATCCGCTACTTTTTGCTCCTGGGCCAGAATAGTTAATTGGAAAAAAAAGAGAAAAAGGCAGATTTTAAAAGAATATTTGATACAACTCAGTTCCATTATGGATTTATGGCTAGTTTGGGATCTATGCTAAATGTTTTATACGAGGTGCCGGAACTATAAACACTAAAATTTACGGTGTAAATATCTAACTGGTTGACCAAGTTAGGGTCGTTTTTGACATTGGCAGAAGCGTTTCCGGATCTCCCGCCCGATCCACTGATGGTGGCATTGTCGAAAAAATTAACATCATTGGATTTCGATTCATAAACAATACTGTCAATTGCGACAGAATATCCCGGGTCAGCCGAAGCACCCAGCCACTTCACATTATTATTGATAAACACATTGGATTGAAAATCCTCTAAAGTTCCATTTGGAGAACTTCCGGAATTGTCGTCCGATAATCTGCAACAACTATCAACTTCAGTTTGTGATGGCGTATCGATTCCATAAAGATTAGCGGTTTGCACGGTTAATGTGATTACTACAGGCTTTGCCATGATTAATATATTTAAAGGTTAATAAATTCTGAACCGGGGAAAACGATTAAATTAAAAATGGCTGGGGAACCAAAAAACTAAAACGAAATGTAATGACCTAAGTGTAAGGTAAATATACCTCTTATTTTTAAAATAAAGTGGTATATTTATGGGATTTTAATCCAAATTCATCCTTATGATTAGTGACTCTCAACCAATCGACTGGAAAGAAATATTTCATCCAAAAAATATCGTTTTAAATTTAGTGGGAGTGGCTTTCATCACATTGGCACTAAAAGGATTTATGATTCCCAACAAATTCCTAGATGGCGGCATCATAGGCATTTCAATACTTGTGCATGAAATCACGCATTTACCATTCGGAATTCTCGTATTGGGTTTCAACATACCGTTTTTGTTCTTGGGTAAAATGTTGCTGGGCAGAACATTTATGATACAAAGTTTGATGACTTTTCTGTTGATAGCGACAAGCATGACCTTCATCCATATCGATGCCGTGACCACCGATAGACTGTTAATTGCACTTTTCGGCGGTTGCCTCATTGGGATTGGTATGGGTTTATGCATCCGCAGCGGTTCAACCGCTGATGGTGTTGAAATTCTGGCCGTATTAACCACGCGAAAAATTGGGCTTAACGTATCAGAAGTCATTTTTGGCATGAATACTTTGTTGTTTCTGGCGGCAGCTTGGTCCTTTGGGATTGGAACGGCATTATATTCCATAGTCACTTATTTTTCGGCCATAAAATCGCTCGACTATATCTCTCACGGAGTAGAACAATACACTTCCTTGAATATCATATCGGCCAAAAGTGAAGAAATTAAAGCCTTGATAGTAAAAAAATTCGGAAAAGGAATCACCGTAATTAAAGGCGAACGGGGCTATTTACCCGACAACTTCGACCATAAAATAGACTGTGACATCATCGTTACCGTAGTGACACGGCTTGAATTGCTGAGAATCAAAGACGAAATAAGAAGATTAGACCCGGCCGCCTTTATGTATATACAGTATATAAAAGAAGCAAGCGGCGGAATTTTACGAAACAGACTAAAGCATTAATCAGTGAAATAGCTTTGACAAAATGGTAATTACATCACTGACATCCGTCGTCTATTGCCAATTTTCCTAATTTAACGATATCAAAAATATGAAAAACTGGAACGAATTGTACAGTACTGTCATGGAGGATCTAAAAACGCAACTGTCCCCATTTCTCACTTATCACCATTGGCAGCATACAAGACATGTCATGGATAAAGCAGAACAAATTGCTTTACATGAGAATGTGAATCCCGATGAGATACTGCTTATTAAGACTGCGGCATTGTTCCATGATGCCGGATTTATCAATGGCATCAATGTGGGACACGAGGAGGAAAGCATCCGTCTGGCTGAAAGCAAATTACCTGAATTTGGATACACCAAAGAAGAAATTGCCACCATCGCCGGTATGATACGAGCCACCATCCTACCCCAAAAGCCAAAAACCAAATTAGAATGCATCCTTGCGGATGCGGATCTCGAATATTTGGGAACCGATAATTATGAACACATCGCTGATAAACTGTACCTGGAATTGAAACATTACAACCCAAACCTCAGCTTAGACGAATGGAACGAAATACAAATAAATTTTCTTCAAACACACCTTTACCGAACGTCCTATTGCATAGAGAATCGAGCACCGGAAAAAAACAATAATCTTAACCGACTTATTCAAAAGATGAAGAAATTAGAAAAAAGCGAAGCAAGGTCAAGCGCATCGACGAATTCTTCAATGTGATCATCTTTGAATACTTAGAATTACAGCCTATAAACAAACTCCGATACAAATAAAAACTTCGTCAATATAATGGCTTGCGAGTTTAAATGTTACAAATCTTCTTTGGCGAGGTTTTTTTGCAGCGAATATTTGCTCAAAAAAATAGGAATCGCTAGTTTTGGTGACAATCATACATTTGCAACAGATAGTAGCAAATCTACCCAAGATACCTTACTATGAAAAAGACTTTCCTTTTTTCCTTATTATTGATTTCTTATATCAGCCACGCGCAACAAAGTTTAGTTCAATACGTAAAACCAATTATAGGTACCGAGAAAATGGGACATACCTATCCTGGTGCCACGGTTCCTTTTGGAGCGGTACAATTAAGCCCGGAAACAGACACCATCTCCTACGAAGTAAACGGCAAATACAATGGAGAGGTGTACAAATATTGTGCAGGTTACAAGTACGAGGACAAAACTATTGTCGGTTTTAGCCATACCCATTTAAGCGGAACCGGACATTCAGATCTTGGGGATTTTTTAATAATGCCAACCCAAGGGAAATTACAGTTGAACCCGGGAACCGCTTCCAATCCCAAAAGTGGCTACCGCTCAGCTTATTCCCATACGAACGAAGTGGCGGAGGCGGGCTATTATAAAGTAAAATTGGACGATGAAAATATTGTGGCAGAAATGACCGCTACCACCAGAGTGGGAATGCATCAATACACTTTCCCGAAATCGGATGAAAGTCACATTATACTGGATTTGATGGCCGGCATTTACAATTACGACGAAAAAAATGTGTGGACCTATGTGCGTGTGGTCAACGACACTCTGATTACGGGTTACCGCCAAACCAACGGTTGGGCAAGAACGCGAACCGTATATTTTGCGATGTCGTTTTCTAAACCTTTTACCGAGTACGGGCAAAAAAATTACGACAACAAACAGGCCTACAGGGGTTTTTGGGGAAAGTTCGATCAATCCAAAAACTTCCCGGAAATAGCAGGCAAAAAAATAAGAATGTATTTTAACTTTAAAACTGAGGAGGCCGAAAAAATCAAAATCAAATTTGCTTTGTCTTCAGTCAGTCAAGAAAATGCTCTACAAAATATGCGAAGCGAAATCGAGGGTTGGGATTTCGAAAAAGTAAAAGAGCAAGCCCAGGCAACTTGGAACAAGGAATTGAATAAAATTGTCATCTCTGCTCCAGAGGCTACCAAAATCAATTTCTACACTGCCATGTATCATACCTTCATCAACCCAACGGTATATACTGATGCCAATGAACAATACAAGGGGCTCGATCAAGGAACACACCAAGCGGATGGTTTTACCAATTACAGCACCTTTTCCTTGTGGGATACCTTTAGGGCACTGCACCCCTTTTTTAACGTCATACAGCCTTCCCGCAATAATGACATGGTCAAATCGATTATGGCGCATTACGACCAGAGCGCTTTACAGATGTTGCCCATTTGGTCTCATTATTCGAACGATAACTGGTGCATGAGTGGCTATCACAGCGTATCCGTAATTGCGGATGCCATTCTAAAAGGCGTTTATGATGGTGACGAAAACGAGGCCTTGCAAGCATGCATCACGACGGCAAAACACCGCAATTACGAAGGCATAGGTTACTATATGGATTTGGGATACATTCCCGCCGAGAAAAGCGGAGTTTCTGTTTCAAACATACTCGAATATGCCTATGATGATTGGTGCATCGCACAGATCGCCAAAAAGCTAAACCGAATTGATGTATACAATGAATTTATGGAGCGCTCCGGTAATTGGCAAAACAACTTCAACAAAAATACAGGCTTCATGCAGCCGAAAATGGCCGACGGAAGCTTCAAAAAACAATTCGATCCGTTAAGCACCAACGGTCAGGGCTTCATAGAGGGAAATAGCTGGAACTACAGCTTTTTTGTCCCGCAAGATCCTGCCGCTCTAATGGCGAAAATGGGCGGTAAGAAATCGTTTGCTGCGCGACTGGACAACTTGTTTAGCATGCATCTGCCCGATTCTTTCTTTGCCGAAACGGAAGACATCACCCGCGAGGGCATCATTGGCGGTTACGTGCACGGCAACGAGCCGGCGCATCATGTCGCGTATTTCTACAATTGGGCAGACCAAGCTTGGAAAACGCAAGCACAAGTTCGGAAAATCCTCGATATGCAATACAAACCCACTCCTGATGGACTGGGAGGAAACGATGATTGCGGCCAAATGAGCGCCTGGTATATCTTCTCTTCTCTAGGGTTTTACCCTGTGGCCCCAGGCTCAAACGAATACGCCATAGGATCGCCTTTGGTTAGCGACGCTACGCTCAGATTAGAAAATGGAAACCAATTTAAGGTGCATGTCATCAATCAAGCTGCTAAAAACGTTTACGTCCAGAAAGTGATGTTAGACGGAAAAGCAATAACTGATTTTGTGCTGAATCATAAAGCGATCACGGATGGATCCACATTAACTTTCTATATGGGTCCAAAGCCAAAGAAATAGCTGCTCCCTATAATACGTCTCAAAACTAGCCAAACCGTCGTTCAATTGAACCCGGATGGAAAGGCATTTCCCGGTCGCATGATTTGTGAAGAACGAACACCGGCCGGGAATAGTCGCTATGCAAAAGAATTGCCAAATTAGCCAACTAATTCACATGTTATCGCATAATCAACCACTTAAACACCTAAAAAAGAAATCGATTGCGTTCTTTTGTCTCAATGTGGTCGAAATTTTTCATTTATTTTTTAAAAAACAAAAAATTTCACTATTTTTTTTTTAATTTGCGAGTCAATTCAACCTTTTGATTAATGACTTCCATAACCAGACTCTTTGATTTTCCATATTATCAGCAAGATAAATACAATTCCATACCGGATGCCTTAGTAACTAAGCAAGACGGGGTTTGGGTAAAGACTTCAACACAAGAATACATTGCCAAAGCCAATGCCATCTCGAGGGCGCTTTTGAGAATGGGCATTCAGAAAAACGATAAAATTGCCATTATATCCACGAATAATAGAACGGAATGGAATATCATGGACATTGGTGTTTTGCAAATTGGAGCCCAAAATATTCCCATATACCCTACTATTTCTGAGGATGATTACGAATACATCCTGAATCATTCCGAGGCAATCTATTGTTTCGTTTCTGATGTTGAAGTATTGGCGAAAGTAAACTTAATTCGACATAAGGTTCCAAAACTTAAAGAAGTGTATTCTTTCAACAATATTGAAGGTTGCAAAAACTGGAATGAATTACTAATTGCTGGCCTTGACACGAGCAACCAGAATGAGGTTGAAGCACGAAAAAACAACGTTAAACCGGAAGAGCTGGCCACCATCATTTACACTTCGGGGACAACGGGAAAACCTAAAGGAGTGATGCTGTCGCACAAGAATATCGTTTCTGATGTGCTAAACAGCGCCCCTAGAATTCCTTTTGAGGCGGGAAGCAGCAGGGCCTTGAGTTTTCTGCCGATTTGCCACATATTTGAAAGAATGATATTGTACCTATACCAATATTACGGTGTATCGGTCTATTTTGGCGAAGCCATTGATAAAATCAGCGACAATCTTAAAGAAGTGAAACCGACAGTAATAACTGCCGTTCCAAGACTTCTTGAAAAGGTCTATGACAAGATTTATGCAAAAGGCGCCGAATTAACAGGCGTTAAAAAGAATTTGTTCTTTTGGGCGGTTGATCTCGGCTTGCGTTTTGAACCATATGGGGCAAACGGTTTTTGGTATGAATTGCAACTCAAAGTAGCACGGAAGTTGATTTTCAGCAAATGGAAAGAAGGTTTGGGTGGTAACTTGGATTTGATGGTTTCAGGAAGTGCCGCATTGCAACCGCGACTGGCGCGTATTTTTGCCGCTGCCGAAATCCCGGTCATGGAAGGCTACGGTTTGACCGAAACTTCTCCTGTAATATCAGTGAACGACATGAGGAACCATGGTTTCAGGGTAGGAACAGTAGGTAAAGTGATCGACAGCGTAGAAGTGGTAATAGCCGACGACGGCGAAATTCTATGCAAAGGCCCCAACGTTATGATGGGATACTACAAAGACGAGAAATTAACCAGTGAAGTGATCGTAGACGGTTACTTCCACACCGGTGACATAGGCATATTTGACAAGGATGGTTTCTTGAAAATCACCGACCGCAAAAAGGAAATGTTCAAAACTTCGGGAGGAAAATACATCGCACCACAATTGATCGAAAACACGATGAAACAATCCCGTTTCATTGACCAGATCATGGTCATTGGCGATGGAGAAAAAATGCCAGCTGCATTCATTCAGCCCAATTTTGATTTCGTGAGAGAATGGGGAACAATTCACGGCATTGACGTGGGCGTGAGTAATGAGGAAATCATTTCAAACGAAAAAGTAATCGCACGCATTCAGGAAGAAATCGACCTTCTGAACGTGAAATTCGGTCATTGGGAACAAATCAAACGTTTCGAACTGACACCTGATGTTTGGTCAATCGAAGGCGGGCAACTGACTCCAACCTTGAAACTGAAACGAAAAATTGTGATGGAAAAATACATCGATCTGTTCCATAAAATCTATAACTAGCCTATTATCAAATCACTCTCGTTATGAAACTGAATGTCCTGATTTGTTCCGTCATAAGTTTGCTCTTTTTTTCCGGTTGTCAGGAAAAACCGAAGGAAGATACGATAAAGGCAAATTATCCGGATTTTTCAAAACGCGATGATCAGCTGACTGGCGGAATCAAAATGATCCCCATCAAAACGCCAAAAGGCACTTTTAAGGTCTGGACTAAAACAGTAGGTAATAACCCGAAGATAAAAGTCCTGCTCCTTCACGGCGGACCCGGATTGACACATGAGTTATACGAGTGTTTTGACGGCTATTTCCCCAACGAAAGCATAGAATATATTTACTACGACCAGCTGGGCTCCTACTACAGCGACCAACCGCAAGACACGAGCCTGTGGACCAACGAACGCTTTGTAGAGGAAGTCGAGCAAGTGCGCATCGCTTTGGGATTGGACAGTTCCAACTTTTATGTTATGGGACAATCGTGGGGCGGAATCCTTGCGATGGAATACGCCCTGAAGTACCAAAAGAACCTCAAAGGCCTGATCATATCCAATATGATGGCGAGCATTCCCGAGTACAACGCTTACGCGAAAGAAGTCTTGGCGCCACAAATGGACCCCAAAATCCTGAAGCAACTGCAGGACATCGAGAACAACAACGATTTTGACAATCCAAAATACAGCGAACTGCTGTTCAAGTACTACTACACGGAACACATTTTGAGAATGCCGCTGGACCAATGGCCTGAATCCATCAACAGATGTTTCAAGCACATCAATCCCGACGTGTACGTTTTTATGCAGGGACACTCCGAATTTGGCATCACCGGAAACGCTTCGCTAAAAAACTGGGACGTCAAAGACCGACTCAAAACCCTCACCGTCCCTACCCTATCGATAGGTTCTAAATACGACACCATGGATCCCGATCACATGAAATGGATCGCCAACGAAGTGCAAAACGGGCGTTTCTTGTTTTGCCCTAACGGAAGCCACCTTTCGCAATACGACGATCCCAAAACCTATTTTCCGGGCGTAATCAAGTTCCTGAAAGACGTGGACAGTGGGGAATTTAAGAAGTCTTAAAAACAATACATATATAATTTACAAAAAACCACGAATAGCTCTTCGTGGTTTTTTGTTTTAAAACTCTTTCCCGTTCCAATTAAACAATATAAGCAATCCGATTGCTGAGCGAATTGCATTTAGGTCTTACAATTGCGTGAGGGATGGAAGCGGCATCCTTTTGGAGCCCTGGCGGAATAAAAGATATAGCGGACAGCCCGACCTGCAGTTTCACGGAAGGTTACGCCAAAAAAACGGCATCATAGTCGTTTACATCAGCGATTGTCTATTATTCAACTGTTATTTAACACTTTAAATCTTACTTTGTTATTTTTTTAATACCTTTATTGAGATTAACCAATAAAATCAAAAAATCATGAAGATGAAAAATTTTTTAGTTTCAGGTATTGCGGGCGGTCTAGTAGACTTTCTTTTGGGCTGGCTTCTGTACGGCGTCCTTTTTAAAGACCTATATCCGCAGGGCGAAAACATGAACCTTGTCCTCATATTTTTGGGATGCATGACTTTTGGCTTGTTTGTGTCTTATATCTTTACACGCTGGGCGGGAATCACAAACCTGACCAAAGGATTGACCACCGGTGGAATAATAGGATTGTTCACCAGTCTGTCGATGAACTTTTTTATGTATGCAACCATGACTTTGAACATTGAAAACATGGCGATTGATGTCGTTCTTTCGACAATATTGGCCGCCTGCGTAGGAACCACCGTTGCCTTTGTCAATGGCAAGATGAAATAAACAATAATGCCAATTTATAGCAAAAGCTCCTCGGTTTATGAGGAGTTTTTTTGTATCCCCAAATTTTTAACAAAAAAATAATTTAATTTTATTATGCATGCATAGTATTTTTTATTATATTTGAAATCGATTGCGAAAAATATGAAAGATAAAACTATTGATTACATCCTGAGAGCAACCTGGCAAGCGGTTGCAAGAATGTACAACGAAGAAGCTTCAAAATACGATGCCAGCATGGCTACGGGTTTTGCTTTACTGAGCATTGACAAGGAGGGAGGAACTCCATCAACGGCTTTGGGCCCAAAGATGGGTATGGAAGCCACCAGCTTGACCAGAACCTTGAAATCCATGGAAGACAAGGGATTGATTGTCAGGAAGAAAAACCCGGAGGATGGCCGCGGTGTTTTGATTTACCTGACCGAGTTTGGCAAAGAAAAAAGGGAGCTGTCCAAGACCACCGTTTTAAAGTTCAACGAAACCGTGAAACAACATGTTTCCGATGAAAAACTCCAACATTTCATTGAAGTGGCGGAAACGATCAACGAATTGATTCAAGAGAAAAACATATTTACTCAAACCGAAAAGTCAGAAAACGATAACGCCATCAGTCTGTAAAGTTAAGAATGTCATAACCTCCCGATAACTATTGGGATCTAATAAAAAACAAATAAAAACTACGTATGAAACGCACAATTAAAAAAGTTGCAGTGATAGGATCCGGAATTATGGGTTCGGGAATTGCTTGCCATTTTGCCAACATTGGAGTTGAAGTTTTACTTTTGGACATTGTCCCAAGAGAACTTACTGATGCCGAAGCTAAAAAAGGTCTGACTCTAGAAAGTAAAATTGTTAGAAACCGATTGGTAAACGAGCATTTGGCGAACTCCTTGAAATCGAAGCCCTCCCCTATTTACAGTCAGAAATTTGCCAATCGAATCACCACCGGAAACACAACTGATGACATGGCGAAAATTGCCAATGTGGACTGGATTATCGAGGTGGTCGTGGAGCGTCTGGACATCAAAAAATTGGTTTTCGAACAAATCGAAAAATTCAGAAAACCGGGCACTTTGGTTACTTCAAACACATCGGGGATTCCAATTCACTTTATGAGTGAAGGAAGAAGCGACGATTTCCAGAAACACTTCTGTGGAACCCACTTTTTTAACCCTGCACGTTACTTAAAATTATTTGAAATTATTCCTGGACCACAAACTTCAACAGAAGTTTTGGACTTCCTCACTATATACGGAGAGAAATTCTTAGGTAAAACTTCGGTTGTTGCCAAGGACACTCCAGCATTCATCGGAAACCGCGTTGGTATTTACGGAATCCAGAGCTTGTTCCATTTGGTAAAAGAAATGGGCTTGACTATCGAAGAAGTGGATAAATTGACCGGACCCGTAATTGGTAGACCCAAGTCGGCCACATTCAGAACGGTTGACGTTGTCGGATTAGATACTTTGGTGCACGTTGCCAACGGAATCTACGAAAACTGTCCTAACGACGAGCAACACGAATTGTTCAAACTGCCGGATTTCGTCAATAAAATGGTCGAAAACAAATGGTTTGGTAGTAAAACTGGACAGGGTTTCTATAAAAAAGAAGGAAAAGAGATTCTTACTTTGGATCTGGACACTTTGGAATACAGAGCCGCTAAAAGAGCTTCTTTTGCGACTTTAGAATTGACAAAAACTATAGACAAACCAATTGACCGTTTTAAAGTCCTTGTAAAAGGAAAAGACAAGGCAGGTGAATTTTACCGCAAAAGCTTTGCTGGTATGTTTGCTTACGTTTCAAACAGAATTCCTGAAATCTCGGATGAACTATACAAAATAGATGATGCCATGAAAGCAGGTTTCGGTTGGGAAAATGGTCCATTCGAAATTTGGGACGCTATAGGTGCCGAAAAAGGAATTGAAATCATGAAAGCCGAAGGACTTGCTCCCGCTGCTTGGGTAAACGATATGCTAGCTGCCGGAAGCAAAAGTTTCTATTCCGTAAAGGAAGGCGCTACCTATTTCTACAATATCCCTACAAAATTACAAACTAAGGTTCCTGGTCAAGATTCGTTTATCATCTTGAACAACATTCGCGAAAGCAAAAAAGTATGGAGCAATAGCGGTGCTATAATAGAAGACTTAGGAGACGGAATCTTGAATTTAGAATTCCAATCTAAAATGAATACCATTGGTGGCGATGTTTTACAAGCTATCAATAAAGGAATCGACTTGGCTGAAAATGAATATCAAGGTCTGGTTATCGGAAATCAAGCAGCGAATTTCTCTGTTGGTGCCAATATCGGAATGATCTTCATGATGGCTGTTGAGCAGGAATACGATGAGCTGAACATGGCTATCAAAACTTTCCAAGATACTATGATGCGCGTGCGTTACTCAGGAATTCCTGTAGTGGTTGCGCCTCACGGAATGACTTTTGGTGGTGGTTGCGAGATGAGCTTGCATGCCGATAAAGTAGTCGCTGCAGCTGAAACCTACATGGGATTGGTTGAATTTGGAGTTGGAGTAATTCCAGGTGGTGGTGGATCTAAAGAAATGGCATTGCGCGCTTCGGATTTATTCCACAAAAATGATGTGGAGCTGAATGTGCTGCAAGAATATTTCTTGACTATCGCTATGGCCAAAGTGTCCACTTCAGGATACGAAGCTTTTGATACCGGACTTTTGCAAAAGGGAAAAGACATTATCGTGGTGAACAAAGACCGTCAGATTGCGGAAGCAAAAAAACATGCGTTGATTATGGCAGAAGCGGGTTACACGCAACCTATTCACAGAACGGATGTTAAGGTATTAGGAAAACAAGCATTGGGAATGTTCCTTGTGGGAACTGACCAAATGGAAGCCGGAAAATACATATCGGAACACGACAAGAAAATCGCAAACAAACTGGCTTACGTAATGGCCGGTGGTGATTTGTCTGAACCGACATTGGTAAGCGAACAATATCTATTGGATCTGGAACGTGAGGCTTTCTTATCACTTTGTACGGAAAGAAAAACATTGGAAAGAATCCAGTTTATGTTAACCAAAGGGAAACCTTTACGTAATTAATTATTTTAAATTATAAATGTTGAATTTTAAATGTCTCGAAATATTTATGTCAACCAATAATTTAAAATTTATAATTCAAAATTCAAAATAACATTATGAAAACAGCCTATATAGTAAAAGCATACAGAACAGCCGTGGGGAAAGCCCCAAAAGGAGTGTTCAGATTTAAAAGACCTGATGAATTGGCAGCAGAAACCATCGAATTTATGATGAATGAGTTGCCTGATTTTGACAAGACTCGTATCGACGACGTTATGGTAGGAAATGCCATGCCGGAAGCGGAACAAGGATTGAACATAGGACGTTTGATTTCCCTAATGGGATTGAAAATAGAAGACGTTCCTGGTGTAACAGTAAATCGTTACTGTGCTTCTGGATTGGAAACAATTGGGATGGCCACAGCCAAAATCCAGTCAGGAATGGCGCATTGTATCATCGCCGGTGGTGCTGAAAGCATGAGTTTCATCCCGATGGGAGGTTACAAACCAACTCCGGATTATGCTGTTGCAAAAGCTGGAAACGAAGACTACTACTGGGGAATGGGTTTAACAGCCGAAGCAGTAGCACAGCAATTTAAAGTATCTAGAGAAGATCAAGATGAGTTTGCTTACAACTCTCATATGAAAGCCTTGAAAGCGCAAGCGGAAGGTAAATTTGACAAACAGATTGTTCCAATAACTATTGAGCAAACGTTTATCAACGAAAACGGTAAAAAAGAAACCAAGTCTTATGTAGTAAACAAAGACGAAGGACCAAGAGCTGGAACTTCCAAAGAGGCTTTGGCAGGTTTAAGACCCGTTTTTGAGGCTGGTGGAAGCGTAACAGCAGGTAACTCCTCACAAATGAGTGATGGCGCTGCTTTTGTACTTGTAATGAGCGAAGAAATGGTGAAAGAACTGAACCTTGAACCTATCGCCAGATTGGTAAACTTCGCCTCTGCAGGTGTTGAACCTAGAATCATGGGAATTGGACCGGTAAAAGCAATTCCAAAAGCATTGAAACAAGCCGGATTAACGTTGAATGATATTGATTTAATTGAATTAAACGAAGCTTTTGCCTCACAAGCATTAGCAGTTACGCGCGAGTTAAACCTAAATCCTGAAATCATCAATGTCAATGGTGGGGCGATTGCTTTAGGCCACCCATTGGGATGTACAGGAGCTAAATTGTCTGTTCAACTATTCGACGAGATGAAACGCAGGGGAAGCAAATACGGAATTGTAAGTATGTGTGTGGGAACAGGTCAAGGTTCAGCAGGTATTTACGAACTTTTATAGTATAAATTTTCCAGCCTCATATGAGGATTTAGGATATTAATAACAACATCAAAAAATAAAAAAATGGCAGATATAATTGAAAAAAAAGTAACCCGTGGCGGTCAGTTTCTAGTAAAAGAAACCAAGTGCGAAGATATCTTTACACCAGAAGATTTCAATGAAGAACAATTAATGATGCGTGACTCCGTAAAGGAGTTTGTAGACAAAGAATTATGGCCTAACAAAGACCGTTTTGAAAAGAAAGATTACGCCCTGACCGAAGAAACGATGCGTAAAGCGGGAGACTTGGGTTTCCTAAGCGTTGCAGTTCCTGAAGCTTACGGCGGAATGGGGATGGGATTCGTAAATACCGTTTTGGTTTGTGATTATATTTCGGGAGCTACGGGGTCATTCTCGACTGCTTTTGGAGCACATACCGGAATTGGAACAATGCCGATCACCTTATACGGTACCGAGGAACAAAAACAAAAATACGTACCTAAATTAGCTTCCGGAGAATGGTTTGGCGCATACTGCCTTACTGAACCAGGCGCTGGATCAGATGCGAATTCAGGAAAAACAAAAGCCGTTTTGTCTGAAGACGGAAAAACATATTCTATCACAGGTCAAAAAATGTGGATTTCGAATGCAGGATTCTGCAGCGTATTCATCGTTTTCGCACGTATCGGGGATGATAAAAACATCACTGGTTTTATCGTTGAAAACACCAAAGACAATGGGATTTCAATGGGAGAAGAAGAACACAAATTAGGAATTCGTGCTTCTTCCACCCGTCAGGTTTTCTTTAACGAAACTAAGGTTCCTGTTGAGAACATGCTTTCTGAAAGAGGGAATGGTTTCAAAATCGCGATGAATGCCTTGAATGTTGGTCGTATCAAATTGGCTGCAGCCTGTCTTGACGCACAACGCCGGGTGATTACTAATGCGGTTGTATATGCGAACGAAAGGATCCAGTTTAATACTGCAATTTCACAATTTGGAGCGATTCGTTCAAAATTAGCCGAAATGGCAACTTCTTGTTATGCTGGTGAAAGTGCTACATATAGAGCAGCAAAAAACATTGAAGATAGAATTTCTGCACGTGAAGCGGAAGGTGCTACACATCAAGACGCCGAATTGAAAGGTGTTGAAGAGTATGCTATCGAGTGTTCTGTCCTAAAAGTGGCTGTATCTGAAGACGTCCAAAATTGTGCCGATGAAGGAATTCAAATCTTTGGTGGAATGGGATTCTCTGAAGACACACCTATGGAAAGCGCTTGGAGAGATGCCCGTATCGCTCGTATCTACGAAGGTACTAACGAAATCAACAGAATGCTTTCAGTAGGAATGTTGATCAAAAAAGCAATGAAAGGTCATGTTGATTTACTGGGACCTGCTTCAAAAGTGCAAGAAGAGTTAATGGGAATACCATCTTTTGACGCTCCTGACTATTCTGAATTATTTGCAGAGGAAAAGGAAATGATCTCCAAGTTGAAAAAAGCATTCCTAATGGTTGCCGGTGGTGCCGTTCAAAAATACGGACCGGACTTAGATGCACACCAACAGTTATTAATGGCGGCTTCTGATATTCTGATCGAAATCTACATGGCAGAAAGTACTATTCTTAGAACTGAAAAAATGGCCAAAAAAGACGGCGAAGACAAAATACAGGAACAAATCGCGATGGCAAAATTATACTTGTACCAAGCGGTTGATGTCGTGACCCAAAAAGGAAAAGAAAGTATTATCTCTTTTGCCCAAGGTGACGAACAACGAATGATGCTGATGGGATTGAGACGTTTCACTAAATATACCAACATGCCAAATGTTGTTGCGTTAAGAGAGACTATCACTTCAAAATTAGTAGCGGAAAACCAATATTGCTTTTAAGCAATGAGAATGATTTTTAGTTGAATTTATTTGTTAAGAAGCCGTAATTGTTGCAAAACATTGCGGTTTTTTGATTCTAGGTTATAAATATTTAGGTAACTTTATCAAATAAAACTAAACTTTACAATCATGAAAAAAATAATACTTTCTATCGCAATAATAGTGGCAGCAATTATTGGGTGCAAAACAAGCGGTAGTTCAGGAGATTCCAAAAAATTGAACATCCTTTTTGAACCGAAAAGCGATAGCCATGTTTCCGGTACAGCCACTTTCATTGAAAAAAACGGAAATGTAACTTTTGTGGCCAAATTAGCGGGACTACAACCGGGTGTTCACGCCATTCACATTCATGAGAAATCAGATTGTTCAGCCGCAGACGGAAGTTCGGCTGGTGGGCATTGGAATCCTACTTTCAAAAAGCACGGCAAATGGGGCGTTGGGGAATACCATAAAGGGGATATAGGTAATTTTACCGCTGACGCTAACGGTAATGCAACGATTAGTCTTACAACAGATGAATGGAGCATCGGTTCCGGTGATCCCACAAAAGATATCTTGGGAAAAGGATTGATCGTACATCAAGGTGCCGACGACTTCGTTTCGCAACCTTCCGGTAACGCAGGAGCTCGTGTGGCATGCTCTGCCATTATCAAATAAAACATTTCATAAATAACCATCTTATTAACAAAATGAGATGGTTATTTAATTTTAATTTAATCCCAAAAACCACAAAAAAAATTAGCTTTGTGGTCTTAATACTTTGCAATGATTAACCCTTCGGCATTAGCTTGGATAGACAAGTATTTTCTTAAACAAAAACTAGCGGAACAAACTGTGTACGAGAGTCCCGAATTGTTTTATCAGAGCATCAGAAAAACTGGTTTTATATACGGTCATATTGTTTCATTCGAAACAAAAATCTCCATTGAAACAAAAGGCTTGGTTCAAAATGAGATTCCGAAAGTCGCATTGCTAAATACCCTATATGCCATCTACAGCCTGACAACAGCGGAAACTGATACTGCGGCTTTCATAGCTAAAGCTCTGGGGTTTTATGAGGAAATGAATCCACAAGGATTTAATTTGTTTAAAAAGGTACTCCCTAATGGTTCCCCATCGCTGAATTTGGAAAAAATAATTGATGAAAGGGTTCAAACCAATATCGATATAATCAGCAAAAACTTTTCTCATATTGTAACCAACGCATTACTTTTTATTGACGTTTTGGCATTTCGTCAATATTTGATGCATGGGGCTATCCCCGAAAAATACTTAAAAAAAATCGAGGAAGCCGTCATCAGCATTGTTTCCCTCGCTTTGAAAACCAAAACAAATAAATCCAATTACGATGAGCTTTTGATTAAGCTTTTCGAAGCATCGGTTCGCTACAGCAAATTTTCAAGAATAAACAGCCAGAACTTGGAGGAACTCGATTTGAGCTATTTCACTTCAGAATTGGAAAAGTTTTATTTGATAGACATGGCGGGAATGGCGTTGTGGAGTGATGGAAAAATTGAAAATGAAGAAGTTTATTTTTTGCACAAATTGGCTGAACTAATTTCAGTTCCTGATGATTTCGTATCAAAGAGCATAGAGAGCACGGATGAATTTATAACGAAGCATAAAAAAGAGATACCCTACTTTAATTACTCCAATCCCGTTAAGCATTTCTACGATCAAACAACACAAAGCGTCATCACGCTAATAAGACGCAACAAAAACCGATTGGTTAAGGAAATCATCCAAAGTAAAGAATTGATGATTTTACTGGCCATTTCCACACGCCGCGATTTGGACGCAAGAGAAAAGAAAAAAGTAAAAAAACAGTTGTTGGATATTTGCAAAACCGTTCCCTCATTAACCATATTTTTATTGCCTGGAGGCAGCCTTTTGCTACCGATATTAATCAAATTTATACCCAAACTATTGCCCACTGCCTTTAATGAGAACCTTGATACAGAGTAAAAAAAAATCCGCTTTTCAGCGGATTTTTTATTTTTAAAATTTTAATTGAAATACTTCATCCAAATCTTTATTGGAACTAATATTTACTTTTAAATCAGTGACAAACCCTGAATTCAATCCATAAACCCAGCCGTGAATACTCAAATCTTGGCCGTTTTTCCAAGCTGCTTGCACGATTGATGTTTTTGATAAATCAAAGACCTGCTCTTTAGTGTTGATTTCAACAAAAGTGTTAAAACGCTCGGTTTCATCTTCAATCGAATCCAAATAGACATTATGTAAGCGATAAACATCCTTAATATGACGAATCCAGTTATCAATAATCCCAATAGATTGGTTGCCCATTGCGGCTTTTACACCACCACAACCATAATGACCACATACTATGACATGTTTAACCTTCAGAACATTGACGGCATAATCTAATACGCTTAGCATATTCATATCAGAGTGCACCACCATGTTTGCAATATTTCTATGAACAAAAACTTCTCCTGGCTTAGCGCCAATGATTTCATTTGCAGGAACACGACTATCAGAACATCCTATCCATAATAATGGTGGTGTTTGACCTTTGGCCAAGTCCGCAAAATAATTAGGGTCTTTTGCTAAAGCTCTCTCCACCCAAACCTTGTTATTATCTAATATTTTTTTATAAAAATCGCTCATTTTTCTATTGTTTTAAATATTTAAGTCTGCTTTAAACTTAAAAACATTGTAAAGAAAATGTTTTTTAAGCTTAAAATTACATGACCACTCTTTTTTATTGATCGTTGAAAACTTCTTTTACTACTTCTTTCTTAACCATCATTCTTTTGGCAACATCGTAATAGTGCTCAAAAGAAACATGGTTTGCAATATCGGGACTATTAACAAGATCATAGGCCTTTTTAAACCCTTTGAGTTTTACCTTGATGTTTTCGTCAATCGCCCTTGTTTCTTTAAATTCCCTTATCAAATCTAAAATATCATGAGCTATGTAAACGGTATCATGAGCATTTATGATTACTTTAGAATTCTCAGGAATGTCATTTAAGGTACTTTTAATAGCCGCTTTATTTAAGAAAGAGACTTCTTGGGCTAAATCAATATGAATAATGTCGCCGTCTACATATTCTTCCTTTTTAAAATTATAGGCTCTTTTCAAATTACCTTTTAGGATAAAAATAATACTGATTAAAATACCCAGCATCACTCCTTTTAGCAAATCGGTTGTTACCACGGCTACCAAGGTAGCGACAAAGGGGACAAACTGGTATTTTCCTTTTTCCCAAAAATGTTTAAACGTTGCAGGTTTAGCCAACTTATAACCCACTAAAATCAAAATGGTCGCTAAGGTCGCCAATGGAATTTTGTTTAGAATAACAGGTATTGCAAGCACACTGATTAACAACAGTGAACCATGAATAATAGTGGACATCTTAGATTTTGCTCCTGCATTATTATTTGCGGAAGAACGCACCACTACTGAAGTCATAGGCAATCCTCCGATTAATGCACTAAATATATTTCCGATACCCTGCGCTTTAAGCTCAACATTAGTATCCGTATATCTTTTTTGAACGTCCATCCTATCAGAAGCTTCAATACACAATAAAGTTTCAATGGAAGCGACTATGGCAATAGTTAAACCTACAACCCATACTTTGGGATTTGTAAATCCTGAAAAGTTAGGAGTAACAACGATAGCCTTGAGCTCATCAAAAGAAGTTGGCACCGGTAACGAAACTAGATGCTCGCTTGATATGGCCAGTGAACTTCCCATGCCAATAAAAATCTCATTTAAAATGATTCCCGAAACAACTGCAATCAGCGCGCCTGGAATTAATTTCAATTTCTTTAAGAAAGGCACTTTATCCCATGAAATAAGTATGATTAATGAAATTACAGTTATTACGATGGCGCCTGGTTGAACGTGATTAAACACTTCTAACAAAGAAGAGAAAGAATTGTCTCCATTACTTTGTATAAAAGATTGATCCCCTTCATAATCGGAATCATAACCAAAAGCATGCGGCAATTGTTTTAGAATAATGATAATTCCAATACCGGCAAGCATTCCCTCAATCACATTAGTTGGGAAATAATTTGAAATACTCCCCGCTTTGATAAATCCCAAAGCAAGCTGAATAAACCCCGCAATAAGCACCGCCGTTAAAAAGATATCAAAAGCACCGAAATCAGTGATCGCCGTTAATATAATTGCCGTTAAACCGGCAGCCGGTCCCGAAACACTGAGATGCGATTTACTTAAATAACCCACTACAATTCCGCCAATAATTCCTGAAATAATTCCTGAAAACAGAGGCGCTCCTGAAGCCATAGCGATTCCTAAACACAAAGGTAGCGCCACCAAAAAAACCACTAAACCGGAAGCAAAATCTGATTTAAGGTTAGCAAAAAGATTAATTTTCTTTGTCATAATACAATAATAATTTTATACGTAAAGCCTTTCTGCATTAACGAAATGCAGACAGTTGTTTAATTCTAAAAAATAAAAAGATGTATTATGCCAAGTCTGGCGGAGGGGAAAATATGGAAGCTGTAATCCTGTCGTGTTTAGACAAGTTTTCTGAAAGTATAAGACTTGATCTATTGTATTTACCAAATAGGAATCCTACTTGAATTTGGTCATGGTAAGTAAAAACTTTGATTTCCTTTTGCACGTGCTCTTCTTCAGATAAACTAAAAAACATCGAGATATTGCATGACTTCTTGACCATTGTCACAACAGCTGGCGTAGCTAGAAAAGCTATAAATAAGAATAAAAATATGCGAGCTATTAATTTCATTGTGGCAAAAGTATGATTTAACTTTGCTAATTGAAAAGTATGCTTAAAAATTTTATAAAATTTTAACATTCATAAAAAATACCAAAATAGCGGTCTAGGAGTATTTTTGTTTTCATGTATGTATCCTGATTCCCCTTGAATTATTCTTCAAGCGATGCTGCTAAACCTAAAATGTTTGTTTTCATGTTTTGTGTTTTTAACAAAATCACCCAATAAAACGGGAAATTACACTATAAACTAAATTGATTGTTTTTATATTTGCATCATAAAATACTATACATGACAATCACTCAATTAAAATACGTCCTGGCGGTTGCAGAACATAAAAACTTCACTTTGGCGGCCGAAAAATGTTTCGTCACTCAACCTACGTTGAGCATGCAGATACAGAAAATAGAAGAGGAATTAAGCATCTTGATATTTGACCGATCCAAAAAACCAATCCAACTGACCGATATTGGACAAAAAATAGTCAATCAGGCGAAGAACATCGTCAATGAAGCGGACAGGATGCAAGATATCGTGGAGCAACAAAAAGGCTTCATTGGAGGGGAATTCAGATTAGGGATCATACCTACGATTATGCCTACTTTGCTTCCGATGTTTTTAAATAATTTCATCAAAAAATATCCTAAGGTAAAACTCATCATCGAGGAGCTTAATACCGAGGAAATAATCACGAGACTGAACAATGGTCATCTCGATGCGGCGATAGCGGCAACCCCGTTGATGGAAGAAAAAATCAAAGAAATTGTTTTATATTTTGAACCCTTTGTCGCTTATATCCCCGAAAGTCACCGGGATTTTCAAAAAGAAGAGATTGAAGTTTCCGATTTAAATTTGGACGAAATCCTATTGCTGCAGGACGGACATTGTTTTCGAGACGGAATATTGAATTTGTGTAAAAACAACCCGAAAAATGAATTCAATCATTTCCAAATAGAAAGCGGGAGCTTCGAAACTTTGATTAAACTGGCCGACGAAGGATTAGGCACAACTCTTCTGCCTTACTTGCACACATTGGATTTGAAAGAACCAGACAAAAGAAAATTACGTCATTTTAAAGAACCTAAACCTGCCCGAGAGGTGAGTTTAATATTTCCTAAGAGTGAATTGAAAATCCAGATAATCGACGCACTTAGAAGTACGATAGCAGGAGTTATAAAAGGGGCAATCGTTTTTCAAAATGTACAAATAGTAAGCCCAATTCAAAAGAAATAGACATAACTACCCAGTAGCTGTTTAGTCACAGACTACCGAAACGCATTTCTTTAATTCGGGCTTGTTGTCAGTATAAAACTTCAGCCAGTTTTTTAGATGCTCCATTTCATAAGGCAATAAGTTTCTTATTGCTTTATTTAGTTCTTTACTGAATAAGTCAGGATTAAAGCTGACTCTCTCAAGAGAATCCTTTGTATAGAAATAAATCAATCTGGACATAACAATTATTTTTAATAGTTACGGGCCTAATTATCGTTGAACATAACAAGCCCTCTATTCCCTCTGTTGCAAAAGCTGGGCCAAAGTGTTATAAGTATCGCAGTCTTATCACCGACCCTATTGCTTAACTCATTTGTTTTGTGAAGCTTTTTAGCGCTTCATACATAAAAAAAGGAACCCGTAAAGGGTTCCTTTTTTTATTCATTGATGACAAACAAACATTTTTTCAATTCCGGTTTTTCATCGGTATAATACAAAAGCCATTTTCTCAAATGCTCAATTTCATACGGCAATAAAGTTTTAATTGCCTTTTTTAGTTCCTTAATAAAAAGCTTTGGGTCAAAACTTACCCTTTCGAGTACCTCCTTGGTGTAATCATAAATCATTCTGGACATAGCAATACGGTTTAAAAAGTTATCTTAATAAAACACAGTATAAATATAAAGATTTATGCTCTTGTTTCCACCAAAATATCCGACTAAATGCGTAAAACGACGTCAATGCGCTTGTTTTTCAGTTTATCTTATTAAAAATCTTACAAGTCATTTGAAAGGAAATCAGCAGTTGACGAAATCAAAAAACATGGGGAGTAGAAATAAAAAAGGAACCTTTTTAGGGGTTCCTTTTTCTATTTACGGGTTTACGATCAGTAAACATTGTTTTAGTTCCGGTTTTTCAATTATAAAATTAAATAACCATTCTCGCAGCTGTTCCATTTCATAAGGCAGTAATGATTTGATGGCTTTTTCTAACTCCTTACAAAAAAGTATCGGATCGAAACTTACTCTTTCCAGTATTGATTTTGTGTAATCAAACATGATTTTCGACATAATAAATTATGGTTTTAAGGTTAAATTATTATTCTAACTTTCAGTAAAAATACATTTATTATAATTACCATCTATTAATTTAACGTATAATATTTATTATTATTTCATCTCCCACAATTATTTTTTGTCAAAATTTTAACTGCAAAATAAACATTTATTGGGATTTTCTCGCACGAAACATTTCTCTTTTTCCTGGAGGACCTGCCAATTTTTCGACTGTAAATCCGACTTCAATCATGCTCCTTTTTACCACGCCACGCGCGGCATAAGTAACCAGTACCCCGTTATCTTTCAGTGCGTCATACATTTTCTTAAAAATGGCCGTACTCCATAATTCAGGTTGTACCCTGTATCCAAAAGCGTCAAAATAAATTAAATCAAATTGATTCAAGTCACCAATTTCTTCAAATAACTGTTTCCTTTTCGTTAATAAAAAGTCGTCACTCAAAACAATTTCTTCTTCCCAATCACACTGATGCATTTTTTCGAATTGCTCCTTTTCATCAGTGGCGTTCAGTTCATCCACGTAGTTCATCGAAACCAGCTCCTCGGCCGATATGGGGTAGGCTTCCACGCCGACATATTTAATGGATTGATTCAACTTCCGCCCTTCCAAAAAAGTGATGAACGCGTTTAGACCGGTACCAAATCCTATTTCCAGAATGGAAACATCGCTGTTTTGAAAAAGCGATAGGCCGTTCTTTATAAAAACATGTTGTGCTTCCTGAATGGCGCCATGTTTAGAATGGTAACATTCGTCCCATTCTTTTATCTGTATGGTCGTGGAACCATCTAGCGTCTGTATAATTTCTCTTTCCAAAATATTGTTCTTTGATGCGGTTACTTCCTTATCCTTTCCTCTAGGCCAAAATTAATCAAAATCTTATGTAGATAGTTCAAAAAAGCCCCGAAATATACTGATTTCGCATAAATCGGCCTTATTTTTTTCTTTTTTTCAAACATAAATAAATCACAATTAAAAGCTATATTTAATGATGTTTTGACAAGTATTTCATTGATTTTTATTTAATTTTGCATCAATTAAAGTTCAATTTGAAAAAATTGATGTTTTAAGCTTTCGCTTAACCACTATACCATTATAAAATAAAAATAATATATTATTATGAGCACAACTCACACCAACAAAATTGACATAATAAAAGCCCCAACTTCAAAAATAAATGAAGTGGATTTTGAAAACTTAAGCTTTGGTTCGGTATTTACAGACCATTTATTCGAATGTGATTTTAAAAATGGGGAATGGCAAAAACCAATTATCAAGCCTTACGCACCTTTTTTGTTAGATCCATCAGCCAGGGTTTTTCATTATGGCCAAGCCATTTTTGAAGGAATGAAAGCTTACAAAGATGATGAAGATGCGGTTTGGCTTTTTAGACCGGATGAAAACTACAAACGTTTCAACAATTCTGCGGTAAGAATGGCAATGCCGGAAGTTCCCGAAGATATTTTTATGGATGGCCTCAATCAATTGTTACAAGTTGATGAAGCCTGGATAAAGAAAGGAAAAGGAAATACCTTATATATAAGACCGTTTATGATTGCCACCGGTAAAGGCGTGATTGCGAACCCATCGGATGACTACAAATTCATGATTATCCTGTCGCCAGCTAAATCCTACTATTCAGGTGAAGTAAAAGTATTGATTGCCGAGCATTTCAGCAGAGCTGCTAATGGCGGAATCGGAGCTGCAAAAGCTGCCGGTAATTATGCTGCACAGTTTTATCCAACAAGTTTAGCTAACAAAGAAGGTTTCCAACAAGTGATTTGGACTGATGATGCAACACACACCAAACTGGAAGAAGCGGGAACAATGAATGTGTTTTTCAGAATAAACGACACCCTTTATACTGCACCAACCAGTGAGAGAATCCTTGATGGGATCACCAGAAAAAGTCTTATCGACATGGCTAAAAAAGAAGGGATTGCCGTTGAAGTTCGCCCGGTTCTGGTTTCTGAATTGGTTGAAGCCTCCAAAAACGGTACGCTAAAAGAAATTTTTGGTGCAGGTACAGCCGCAGTAGTTAACCCGATTATCGGATTTTCATACCAAGATGTATATTATGAATTGCCAAAAATTGAAAACTCTTACGCTTCTCAATTAAAAGACAAATTAACAAACATACAGCACAAACTAGCTGAAGACACTTTCGGTTGGACAGTGAAAGTTTAGTTGCAGTTATTACATAAAAAAGGGGTGAATTTCAATATGAAAATCACCCCTTTTTTATATTCTTTTTACGCTTCTCATAACAGCCCGTTTCCGAAAACTATTTTAGGATTTTGGAGAAGTCAGGTTTAAAGTAATTAGGGCCCTTCATTACCTTTCCGTCTTCGCGATAGATCGGATTGCCGTTTTCGTCCAATTTGCTCATGTTGCTCCGTTGGATCTCGTCAAAAACAGCTTCTATTTTGTGCTGCAGGCCGTGTTCTATAATGGTGCCGCAAAGAATGTACATCATATCACCCAGAGCATCGGCAATTTCGACTAAATCGTTATTTTGCACCGCCTCCAGGTATTCCTCATTCTCTTCTTTCATCAAATGGTAGCGCAATGTGTTCTTGCTTTCGCCCAAATCGGCGATCGGGATTTCGCTATGCCCTATTCTGAATGCCGTATGAAATTCCTTAACTGAATCAATTTGCTTTTGCATAATTAAATTATATTAAATGAAAAGGCAAATTAGCAACTATTTCTAAACAATTAGCTAAATTTGCGCAAAATAAATCAAACTATGTTTAGTCAAGGACAATTGGTATTTGCAGGCTGTTTTTTTGTTGCTTTTGTTATCGCAATGATTTACGCCTACCGAAAAGACGTAAAATTACACAAACTATTTTATAAAGGAAGCTATAAGATCCTGATCGCTTTCGTCGTTTTCATTGGGATTCTATTTGTGATAAAAGTGTTTTTCAAAAGGTAGTTTTTCCTTTCAAAACAAAAAAAGGCCACATCAAGTGGCCTTTTTTCGTATCCTTGGATTGATTCTCCTTAATTTTTAAGGGGTAAAAAACAAAAGTTTTTCGAATAGTACAACATTTGTTCTGCAAACGAACTCGGTTGCGTTACCTCTATCGAAATGATTTCTCCTTTTGAATCCATTTTCGGCACTAACAAAGGGTTTACAAAACCACTATACGCCGCCGAAGAGAATTGTTTGTTGCGCTCTAATACTTCGGCATGTAGTTTTTGATCCACTTTTACACCGTAGTTTTCGACCAACGCCTTACCCGCTTCGTAATCCCCTTCAGACTTGATTCGTTGCACTTCGCGCAACAACTGTCCAAATAAATCATGTAGTTTTTCATAATTGGTAATGTTGAAATACGTTTTACCGTTGCGGCTTAATTTCTCAATTACGTTGTCCTTTAGCCCTTTTTCGAATGCCCAAGCGCTCACCCACTGACGGTTTCTCATATGAGCCTCTTCGATATTGGCACCCAACTCCAAACGGAATAACTGGGTCATTAATCCATTTCGGATGTAACTGTCATAAGATTCCATACCTGTTTTCCTCCAGTCGTCCACTAGACCCAATTCTTGAATTTTCGGGTTGTATAAATAATACAATCCCACTAAGTCGGCCCTTCCCTCTTCAAGAGTAGACGCATAACTTTTCAAGGTTTCTTTTGGAGTTCCAACACCCGTATTAATTTGTCCTGAAGCATGACCAACCACTTCGTGCAGGGCTGTATGCAACTTATCCCCTATCTCTCCGTATTGTTCCGCTAAAGCAACTTCCTCTTCATCGTTTGCAAATTCTTGCAACTTCCCTTTTCCACCTGCTTTAGCATACGAATCGATAATATTTCCTAATGAAACTGATTTTGAACCATGACCGGCGCGGATCCAATCTGCATTAGGAAGGTTAACCCCAATTGGCGTACTTGGTGAAGCATCACCGGATTCGCCAGCAACAATTACGGTTTTATAAGAAACACCCACCACATTCTTCTTTTTGTGTTGCGGCATCAACGGAGAATTGTCTTCAAACCATTGTGCATTACCTGATACGACTTCCATCTTTTTGGACATGTCAAAATCTTTTATCTGCACAATTCCTTCATATGATCCTCTGTATCCCAAGGGATCATTATAGACCTCGATAAAACTATTGATGTAATCAATATTCCCTTCAGTCGCAGCTAACCAGGCGATGTTGTAATCATCCCAAGTCTTTAAGCTGCCTGTTTTGTAATAGGAAATCAACAATCCTAAAGCATCCGCTTGATTTTTATTTTCCGCTACGCTTTTAGCTTTTTCTAACCAATACGTAATTTTATCGATCGCTTTTCCGTACATACCATTGCTTTTCCACACTTTTTCCTCTAATTGCCCTTTTCTATTTCGAACTAATTTAGAGTTTAAACCGTAGGAATAAGGTTTTGTAACGTCCGGACTTGTTTTTTTAGCGTAAAAATCTTCCGTCTCTTTCAAGCTAATGCCTTTTTCATAGAAATTAATGGCAGAACCGGCCAACAGTCCTTTGGATTCATCCAAGTTAACTTTTTTGGAATCGAGCTCATTGAATAAAATGGCAGCAATATTTGCTGCTAATTTCGTTTTTGTTGCTTTCATCAAAAGTGCAAAATACGCTTCGGAAAAACCAGGCTGGATTTTCTCGTTTGAATAATGGTGGTGGATTCCGTTTGAAAACCAAACCCTTTTTAGGTAAATTTCAAAGTTTTTCCAGTCTTCAGCGTTTTTGTCGCCTTTGTAATTTTGATAGATGTGCTCTAACGCTTTTCTAATTGCGAGATTGTATCTGTAATTTTGATCCCACATAATATCGCGCCCTGAAGTTCCGGCTTGCGTTAGGTAATAGACCAATTTCTGTTCTTTGAGTGTTAGGTCTTCCCAACCCGGAATTTGATAGCGCAACACTTTTATGTCGGAAAACTGCTCGACAACATATTCAAAGGGAGCATTTTCTTTTTTCACCTCCATTGTTTTTTCCGCCTGTGCGTTGCACATTGCAGAAACCGCAAGAGTCATAAAAATGCCTGTGATTCTAAGTAATTTCATTATTATGTTTTTTAAAATTAATTAAACTATTATTCGACAAATATACATATTCTATAAAAAACATCATTCATCACACCCATAAAGTGTAGAAACCGCAAAATTCAGCTGCAAATGAAATCGTTGAACATTCATTTAATATTTTTTTAAAAGCTTTATAATGAATGCATCGTCGAAATTAAAAACAAATAGTTAAATGGGCAATCCCCATAAAATCAACGCAGCGATAATTTCTTTATGATTCGTCTTACATATTAATAAAAATTCTAACTTTACGACTGAAAACAACCAATTTATTATGAGAATTTTAAAATACATATTTCTTTTATTATTACTGAGTTTAGTGGCACTTTCCATTTTTATGGCTACACAAAAAGGTGATTTTAATGTTGAAAGAAGTAAATTTATCAATTCGCCAAAACCGGCAGTCTATAATTATGTAAATGATTATAAAAACTGGAAAATTTTTGGAAGTTGGACTGCGGAAGACCCTGAAATAAAAATAACATATCCGCAAAAAACAATTGGTGCAGGGGCTTCCTATTCTTGGGAAGGAAAAGATGGCGATGGCCAGATGCGTACCCTCTTTGTAAAAGAAAACGACAGTATTTCTCAAAAAATGAATTATAACGGAACATTGGCTGATGTTTCATGGACTTTCAAGGACACTACCGGCGGAACAAAAGTCACTTGGAGATCCAAGGGGAAAATGAGTTTTTTGTTCAAAATATATGCCGCTTTAAATGGTGGTGTCGACAAAGTAATTGGCACAATGTATGAGAAAAGTTTGACTAACTTAGACAAGGCGCTTGATTATGAAATAAATACGTTTTCCATAAAAGTAAATGGACTCGTTAAAGAGCCCGAAAAATTTTATTTGGGACAGACTTTCACCTCTGAAATAGCAAAAATCAATAAAAACTTTAAAGTTGTAATTCCAAAAATCGAAACCTTTTGCAAGGAAAACAATGTCCAAATTAACGGAAAACCGTTTGTGATTTACCACAGCTATGACTTGGCCGCGGGTTTAGCTAAAATATCCATTTGCATTCCCATAACAAAAGAAATATTCATAAGTTCGGGAAGCGACATCCTATCGGGGAAATTAGAAAGTTTTGAAGGGGTAAAAACTACCGTTATCGGAGATGTCTCCCACACCAAGAAAGGATATCACAAGACGATGGAATACCTTAGAACCAACAAACTTATGGCAAACCCTGTTTTTTCACATATCGAAATCTATTCTACCACTAAAGCCGATGTGAAAAACCCTTCGAAATGGGTTACCGAAATTTATGTGCCTGTAATGCCCAAAGTTGTGCCTGTAAAAACATATGCCCCAGCTGTACTTAAAAGTACGGAGCCATTTACAGAACAGGCTCTACCGACCGTGACTACACCGGCAAAAATTATTAAAGCCCCGGTGAAAACCAACGAGCCTAAAAAAATGACAGTTCCCAAAGCTAAAGAAGAAGAACCATCTGAATTTTAATTTTTTTTTACTTGATTAAACCTTATTGATAAATTCCATTCTAACTCCATAAATAATTGCTTTGCCAGAAGAAGAGGAATTTATCCAACAGTTATTGAATCCCAAAACGCAAAACGAAGCGTTTCAAAAACTCTTGTTGGCCTATCAAAAGCCCCTCTACAACCTCATACGGAATATCGTTTTGAACCATGACGATACGGATGACGCTTTGCAAAACACCTTTATAAAAGTATTTCAAAACTTAAAAAATTTCAAGGGGCAAAGCAAGCTCTTTTCTTGGATGTACCGCATCGCCACAAACGAAGCGCTTAGTCTTTTAAATCAAAAAGCAAAAAAACACGGGGTTTCATCCGAAACCTTGCAGAATAAAACCATAGACAATCTGAAATCAGACCCTTATTTTGACGGTGATGAAATTCAAATTAAATTACATAAAGCAATTGCTGCCCTTCCTGAAAAACAACAACTGGTTTTCAAAATGAAATATTTTGAAGAACTTAAATATGAACAAATATCTGATATCTTAGGGACTTCAGTAGGCGCTTTAAAGGCCTCCTATCATCATGCCGTGAAGAAAATAGAAGTCTTTGTTATGGCCAATTAAACCTTTTATCAATAATTAAGTCTAACTCATGTTATGAAAACATTTAAATTAGAAAATGAGCCTAAAATCAAGTCTGGATTTAATATCCCTGAACATTATTTTGAAAATTTTTCAGAAAATGTGATGCGAAATTTACCGAGAAATGAACCTAAGGTCATTTCTATCTTTAAGAAAAGAAAAAACTTGCTTATGATTGCAGCGGCCATTTTAGTTGTTGCTTTGATGGTCCCCATTTTTTACAGCTCTCCATCGAGTAAGGAAATAGACTCTGTTGCCTTAGAAAATTACTTGAGCTATCAAACCAACATTACTCAATACGATTTGATAAACGCACTGGAGTCTGAGGATATCGACAAGATCAACACTACGGTTGCTTTGGAAAACAAAACCATTGAAGATATACTGGCAACTAACCCGGATTTGGAGCAACTCATAAATGAATAAAGACAATTTAAAAATATGGTTTTTAACCTTTGAATCAAAAACAAAAACACCTGAAAAAATGAACATTCAAAAAATACTCCCGATACTTTTGTTACTCTGTTCTTTTAATTTCTACGCTCAAGGCGAAAACATGAAAGAAAAAAAGGAACAAATAAAAGCCTTAAAAGTGGCTTTTTTAACCACCGAACTAGACTTGACCGCCAAGGAGGCCGAAAAATTCTGGCCTATTTACAATACCTTCGATGACAAACAATTCGAACTAAGGCATCTGAAAATGAAAGCGTACAAGAACCGTATGAATGAGGCGGCTTTGGATAAAATGAGCGAAAAGGAGGCAAGCCTGCTACTGTCGCAAATGGAAAGTGCGGATGAAGAGTTATTTGTGTTACGCAAAAATTACATGCGCAATCTAAAAAAAGTGCTGCCCGCGGTAAAGATTATAAAGCTGCGAATTTCTGAAGAAAAATTCAACAGAAAATTATTGCACCAATACAGAGACAGGGCCAACAGAAAATAATGTCTTCCAAAGGCATCAGATACAAAAAACCCAATCCCATAAATTATTGGATTGGGTTTCTATTTTATTTTAAAAATTGAATCCGTATCATTTTGTTTTTTCCCGCGGCAATTGCAGTATGGCTGTTGACAAAACGAATAGTGAAAAGCTCCGGGTCAGCGGCCAGTTGTTTCCATGAATTTCCGCCATCACAGGAATAATACAGTCCCGAAGCGCCTACGCTAACCAGCGATTTTCCATTGCTGCGAGGAACATATTGGACACAGGAAGCATATCCGAACCCCTGATTTTCAGCAATCAGTTCCCAGTTTTTACCCCCGTCATATGTTACTGCTTTATTTCCGAAATTCTGATTCAGTGTCTCGTAGTCCCCCCCCGCAATAAATCCCCGTTTAGAATCATAAAAATCAGCCGTAAATATACCGGCCATTGCTTTACCATGGACGATGGGTGTATTGTAAACATTCCATGTCATTCCTTTATCGGAAGAATAGAAAACTCTTGCTTTTTTGCCCCCAGAAACAATCCAAGTGTTGTTTCCTTTTATTATTATATTAGTATTGCTTGCCGCAAAAGCTGCTTCACCATCGACAATTTCCGGCAATTTGTTATCTGGAACTTTGTTCCATGTATTTCCCCCATCTCTGGTAATGATTATGGAAAGACAATTGGTTATGGGATCACCCATTGCGATTCCCTCCTTGTCGTTCCAGAATTTCATACTATCATAAAACACCTTTTCATGATTTTCCTGATACACCAATTTCGTTGTTAAATCTTTTTTGGAGATCTTATAAAGAAAAGCGGGATTGGCGACATTCAGTAAAAAAATAGACTTCGCCGTTTGTGCATTGCTTCTGAATTCCAACTTTAAATTGTCTTTATCAATCATTCTTTCGAATTTCGTATTTCCTTTCAAATCGTAAAAACCAAATCGTGAGTTATTTGCTGCGTACCAAATTTTATTTTGATCAATTAGTATTGCTCTGATACTGATATTGTCCTGAAATAGCGTATCGATTACAACTGATTTAAAAATAATCTTATCCTTACTTATATTTTTATACACGGCTGTTTTACAAGATATTACAACAATAGCCGTTAGCCCTAGCAAAAATATTTTTTTTATCATTATCCGTTTTATTTGAAGCTAATTTACGATTATTTATAAGAATGCCAAATGCACTTAAAATTAATTGGCACAGTAATTGGATATGCAAAATTGTTATATTTTAATACACTAATTATGAAAACTAAAATACTATTATTGAGTCTTATGACTTCCATTTTTGCGATGCAAATGCATGGGCAAAATAGAACTAGGGTAAATGCGATGAACGACGAAATTAGTGATAATTTAGACCTACGAGCTGTAACCGATATTTTTGGGGATTCCCGGGATCTTCAGGATTTTGAAAGACGGTTGAATGATCCGGAACTTCAAATATCAAATTTAGATTTGAATTACGATAACGAGGTTGATTACTTGAGGGTTATAGAAACCGTCGATTACAATACGCATGTTATCATAATCCAAAGCGTACTAGACCGTGATGTGTACCAAGACGTAGCTACGATCGAGGTAGAAAAAGACAGAAACAACAGAGTTCATATACAAGTTGTAGGTAATGAATACATGTATGGTCCAAATTATATTTACGAACCCGATTATTACCGCACCCCTTTAATTTACGCTTCTTTATGGTCGTATAACTACCGCCCATATGTTTCAAACTGGTACTGGAATTTTTACCCATCTTACTATTATGCATGGAATCCTTTTCCAGTTTACAGATATAGAAATAACATTCAACTTAGCTTAAATGTATATAACAACTATAATTATGTAACTTCAAGAAGAAGTAACCAAGCGGTTGTTCTATATAATTCAAGGCGTTCAAACGGTTATGAAAGACAGCATCCCAATTATGCTTTTTCAAGAAGAAATGCAACAGTTACAAATCGTCATGAATTAGACCAAAGGAGAAACAGCAGAACTGTTGGTTCACGCAATGAGACCGACTATTCTAGGAACAGAAGTAATTCTTCAAGGGAAGCGGGAAGCGGAAGAACTGGAAATCAAAGGGATTATTCTCAAAACAGAACGAATCCATCCAGACAAAACGCTCCACAAAGAGACAACTCTCAAAACAGGTCAACTCCTACTAGGGAAAACGGACCGCAAAGAAGAGGAAATCAAAGGGATTATTCTCAAAACAGAGCTAATCCGTCTAGAGAATCGTCTCCACAAAGAACGGCACCACAAAGAGACAATTCTCAAAATAGAGGAAATGCCTCTAGAGAATCTGCTCCACAAAGAACGGCTCCGCAAAGGGATTATTCCCAAAATAGAGGAAATGCATCTAGAGAATCCGCTCCACAAAGAACGGCTCCGCAAAGAGACAATTCCCAGAACAGAGGAAATGCGTCTAGAGAATCC
>Ga0209320_10000083_pt1 | contig 46278 bp, 37 predicted proteins | sample Rifsed13ft4_FD_184008 | JGI IMG/M metagenome (GOLD analysis project Ga0209320, IMG submission 184008) | Soil microbial communities from Rifle, Colorado, USA - sediment 13ft 4 (version 2) | ecosystem: Environmental > Terrestrial > Deep subsurface > Rock core/Sediment | place: Rifle, Colorado... | reverse complement strand
CATCGACTAAAAACACAAAAACACGATAAAACGCATAAAAAATTTAACAAATATGATCGAAAATGTGATTTCATAACAAAAAAAATATTATTTTTGCCGGGTAAATACCACACAGCCCCATGGAAGAACACTACTTATTAGAAAATACTGGTTCTCTGAAATTTACGGCCAACCTTGATTCAATTTCTTCCATAATTATTGCAAAAAAGGAATATCATAAAATCCCATCCATAATTACTTTTTTAATTTTGCTGATGGTGCTATTCATTGGAAATAATATGAATGGGCAGACGACAATTTTTGGTTCTGGTTTCGAAACTGGCGATGCTACCTTCATTTCTTTTCCAGGAGCGAATACAACTATCAACCAACAGATTAGTGCGCAGCCTAGAGCTGGAGCAAAATCTTGCGAAATATTTGCGAGTAAAAGTAATAGTCTTACAGCTAATATTATCACTTCCACTCAAATTACATTTGTATCTGGGAGATATTATACCATCAGCGTTTGGGCTAAAGCGTACGGCACAGTAGGTTCCACATTGAAAATTAAAAAATCAGCCGGAGCAACAAGTGCTGATATGGACAATGCCACGGGAGGTGATCTTATATTAAGCCCAAGTTCAACCAATGTTGTGACATCAACTTATGCTCAAATTTCGGTGACCTTTCAAGCTACAGCCACTGAAAATAAATATGTCGGCATTCAAGCCACCACCAATGCAGTAAATGGAACTACCCCTTCTCTTTACATAGATGATATTAGCATTATTGAGAATACCAGTGCTCCAATAGCTTATTGCACTCCAACCGGAAATCTAAATTGTTCAGCAGGTGATTATATTAGTAATGTAACCCTAAACACTTTAAGCAATACATCTACTTGTGGTTCTGGCAGCTATACCAACTATGCACCTACAGGAACTCAAACGACTACCGTGACTATAGGCTCAACCTATTCTTTTAATTTAAGCGTTGGTCCCGGTACAGGTACTCATGGAGCTGGCGTTTGGATTGATTTCAATCAGAACGGGAGTTTTTCTGATGCAGGAGAATATTTCCTCATCAGCAATAACATTAATCCAAGCACAATAAAAACAATTTCCATTCCCATTCCTGTGGGCGCAAGCACTGGAATGACACGAATGCGCGTTCGTTATGCATATAACACAACTGTTGTTTCGGGTTCAGGAATGAGTTGTACCATGTCAGGAACATATGGAGAAACTGAGGACTACAGCATTACCATAAATTCAGCTTGTATAGCCCCAAGCGCGCAAGCTACCGCATTTGTCTTAGGAACAAAAACAACTTCTTCGTTACCATCTACATTCACCGCATCGTCACCCGCTGCAAGCAGTTATTTGGTAGTGCGCTCGTTAACGAGTGCACCTCCATCACAACCCGCAAATGACACAACATATACGGCAGCAAATGTTACTACCCTGGGTGCCGCTTTTAGTTTTGTTCAAAATTCTGTCTCAACATCCATAGCAGAAACTGGTCTAAATTCCAGTACAACCTATTATTATTTTATATTTGCTTATAACGATATCAGTTGTGGCGGTGGGCCTGTTTACAAAACAGGTGGAGCATTAACAGGAAACGGCACTACCCTAGCCGGATACTGTATTCCCTCCCCGACATCAGTAGATGCGTCAGGTATCACTAATGTATCTTTTAGTACCGTAAATAACACCACGGCTAATGAAACCAATAACTATGGCGATTATACGGCTATGGTCGGCACCGGAATTAGAGGAACATCCGTACCGATAAACATAACCACTTCAACGCTATCCTTTTCTTATCAATTGATAATTTGGGTGGACTGGAATGACGATTTGGATTTTAATGACGCTGGCGAAAATGTATATTCGGGCAGCGTTACTTCTGCAACTTTAGCCGCTACAATTGCGATTCCGTCAGGAGCCACAATAGGAAATCACAGAATTAGAATAGGAGCTATAGACCAAGGCACGCCAACCCCTTGTTATAATGGCACTTATGGAACCTACGAGGATTACACCTTAAATGTTACCGCTGCAGCAGCTTGTACATTGGCACCTACAGTCAGCACACCACCAGATCGATCTATCTCCTTTGGAGCAAACACAACATTCACCTCTACAATTGCGAATAGCCCCGATAGTATTATTTGGGAACTGAGTACCGACGGAGGCACTAATTATTCCATAATTACAAATGGAGGCATATATGGTGGAGCCACGACAGCCACATTAACCGTTACTGCTGCTCCATCAAGTATGACAGGTTTTAAATATAGAATAAAAGCAACTAATGCTTGTGGAAATACAACTTCAACTCCTGGTAACTTAACTGTTACACGCAGCTATTGTGTTCCCTCATCCACCTCGTCATCCACTTTCATAAATGGTCTGGCAACTACCGGTACATTACAAGATATGGTCAGTAGTTCATCTGCAGGATACAATACGGGCGGGTATGACGATAATTCTTCGATAATTTTAGCACGGCAAATTCCCGGTGGCGCAATAAATTTGGATATCGATGTTACTGGTCCTTCAGCATCATTCATTTCCGTTTTCATAGATTGGAATGCCGATGGTGATTTTCTGGATGCAGGAGAGAACGTTTACACAACCGTAAATACCGCCACAAATGACACTTCTTTCGGATTTATCGTGCCAACATCCCAAACTCCTGGTAATTATAGAATGCGCGTCAGAACCAGAAGTTACGGAGACTCATCAACAATAGTAGCTTGTACTACAGGTTATTCAACTGGTGAAGCAGAAGATTTTACCATAAGTATTGTTTCTGATTGTGCTTCCAAAATAAGTAGCGTCACTGGCGGTACAAACTGCGGTACAGGAACTGTCAGTTTAGCTGCAACCAGCGATGGTAATGCCACGATATTTAAATGGTATTCCGCCAAAACTGGAGGGACTTTACTAGGTACTACAGCTACTGGGTCTTGGACAACACCATCCATCGCAGCAACCACAACTTACTACGTATCTTCTTACAACGGTAGTTGCGAATCGCTGGTTAGAATGGCCGTAAAAGCGACTATTTTTCCAGTTGCCAATATTGCTTTCTCTCCCGCTTTACCTACCATTTGTGGCTCCGGCACAATCTTGACTATTGGTGCAAGCGGTGATACAGCAATTGAAGACCTATTTACGGAAGATTTTGAAGGAGGAACTTTGGGGAATTTTATCTTAAATACGATCAGTAATGTTAACACTCTAGGAAACACGCCTTTGGCAGAAGTCTGGAATGTAAAAACCAGTTCTTATTTACCGACTAACACTAAAGTATTTAAGCCCGCGATTAATTCTGGAGGGGCCGGTAGTACTGAAAATAAATTTGCTTTTACCACTTCTGACACCGCAGATGGAACGACGGTAAACACAGCCATACAATCAACTACCATTAATACCACGGGATTTATTGCTCTTACTTTGACATTCGATCATTATTACTCTCACTATGGTGCTTCGGATAAAATTGACATTGAAATTTCTACAGATGGCGGAACAACGTGGTCACCCACTCCGGTAATTACTTATACGGCCGATGATGGTACTGCCGGGAATTTCGCAACCAAGACTGTCGATTTTACTCCTTTTATCAATCAGGCCACTTTAAAATTCAGATTTAGATATTCGGCTGGCTGGGACGAAGGTTATGCCTTAGACAACGTAAGATTGTTTGGCACAAAACCTTTGACTTCAACCTTTGTTTGGGGCGGTACAAATGTATCGGATTTATATACCGATGCTGCTGCAACTATTTCTTATGACGGAATGACCCCCCTTGCCACAGTATATGCAAAACCAAATGTAACTACCGGAACTAGTTGGAATTTCACTGCACAAACTACTTTACCGAATGGATGTGTAATAAACAAAACGATTACCGTCCCCAATAACACCAAAACATGGAATGGATCCGTTAACTACAATTATAATGTACCGAATAACTGGTACCCTCCAGGCAAACCTACTTCCAGCAATTGTGTGGAAATTTCAAATATAACTCCAAGCCCAATTACTTCAGATGAAGGTTATGCCTACAGTTTGACATTGACAAATGCTGCTTCGGTTTTAAATATAACTTCCGGAAATAGTATCACTGTTACCGATAAAGTTACGGTAACGGCAGGAGCCACTTTCAACATAGCTAATAACGCCAGCCTTATCCAAATAAATAATGTGGCGAATACCGGGATTGCTAACGTATCAAGAAACAGTGCGCCCATAAAAAAACTGGATTATACATATTGGAGTTCGCCGGTATCAGGGTTCACTTTAGGGGGATTCTCTACTTCCAATTCGTATATGTATTCTTGGATTCCAACAGTGGCAAACGTTGGCGGTAATTGGACCCAAGAAAACAACGCCACAGTAATGAGTCCCGGCAAAGGCTTCATTATAAGGACTCCTTGGGGACATACCGACGGGACTCCCTATGCAGCTACATTCATTGGCACACCAAGCAATGGGAACATATTAACTCCCATATCAAAAGGTAACTTGGTCGGGGTTGTTGGTGTGGATGCCGAGGATGATGAATGGAACCTTATAGGAAATCCGTATCCGTCGGCACTTGACGGAGCAGCATTCTTAAACCTCGCCGCTAACGTACCCTCCATTGATGGGACTTTATATCTTTGGACTCACAATTCACAACCAAGCACCGCCGCTCCGGATCCATTTTACGGAGATTATGCTATTAATTATACAGATAATGACTATGCTGTTTTCAATACTACCGGCGGCACCGCAACAGCAGCGGCAAGCACAGGAGGAACTGTACCTACTGGTTATATCGCCAGCGGCCAATCATTTTTTGTAAAAGCAGCCAACAGCATGACAAACGGAACCACTGCAAACGCTACCTTCAACAATAGTATGCGCGTGGGTGTAGAGGGAAAAAACGGCGATTTCTTTAAATTGACCAAAAATAGCAAGGACGAATCCATCACAACGGCTACCCATGAATTAGAAAAACACCGTATTTGGATAAACCTAACCAATAACTCGGGAGCCTTCAGTCAAACACTGCTGGGATATGTTGAAGGTGCCACACAAGGGCTGGACAGGAGTTTTGATGGAGAATCTCTTGGAGGCAATGACGTCCGTTTTTACTCCATAATACCCGAAACCAAACTAACAATACAAGGACGTGCATTACCATTTGACGAAAGCGACCAAGTCCTTTTAGGTTATAATTCCGGAATTGCCGGGGAGCTATCAATAAGAATCGACCACATTGATGGACTTTTTGACACTCAGAATATCTATTTAGAAGATAAGGAACTGAATGTAATTCAGGATTTAAAAGAAAAACCGTATGTTTTCACGACAAAAAAAGGTGATTTTGACGACCGTTTTGTACTTCGCTACAACTTAAAAGCCAAAACATTAGCAACTGACACTTTCGAAGTTACTGATGGCGTAATTGTTATTGTCAACCAAAAGGTAACGGTTCAATCATCAAAGGAGCAAATCAAAAACATTGATGTTTTTGACATGGTTGGCAGGAAAATAAACAGCTACAAAAAAGTGAACGCTGCACAATTCACGCTGAATCAGCTGAACAAAGATACAGTAGGTTTAATTCTAAAAATTACATTGGAGAATGATAAAGTGCACAGCAAAAAAATAATTTATTAGTTTAACTATTTTAGTTCTTAAAAACATCCGCAGCTGCGGATGTTTTTTTTTACCAAAACCCAAATGGTAATTTGAGTTTTGAATATCTATATTTCAAATACACCTATCAATTAAATTTTCGGCAACAACAAGGCACATTAGCTATAAAATTTATAAATTTGTGCTGTTTAAATAGTTCTATTTAATGAAAAACTCAATCGTTTGAGCAAATCGCATAAATTGAAATATTCTATATAATTTTCACGACAGAATACCCCAAAAAATGATTGACGAGAATAATGAAAACAAATTAATAGAGGGCGAAGATTTCTATTATACCCCGGAAGGATACAAATGTTTTACCGAAAAACACCACCTCAAAAGAGGCTATTGCTGCAAAAGCGGCTGTCGCCATTGTCCTTACGGTTATGACAAGAAAACTGGGAATATATAAAAGCAGTAATCATCGGATAGTGTTCGGTCACATAACCAACTCAGCAATAAAAATGGACAATCAATCATTAAAGTATCGGGTTAAAATATACAAATCCTACCACAGGTCGGATATTCGTTATCCATAGTGGTTTCGTTACCATAAAGAACCCGAGGAAGTTCCAAGGGTGTTTCCGAACGAATCAACACTTTACCAAATTAACGAATCAACACTGAAATGACTTTCCAAGAACAAATCCAACAAGGAATTCCAACTATACTACCTCAGCGCAAACCGTATGAGGCAGACATCAATCATGCTCCAAAACGAAAAGAAATCCTGTCGGCAGAGGAGAAAAAACTGGCTCTCCGTAATGCTTTGCGCTACTTTGAGGCAGAACACCATACCGAATTAATACAAGAATTTAGGGATGAACTGGAAACCTACGGCCGCATCTACATGTACCGTTTCCGCCCGGATTACGAAATGCGTGCGCGCAACATCGATGAATATCCAGGGAAATGCGAACAGGCAAAAGCCATCATGTTGATGATCCAAAACAATCTGGATTATGCCGTGGCACAACATCCCCATGAGTTGATAACCTACGGAGGTAACGGGGCCGTTTTCCAAAACTGGGCCCAATACCTGTTGACGATGCAGTACCTGTCTGAAATGACAGATGAGCAAACGCTGACCATGTATTCCGGTCACCCAATGGGCTTGTTCCCTTCCCACAAAGAAGCGCCAAGAGTCGTGGTGACAAACGGCATGGTAATCCCCAATTATTCCAAACCGGACGATTGGGAGAAAATGAATGCGCTTGGCGTATCCCAATACGGACAAATGACCGCAGGAAGTTACATGTACATCGGTCCGCAAGGAATAGTGCACGGAACAACAATTACGGTACTTAATGGCTTCCGTAAAATAAAAGTCAGCCCAAAAGGCGGTTTATTCGTTACCTCCGGATTAGGTGGTATGAGTGGCGCCCAGCCCAAAGCGGGTAACATTGCAGGCTGCATCACTGTTTGTGCCGAAGTGAACCCAAAAATAACGCACATTCGTCATAGCCAAGGCTGGATCAACGAAGTGGTCGAAGACATCGATAAATTGGTACTAAGGGTTGCTTTGGCGCAAGCCAACAAGGAAACGGTATCCATCGGTTACCTTGGGAATGTGGTTGACGTTTGGGAAAAATTTGACGAACAGAACATCCATATCGATTTGGGAAGCGACCAAACTTCATTACACAATCCTTGGGCAGGTGGTTACTATCCAATTGACGTTTCTTTTGAAGATGCCAATGACATGATGGCTAACGATCCTGATTTATTCAAGGAAAAAGTTCAAGAAACATTGTGCAGACATACCACGGCCATCAACAAACACACCGCCAAAGGAACCTATTTCTTTGATTATGGAAATGCATTTCTGTTGGAGGCTTCCAGAGCCGGTGCTGATGTCATGGCCGAAAACCATATCGACTTCAGGTATCCGAGCTACGTTCAGGACATCATGGGACCTATGTGTTTTGATTTCGGTTTCGGTCCGTTCCGTTGGGTTTGCGCTTCTGGTAAACCGGAGGATTTGGCAAAAACAGACGCGATTGCCTGCGCCGTTCTCGAAGAGATGGCCAAAACCGCGCCTGTTGAAATCCAGCAGCAAATGCAGGACAACATCCAATGGATCAAGGGGGCGCAAGAAAACAAATTGGTCGTTGGCTCACAAGCCAGAATTTTATATGCCGATGCCGAGGGTCGCGTGAAAATCGCTGAAGCTTTTAATCAGGCTATCGCCAAAGGCGAAATCGGAACTGTAGTTTTAGGCCGCGATCATCACGATGTATCGGGAACGGATTCCCCTTACAGGGAAACCTCAAATATTTACGACGGCTCCCGTTTTACCGCCGATATGGCGATACAAAACGTGATCGGAGACAGTTTCCGTGGCGCCACTTGGGTTTCCATCCATAATGGCGGAGGCGTGGGCTGGGGTGAAGTTATTAATGGAGGATTTGGGATGGTACTCGACGGATCGAAGGAAGCATCGCGACGTTTGGAGTCCATGCTGTTCTGGGATGTCAACAACGGTATTTCGAGAAGAAGTTGGGCCCGCAATGAGGGTGCGCTTTTTGCGATAAAAAGAGCCATGAAAAGCCAACCTTTACTAAAAGTAACCCTGCCCAATATTGTTGACGATAATTTGTTGGATTTTTAATAATTTGAGCGTATCTTTAGTAAACATTTAGCAACCAAATATTTACATCATGAAAGCACTTAAAATCCTCCCGGTACTCTTTCTATTTATATTGGGTTCTTGCAGCTCTATTAGAGTAAATTCCGATTATGACAAGTCTGTAGATTTCAGCCAATACAAAACCTATGCATTCCACAAAAGAGGCATTGAAAGGGTCGAAATATCCGAATTGGACAAAAAAAGGATCCTTCATGCCATTGATGTCGAATTGGGCAAAAAAGGGATGACCAAAAGCGAAAACCCGGACCTGTTGGTTAACATATTTACCAAAGAAAGAGAACGCATCGATGTGGACCAATACTATGCGGGATGGGGATACGGATGGGGATACGGATGGAACCCTTACCTTTGGGGAGGACGCACCTACGTTTCCACTTATGTCGAAGGAACGCTGTACATCGATTTAATCGATGCCAAGAAAAAAGAACTGGTTTGGGAAGGTGAAGGCGTTGGTTACCTGACGGAAAATCGAGAAAAAAAAGAAAGCCAAATTAACGAGTTTGTAGCAAAAATACTGGCGCAATTCCCACCAAAATAGAAACAGACGAAAATTTATTTTTCTATATAAATGGCCTACCTTTGCGTAGGCCTTTTTTATACCCAATTATGACACAAATTAAAGACATTACAACCTTAGACGACATCAAATTATTGGTTGACACCTTCTACAATAAAGTTCAAAAAGACGAATTCATCGGTCCCATATTCAACGAAAAAATAGCGAATCGCTGGCCGGAACATGTGGAAAAAATGTACCGTTTTTGGCAAACCATCTTACTCGAAGTACATTCTTATTCGGGCAGTCCTTTTCCTCCGCACAAACAGTTGCCGGTTGACAAGGCCCATTTTGACCGCTGGATGGAAATTTTCACCGAAACGGTAGATACATTATTTACCGGTGCAATAGCCGACGAGGCGAAACTGCGCGCCAAAAACATGGCTGAGATGTTCAACTACAAGATCAATTATTTTAGGGATGCCGAGCAAAAAGGGGATCTTTTAAATTCAAAATAGTCCCCCATGCGCAAATTACTGTTTCTGGCTTTTTTGCCGCTTGCTTTCCTATCCTGCTCCAGTCTAAAAACTGTTGAAACGGCAAATGCAAATCCTTCACTGAAATTCATCAACTCTATTGAAATCCCTTTCAACCAAGAATTCAAAAATACGGTTGTTGGCGGTTTGTCCAGTATTGATTATGATGTAAAAAACGATTTGTATTATTTCATTTGCGATGACAGGGCGGTCTATAACGATGCCCGTTATTACACGGCCAAGATTTATTTGGATTCCAATAAAATAGACAGTCTGACATTTAAAAATGTAGTTTCATTAAAAAATGCCGCTGGAGAAAAATACAGCAATTGGGAGACAAAGCCATCCGAATCTATTGATCCCGAAGAACTGCGTTACAACCCAAAAACGAATGCTTTGGTGTGGGCAAGCGAAGGCGCACGTGTGGTGATGCCCGATTTCTCCGTGCTACAAAATCCCGCCATCCAAGCGACCGACTTGAACGGAAACTTCGTCAACGAATTCCATTTGCCGAGCAACCTGAAGATGCAAAAAGAAGAACGAGGACCCAGAAGCAACGGCGTTCTGGAAGGCCTCACTTTTGACAAAGAATACAAAACGCTTTACGCCAATATCGAAGAACCTTTGTACGAGGACGACAGCGAAGCCAGCGTCTCGAAAGGCGGACTCATACGCTTGTACCAGTTTGACGTGAAATCCGGAAACAACATCGGCCAATACGCCTACCTGCTGGATCCCATCGCGCATGAACCCAACCCAAAAGCAGGGTTCGCGGTCAATGGAATCTCGGCAATCCAGTATTACGGCAAGAACCAGCTGCTGGTGGTGGAACGCTCCTATTCCGTGGGAAGGCAAGCCTGCACGATAAAAGTGTATTTGTGTGATTTTACAAAAGCTACTGACGTGAAAAATCTGGCTTCGCTACAAAACCAATCGTATACCCTCGCTTCCAAAAAACTGATCCTCAACATGGACGATTTGGGTATTTTTATAGACAATATCGAAGGGGTAACTTTTGGCCCGAAACTGGCCAACGGCAAGCAATCGTTGCTTTTCGTTTCCGACAATAATTTCTCCGACAAACAGAAAACACAAATTCTACTTTTTGAAGTGGACTAAAAGATCGTTTTTTAAAAACATCAAAATCCGCAACAGCAGTGTTGCGGATTTTTTTACGTTCTGTTTTTATCTAAAATAGAAGCTCGAACTTCGTCAGAGGTATAGGTTTCGGCACCATAAACCCACTGGCGCTCGTTTGCAACGAGTGCCAATTTTAATTTATGGCACAATCGTAGCGTTTGCAACGCGTCTTACTTAATCTATTTTTTTCTTTTTTATTTGATTGCGTCGTTCCTCGCAATGACTAGTTTTGTCGAAATTTGGAGTGGAAAATCAGGATGAGATTCCTTCCTTCGTCGGAATGACAACTGCGTTTGATTTCTTTACTCAATAGTTTACTGTGATTGCGTCGTTCCTCGCAATGACATGCTAAATCAAATCATCTTCAATCACCTAATCCCAAATCAAACCACCACTCCCCTAGCCCCGATTGAAACGGAAAGCTTTTTGTGAAAGCCGTTTTGGTTTTTCTTGTTGCCGCAGAGCACCAAACGAAGCTCCTGCGAGAACTTTAGAAAAACAAACGGCGATGCAAAAACTTGCAGTGAAAAGCGGGAAATGGCTCCCAGAATTCGTACTTTTGTGACTTAACTACAACGTTTTCGAAATGAATGCAACTATTGAAACTAATCCGTTATTAGACCGATTGCCAAAACACTTGAAGCAATTTATTAAGCCTCAAGATTATAGCGATTACACGCCCATCAATCAGGCCGTGTGGCGTTATGTGATGCGCAAAAACGTGGATTACCTTTCGAAAGTGGCGCACCATTCGTATCTGGATGGCTTGAAGAAAACGGGAATTGAGGTGGACAACATCCCGAGTATGTATGGCATGAACCGCATCCTTTCGGATATTGGTTGGGCTGCCGTGGCGGTGGACGGATTCATTCCGCCCAACGCTTTTATGGAGTTTCAGGCGTATAACGTGCTGGTTATCGCTTCGGATATCCGCCAGCTGGAACACATAGAATACACGCCCGCCCCGGACATCATCCATGAAGGTGCCGGCCATGCCCCGATTATCGCCAACCCGGAATATGCGGAATACCTGCGCCGTTTTGGAGAAATAGGCTGCAAGGCGATTTCTTCGGATAAGGATTACCAGATGTATGAAGCCATCAGACTGCTGTCGATAGTCAAAGAAGCGGAAGACACGCCACAGGCAACCATTGACGCGGCCGAAAAGGCGGTGGAAGATTTGCAGAATAACATGGGCGAATTGTCCGAGATGGCGCAAATCAGAAACTTACACTGGTGGACCGTAGAATATGGTTTGATAGGAACTGTTGAAAACCCAAAGATTTACGGTGCCGGCTTGCTATCTTCTATAGGCGAAAGCGCTTATTGCATGACAGACAAGGTGAAGAAAATCCCTTATGACATATCGGCCGCGAACCAGAGTTTTGACATCACCAAGCTGCAACCTCAGCTTTATGTAACGCCCACTTTTGCGTACCTGAATTTGGTCCTGGAGGAGTTTGCCAACAAAATGGCGCTAAGAACAGGCGGATTATCCGGAATAGAGAAACTGATCGACTCGGCCGCTTTAGGAACTATTGAATTGAGTACCGGCTTGCAAGTTTCGGGTGTTTTCACTAAGGTGATCGCACATGAAGGCAAACCTATTTATATACAAACCACAGGAAAGACAGCTTTGGCTTCCCGCGAAAAGGAATTGGTTGGTCACGGAACACTGACCCATGCGGAAGGTTTTGGTAGCCCGATTGGGAAACTGAAAGGCATCAATCTCGCCATTGAAGATATGAGTCCGAAAGACCTGAACGCTTACAACATAACGGAAGGCAACAGCGTGAAACTGGAGTTTGAAGGCAACATCACCGTTGAAGGAGAAATCGTTACGGGTTCCAGAAACCTGCAGGGAGAAATCATCCTTATCCGTATGAACAATTGCACGGTGACCCATGGCGAAACTGTTTTGTTCCAACCGGAATGGGGCGTTTACGACATGGCGGTGGGCAAGAAATTGGTTTCGGCTTTTTCAGGCCCCGCCGACGTCAACAGTTTTGATTTGATCACGCATCTTCCTTCGAGCAAAACCATCAAGGCAAAACATACTCCCGAGCGCGATGATCTGGAGAAATTATACCAAACCGTTCGCTCCACAAGAGAAACGAAAGACATGGAAACTTCATTAGCCCCTGTTTTTCACAAATTAAAAGCGGACCATCCAAATGATTGGTTGCTGGCTGTTGAAATTGCGGAACTCTTGAAAGACAGAAACGAACCGCAACTACTGGAAGAAGTGATGATGTATCTTGAAAATTTGAAACAAAGAAGACCCGAAGTGACGCATTTGATCTCTGGAGGTTTGGACTTGATTTTCGAGAAAGAAAACGTGTAAAATTTTTAACCACGGATTCCCTGATTAAAAAGGGATTATATTATAAAAAATCAACCGCAAATTCGCTAAATATTTAATTAGCGAATTTGCGGTTTTTAATTTTTAAAACCCTCGTTCTTAAAGCTTTATTTGCTGATCAAAATCTTTTTCGCTTTCAATCACTTTCCCTTCGTATTTCAAGGTCCAGCCTAACGTACTGGTAGTAATTAGCAGCTTCGATAATTCACTGATCAGACGGTTTTGGGCATTGGTCTTGAGCGTTGATTTTTGAATTTTCTTGGACAAATTTGCTTTAACCGATTTGTTGATTTTATTGTAGTCATCTCCCGTAAACGGATTTAACTTGCTTTGCTCCACATCATAAAATTTAATGTCGGGGCTAATCTTTATTTCTTCTTTCGGAATGTTGACTATCGTGATTGTCTTGTTCTTTTCATCGATATCGTATTTCATTTTATGCAAATCATAAGCAACGGTCACATCTGCATTTACGACAATCAATGCTTTTTTGTCGAAGGAAACTATACCCAGTAGGTATTTCTCTTGGTTTTTGTACGTTATCACTTCAGAGTAATGTCCTTCGGTCACTACTAGTTTCCCCACATTTAGGATTTGTTGCTGAATCAAACCAGCGCCATCTATAACAGTAGCATCATCTGCTTTTTTAAATTCACAAAACTTGAATAACAGTACCACTGTTACTATTAACCCTATAAAAACTAAAAGTCTTTTTAACATAATTAAAATTTCATGAATGAATATTGTGAAACCATTTTGCTGATTTTATCTTGTAAATTGGCTTCAAATTTTTGATGGCTTTCCGAATCCGGGTTGAAAGGTCTGTGTTGTAGTGATTTTTGAATTGTAGCAACGGCATCCATTGTTTCGTAAGCTGTTTCGGCAATATTTGTTTCCTTGAAACGCTCCCAAATGTAATCGATGGCCACTTGGTTGGGGTGCAACATATCTTCCGCATAGAAACGGTAGTCGCGGAGTTCGTCCATCATGATTTCGTAACTGGTAAAATAATTGATGATTGATAATTGGCAATTGATAATTTGATGCAATGCAGCTATTAGATTCGATTTACTCCATTGATTTTCCACAAAACCGTCTTTGATGTGGCGCACGGGAGAAACCGTGAAAACGACACTGCAATTGGGGTTGACAGAATGAATGAATTTCAGCGTGTTGGCAATCGATTCTTGAATTTCGCCAACTGAAAGCAATTCTTTTCTGAACTGCTTTTGCGGCACTTTATGGCAATTGGCAACAATTGCATCGCTTTGGATGTTTCGATACACCCACGAGGTTCCATAAGTGATAATCACATGGGAAGCTTCCCGTAATTGCCTGCTTGTGGATATCAGTATTTCGTTTAAAGATTCTAACAGTGTCTCTTTATTTGAATTGCTTAAATCTGAATGCGCGTCAAAACAATGCCAGCGTTCATTGTGATAAAAAATGTCGCTTTCCGTGAATCGCTTTCCGGAAACGGCAAAATTGACCAGCTTCTCGATCGCCAACGGATGAAACAAGATCCCAAAAGGATTGCAAACATTCTGCAGCTTATAATAATCCAGCTTCTCGGACATATTGACGGCAAAACAAGAACCCAAAGACACAATCTTAGAATTGTAGTCAATGAGATGATCGCTTTTAGGAATGGGCACCGGAGTTCTGAATTGCATCGAGGTAATTTTTAAACAAATATGATTCTTTTTTCACAAATAAAAAAGCCAGACACACAAAGTGCCTGGCTTATTGGAATAGTCAAATGTTAAACCACTACCTCAACATTAATCATAAAAAAACTGCGTTGAAGTTTTTCCGTTGCTATCGGTTGCAACTTCAGTAAGCGGATAATCTTGCGAGTTATAGGTGAAAACAGAAGTGGATTGAACGTTATTTTCAACAGAAGTGGAAATAATGTTATGCAGAATTCCAGAAGCCTCTCCATCAATAAAAGAAATTTTATTTAAACCCAGAATGTTTTTTGCAGGATTGTTTTTAGTATCATACGTATAGCTATAATCAACACCGTAAGTCGAAACATATTCAGCAACTTCGCCATCAGCAAATGTAATTGTTGCCGTTCCGTCAAAAATAGTTTGGGTATTGTCATCTCCAGAATAGGCTTTCACCGCAATGGTGTTGTCTGAATTATAGGTGTATTCTTCCCTAAAACCTTCATTATATTCCGGATCAACCCTAACAAAACCAACCAGTCTTTTGTTGGCATCGTAGGTATAAGTGTTTCGCTGAAATACTAATCCATCAGAAAGTTTAATTTCCATTTTGGTGATCATGTCTTGGTCATAAGTCCAATAAATAGTCCCTTCCCCTTCGCTATCTGTAATAGCAACCAATTGATTTCCGTTGTATGTATAATTCAACGTAAAGCTTGAACCATCTTCATCGGTAACAATCATCCTTTTCAACAAAAGTGAACTGTTAACATCAGGTATGTCCACTTTTTCGTTTTCTGAACAAGAGCTTAACACGAATAAAAACGCGGTCATTAAGCAAAGTATTTTTTTCATATTTTATAAAATTTATTAGTAAAATTCTATTAAATGTAGCACAAAAATTCATACGTGCCTAATTCTAAAACATTAAAAAAGGAAAAACCAAATGTATTTGGGTAGATTAGAAGTTGCTGAAAAATCTAATAGAAGTACTGCGATTTCACATAATCGGAATTTCCTTCAACAGGCATCGCTGATTCTGAAATCTTCTCGGTGGGATAGCCATCTTCATCGTATTTGAAAGTGCTCTTATAAAAATTGGCCGATGAGGTGATTTGGTCATTTTTGGCAGAAGTATTAGTTACCACACTTATCAAACTATTGTTTGCGGAAATAATATCGTTTTGATCCAGCAGCTTCTCGTAGCCCAATACTGAATGAAAAGGATTGTTTTTGGAATCGTATTCAAAGCTTATGCTATAGGTCAAGGTAACTCCTGAAGGAGCGCTATCAAACGTCCTGGCGTCTTTAATTAAATTTTTATTTTTGAAATACAAAATGCCATGGCATATTTTAACATCTTGGTTACCTGCCTTTAGGTCCAGTTTTTCATAGGCAATCGAGCCGTCCGAATTGGGAGTATAATTTATTATGTAGTTATTTAAAGACTTCGCGCTTAGCAATTGACCTCTTAGATAGCTATATTCTATGGTACTGCTGACGGCCGTTGCTTTGTCTAAAACTATAACTTTGGTTATGAGTCCATCCATATAACTGAACTCTGTTCGTTGCTTAGTTCCATCAATGCTTTTAATTTCGTTACCATTATAGCTAAAATCAGTGGTCTCTGATGTTCCGTCTGCAGAAACCTCTACTAACTGTTTTAGTAATTTGCCGCTATCATCCTTGTCTTTGGAGCAAGAATAAAAAACCGCTAAAAAGGCGGAGACAATCCAAATTATGTTAAATGCTTTCTTCATTAAAAGATCCTTAAAAAACAGTCTGTATTGTGTTGAAATTTAACAACATAGGCGCGAATAAAAATCAAATATACAAAATCTAAATCAATGATTTTGCATCTTTAAATAATTGAAACTTAAATTAAAAGCAAAAGGGCGAAATTATTCGCCCTTTTGCTTATTCTATGTACTACTTTTTTTTGATTTTGCTATTTGACGAAATCAATCGCTTTTTCCAAAGCTTCTTGTATTCCCTCAACCTTCTTTCCTCCTGCGGTAGCGAAAAACGGTTGCCCTCCGCCCCCGCCTTGGATAAATTTTCCCAATTCACGAACCACTTGTCCCGCATTAAGTTTCCTGTCGGCAACAAGTTCTTTAGAGATATAACAGCTCAGCATTGGTTTTCCTTCCTCGGCTGTCGCCAAAACAAGGAATAGGTTACTCCCTAAACTACCCAATTCATAGGCCAAATCTTTTGCCCCATCAGGACTCAAATCGACTTGCTTCGCCAAGAATTGAATGCCGTTTATTTCTTGTAATTCTTTCGCCAATTCCCCTTTCATGTTCTTGGCCTTGTCTCTCAATAGGGATTCCAACTGTTTTTTCAATTTGGCGTTTTCGTCCTGCAAAGAAACAACTGCCTTCAATGAATCTTGCGGATTTTTCAGCGCGCTTTTGATTTCACCCAACAGTTCTTCATTTGAAGCAAAAAAGGCTTTTACGGCATCCCCCGTGATGGCTTCGACACGTCGAATTCCCGCGGCAACCGCTCCTTCGGAAACAATCTTGAAATACCAAATATCGGCAGTATTATTTACGTGAATTCCACCGCAAAGTTCCATACTCTCGCCAAACTTAATTGCGCGAACATGATCGCCATATTTCTCCCCAAACAATGCCATTGCGCCTTCTTCTACCGCTTGCGCGAAAGGAATGTCTCGTCTTTCTATCAATGGTATATGCTGTTGGATTTTTGCGTTTACAAAGTCTTCCACTTGCTGCAATTCTTCATCAGTCACTTTTGCGAAGTGAGAGAAATCAAAACGCAGGTGTTTCGGGCTCACCAAAGATCCTTTTTGTTCTACATGCGTTCCCAAAATGCTTCGAAGCGCCTGATGCATCAAGTGAGTCGCCGAGTGATTCTTAGCGGTATCCGCTCTCAATTTAGTATCCACTTTTGCCACAAAACTCGCATTTACGTTTGACGGTAAACTTTTTGCAAAATGCAAAATCAGGTTGTTTTCTTTTTTTGTATCTATAATTTCGATAGTCTCATTTGCCGAAACCAAAATTCCTTTATCACCAATTTGCCCTCCTCCTTCCGGATAAAATGGTGTTTTGTCCAGAACAATTTGATACAAAAGGCCATCTTTTTTAGAATCAACTTTACGAATGCGGGTAATTTTTACTTCCGATTCCGTTTGATCATAACCTACAAATGTTTCTACATTCCCTGGAATTAAAACGGTCCAATCCTCTGTTGAAATTTCAGAAGCCGCACGCGAACGCGCTTTTTGCTCCTGCATCGCTTTATCAAAACCGGCTTCGTCTAACTCCAGACCTCTTTCTCTTAAAATCAAGGCTGTTAGATCCTTTGGAAAACCAAAAGTGTCATACAGTTCAAATGCTTTAGCACCTGCAACTTCCTTGCCTTTTGTGTCTGCAATAACATTTTCCAGCAACTGTAAGCCTTGGTCTAAGGTTCTTAAGAAAGAAGCTTCTTCCTCACGAATTACGTTGGTCACTAAGTTTTGTTGCGATTTTATCTCTGGGAAAAATTCGCCCATTTGGTCGGCTAAAACGGACACTAATTGATAGATAAATGGTTCCTTGGTATTCAAGAAAGTAAATCCGTAACGAATGGCACGACGCAAAATTCTGCGGATAACGTATCCCGCACCGGTATTTGACGGCAATTGTCCATCAGCGATAGCGAAAGCTACAGCACGAACGTGATCTACGATCACACGAATTGCGATATTGGTTTTATTTTGCTCTTCGCTTATATCTTTAAGCTCGTTTGGAGTGTATTTTAATCCTGTGATCTTTTCCACTTTTTCAATAAGCGGTGTAAATACATCGGTGTCATAGTTTGAAGTCACATTTTGCATAGCCATGCACAAACGCTCAAAGCCCATTCCGGTATCAACGTGTTTAGAAGGTAATTTTTCCAATGTACCATCGGCCTTACGGTTGAATTCCATAAATACATTGTTCCAAATTTCCACCACTTGCGGATGATCAGCATTCACTAGACTTCTGCCCGAAACCGTAGCTCTCTCCTCGTCAGTACGCAAATCAATATGAATTTCAGAACAAGGTCCGCACGGTCCCTGGTCCCCCATTTCCCAGAAATTATCTTTTTTGTTGCCCAGAATTATGCGGTCTTCGGGTACAAATTGTTTCCAAATATCATATGCTTCTTGGTCAAAAGGTACATCCTCCGCTTCGTTCCCTTCAAACACTGAAACGTACAGACGGTCTTTGTCTAATTTTAACACCTCAGTCAAAAATTCCCAAGCCCAGGCCAAAGCCTCTTCTTTGAAATAATCGCCAAAAGACCAATTCCCCAGCATCTCAAACATGGTGTGGTGGTAGGTATCAAAACCTACATCCTCTAAATCGTTATGCTTTCCTGATACACGAAGACATTTTTGGGTGTCAGCAATTCTAGTGCTTTTTGGCGTGGCATTCCCGAGGAAATATTCTTTGAACTGCGCCATCCCGGAGTTGTTGAACATCAAAGTAGGATCGTCTTTAAGAACTATTGGAGCCGAAGGAACAATTAAGTGGCCTTTACTTTGAAAAAAATCTAGAAATTGTTTACGTACGTCTTTTGAGTTCATTATTTTGATTTAAAAATTTAAAGATTGAATAATTTAAAAATTTAAGCGGCTTGACTTCCTCTTTAAATCTTTCAATTATTCAATCTTTCAATATTAATGCCCCAGATAGCAGTGGAAAGCTTCGAGATTAGACAATCTATTTTTTTCTTGAGGCGGCAGAGCGACCATAGGAAGCTCCTGCAGGATCATTAGAAAAAAAAGATGCCAAACGAGAACTTGCAACGAATAGCTGGAATGGGCACATTATTTTATTTATTGTCGAAAAAAGTGCAGAACAAATGAAACATTTATTAAATTTGTTCAACTAACACTTTATAAAGTGCAAAAATAGGGTATTTTAAAATATGGCGAAAGTAAAATATTATTACGATTCGGAAAATCTGGCGTATCGAAAAATAAAGACAAAAAAAAGGAAGAAATTTGGTATCGGGATATTGTTTTTAGTGGCTTCCGCCTTATTTGGCTTTTTAAGTTTTGTCATTTTATTGAACACTCCTTATTTTGACACCCCAAAAGACAGACTGCTGATTCGCGAAATCGAGAATTTGAAGTTGAATTATGACGTTTTGAACAAAAGAATGGATCAGATTGACAACGTGATCGCAGCAGTTGAAGACCGCGACAACAATTTGTACCGTACCTATTTTAACACCTCACCAATACCGGAAGAAGAAAGAAAATCAGGTTTTGCAGATACAAATCGATATGCCGTTTTAGAAGGATATGACAATACCCAATTGGTATTAACTACAACAAAAAGGGTAGATGCACTCACTAAGGAATTGGCGATACAATCAAAATCTTTGGATCATATTTTAAAATTGGCTAAAGAGAAAAACAAATTGTTGGCTGCCATTCCTGCCATTCAGCCTGTCAGGAACGAAAACTTGAAAAGGATGGCGTCCGGTTTCGGATACCGCACGGATCCATTTACCAAGGCGCGTAAGATGCATGAGGGAATGGACTTTACGGCAAAAACAGGTGCACCCATTTTCGCCACTGGCGATGGTGTTGTATCTCAAGCTAACAGCAATGCTTCTGGTTTTGGAAATCATGTTGTCATTAGGCATGGTTATGGATACGAAACCTTGTATGCGCATTTGAGCAAATACAACTGCAAAGCGGGGCAAAGGGTTAAGCGAGGAGACATAATAGGATATGTAGGCAGCACCGGAAGATCGGAAGGCCCACATTTGCATTATGAGGTTCACAAAGACAAGAAAGTCGTGAATCCGCTCAATTTTTATTACGGAAACATTTCGGCAGTGGAATATGTGGCCATTTCAAAATTGGCCAACCAAGAGAACCAATCGTTGGATTAATTTGTAAACAGGATTTATAATGTCAGGTTTACTTTAGGTGTAACATTAAACTTTATACAAAAAAATGCATATTGAACTTTCTAAGGACAAAAGATACTATAGCATTGGTGAAGTCGCCAAAGCATTTGATGTAAACGCATCGCTGATTCGTTTTTGGGATTCCGAATTTGACATCCTAAAACCCAAAAAAAACGCAAAGGGCAATCGAATGTTTACCCCAGAAGACGTAACGAATTTACAGCTAATCTATCATCTGGTAAAAGAAAGGGGTTTTACGCTCGAGGGGGCAAAGACCCATCTGAAAGAGGGACAAAAGAAAACCTTAGATAAGTTTGAGATCATCAGAAAATTAGAAACCATAAGAACGCAATTAACAAATATTAAAAATCAACTTTAAAACTAAATAAACATGAAAAGATTTTTGCCTTGGATTATCGGAGCCGTTATTATTATTGGAATATATAGCTGGGTTAAGGGAATTAACAATACTGCTGTAACATTAAATCAAACTGTTGAGCAATCTTGGGGAGACGTACAGACAGCCTACCAGAGACGAAATGACTTGATCGGAAACTTGGTCAACACGGTAAAAGGTGCTGCCGACTTTGAAAAAAGCACTTTGACTGCAGTAATTGAAGCCCGCGCAAAAGCCACTTCTACAACTATAGATCCCGCTAACATCACCCCGGAACAGTTAGCCGAATTCAACAAAGCACAAAGCGGAGTTTCTTCAGCTTTATCAAGGTTGCTGGTTACTGTTGAAAGATACCCTGACCTGAAAGCCAATCAAAATTTCTTGAAGTTACAAGATGAATTGGCTAGCACCGAAAATCAAATTTTGACAGCCAGAACCCGTTTTAATGAGGCGGTAAAACCATACAACAATCACATTAAAACCTTCCCAAACAGCATCTTTGCAGGCATGTTTGGATTTAAGGAAAAAGCATATTTCACTGCCGTTGAAGGCGCTGAAAAACCGGTTGAAGTGAAATTCTAAACTTGCCCAAAAAGGGAATTAGCTTAGCATAAAAAGCACAAATACAAGAATCCACGGGCTTTACCGCCCGTGGAATTTGCGTAAAAAAACAAAACAAATGTCAAAAGTAGAAAGTTTTTTAACAACAGAAGAGGAGCAAGAAATTGTTGAAGCGATTCGTGTGGCCGAAAAAAACACCTCTGGAGAGATTAGGGTTCATCTAGAAAAAACAACCGCCTTGGATCCATTTGATCGTGCGCTGGAAGTTTTTAACGAACTAAAGATGGACGAAACTCAACTTAAAAATGGAGTTTTAATTTATCTAGCGGTCAAAGACAAAACCTTCGTGATTTGCGGCGATCAAGGAATAAATGACGTTGTTCAAAATGATTTTTGGGACAGCACAAAAGATGTTATGCTCGCTCATTTTAAAAATGGCAATTTTAAACAAGGTTTGATTGATGGTATTTTGAGAGCAGGGGAAGAACTGAAAAAACATTTTCCATGGTCCGAAGATGATACGAATGAATTATCAAACGAAATCTCAAAAGGATAATATGATTATACCCAAATTAAATAGCCCACTTTTTTTGAAATTCCTTGTTTGTTTATTGGTTACTCAAATAGGTTTTGCGCAATTTACAATACCAGAAAAACCCGCTTTTCAAACTAGCGTTTACGATTACGCTAATGTATTAAGCGCATCCGAGAAGGCACAACTGGAAGAGAAGCTTATACACTATGCCGACTCAACCACAACGCAAATTGTAGTAATTACAATTGAAAGCCTAAAAGGCGAAGATATTGGAATTCTTACTCCAAAATGGGGACATGAATGGGGCATTGGCGGAACCGCAAAAGACGACAATGGGGTTCTTATTTTATTGGCCAAAGCGGAAAGAAAAATATGGATTTCACCAGGCTACGGTCTTGAAGACAGGTTAACTGCAGGAATCGGAGGGGAAATTACAAGAAACATTATTATTCCAGAATTCAAAGCCGGAAGTTATTACAGAGGCCTGGACAAAGGAACTGATGCCCTTTTTGACGTTTTTAGCGGCAAGTACAAAGGGGAAAGAAAAAAAGAAACCAAAGGGAAGAGTTTCCCGATTTTCCCATTCATAATAATTATTGTTTTCATCCTAATCCTTATTTCAAAAAACAAAGGAGGCGGCGGCGGAAACTCAGGCAACAGAGGAGGTGGAGGACCCAGTTTACTGGATGTCATCATTCTGAGTAGTCTAGGACGTGGCGGTCACGGTGGTTTTGGCGGTGGTTCATCCGGCGGTGGCTTTGGCGGCGGCGGCGGCGGTTTCGGAGGAGGCTTCGGCGGTGGCGGATTCTCCGGAGGAGGCTCAGGAGGAAACTGGTAAAAAACTTTATAGATTATCGAAATAAGAAAAAGCTGCAATTCGCAGCTTTTTTTTGTGCCCAATTTTTGACATTGCTATCCGGAGCCCTTCAATAAAATGGTGTAAGTCATTGGGAATTAAATATCTAAAAAACGGTGTAAAAGGATAGAAAAAATATTTTAATAACTGATTATGAGTGCTTTAACTTCTTTTTAGCGATACAAAATGTAACTTTATAGAAAACAAAGCCATGAAAAATTTTGCAATTCAACTCGTGTGGTTTACCACTTTGTATGTATTTATTTTTGCCGGTTTATGTCAACTTAACATTCCATTATCGGTATTAATCACTGTATTAATTTTTGGATATTTTTTAATACTCTTTATGGTTTACACCGTTCTGACAGATAAATACACCACCACAAAAACTTTTAAGGACTGGTACGAAGATCACCCGATGGAAACTTTGGATGACTAGCGGCAGTATTTGTTTCTTTTGAGGTTTTAACGAAAATGCGGCGCAGATAGCCGTCATTTCTGATCTGGCAGCAGGGGAAGAAAGGTTTTTAGCAAAGCCATTCTTCCCTTAGCCAATAGGCCTGCTTTAAAATAAAAACTAACGCACTTTACTTTTTAATACAAAACGATGCAGCAGCTTCGGGAAAAAGCGTTTCAAATAAACACCTAAAACTTCTTTGCCTCCAATGTATGCCTCAAATTTTTTAGCCTCTACCGCCCTAACTAATTTTTTGGCAAAAACTCCTACTGCCATTCCGTTTAGGGTTGCATCATCATCCTTGTTTTGCTTTGAACCATCGGCCGTAAGCGAATTTATAGCCACGTTAGTCTGGATAAAGCCTGGGCAAATTAGTGTCACATCGATATTGTCTTTTTGGTGCTCCATGCGCAACACGTCAAAAAATCCGTGCAAAGCATGTTTTGCGCCACAGTAGCCGGAACGGTATGGAGACCCGAATTTCCCCATCAAACTGCTAATGGTTACAAAATGCCCTTTCTGGTTTTGGATAAAATGCGGCAACAAGGCCTTGGACAGTGCAACGGCACCGAGATAATCGACCTCGATCAGTTTTTTATCCACTTCAAAGTCGGTTTCTACCAGAAGCGAACGTTGACTCACTCCCCCGTTATTTATTAGGATATCTATTTTACCGAAAAAAGAAATTGCTCTGGCGACGTGCGTTTTCGCGTTACCAAAATCTGCCAAGTCAAATGGCAAAACAACCACTTCTGAATTCGCACACTTCGATTTTACCCGTTCCAGATTTTCAAAGTTTCGTGCCGAAAGGATCAGTTTGCACTTTCTTTGCGACAATTCAATGGCCAAGGCCTTCCCTATTCCGCTTGAAGCGCCCGTTATCCAAATGACCTTGTTGTTTATCGAATCCATTTTTTTTATAAATGTAAAAAAGTTTATCGAGTTATGACTAACTCAATAAACTTTCTACCGTAAAAGGAAAAATTACCCTTGTTCCTGCTATTTCCTTTTTTAATGTTTAATGAAACATCATTCCGCCGCGAGAAGGTTTTTCTTTTCCTGCAAATTTCTCTAATTTGTAGGTCAATGAAAACATCAGGTATCGTTTCAAAACAGTGTTTTCTTCGTCCTGAATCGCTTCCGGGGTTATGGTTCTTGTCGCACTCTGATTTTGGTTCAGTAAATCATATACTTTTACTTTGGCCGTTAATTTTTTATCATAGAAACTATAGGCTAAACTGCTATTCCATAAATAGAAATCCTTTTTAAAACCATCGGCGATATTGGAATTGTAGGTATAACCGAAATCATTCCCGAAAACCCAATTTTTCGGCCAATAATTAGTCGTCTGGATATTGAATTTATGAACTACATTAGAAGCCGAACTCAGTAAATAATTGGTGTACTTAGTATCATTAAAACTTACATTGTATGTCGGGTTTATCGTTAACAACTCCCCATATTCATAGGAGAAATTTGCTCTTGGACTTAAACTTACTGTATTTGCTTCAAATAAAACATCATTTGTAAATCCCTTCGACAAACCTACATTTGCATGCAAACCAACTCCGAATTTAAATTTATGGGCATCCTTTTTTATAGTTTTGTTCCAATTTAGCCCAAAAAAGGAATTATACGTTCCTGAAATGTTCTCGTAAGTAGTTCCTCTTTTTCTGTTCTCATCAAAAGTAGTTGAAGAAACGACCTGATTATCATAATAATTACCTCCCAAATAAACACTGTAACCTGCACGACTGGCAAAATCATAATCCCTAAAACTAAAATACCCTCTGTGACTTTTATTTGGATTTAAATCTGGATTCCCTATATAAGTATTTAACGGATTTGCCAGATTCTCGACCGGTAAAATCTGACTTGCTGTTGGAAAGTTGATATCGTAGCCATAACTCGTCCATAATGATTTTGACTTGGTGAATTTGTAATTTATCTGCGCTTCGGCAAAAGGCAAAACATAATTTTTGCTGAGCGCTGTTTTAGCATTAAGATATAATGACTCATTATCGAACTGGGTGATCGAAGTACCGGCACTTAAATTAATATTGTATTTTTTCTTATTCAGGCTCACACCCGCTTTGGGCTTAAATGTTTTGATATCAGATGTGAAATGGTTCGTCAAACTGGCATTCAGGTCCGAATAAGATTGAGAGTTTGAATTAAAGTCATACGTATCTCTGTCCTCAGTTGTGTTTTGCCAAGAATAATTAACAGCCATCCTAATTTTCAAAGAATCCGTTATTGGCTCTGCATACTCTATTTCTGCAGTATAATTATCTTTACGGTTTCTATTTTCCCTAATCTGGTCACGTACAACATCCGGATCAGATCCTTGGTAAAAAACAGTATTCGTTTTATTAGTTGAATTCAAATCCTCCTTAGTATTTTCATTCTCGAATGACAGACTCATATACCTCCCTTTTTTATTGAATGTCTTATTGTATTCAATTAAATTATTGAAATTATTTTTATCGCCTTCTTCAAATACCTGTGATGTGTTTTCATTTAACAGTTGGTCATTTTCGTCTTTCGAAAACTCGAAAGATTTGTTTCTATATTTGGAATCCGATTTAATAAACCTGGGAGAAATTACGATCGATGCGGTTGAGTCGATTTTATATTCAAATTGAAAATTAAAGTTATGACCGTTTTTCTCTTCATTAAATTCCGAATTGGATTCGGTGGTGAAATTCCCGGTTGGTAGAAACACAGTCTGTTTTGATCTGTTAATATTTTCAGAATCAGAATCGGTGAAAAAGTAACTGCCGCTTGGCTCCAATCCTTTAAACCATTCATCCGAATAATTCAAACCTACCATATTAGAGCGGGTAATTCCTTTGCCGCCGCCAAATCGCATACTTCCGATTCCGAAGGAACCGTTATCAGAATAATAAAACGATGTGTTTCGTCCTCCTTTCATATTATCAAATATTTCATCCATGGAGAAGCCTGTCGAATTAATATTGTTAGAGGATGCCAATGCACTTATTTTTCTTTTATTTTTGAAATAATTGACTAATGCACTGCTTTCATAACGGCCACTAGTCCCGCCCCCTGCCATAAATTTACCAAAAAACCCTTTGTTTTTATCTTCATCAATCGTCAGGTTAATACTGGCATTATTAGAACTGGCGACCTGATTTGTCAGTTCTTCTTTTTTGGTCTTCGTATCGGTGATCTGAACTTTGTTGATGATGTCTGAAGGCAAACTTTGAAGTGCGATTTTCCCGTCTTTGTCAAAAAACGGTTTGCCGTTTACCAGAACCTGATTCACTTCCTTTCCGTTAACGGTGATTTTTCCATCGGCGTCAATTTCGACTCCCGGTAATTGCTTCAACAAGGTCTCCACATTTGCGTCAGGACGAACCTTAAACGATGAGGCATTAAACTCCAATGTATCTTTCTTGATTCGGATTGGTGGCGCTTCGCTCTTTATTACGACTTCTCCCAAAGCATATGTGTTTTCCACTAAAGGCAAAGTACCGAAATCTTTGTCTTTAAGGATTTCTTTAAATCCTTGCTTGTATACTTTATATCCCATGTAGGATATTTTCAATAAAAATGGATTTGTGATGGGTTTGGTAGAGAAAACAAACAAACCGTTTTTATCTGTAATCGTATAGTCAATTACGGTGGAATCTTTGACGGAGGATAAATATACAGTGACGGATTCTAGGGGAAGCTTGGTTTCGTTATCAGTAATTTTGCCGGACAGCTTAATACTATTTTGAGCAAATGAAACACAACAAATGAACAATAGTACTAGTAAGTAAGGTTTTTTCATAAAAAAAATTAGCTGTTAAAGTATGAACAATAACAGCTAATTAAGGCTTTTAAAAAATAGATTTAATGTTTTTTACAAAAACTTTAACAAACTATTTCTCTCTAATATAAATGTCTATCGGCACTCCTGAAAAGTCCCAATTGTCACGGATTTTGTTTTCAAGGTAACGTTTGTAAGGCTCTTTTACATATTGCGGCATATTCGCAAAAAAAACGAACTGTGGCGTTTTCGTTGGCAGCTGCATGCAATATTTGATTTTCACATATTTCCCTTTTGTCGCCGGTGGCGGGTACGCTTCAATCACTTTCAACATGTATTCGTTGAATTTTGAAGTAGCGATACGTTGCTGTCTGCTTTCGTACACTTTTACTGTTGCTTCAAGCGCCTTCAGTAATCTTTGTTTTGTTAAAGCAGATACGAACAGAATTGGCACATCAGTAAATGGCATCAGTTCTTCCCTGATTTTTTCTTCGTAGTCTCTGGTCGACATGGTTTCCTTTTCGACCAAATCCCATTTGTTAACCAGAATCACAACCCCTTTTCTGTTTTTTTCGGCCAACCAAAAAATACTTTGATCCTGACCTTCGAATCCACGAGTGGCATCGATTATCAAAATACAGATATCAGAATGCTCGATTGCACGTACAGAACGCATAACGGAGTAAAACTCCAAATCTTCCTTCACTTTCGCTTTACGACGAATACCTGCTGTATCCACCAAGTTGAATTCGAAACCAAAACGGTCAAATTTTGTATCAATAGAATCTCTGGTAGTTCCTGCAATATCTGTAACAATATAACGGTCTTTACCAATCAATGCGTTTATAAAACTTGATTTACCTGCATTAGGACGTCCTACAACAGCAAAACGAGGCAATTCAACTTCTTCTTGTGTTGGTTCTGGCTTAATAGGAAATGATTCGATTAATGCATCCAATAAATCTCCAGTTCCGCTTCCTGAAATACTTGCAAAAGTGTAATACTCCCCTAGTCCTAGGTTGTAAAACTCAATGGCATCTTTCTCACGCATAGCGTTATCCACCTTGTTTACCGCCAGTAATACTGGCTTAGTCACTTTACGCAATAATCTTGCAACGGCATCATCCATTGGAGTAATACCTTCCTCAACATCAACCACAAATATGATAACATCTGCTTCATCGATAGCTAATTCTACTTGTTTACGGATTTCGCCTTCAAAAACGTCATCAGAACCACGTACATATCCTCCCGTATCGATTACAGAAAATTCCTTTCCATTCCATTCACTTTTACCATAGTTTCTGTCACGGGTAACTCCCGAAACTGAATCTACTATAGCTTCTCTTCTTTGTATCAGCCTATTAAAAAGGGTTGATTTCCCTACATTAGGTCTTCCTACTATCGCAACAATATTGTTCATAATATAAATTCAAATATTTTGCAAAGGTAGTGTAAAAACCGTGAATATCAATTATTTTACTATATTAGCTCAGACCTTACCCTTAATAAACTAAAAAAAAATGCATGGATCCTGAAAATGAGATTACTCTTCGTTTGCGTTTTGACAAGGACATTAAGGAAAACAACAGTTCTTTACTTCTTAAATTTGAAAAATATTCTAATACCAAATCGGAAGATTTTACGATAAAAATAAGTGACAACCACATCTGGCTTGACATAGTCGCGTCAAAAAGAAAATGCTGGACCCCTCATTTGCATTTGGAACTTGAACCCAAAAGTGATTTGGAAACCCATATCAGAGGACTGTTCGGTCCTGACCCCACCCTTTGGACATTTTTCATGTTTCTCCATTTTATAATTGCAAGCCTATTTTTTATTTTTGGAGCCATGACCTATTCTGATTATGTCTTAAAAAATTCGATGATACTAGATGTCACAATTATATTACTGATGACGATTTTTTGGTTTTCACTGTACTATTTGGCGAAGTCTATAAGGAAAAAAGGACGTCAACAGATGAACGAACTGGATTCTTATTTTAATACAATCATAAATTCCTAAAACAAGTAAACGTGAGTAAAACATAAAAGCCCCCATACAATCTGTATGGGGGCTTTCTAAATTTTATTATAATCTCAAAAGAGACTTTATCGTTACAACAAACTATTGGTTATAACCAAATCGTTTCAACATATTCACGTTGCTTCTCCAGTTTTTATTCACCTTCACGTACAACTCGATATGTATTTGCTTGCCAAAGAACTTCTCTAAATCGGCACGAGAATCCATCCCAACTTTTTTTAGCGCAGCTCCTTTGTGGCCAATTATAATTCCTTTTTGAGTTTCGCGCTCTACCATAATCAAAGAACGGATTCTAATGATGTTTTCATCCTCGAAAAATTCCTCCGTAACAATTTCGACCGCATAAGGGATTTCCTTGCTGTAATTCAACAAGATTTTCTCACGAATGGTCTCGTTAACGAAGAAACGTTCCGGTTTGTCCGTCAGTTGATCTTTTGGATAATATGCTGGCGATTCTGGCAAAAGTGAAATTATCCTTTGAAAAACTTCTGGAACATTGAAATTCTGCAATGCTGATATTGGGAAAATTTCGGCATTAGGCACTTTTTCTGCCCAGAAAGCCACTTGCTCTTCTAGTTTATCCTGATTTGACATATCGATCTTATTCAATAATAAGAGTACCGGAATTTTGGCATGTATTATTTTATTGAAAAAAGCTTCGTCTTTCAAATCTTGCTCGCCTATCTCAACCATGTAGATCAAAATATCGGCATCCTCAAAGGCGGACTTTACGAAGTTCATCATTGACGCTTGCATTTCGTATGCTGGCTTGATGATTCCTGGCGTATCAGAAAGAATCATTTGAAAATCTTCCCCATTTACGATCCCTAGGATTCTATGGCGTGTTGTTTGTGCTTTAGATGTAATGATAGACAACCTTTCCCCTACGAAGGCATTCATTAATGTGGACTTCCCAACATTTGGATTTCCTATGATGTTTACAAAACCTGCTTTATGTGACATTTAATATGTATTTATTTTGCAAAGGTAGTTATATCAACCCAATAGATGAAATAAAACATTTTTTAAAATTTTTGTTGCAAATGCCAAAATTCGTCGTACCTTTGCAGCCGAAACATCGCGGGATAGAGCAGTAGGCAGCTCGTCGGGCTCATAACCCGAAGGTCACTGGTTCGAGTCCAGTTCCCGCTACTAAGTTAATTTTATTGAGATTACAAACGCACATCGCGGGATAGAGCAGTAGGCAGCTCGTCGGGCTCATAACCCGAAGGTCACTGGTTCGAGTCCAGTTCCCGCTACTAAGAAAGCTTCATAGAAATATGAGGCTTTTTTCAATTTAAGCCAATTGCTATGGGTATTCGGAGGGCTCTCTCCATTCGCAGCGGGCATGTATTCGGAAGGCGGTCCCTTTCACTAAGAACGCTTCATGTTGACAGGAACTTTTTTCTTTTATCCTTTTTTCTCTGCATCCAAGTTCATTATTTATTTCCCATTAAAAAACCCGTGATGCCCAAGCAACACAGGTTTAAAACTAACTAAACATATTAAAAACACCAACTTATTGAGAGCAACTCAAACTTAATGTGTTATTTTAAAAGTGATTTTTTTCGCTAGTCTTCCGACACCAAAGGTCTTTCAATATCCAAGGACACGTCCATTAAAACGACAGCCCCATCATTATTTAACATAGTCATATTCAAAGTATCTAACACCGCCAATTTTTTTGAAATTAGACCGCTAAACATATTATACGAAATATTCATTTCTTTTAGATTATTCAATTTCTCTAAACCAAAAGGGACTTGACCCTCCATGTTATTTTCAAACAAACTTAGGTTTTCTAAGGATTTTAGATTAGAGATATCAGCACTCAATTCCCCGTTCAATTTATTACTATTTAAAAGCAATATCTTTAATGCCTTGGCCTCATAAAGAGAGTTCGGGATTTGCCCTTCGATTTCATTGTTAAAAAGAGCCAGGGTTTCTAAGTTTTGCAGTTTACCTATTTGGGCAGGCAACTCACCTGAAAGCCTATTCATATAAAGCTCTAAATTTCGCAGATTATCCATTTCACAAATTGAAACTGGTATCGCTCCCGACAATTTATTAAAAGAAAGATCCAAAACCTTTAATTCCTTTAAATTATCCAATGAGGAAGGTATAACACCAGATATACCGTTTTTATGCAAATTTAATTCCTGCAGATTTACAAGGTTTACTATTTCACTGGGTATTTCGCCCACCAAATTATTGTCCGCCAAACTTATGGAAACCACCTTATCACCCTCTAATTTAATGCCGTACCAGGTGGAAACGGGAGAAGATAAATCCCATTTTGTTGTCCAGTTATCCCCATTAGTCGCTTTATACAATTTCAAAAGCACCGCTTTATCTGAAAATGAAACATCAGCCATCATCGTCAATGAGGTCAGGACGGTTAAAACAAAAGTGAATAGATTTTTCATAAGCGGCTAATTTTTACTGTTTCGAATGATTAAATGTAAACACATTACGGTTCAACAGCAAATTTAATCGACAAACTACATCATTTATGAAAATAAACATGTAATTTACTTACAAAATAAATTATCGAATATTAATAAATAATATATTACATTTGTTTTCACAACATTAAAACTAACACCATGGAAATTAACTTTTTAGCGCTTATCGCTGCCGCATTTTCAACGCTCTTAGTAGGATTTATTTGGTACAACCCGAAGGTTTTCGGAACAATTTGGATGAAAGAAGCCGGAATGACCGAAGACAAAATGAAAGGCGCAAATATGGTGCTGATTTTTGGAATGGCCGTATTCTATGCGTTTCTAATTGCAATGACGCTTCAATTTTTGACTATTCACCAATGGGGTGCCGTTAGCATGGTTGGCGGAGACGTCGCGAATGCAAAACCTTCTTATGCCGCATTCATGGCTGATTACGGGACTACTTTCAGAACCTTTAAACACGGGATGCTTCACGGCTTTATGACAGGTCTATTTATGGCACTGCCAATAATAGGTACTAACGCACTTTTCGAGAGAAAAAGCTGGAAATACACTTTAATCAATGGAGGGTTTTGGATTGTTTGTTTAATGATAATGGGTGGGATTATCTGTGTTTGGGTTTAATATAAATAAACGATCGCCTTTTCATTTTATTGACGGGAGGCGATCGTTTTATTACAGGAGTTTTTCGATGGCTTTCGCCAAATCAAAATCCTTGTCCGTAAGCCCATTAGCGTCGTGCGTTGACAAACGAATATCAACCTTATTGTAGACATTGAACAACTCAGGATGGTGGTTTTGCTTCTCGGCCAAAAGACCCAGCTGCACAATAAAACCGAGGGCCTTGCTGAAATTTTTGAAAACAAACTTTTTTTCGATCCCATTGTCGTTAAAAGTCCAATCTTTCAACTCTTTTAAAATTGGCTGAGCCGCTTCCTCGTTGTACTTGTTCATAATTTTTGTTTTTAATAAAATTAGTTAAAATTACCCCAATGTCGTTCCCTTTTAACTTTATATGTTAATTTAGACGAATATTAATTTCCTCTCTATTGAACTCTAAATTTTCCTTCAAAATTTATTCCACTACCAAAGATCTCCCTTCTGATTGGGACTCTTTGGCCATCAATAACATTTTTCTTTCTAAAGATTATTTGACCGTGCTGGAAGTTGCGGTTCCGAAAAATATGACCTGTCATTTCATCGGTTTGTTTCTTGATGAAGAACTGGTAGGATTGGCACTCTCACAATATATTGACCTGAGCGATGTGCATTCTTTCGGGGAACGCGACCACTGTTTGAAAACAAAGGTTCGCGAAATTGTATTCAAGAAATTCAGCTCTAATGTCTTGGTGATGGGAAACAATATGCTGACAGGGCAAAACGGCTGCTGTTTCAGTGAAAAATTGTTAGCATCAGCAGGAATGGTTCTTTTAGAAAAAGCAGCAGAAGAGTTAAAGCTCACATTCCGAAAGAGAAAAATAAAAATACACTTGACTATTTTTAAAGATTTTTCCGAATCAGAAATTGAGAATTTTAGTATCCCCGAATTCGACTCCTATTATAAGTTCACGACCCAGCCCAACATGATTTTTCAGATTAGGGAATCTTGGAATACATTTGATGACTATATCTTGGACAAGAGCAAAAAGTACAGAGATCAGTACAAAAGGGCCCGAAAAAAAGCGGATGAGATTTCGAAAAAAAAATTATCCCTGGAGGAAATTACTATATACAAGTCAAGAATATATCAGTTATACATGAATGTAGCTAAGAACGCTCCATTTAACACCTTTTATTTGCCGGAAAATCATTTTGTACTTTTCAAGCAATCATTGCAAGACAACTTCCTGTTTTATGGATATTTTATAGGGGAAGAATTGATAGGTTTTAACACGTTGATTAAAAACGGCAGCGACATCGACACCTATTTCTTGGGTTACGATGAAAAGTACCAACGCGAAAAAATGTTGTACCTGAACATGCTGTATGACATGATCGGATATTCAATCAATAAGGGATACAGGCGAATCATCTTTGCGAGAACGGCACTGGAAATTAAGAGTTCCGTAGGAGCTAAGCCTGTTGAAATGTATGGATTGATGAAACACAGCAACCCAGCCATTAACTTGCTTGTTTCAAAAACCTTCAGCTATTTCGAGCCTAAAATTGAATGGCAGCAACGCAATCCATTTAAAAATTAAAGCAATCAAGGAATAGCCACTTTCAGTTTCTGAGGGGCGATATTGATGTTAAACTCCGTTTCGTCTCCATAATACTCTCCATCCATTTGGAAACTTACCGGAATGTTTGTTTTGATTGTTGCCTTGTCAGTTGAAATAATGGTAATATCTTCAGAATCTAAAGGCATATTACCTGTGATTATTTGACCGAAAACCATTAAATCCAAATTTCTTAAAATTATCATTTCAAACTTCCCGTCATTCATTAGGCCATTAGGGTTAATAGTGACGCCAGTCCCGTATTTCTTGGAATTTGCAATCACAATCATCCGTGCCTGACATTCAACAACGGTATTATTGGCAGTTATGGTGGCGGAAAAAATAATTTCCCTATCCATTAATGTTTTGAAAGCTTGCAATGCATAGTGCCATCTTCCGTGCAGTGAACTTTTTTCATAGTTTTTAATCAACGCCGCATTTAGGCCCAAATCGCTTAAATGCAAACTATTAGCCCCATTGATAACAATCATGTCCATTTCTAAAAAATGTTTGCCAAAAGCAACAGGAAGACTGTCTTCAATCCCTTTAGGCAAACCCAAGTCTGTTGCCAGTCCATTTGCTGAACCAACCGGCAAAATCCCCAATATTACGTCCTCTTTCGCTAAAGCTTCGGCCGCTAACTTAATCGTTCCGTCACCGCCTGCGACAATAACCCGCTCCGGCTTGAACTTTTCATACATTTCTCGAATTTTAACAACATCATTCTTACCTGAAGTTTGATATAATACAAAATTGAAATTATCCTTGGCCGCAAAAACTGCAGTTGCCTCTATAAATTCAGATTTATCAATTCCGCCCGAAACCGGATTGACAATCATTATTATGTTCTTTTTCAAAATTATATTTCTTTTATTGGGCAAAAATAATTACATTTCAATATACTTCAAATGTAATAAAGAAAATGAAACCTATTTTAAAATTATATCGGGGATATGCAAATGAGCAGGAATTGATTGTGATGGGGCATGTTTTTAAACCAACCAAAACAAAAGATTACGACTTTCAGGACAAAAATTTTAAAAATGCGAGTTCAGTCATCAGTATGTTCCGGATTAAGACCCAGGGAAATGCAGATGTCTACTTAACACATAAAGGGGCTAAAATTCACACAAAAACATTGGTTGACGGATATTTTAAATTTTGCATTCCGTTAGACCACGGCTCTGATTCTAATTATGGTTGGATTGACTATGAGGTGAGTATAGTACATAAAAACAAGTCCATTACGACCAAAGCGAGTTACATTAGGCCACAAATAGGCAATTTGGGAATCATATCTGATATTGACGATACCTTCCTCGTATCCTACACTCTTAATCCATTAAAAAAATTGTACTATTTACTGTTCAGGAATGTCAACTCCAGAAAAGTTTTTGAAGACGTGGTCCCTCATTTCCAGGCTTTGAGTTCGGCGGGAAGAAGTGGGAAAGGAGAACTGAATGCCTTTTTTTACGTCTCCAGCAGCGAATGGAATCTATACCATTTTTTGGTGAAGTTTGCCGAAATTCACCAGCTACCCAAAGCAGTTTTATTGCTGAAAGACATCAAAACGAGCCTTACCAACTTCTTTTGGACAGGAAGAGGCGGTCACAATCATAAGTTTGACAAAATAAAACACATATTGGAATTTTATCCCAGCCTAAAATACGTACTGATTGGCGATGATTCTCAACACGATCCTTTTTTGTATGAAGCCATCAGCAAGATATTTCCCTTGACGGTAAAAGCCATCTACATTAGGCAAACCGGCAAGCACAAAAAAGAAAAAGTCAGCAAGGTCATGAGAAACCTTGAAACTTTGGATATTGCCGTATGTTATTTTAAAAATAGCGCGGAAGCCATATCGCATTCCAAAAAGATAGGCTTGATTCCTAAATAAATGCGAGAAAAAACTTTCTCAGCCTCATTCCATTTTCGTCTGGTAAAATAGCGACTGTATAAGCTCTATTTACTATCTTAAGAATACAATGAGGCTGGAAAGCTCCATACCGACTCGATTCCTATTAAGCGTTGTCAATTTCCTCTTGAACAATTTCCCAATCGGAAAGTAGTTTGTCCAACTCAGCTTTCTTTTTATTGTATGCCTTAAAAAAAGAAGCATCTTCAATGTGCTTGTTATAATTAGAAGCAACCATTTTATCGTCTTGTTGAATGTCTTTCTCCAATTGCTTGATCTGACTTTCAATTTTGCTCAATCGATTCTGCAACGCCTTTCCTTTCTTTTGTTCCTCATAAGAGGCTTTGTTGCTTTCTTTTGGAGCTGACGCTTTTAGCGCATCTTTTTGTTCCACCTCACGCATGTTTTCCAAATTGCGTTGTTCCAAAAAGTAATTGACGTCACCCAAATATTCTTTTATTTTTTGATCTCTGAATTCGTAAACGATATTCGACATTCCTTGAAGAAAATCCCTGTCGTGAGAAACCAACAGTAGCGTACCTTCGTATTTTTGCAAAGCGGCTTTCAAAACATTTTTAGATTTAATATCCAAGTGGTTCGTGGGCTCATCCATTACCAATACGTTAATGGGCTGCAAAAGCAATTTACAGAGCGCCAGACGGTTTCTTTCTCCTCCAGAAAGGACTTTTACCTTTTTCTCAACATCGTCGCCACGGAAGAGGAATGAACCCAACATGTCGCGCACCTTCGAACGATTTGTATCGGACGCGGCATCTTCCATAGTTTGAAGCAAGGTGATCTCACCGTCAAGATATTCGGCTTGGTTTTGGGCAAAATAACCAACCTGAACGTTGTGTCCCAATTTTATATCCCCTTCGAATTCAAATTCATTAACAATAGCTTTGATAAATGTAGATTTCCCTTGTCCGTTTTGTCCAACAAAAGCAATCTTACTTCCACGTTCAACCAAAAGTGAAATGTCTTTTAAAATGGTCTTATCACCGTAGCTTTTGGTAACTTTTTCAGCCTCGATTACAACACGACCAGGAACTTTAGAAAGCGGAAAAGAAATGTTCATTACAGAATTATCATCCTCATCCACTTCAATGCGTTCTATTTTGTCCAGCTTTTTTATCATCGATTGTGCCATGGAAGCTTTGGAAGCTTTCGCACGGAACTTTTCAATCAGTTTCTCAGTTTCCTCAATTTTTTTGGCTTGATTTTTTTGGGTCGCCAGTTGCTTTTCACGGATTTCATGACGCAATTCCAGATATTGGGAATAGGGTTTGTTGAAATCATAGGCTTTACCAAGGGAAATTTCAATAGTCCTGTTAGTGACATTGTCCAAAAACATCTTATCGTGAGAGACAATGACCACTACACCTGGATAATTACGCAAGAAACTCTCCAACCAAATGATACTTTCGATATCAAGGTGATTGGTTGGCTCATCCAGTAGCAATACATCATTGGCTTGCAATAACAATTTGGCCAATTCGATACGCATTCTCCACCCTCCTGAAAAGGTCTCCGTTTGATTGTTGAACACTTCTCTCTTAAAACCTAATCCAAGAAGAATTTTCTCGGTATCACCAACATAATTATAACCACCCAACAATTCAAAACGATGCGTATAATCGGATAAATCTTCAATTATTTTCGAATATTCCTCGCTTTCATAATCAGTACGAGTGACTAATTGATGATTGATTTCTTCTAATTTTTTTTCTACTATTTTTATATCGACAAAAGCTTCATAAGCCTCTTCTAAAACTGTACGGCCTTGCTCAAAATCAATATCTTGACGTAAAAACCCCATACGAACTTCTTTTTCTTGAGAAATCACGCCTGTATCAGGAAGAAAATCCCCTGCCAACATTTTGAGCATTGTAGATTTACCTGCACCATTTTTACCAACAAGACCCACACGGTCTCCGGCACCCAATCGAAAGGTCACTTCTTCAAACAAATAAGAACCACCAAACGAAACAGATAAATTGTGTATATTAAGCATGTATTATGATTTTATTCCTTTTTGAAATCGTAAATTTGCAACTCTAAAAAAGGAAAAATTAAATTTTTTGCAAATGTTAAAAAAAGGATCCAAATTATATAGCATTTTAACAGGAACTTGTCCTAAATGTCAGAAAGAGAGCATGTATTTAGACCCAAATCCGCTACATATTGCAAATGTTTTAAAAATGAACGAAAAATGCAGTCATTGTGGATTAAAATATCAAATTGAACCTTCCTTTTTTTATGGAGCCATGTATGTAAGTTATGGCTTAAATGTGGCCGTCGGAATTGCCGCATTTATTGTTTCTTATTTGATCTTCAATTCTTCGCTGAAAGTCGCTTTTATTTCAATAATCGCCTCGATCGTCCTTTTATTTCCATTCATCTTGCGTTGGTCAAGAAATATATACATAAACATGTTCGTTTCTTACGATCCGACTTTCAAGCAATAGGAATTTCACTTTTTGTCTTTGGGCAAAAACCGATCGATGTCAATTTCCCTATCCAAAGGGATTTCGCTCTCTATATAATTAAACAGCGCTTTTGCCATCGCAGGAGCAAGCATCACGCCACGAGTTCCCAATCCGTTCAGAATGTGAAGCGAGCGATAGACGGCATGAGTCCCAACCAACGGTCTTCTGTCTTTTACGGTAGGACGCACGCCTGCAAAATGTTCCACTATTTCAAAATCACAAGTGATAATTTCTTTGATTCTATCTATCAGTTCCAATTTGCCTTCTTCGGTAGGCCGATTCGTTTTGTCTTTCCAATTGTAGGTTGCGCCAACTTTATACAAATCGCCTACCAATGGCAGAATGAAAACGCTGGTGTTCACGATAACATCCAGAACCAATTCTGGCGCTTTTATTATAAACAGCTCCCCCTTTGTCCCGTCTAATGGCAATTCGCTAAAGTAGGGATTGGCATGCATTCCGAAACCCTCCGCAAAAATGACGTGTTTCGCTTCAATGTTTTTATATCTGATACCTTCAGGTAAAATTTCTAAACTTTCATATTCAAAAGAGGACTCCAAAAAAAGACCGTTCTGAATCAGGTACTCTCTATACGCTTTTAACAAGATTGCGGTATCGACATAACCCGTTTGCAATACTTCCCCATAATTATAGGGAGATTCAATTCCAGGATATTTTTTTGTGATTATTGCCGTTGATAAAAAGGGTGCCAAAGATATTTTATCGGAAGCGGCAAACCAGTTGTTTTGCTCTTCCGCAGAGAAAAATTTTCTCAAAATCGGTTTTTTAAAATCAACCTTGGCTTTAAGCCTATCTTCCAAGGCAGCATAGAAAGTATCCATCAAAAGCAGTTGTTCCTGAGCTTTCCAAACTTCGCTAAAGCGCTTAAGTATAACCGGATTGTACAAGCCACCTGCAATCTTTGAAGAATTTTGCGAATTATTGTCCATTACAAAAATAGTTTTCCCATTTTGTAAGGCCATTTCAGAAAATGCTATCCCAGCCAAACCCGAACCTATTATTAAGTAATCAATCATACTGCAAAAATAACTATAAATTCAAAGTAAAAATATTTAAATGAATTTTTATGAAATGATAAATCATCAAAAAAAAAACTCCTGTCATGACGACAAGAGTTCTTTTTTATTATTTGGTACCTTTAAATTTAATAGTTCCACATATCTGATTCAAAATCACGAATTTTTTCTTTCACCCTTTCAGATTCCAGTAATTGATTTTGAGCATTATCTTTCATGTAATCTTTAATTTCCCTATCTCCATAAACATTTTCTTCCTTATAAATGACACTATTGAAATGCCTTGAATTCAATATTTGGTCAAAAGAAATGGGCATTGCAGAGTTTGAATTATTGAATGCTTTTGCCTCATGTAAAACCTCTCTAGCAGACGGGAAAAACACCCAAAACAAATCTATATAATCCTTTTCTTCGCTATTCATCGTATAAACATCTGGAGTAACTGGACAGATACCAAGCAAACGATATTTCAATTCACTTTGACGCTTGTCAAAATACCAATACCCTTTAATCTTATATTGTGTAACATCTTGAGCTGTCAAATCAGACCTCAATATATATTCAGGCGAGATTTGCATACCCGCATTTACTTGCTCTCTTCCTACATCAGTTGTATCAATTCTACTCAACGAGGCCTGAACATCTTTAAATGATTTCTTAGTGTTGAAATAACTGTCTGAATATACTTCGCTGATTTCACCACTTCGAATTGCTTTGGTTAAAACGTCATACAATGAACGTCTGTCAGAACCGATATTTGCAGTATCTATAGGAAAATACAACGCAAAGTTGATTCTTTCACTTAAATCTATAATCTCCCAAACCGTTTTGCCCATCAAAATATCTCGGTCATGAACATAACCATAAGCTAATGGCTTATCATTATCTGAAATGAGTTGCGCAGCAGTTTTAAGTCCTATTTCCTCAGGCGATTTTGCATTGAGCAAATTAGATTGCGCAAAAGACGTCACGCTCCAAGTAATGGAAATAATAACTATTAAAAAATTTTTAACTTTCATCATGGTAGATTGATTATAAGATAATGAATTACCTTTATAGGTAACTTGCATATTATTGTATTTCAAAAATAACCGCGGCGGTCCTTGGCAATAAATAACTACCCGCACCAACGAGTTTCGTTTTAATTTCAGAAATGGTAACTTGATCCCCTCTTCCCGCTTTAGAAAGCACAGATTTGCATTGCGCATTTAATCTGTCCCCTTGAACGACCACAGTAGGCTGTCCTGAGACTTTTAAATTAAAACCGACAACATTCAAACCTACTTCGAAATCAAAGTCTTCAAGCTTAGCACCAATGGTAGCTATTTCCAGATTCGATTTAGGTCCTTTCACAACACCCGTTTCTCCTCTTATTGTTCCCGTCGGACTTGGTATACCCTTTATTCTAAACGTTTTTTTATCGGAAACTTTAGAACCATCAGGCAAAGTACCTGTTACATTAATCACCACTTCATTCCCAGATGTTGGACGCATAGTAAATTTACCTCCACCAGAAGAACTCAAACCAGGAGCTGAGGCAGATATTTTATCTGCGGTAATACCCGCAAATGAAATTGTCATAGGGTTAACAACCCCTCTGTAAACTACATTCATTTTATCTGCTGATATCGTTGCAGACTTTGGTCTTGCAACAACCACGTATTTATCGCTTATGGGCAAACTAACCACTTTACCACCTTCATCAAAATTAAAGGAACCGGTAATAGGATGGTCACCAATGTTACCCGCGCCAAAAGAAAACTTCGCTTGACCCGCCATAGCTTGGATATTTGAACCATTGATAATTACAGATTTTGCTTTTAAAGATGGATCAAATTTTCCCAATATTATTTTACCTGACACCGCTTCCCCTTGAAAGAAAACTGACTTATCAAGAACTACTATAGGTTGATAAGCGGTTAGAGATGCAGCTGCAACTAAATCGCTTTGAAACATACCGCTCATAATATCACTTTCGGTTGCTTTAATATCTGCTTGCAATTGAGATAATTTTGTAATGGTAGCTATCAAAGGAAAGCCCTTATAGTTATAGTCTATCCAATCTAAATTAGCACCTGCTTTTTCAGAATAAACTGGTTTTGTGGCAAACCTAGCTTCAATTTTCTTCATTTCGGCTTCCGCAATTGAACTGCCTCCAATTTGCTTAATTTGAGCGGAGTAATTGTTAATTCTATCTAAAAATTTTTGACCAACTTTTGAAACTTTATCACCAGAAAAAAACATTTCATCAATTACATCCCCTTTATCCATGTCTTCATAAGGCAAATTACCTTTGGCATCCCTTTCGAAATCTTTAGTGACCGATGTTTTAATGTTTTCTAAATAATCATTGAATTCTTTAGATAGCACTCTTATTTTTTCAACCTTAATCTTTTTATCTCCAAATTGTCCCGGTTGGTCGACTGCTTTTTGTGCCAATTGGGCAAATGAACTTTCATTTCTTTGGTCTGTGATTGCATTTGATTCAACAATTTTTACATTTAAAATTCCAAAAGCAGATAATACTTCTTTTGACATATTCATTGCTAACATTGCGATGAAAACCAAATACATAAGGTTTACCATCTTCTGTCTAGGGCTTAATTTTCCTCCTGCCATATTTTCTAATAATTAGTTTGTTATTTTAATATAATAGTTCGAAACTAATTGCCTTTATTACTCATAGCAGAAAGCATTCCACCGTACACATTATTTAATGATGATAGATTCGAAGTCAATGAATGCATTTGTTCTTTTAACTTCATATTATTCTCAAGTACTTCCTCGTTTATTTGGGCATTTCTGGAAGCACTTTGTAATTGTATTTTATATAAGCTGTTTAAAGACTCCATTTGTGCCGCAGCCATTGTTAATTCTTCACTGTATTTTTTAGTGGAAGCCATTGATTCTGCAGTTGGAGCAATACTTTTGGCAGCCGATTCGAAATTTTTAATGCTATTTCCTAAGCTTGACATTAATTCCCCGTCAATTTTAGCGTCTTTCAACATGGCATCTAATTTTTGAGACAACAGTCCCTGTGCCTCTCCAATGTTTTCAGCTTTTGCCTTTCTTGGACCATCAGAAGGCTTGCTATTATCCAATTCAGGATAAACTAGGGACCAATCTAAATCCTTATCTGGGGTATCAAACGCTGACAAACCAAAAATAAAGGCTTCAGTACCTAAACCGATAATTAGCATAGGGCTTGCAAATGGCCAATGCATTAATTTAAACAAGGCGCCGATAATTACAACTGCAGCTCCCATACCATAAGCGAAATTCATTGCTTTTTTACTTAATAATGCCATAATTTTTAGATTTTAGTTTTTGTAGGTTTTGTTTTTTTATCTGGTTTTAATTTTCTTTCCGTTTCCGGTGGTTTGCAATCCCATGTAATCTTGAACTGTTCTGAATCCGATAAAACTTCTTGCTGAATCTGCATATTCGAAATCTCTAGTACTTACTTGTAAGAAATAAGCAACGTCTTTCCAAGATCCACCGCGTACTACCTTACGTTTATTGGAAGCATCCAATACATTTGGATTCATAGATGAAACATATTCATATGCATTTGGGTCATACGACGAATCGGTCCATTCAGAAACATTCCCGGCCATATTATAAAGATTGTATCCGTTAGGCTCATAAGATTTAGCTTCCACAGTGTACAAGGCTTCGTCAGCCGCGTAATCCCCCCTATTTGGTTTGAAATTCGCAAGAAAACATCCTCTGTCATTTTTGGTATAAGGCCCTCCCCATGGATATGTTCCTGACTGTAAACCACCCCTTGCAGAATATTCCCATTCAGCTTCAGTAGGCAGTCTAAAGGAGTTGATCAGATCTTGTCCCTTCTTTTTTGATTTTATGTAGGTGTTTTTATTCAAAGTTCTCCATGCACAAAAAGCTTTTGCTTGAGTCCATTTCACGCCAACGACAGGGTAATCCCCATATGCCTTATGCCAGAAATAATCATTATGCATAGGTTCATTGTAAGAATAAGCAAAATCTTTAATCCAAACTGTTGTATCTGGATACACCTTCACTTCTTCAGTTTTTATAAAATCTTTTCTTTTCCCGACTTTAGCTTTAGCCGCAGCTTGTATATCCATCCAAGAATAACGAAATTTAAGCTTATCCACGTCGATTGTGCGCAGTCCGTTATAGGACGCTTCCAATGGCAAATACATGGAATCCATAACCTCAACGTAATATTCGTCCGGATACAATTTTGGGTCTTTGATCAGTTTAACCTTTCTATTTAATCTTCTACCCGCATAAGGATCATCATCTGTACCTATACTATAATAGTTGTCATACATATACTTATCATAGGCGGTCATCTTTTCAGGATCTGAATCATTAAAAGCAAAATCCCCGATACTGCCGGCATTTTTACCTTTTCCGCCTCCATCGCCCGCTTTTACACCCGTTTCATCAGCTAGGATAGCTAATCTCACTCTCATGGTGGAGTCCTTAACCCATTCAACAAATTGACGGTACTCGCTATTGGTTATTTCAGTTTCATCCATGTAAAATGAACGAACGGTCACTGTTTTAGTAGGAGCATCTTGAATATTGGCAACATCATCGTCAGATTTACCCATAATAAAAGCACCACCAGGAACTAAAGTCATCCCATAAGGTTTTTCAGGATGCCAATTCCTGCCCTTAACGCCGACCAATTCGCCTTTGTCTCCAGATTTACCGCAACTGGTTAATAGCGCCAAAATCGCCATAAATGCAATGAACTTCTTCATATAAATTCGGGTTATATTTTCATTATTTTTTAAGTGTGTAAACCTATTTATTATTTTTTAATAAAACAATTATTTTACACTAAAGATTCCTTTTGAAACAAAAATTTAGTTGCAGTAAATCCACTACTAAATACTATTTTTCCTTTGTGCCTTCCACCATCTTTCAGGCAATTCCTGATTACAAGCCCCTAAATATTCATCGTAGGAACATGGTAATAACGTATTTCTTTTTAATTTATTACTACCATTTGAAATAAATGGTATTTCAATCCACCAGCGATCAGTCTTGTCACTTTTATAAAAAACCAAAACCTCATCTTCTAAAGGCACAATATATTTTATATAATTTTCCCTGCTACCAAAAGGATATTCGTTAGAACGATAATGAAACCCTTCTATGAAATACCATATGATTTGAGCCACCAAAACGGATTCCTGAACTGAATCATTATGATTAAATATTCCAAAAACGGAAACTTTATCACTAATTCCAGCATATCTTGCCAATGAACAAATTTCCTTTCCATTAAAACCATTAGGAGCAAATGTAACGAAATTGCCTGAATCTGAAGACTTTATGGAATTCAAATCAAGGCTAACGATATCTGCATCCCTAAATACTGGCTCAGCTAAGGCTATATTATTGGAAATCTCTCCCAATCTATAGGCATCAAAAAACAATTTTTCAACTAAATCAATCTCTTCTTGCGAATTATAGTAGGTTTGAAAACCAATATTACAATAATTAAAAAGATTATTCGGTTCATCTATGATAATTTTGGTCAGGTAAGAAGCTGCAGAAACATCCTCGTTTTCCTTTCCGAAATCAAACTTACTGTCGATGGTAACCAGATTTACCATCTGCTCCAAGTCGTCGTATGCCCTATAGAGAGCGAAGGTTAGGTCTTGAGAGCCACCAATAACGATTGGAATAATTTTTTTCTTAATTAAATCCGAAACGATCTTGCGCAAGGCAAAATAAGTATCGTCTGCCGAATTTCCTGCAAGAATATTCCCTAAATCCGCAATAGAGGCATCCCAGTTCCCTGGATACATGCTGTATAATTCTTCTCGAATAGCCAATAAATCAACATCTGCAGTAGCCGTAGCATTTCCTCGGTTTTCCAAAACTCCAATAATGGCAATGTTGATCTTATTTAAATCAGGAAACTGTTTATCCGTATGAAAAACGATTTTACTTCCCAATTGTTGGGAAGACATTTTTTTTATCTTTTCTAAAATATCAGAATCAATGGGTTTTAAAAAATCAAATTCCATTTTATTTCTTTTTTTCCTCTCCCCAACCCTCTCCAAAGGAGAGGGAGACGAAACACTGGAATTAGTTATTATTTCTTTTTGGCTACGGCCTTTTTCGCAGCTGGTTTCTTTGCCACGGCTTTCTTTGCTGGAGCTTTTTTGGCGGCGGTTTTTTTGACAGGAGTCTTCTTAGCAATCATTTCCTGCACCTCCTCCAGCGTCAGTTTCGTCGCGTCAACCTCCTTACCCAATTCAATTTTGATTTTTCCTTTGGTAATAACGGAGCGTCCCCAACGTGCCTTTTCGACTAAAATCCCCTCCTCTTTCCAGTTGTGCAGTACTTTATCGATGTTCTTCTGCAATTTATCTTCAATCAACGCTTCGATGTCCGATTGCGATAAATTATCAAAATCATATTTCTTACTCACATTGATGAACAATCCATCCCATTTGATGAAAGGACCAAAACGGCCAGTACCTTTCTGCACGCCTTCTCCTTTATAGACAGCAACAGGAGCGTCGGCAATTGCTTTCTCGTCAATTAATTCCTGAGCTCTTTTAAAATCCACATCCAACGGATTTTCTCCTTTTGGCAAAGAGACAAAAGCCGCCCCATGACGAATGTAAGGGCCAAAACGACCGTTACTGACTTGAACTTCTTCTCCTTTATATTCCCCTAAATCTTTTGGGAGCAGAAAAAGGTTTAAAGCTTCTTCCAAAGTAATGGTTCCTATATTTTGGTCTGACATTAAACTGGCAAATTTCTTCTCTTCATCATCCGCCTCACCAATTTGGGCCACTGGGCCAAATTTCCCTAAACGAACCAACACCTGCTTACCCGTTTTAGGGTCTTTTCCTAAAATCCTTTCTCCGCTTTCTCTTTCGGCATTCGCTTCTACATCTTTGACTATGGGGTGAAACTTATCATAAAACTCTTTCATCATAACAGCCCAATCCACATTTCCTTCGGCTATTTCATCAAAATCCTGTTCCACTTTTGCAGTGAAATTATAATCCAAAATATTTCCGAAATTCTTCACCAA
>Ga0209320_10000082_pt1 | contig 46383 bp, 53 predicted proteins | sample Rifsed13ft4_FD_184008 | JGI IMG/M metagenome (GOLD analysis project Ga0209320, IMG submission 184008) | Soil microbial communities from Rifle, Colorado, USA - sediment 13ft 4 (version 2) | ecosystem: Environmental > Terrestrial > Deep subsurface > Rock core/Sediment | place: Rifle, Colorado... | reverse complement strand
AAGCCGACATAAAGACCGCCGCCAAAGCCGGCGCCAGGACGATCCCGAAAGGAGAGAACAGTCCGGCCGCCGCCGGAATCGCAAAGACGTTGTACCCCGTTGCCCAAACCAAATTTTCAATCATCTTTCGATAATTCGCCCGCGCCAGCTTGATGATTTTGACAATGTCGCGGGGGTCGTTCTTGATCAAGACAATTCCGGCCGCTTCGATCGCAACATCCGTTCCGGCCCCAATCGCCACCCCGACGTCCGCGGCGGTCAAAGCCGGAGCATCGTTGATGCCGTCGCCGACCATCATCACTCTGCTTCCGTCGGCTTGGAGCTTCTGAACCATCTCCGATTTGTGTTCCGGCAAAACTTCGGCGAAGTATTCTTTCAGCGCCAATTCCTTCGCGACCCATTCCGCCACCGGTTTGGCATCGCCGGTGACCATCGCCACTCTAATTCCCATCTTCTGCAAAACCGGAACCGCTTGGCGCGATTCCGGCCGAATCAGATCCGCCACCCCAAACGCCGCCGTCACCTTCTTACCGACCAACAGATAAACCACCGTTTTTCCCTGTTCGGACAGTTTTGCCACCGGCGCCTGCAGAGACGGGGGAATTTTGGCTTTGAGCTCTTCGAGAAGGCGGGGGCCGCCGGCATAAACCACCTGGTCACCGATCTTGCCTTTAATCCCACGGCCGGGAATTGCTTGTACTTCCTCCACCTTAAGGATCTTCAGCTTGCGGTTCCGGGCCTCTTTCACAATTCCCGCGGCGATCGCGTGCTCCGAGGATGTCTCGAGCGAGGCAACCCACTGCAGAGCTTTTTCTTCCCCCCATCCGGGAAGAAATAAAACATCCGTCACTCCCAACTCTCCGGAAGTGAGGGTCCCGGTTTTGTCGAAGAGAACAACATCAACTTTCCGGGCCAGCTCCAGGGCCAGCTTCTCTCTCACCAGCAAGCCCGCCCGGGCGGAAAGAGTGGTAGAAATCGAAGTCACCAGGGGAATCGCTAACCCCAAGGCGTGGGGGCAGGCAATTACCAAAACCGCCACCATTCGGGTAATCGCAAAAGCGGGTCCCTCCCCCATGACCAGCCAAACCAAACCAGTTAAACCCCCCACCGAAATAGCCACAAAAGTAAGCACTGAAGCGGCTCGGTCAGCCAGTTCCTGAATGCGAGAACGGCTGGCCTGGGCCTGGGCGACCAGCCTCATAATCCCGGCCAGGGCCGTCTTTTCGCCGATTTTGGTGACTCTCACCTTTAAAGCGCCGGTCCCGTTTACCGTTCCCGCGATCACAGCGCTCCCCACTTTCTTCTCAACCGGAAGTGACTCTCCGGTAATCATCGATTCATTGACACTCGTTTCTCCCTCGGTAACTTCGCCATCGGCCGGAATCTTTGCTCCGGGACGAACGAGCACCAGGTCACCCACCATCAGCTGGGCCAGGGGGACGGTTTCGGCGATTTCTCCGACCATTTTTTCGGCCGTGTCCGGAAGAAGTTTCGCCAACTCCTTTAACGCTCCCGAGGCGGAGGAAACCGCCCGCATCTCGATCCAGTGCCCCAGCAGCATAATCGTGATCAACGTCGCCATTTCCCAAAAGAGTGGCTCTCCCAACGGGAAAATGAGAGTCGCCAGACTGTACAAGAAAGAGGCCGAGATCGCCAAGGCAATCAGCGTCATCATCCCCGGCAAGCGCGCCTTAATCTCGCCCCAAGCGCTCCTTAGGAAAACCGGCCCTCCATAAAAAAAGATCGCCGTCGAAAAGAGCGGGGCGATCCAATCGGAGTAGGGGAAAGCCGGCGCGGAAAAGCCAAAGACCAGCCGAAAAAGATCAGAGTAAATCACTACCGGAATCGTCAAAGCCAGGGAAATAAAAAAACGGTCCCGAAACATATTCACGCTGTGGCCGGCGTGCCGGCCAATTCCTTTCTCTTCGTGACCGGCTTGGCCTGAATGCTCCATCTGCCCACCCTTAGGCATTTCATGCCCGGGAACATGGTGTTCGCAATAATAATGGATTACGCCTTGCGCGTCCTTTACGGCGGCGGTGGCTAGCATTCCGCAAAGCTCACACCGCTGTCCGGACGGCGGTGCTAGTGATTCTTCAGAATCGCGTCCATTTGTTCCTTGGGGAACTGAAATTGATTCGGGCATCTGTGCTACATCATAATACCCCCGGGGGGTATTAGTCAAACCCTCTGCTCGGTGGTGCGCTCCATTAATGTTTTTCCTTCTTCCGGAGCGGGACCTTCAAAATTAATAGCGTTTACCGCTCGCTGGACCACTTCCGATAGAGAGGGGTGGATGTGAATGGAGTTCTTGATCGCATCCAAATCTCCACCGGCGGCCGCCAGCGCCACTACCAGTTCGTGAATAAGGACGGAGGAGTCGGTTCCCAAGATGTGGGCTCCTAAAATCTTGCGGGTCTTCAGATCGGCGAGGATCTTCACAAACCCATCTTCGTCCTGAAGCGCCTTTCCCATTCCGGTTTTGATGTACGGGTATTTACCAACCGTGTACTCAATCTTCTTTTCTTTCAGGTCCTGTTCCCGCATTCCCACCCCCGCCACTTGGGGGGAGGAATAGATCGCGTGGGGCATAACCCGGTAGTCCACCGCGGTTTTTTTATCCTCCAGCGCGTTCAAAATCACGTGTTTCGCCTCCCAATTCGCCCCATGCTTGAAGGGCGCCTTGCCGACGATGTCTCCCAACGCCCAGACTCCGGGAACGGAAGTTTCCAAGTATTCGTTCACCTCCAGATAGCCCTTTTCCGTCAGTTTGAAACCGGCCTGGTCACACTTGAGAGTGTCGGTATTGGGAACCCGCCCCGCCGCCACGAACAAAATATCCCCCTTGATCTCTTGAGCCTGGCCGGAAACCTCCACCGTCACCGTAACTTCTCCTTCCTCTCCTGGAGGGGGACCCGCCACCTGTTTCACCGTCGCGTTCTTAACCACGCGATATTGGGAAGAGAAAACTTCCGTAAACTTAGCGGCGATCTCTTCATCCTCATTGGAAACCAGAAGTTCACCGCGATCGATCACGGTAATCTCGCTTCCCAAGCTGCCGAAAAAGCTCGCCATCTCGCAGGAGATATAGCCGCCGCCGATGAAAACTACGTGAGCGGGAAGTTTGGGAAGGCGGAAAATGGTATCGGAGGAATGAAAAGCGGTCTTGTCCAAACCAGGAATCGAAGGCACGCTCGGGCGAGTCCCGGCGGCGATGACGATTTTTTCACCTTCAATCTCTTCATCACCAACCATTAGCTTCTTCGGTCCGGTAAAATGGGCAAAATTTTTGAAGAGGGTGTACTTGGGATTCGCTTTAACCGCTTCTTCGATGCCGGCGGCCTCCTCGTCGATAAAATCCATCGTCCGGGCGATGATCCCCGGAAAATCGACATCCTTGATTTCGGCTCGGATGTTGAAGGACCCCGCCCGCTTGATCGTTTCCGCCACCTCAGCGGTCTCGATCAGCATTTTGGAAGGGATGCAGCCGCGGTTCAGGCAGGTTCCACCCAGGGGACCTGGTTCAATCAAAGCGACGGAGAGCCCTTTCCGAGCGGCTTGGGAAGCGACGTTCAATCCCGATCCGCCCCCGATCACAATCAAATCGAATTTACGCATCTAAAGTATGTTAGCAATTTTTACCCCGTGCTATCATAGAACGGTTAAAATTCATCCTGAGAAGGAGGAGAAAAAACGTGGACGATCCGCTAGGAGTGCTTCGCACTACCGCGCCGATTCTCAAGACGGGAGTTGTGGTGATCGACCATACCGCGATCACCGTGGCGGCCGGAACGATTCCGCCCGAAGATGTGGCGCACACGGCAAAATCGAAATTCTTCTTTGACGGCTGGACACTAGAGGAGAAGATTTCGATCGCCCTGATCTTCAACGCGATCAACTTCTCCTTCTGGCCGGACCACGGCGAGCCTCGCTGGACAGTGCGCGATTCCTCCGGCGGTTTATTGGACGGTTCCTTCGCCGCCTATTTCTGCCTCGAGAACGCGGTTTTCTTGGGGTGGATCAATCCTCTCCGCTTCCCAGATCTCTGCCAACTCGACCAAGAGCAGTTGGCGTTGATCTTCCGAGGGAGAGAAAACAGCAAAATTCCGCTTCTCCCTCAACGCCTCGCGTGCCTGGAGGAGTTGGGGAGGGGAGTCCCAATCCAAGGAAGTGAGGGCGTTCAAGAACTTCTGACCACCGTGGGATCGGCCGAGGGTCTTGTCCGCCATCTGATTTCCCAGGTCCCCAACTTCAACGACGGGGCGGAGATGGGCTACTTTGGGGACGGGGAGACCGTGAGATTCTACAAACGGGCCCAATTCGCCGCCAGCATGATCCATCGGATTCTGGTGGAAGAAGGACGGAAGGGGTTCGCGGATATTGGCATCCTCACCGCCTTCTCCGACTACCGAATTCCCCAGGTTCTGCGGGAGATGGGGATCCTAGTCTACGACGAGGGCCTTGCCAAAATGGTGGACAGCGAGGAGGAACTCCCACTCAACTCAATCGGAGAAGTTTGCATCCGCGCCGCGACCATCTGGGGCGCCGAGTATCTGCGGCAGAAGTTGGAGAAGACGCTGGGCCAGCCGATCACGGCCACCCAAGTCGATTATGTTCTGTGGCGCAAAGCGCGCGAGCTCAAAGACTCGATGCGCCCCCACCACCGGACCCGGACGACCGCATATTAATGGGGGCGCTTTCTAGCACCCATTAGCTAGCGATCTTCGATCGCGTCCTAATCCGCAGCGCTCTAGCGAGTAATTATTGCAACCGAGCGCAGCGAGGAAAGCACTAGGAAATGAAGAAACCCCCGAACAGTCCAACTGTGCGGGGGTTATTTTTTACCACAGTCCGAATAGGTAGAGCACGTTCGTGGCGGCGGCGGCGAGGGACACGGCGCTGAGGGAGGCAACGACCGCCAGCCAGAGAGGACGGGGGAAGCGATTGACCCAGAGAAACCGGAGAACCACACCGATCACCACCGTGGCGACAACCTGAATTAGCATCATCGCCTGGAGGTGGGGGAGATAGATCACGGCGACCTGATAAAAGGGATTCACCTCCACGGCGTAGTATTCTCCCCCCGAAGCCCAGAGAAAGGTCGAGACGTCCAGAAACCGGGAGAACAGGAAGAGAACGATGGTCCCGGGAACCCAGAGTTTCGGGATCCTGTCCAGCCGGTAGAGGTAGAGAGACCCAACGGCGGAGACAAACACCAGTCCCAGCATAAAGAGGTCGGGGACGTTCCTGAGCAGGACATCCCAGGGAAGGTTCGGCATCGTTTCTCTCCTTTCCGCTGATTTTCTCTATTCTACTTTATTTATTTCCGCGGTGGAATTTGCGATGGACTTCCTTGAGTTGGGGATTGGTGATGTGAGTATAGATCTGGGTGGTGGAGATGTTGGCATGACCTAACATCTCCTGAACAGAACGAATATCTGCTCCAGCTCTTAGAAGTTCGGTAGCGAAAGTATGCCTCAAAGTATGGGGCGTGGGATCCACGGAAATTCCGGCCATCAGGGCATATTTCTTAACCAGGCGATCCAAACTACGCACGGTGAGCCGCGCATCCCAACCCTCCGGATCGATCGGACTTCCCCCTTTGAAACGGATAAAGAGGGGCTTGTATTCATCCTGACGCGTATTAAGGTAACTCGTTAGAGCATCGGCGGCGGAATCGGAAACGAAGACCACCCGGATCTTTCTCCCTTTGCCCAACACCGAAATCTCTCTGGTCTTGAGATTAATATCTTTCACATCCAGTCCCGCCAATTCCGAAACCCGCAGTCCGGTCGAAAAAAGAAGCTCCAGGACCGCCCGGTCTCGCAATCCCTGGAGGGTTTTCGGGTCGGGAGCGGTCAGAAGCCTTTCCAAAGCGGATTCGTCCAGCACCTTGACCTTTCGGTCACCTTCCTCAATCAACTCGATCCGATCCGGAGTCATCACTGTCAGCTCCTCTTGCCGGGCGAGATAGCGCAGAAAGGAACGGACCGCAATCAGGTGGTGGTTCTGGGAGCTCTTTTCGAGCGGGTTCCCGTGTTGGTCTTGGTAACGATTAAGGAACAGCTTGTAGCGCCGGACCAACTGAGGCGTGATCGAAGTAGGGGAGTCAACCTTGGCGAAATCCAAGAATCTTTTAACAAAGAAAGCGTAGTTCTCAACCGTGCGGGGCGAGCGGCCCTTCTCAATCTCCAAATATTCCAAGAATCTCTGCAGGTATTCTTTCATCGGTTTTTGGCGAATGGGGGAGTAAGCCCTTGCCGCCGGCGCTGAAATGTACTTCGTCCATTTATGTAGATTATTAGACGCACAGTTTCAATTTACCGGACTCCCCTTCCTGATGTCAATAGGACGCCCCTCCTGTGCAGGAGGGGCTAGCTATTGTTAGCGATCCTCCGGATCGCGTCCAATAGGCACCCGCTCGCTACAACAAAAAATTCAAATAGAAAGGGGATTCAAAACTCAAAATCAAATCCGTTAAAAGGCCCCAGCAAAACTTCTATCTATAACAAGATTTGAGCCGAGACGACCATTACGCCGTCTTGCGGCCAATTTTGTTAAGCAATTTAACCAAAACGATCCGAACCAACGAGAGACGCGAAAATGCTTTGGAGGAAGGACGGGCGAGACCGGCTCAGCATTTACCCACTTTGTTTCCAATCAAACAATCTATCAATCAACACGAATTAAAGTATTAATTTTAAAATCTACTCTCGCACTATAGTTTATCGCAAATATTAACTAAATTATAGGTCTAAGGTGACTATGGGTTAGCAACCACTCCCCTCCTCTGCAAATATCTCTACCTAATCACCGCGGCGAGAATCAAAACCGCCAGAGAAACGAGAATGTATTCCAACACAATGGCATATTTGAGATGCTTCCCAAAATAGGCCCGGGAAACCCCTAAGGCGGAATAAAAGAAGGTCGCCTCGGAGATCCCACGGAGGTGCGCTTTCCAGGGAAAGAAAGAGAAGGCCAGGGAAACCTGGACCGCCGCCAACGCCAGCAGAGCCGCCACCGCAAAAAACCGCCTCTCCAGTAGGTCCCGAGTCGTCAGGAACCAAAAAGCGTCTGCGGCTAGGACAAATATCAGCCCGAAGAGCAATCCGCTGCCCAGGATCACTCCCAGATCAAGTTTGTAGAGCGCAGTCATCAGCAAAAAAGCGGAACCAAAAGCGAAGATGAAAACGACCGGCTGGGCGGCTTTTTCAAGAGGAATGCTCTCCTTCCGGATCCGGCTTACTTTGAAAACATTCAGCGCCAGGAGCAGGGTGTAGGTTCCAAAGAAGAAGGCGAACCAACCGACAACCTTAGCCGCAGGATGGAAATTTGGGAAAAGGTATTGATCAAGAGACGCTCCCATTGAGAATAATAAGGGAAGGATCGGAAAGGTGATCGCTTCGACACCCCCCATTTTTCCCAGAGCGAGAGGCAGAAACAGAAGAGAAGCGGCTGGAAGGATAAAAACCGATAGGAAACTTTCCTGAAATGAGAGAAGCGCCAGGATAACGGCAAGGAGAACGGAAACAAAGAAAAATCTAACTCGTTTGTTTTGTAAAAGGGTTAACATTGTTCACAAAGTGAGCCGTCCATTTTTCAAGAGGCCGTTTTCGTCTTCTCTCTTTCCAGGTGGCAGATGGCAATCGCCAGGGCATCGGCGGAGTGGACCGGGGTGGGATGTTCTTTAAGGCGGAGCATCTTCTTTATCGCCTGTTGAACAAGTTTTTTATCCGCTCGGCCGTGACCGGCGACAACCAATTTTGCCTCCAAAGAGTTGTATTCATAAACCGGTAGATCTCGCTCCCCCGCCAGAAGAAGAATCACTCCGTAAGCCTGGGCCACCGAAATGGCCGAAGCAACGTTGACATTGAAAACAACTCGTTCAATGACAATCTCCTCCACCGCGTGGGCATCAACAAGTTCCTCCACTCCCCGCTTGATCGTGACCAAACGCTTGGAGAGAGGCTCGGAGGACGGCGTCTTTATCATCCCGTGAGCAATGTATTCAAGACCGGATTTTTTATCTTTTGATCTGGGGGTTTTAATTTTCCTGATAATCCCCCACCCCATTTCGGCGGTGCCGGGATCAATACCGAGTGTGATCATGAGTTGCTGAGTTTCTCGAGTAGGTCTTCGGGAATATCAAAATTGCTGTAAACATCTTGGACATCATCCTGTTCATCCAAGGCTTCGGCCAAGGCCAGCACTTTTTTCGCCATTTCGGGGTCGGAAACCGGAATGGTGAAGGTAGGCTCGGAAAAATAGACGCCCGCCTCTGGCGAGCTAGCATTTTCGGTCTTTCTTCCGAAAATGTAAGCAACCGAGCCGGCCTCTCCCATTTTTCCGCCGTGGTCCTCAAAGATGCGCCGAACTTCGGAAAGGGTACGGTTTTTGTTGTCGGTCAGGATCTTAACCATAAAGGCCGTCCCCATCGGCCCGTAACCTTCATAGACTCCCTCCTCCAACGCCTGAGCCGAGGAGGCGGCCGCAGCCGCCCTCTCGATGTTCTCTTTCGGCATGTTGTAGGAGTGAGCTTTTTCGATGGCTGATCTTAGAGTCGGGTTGCTATCGGGATCGGAGCCGCCGCGCCGCGCCGCCGTTGAAATCTCCTTTGCCAGCTTGGAGAAAACCTTGCCGCGCTTCACATCGGCGACTCCCTTGGCGCGCTTGATTGTCGCCCATTTTGAATGCCCTGACATTATTTAATAATCCTTTCTTGCTCACCACACTCGAATTGCAACCGAGCGAAGCGAGGACAGCACTTTGAATGTCCACTCATTTTTTATTAGTCATTCAAATTGCAACCTGAGCACAGCGAAGGACAGCACTTACTGTGACCGCTCATTTCAGGAAAATGATAACAGATAAACAAAAAAAACGTCAGGTTTTTTAGGCCTGACGGTTCTTCTCAACAATCTCCCAACTCCTCACTACGAATCGAATGGCGGTTAGAATCTCGGTCGGAACGCCACCATAGAGATACTGGTAACACTCCGACACCTTGCCCAACCAACGCACGTAGCGATCGCGGCAACTTCGGCAGATGCAAGTCCGGTGCTTGCCGTGGTAAAGCCGAAACAGCCAACCCATCTCGATGTATTCGATCTCTTTGAGACTGCGGGCAAGCTCTTCCGCCGGAACTTCGAGAACTTCGGCGGGAATGCTGGCCGGCAAGAACGGCGGCGTTGGGGTTACCTCCTCGGGATCGGGCGGCGTCTGGATCACTTCCAAGAAAGCGATCGCGTTCTGCGCCGCATCCCGGTTGGAGAAGAAGGTCTGGTAACCAGCGTCCTGGGCGAAACTGTCAAACATGACCAGGTGCTCACCGTCGGGCAGAACCGCCAGGATACCCCAGATCTCGCCTCGGAACTGGCGTTCCTGCAACCGAGCCGACTTCGGAACCCCATCCCAATGAACAATCGGGAAAGAGCGGGGGTCGGGAAGATCCTGAGAACGGACTTCTCCCCAATCTCCCACGTCCTCGGCATCCTTCCTCATCTTGGAAAAAGACTTCAGATTGGTGAGGATCGACTGGCACATCACCGGATTCGGAACGGACACGAGATCGGGCGGGTCGCTCATCAAGACCCAGAAATCCCGCCCGTCGGGCAACCGCGCCTTAATTCCCCACATCCCTTTGAAGGAACCATCGCGGAACTGAGAAACGGAAATGACGGCGCCTTCCGGTACCTTGTCCCAGTGCAGGACGTCCATCGGATACTCTCCTCTCTTTGGGTTTTAGATTAGCTTAATTTTGACACAAACTTAACGGAAAATCAATGCTATGGGGTATTAACGAAGTTCTTCTTCGTCGATGGGTTTGGAGGTTTTTCCGCCCGAGGCAGATTTCGCTGCACTCAATTTAGCCGGATCTTCTTTTTTATCCTTTGCTGGTTCCTCCTTTTTCTCTTCTTTCGACGGCTCGTTTCGCGAACCTAGCAATCTCGCTGGTGCTCGATTGTCGGGATCCTTTCGGACCGACTTTTCTTCTTCTTTCTTAATAGGTTTAGCGGGAGTTGCTTTTCTTACCGGCGCCGAGGGTCTCTCCGCCGGCTTCTCCGGCGCCTTGGGTTCGGGCGGACGTTCCTCTCTCGCCCGCAACACCGGAGCCTGCGATGGCGGACGGGACGCTACCTGTGGCTTGGGTTCTTCCGTCACCCCTTCCCCCGGCTTCCGACCGATAATCTCCACTAATCCTGCAAAAGGAACATTTCTCTGTCCTTTCGGGAGAAGAATTTTAAGCTTGTCGCCCTCTTCCCCACTCCAATACCGAACCGCTCCTTGGATAAGCCGATAGGAACTGTCCTTGGAAAGAGCCTCAAAATGGCCGTCCTTTACCGCCAGTTGGGCTTCCTGCTCCTCCCGCTCCATCTCTTCCAGAAGCTTGAACCGCCGGCCCTCCGGACCCTCGACCATCTTAAGCTTATCCCCATATACGAGTTTTGTTTTTGCGGAGTAGTTGTCGGGAACGGGATATTTCTTGCCGGCTTCAGTGACCATAAACATCCCGTCATACTTGCCGACCAGGCCAGGCATCTCGGGAGTACCGCTGTGGTGTTCGATTTCAGAGATGAGCTGCTTGGCTAAATTGAGGGAGGAGGACGCGGCGTTCAGCGCCTGATTCAAAAGCTGGATTTTATCTTTCCCCATGTGTCTTCCTTCCATTCTTGAGTTGCTTTTATTCTAGCAGAGCTAGGATCACGCTTCTTCGTCTTCTTGCATTGCCGAAGGTTCGGTTTTCTCCTCCGGACCAACGGCGGGAGAAGGCTCAACCACGGTCTCACCATTCTCCTCCGCGATCGCCATCCCCAGGCTAAACACCCGCTCCGACCAGCGCTTAATCTTGTCCTCGATCTCCGCCGCGTCGCGCCCATAGATCTCGCGGGAGTGCGTCACCGCAGCTTGGCCCTGGTAGGTCTGGCCTTCCGGAGGAGGCAGCGAAATCGCCGAAAAAGGCTTGGAGGTCATTCCATCCACAAGCAGCTTAAGGTAGGTGTGGTATTTGTCAAGAGAAATCAAATCCTCCGAAGTGAAGTAGGGCAAGAATTCCTTCTCCAAAATGGCGGCGTCCGGCGCTCCCACCGAAAACAACACCATCGTGCCAATGTTTCCAAAGACCGCATCCTGCATACTCTCCGGCAACTGGGCGGTGTACTGGTGAGTGAGGTGGAGATTCAATCGATACTTGCGGGCCTCGGAAAGGATTGAGGCAAAGGAACCGGAAGCAAAATTCTGGAACTCGTCCGCGTAGAGGTAGAAATCGCGCCGTTCGGATTCGGGAATGTTCACCCGCTGCATCGCGGCGAAGTTGATCCGGGAAATCAACAGTGAGCCCAACAGATTGGCGTTGTCCTCCCCAATCTTTCCTTTAGAAAGGTTAATCAGAAGGATCTTGCCCTCATTCATGATCGCGTCTAGATCCAACGAAGAGGTGCGCTGGCCAACAATGTTGCGGATCGTGGAAGAAGACAAGAATCGCCCAACTTTGTTTTGAATCGGGGCGACCGCTTCGGTGTGGAGGCGGGGGTTGGTCATCATCTGGGTATACTCCTTCTCCCAAAACTCCCTCAGCACCGGGTCTTTCATTTTGTAGACGATGTACTTCTGGTAGTTCTTATCGGAAAGAAGGCGGGTGATTCCCAAAAGAGTCGTGCCGGGAACGTCGAGCAGGGTCAGAATGGCGTTGTTCAAAAGATACTCCAGCCGCGGACCCCAGGAGACATCGATGAAATGTTTCTTAAAGGCGTCCAGGAGACCGGAAGCGAGCAGATTCTTTTGGGAAGGGTCGTTAAGCTCCAAAAGATTCAACCCGACCGGGCGTTCGGTATCGGAAGGATCGAAGTAAACGACGTCATTCACCCGTTCCGCCGGAACAAAGTCGAGCAGTTCCTTAACCAGGTCGCCGTGCGGATCCAGGACCGCCACGCCCTCCCCGTTCTGCATATCCTGGACAATCATATTCTTGAAAACGGTGGTCTTACCGGTCCCGGTCTTACCAACCAGGTACATGTGCTGGCGCCGATCAACCCGCTTAATCCCAAATTTCACAAACCGCTCGCGGAAAGTCGTTTGCGCAAAATAGGTGCAGTCGGAGGTGGGGATATTCGCAGGCGGTTCACCCTTTTTGTAGGTCGCCCAAGCGATCGCGGGGGTTTGGACCGAAATGTTCGGCAGATGGAAGATCGAGGCCAGCTCGGCGGTATCCATCACATAGGACTTATCGGGAAAATCACGCGCTACCACCTTTTCCTTAAAATCGGAAATTCCTTCGGCCGGAGCAACTTGGATAAAGGAATTTAAACTCGCTGAAGAGAACTGGCGGAAAGAAGCGGCGGCTCCCCGCAGAAGCGCAGAGCAGTTTTCGGGCTCCAAGGCCGCGGTGAAAACTCTCACGATCGTTTCAAAACCCACCCGGGTCAGCTTGTCCTCAATCATCTTCAGGTCCAGCTCCTGTCCGGACGAGAGCCGAGGCATATCCTGTTTGGGAGGAAGCGGTTTGGAGGGGGGCGTCAACAGGGAAGGATTGAGGAGCTGCTTGATAGCGTAAGGAATCATTCCTCCCAGTTCCTCGGTTACCCCGGTGCCGATCTCGGAAATACCCAGGCCCATTTTCTTGGTTCCCGTCCGCACGTCGTTGACATATTTGTGGCCCGCGGCCTGCCAAACGTCCGGAACGGGACGGACCAGGATCTGGAGCCAGATCCGCTCCCCCTCTTTCACCTCGCTCATCGAACCGGTGATCGCCGCCAACGGGTCAACCTCGAAATCCCGGAAGGTTTTCGTCGGGAAAAAGGAGTCCTTGGATAGGATCAGGCTGCCGCCGCAGGTGGAGAGGCCGGAGAGGTCCGCCTGCATGTAGTCGTGCTCCATCAACCGAAGCTCGGCGGAAGGATACTGGGCGTAGATCTGCCCCTCGACAAATTCCTGCAGGTGCTTCAGGCAACGGACGTAGAAGTGGATGCCGGATGAATCGGCAGCAATCTCAAAGGAGATGTGTTCCTGATGAGAAGGGTCGGCGCGCAGTAGCCCATGCAGGGAAGCGAACATTTGTTCCGAGGCCAGCGGCAGAAGCTCGTTTGCCTTCGGAACCCGGATCTCCATCAAAACATTTTCCTCAAACTCGCGAGGGGGCGAAGAGGAACGACGGGAGCGGGCCGAACGAACGGCCCCCATTACGGAGAGTCCAAACAAACCAAAAACCAACGGTAGTAGTGTAATCACCGCTTTAAACGAGAAACTTAATTTCCAGCACCTTAAGCATACCCCATTCTACATCACCGAAACTAGATGGGCCTGGGCTAAATTTGGCCCAGGCCCGAAGAAAGGAGAGAGACTGCTTACATTATATAAGGCAAATCGGTAAAAGGCAAGGGGAGAGGAAAATAGCCACAAAAGGAAAGAGCCCCATTGACCGAAGTCATTGGGGCTCGTTTCGTGTTGGGACGGCTATCGGGTGTAGCGGTAGAGCCGAGAGGTGACCTTGGGATCCATCTGCGAGGGTTGGGAAACCTGCGACAGACGGGCCTGGACATCCTTCTGCTCCCCGGCGTACAGCGAAAGCCGTTCCTTGACCTGGAGATCAAGAGCTAATTTCTTCATCATATTCCTCTCTGATCTAGGATAGTTTAAATATACCAGACTATAGGATAAAAGTCAAGCCCAGACGGCCCGCTGTAATCCTGATAAAACTCAAATTTTTGGGCCTCGCTAAATAAGTTAGAATGAACCTTGTGGACGGCCGAAGGAACGACCTAGCATTTTTTAAGAAACAAAAATGAAAGCAGTAATCTTTGACCTTGACGGCACCCTCATCGACAACGAGTGGCTCTACGACCAGGCCTATTGCGAGGTTCTGAAAAGTTTAAACATTTCCTGCGAACAGCTTAACCACACTCCCGGAATTGGGCTCCAGGAAAATTGGGAGAGAATGATCAGCGATCTGGGGATCAGCAAAACTTCGGCGGAACTCGCCCAACAGACCAGAGATGTCTACCTGCGGAGCCTGGGCATGGTTAAAATGCGACCGGGGGCCCGGGAGTTGATCTTCGATCTCAAGAGAAAACAAGCCCTAGCCATCCTTGGCACCTCCACAGGAAAGGAAACGGCGATCCAAGTCCTCCAACAGATCGGGGCCGAAAAGTTATTTGACTTCACTGTTTTCGGGGACGAGGTGGAGCGCAAGAAACCGGCTCCCGATATCTTCCTCAAAGCGATGGACAAGGCGGGAATTCTGCCCCGGGAAACCGTCGTGATTGAGGATTCGGCGGCCGGCATCGAGGCCGGCAAGAAGGCCGGAGCCCAAGTGATTGCTCTCAAGACGAATTGGTATACCCGCGACCAACTCTTTCGCGCCGACTTCATCGCCGATGACTTTGCTCACATCCTTGATCTCCTCAGAAGCGAAAAGACGCTCGACCACTCAACCGGGTAGGTGGCTTTATCACAGAACGAAGTGATAGAACAAAGATCCTGAGCAGAGCGAGATCACTTTATCTCCGAACACCGTGAGGAGACAAAGCTACCGAGCCGAAGGTGAGGTGGCTTTACAACTTCCTCATCTTGCATATATAATAGACGGAGTTAGGGACCTGCGAGAGTGCTGACCCCGTAAGTTGGACCGCCTCTCAGTGTGCTCCCTTCGAGAGGTGGTGAAAATCACTTGAGTCAAAAATTATACGTTGGCAATCTTCCCTGGGCAACCACGGGCGATGATCTTAATAAGATGTTCGCTGAGGTTGGCAAGGTGGAGGATGCCGTGGTCATTAGCTACAAAGACACCGGTCGCTCTAAGGGTTTTGGTTTCGTGACGATGAAAGACGACGACGCCGCTGACGAAGCAGTTAAGAAATTCAACGGCTTCGAGCTGGAGGGACGTGCCCTAATCGTCGACAAAGCCCGTCCGATGCGCGAAGAAGGTGAGGGTGGTGGAGAAGCTCCAGCCGCCGGGGAAGCCCCCGCCGCTGAAGAAGCTCCGGCTGCTGAAAAAGAAACTCCCGCCGAAAAAGCTCCTGCAGCTGAAGAAACTCCCGCCGCTTAAGCGGGACGCTTTAAAGCTGTTATAGTTCTAATATGCGGAAGGTCCTGTCTCTTTCTAGTCCATCTAGAAAGCTAGCGATTTTCGATCGCGTCCTTTGCTTTAGCAAAGCTAGGTTCACGAAGCGAGCCGTCCTCTTATTAATTATCCCCCTGTTTATCCTCTTCCTGGGGGGCTTGCGCTTGTGGGCGGAGGAGTTGGTTTGGAACGAAGAGGGGGTTATATTTTCCGATCCCACCATCCATAACGTCGAAGTTATTCCCCTCCCCGACGGGAGGTATCGGATGTATTTTCATCAAGGAGACCAGATGAAGAGCGCGCTCTCGACCGACACCCGCAATTTCCAAATCGAAAACGGCGTCCGTTTAACCGGGTCAATGCCGGCAATCGTTAAACTCCCCGACGGTAAGTGGCGAATGTATTATCAAGTCGTTGAAAACGGCAAGGGAGTATTCAAGAGCGCGCTCTCGTCCGATGGGCTGAGCTGGTCGGTCGAAAAAGGAATTCGTCTCTCCCCCGGAGGCGAATTTGACCCCGACAATATCGTCCACCCCACTGTGATCGCCCTGCCTGCGCAGGCGGGCCTTCCCCAAGGCGGTTACCGGATGTACTACGACGGAGAAGTTCGCCGCACCGAACAAGAATTTACCTGGCGGATCCTCTCGGCCACTTCGGCCGACGGACTGACATGGACGAAGGACCCGGGTGTGAGAGTAAACATCAACGAAGGCCCGCTGTTTGCGGATCTGGTCTGGAGTGCCCACGCCGAATACTACAACCTCACCGACACCTATCAGTTATATTTTTCCGTCCAGACCCCGGACGACAATCTGATTGATGGCATCTACTCCGCCACTTCCGAAGACGGACTCCTCTTCACTGTCTCTGGTAAACCGGAACTCACTCCCGCAAAGGAGAGTGGCGAATCAGGCACCGGGGGGCAGAAAGGGTCTTATCAAGATCCCTTTGTCCTGGAGCTGACCGAAGGTAAAATAATGTACTACTGGATTAACGGGTCGGGAATCTATTCCGCCCGACTCGGGGAAAAGTCGCCCGAACCGGAGCCCCAATCGATCTGGGAAACGTTGAAGCAGAAACCGGCAGAGCTCTGGGAAAAACTCAAAAAGATTGAACTCCCGGAGAATTTTGAACTATATATCATTCCGACGATTCTGCTGGTCGCCGGCGCCGCAGCGGTGATTTACCTCTGGCGCTCTCGAATCCGCCGCTAATTGGCCCCCACTGCGTTCTCCGATCCCAGGATCAGAGTGATGTTGGCCCGGGCTTCCGCCCCTTCCCGCGGCGGACGGCTATCGGAAACCCCGAAAATTCGCGCCAACCGCGAGGCCGTATAACTACCGGATTCCATTAACAGATATCCTTTTACCAAATCTTGCCTTTCGAAATTATCCACCCGAATCACTTCTCCCCCGATGTTCTTGACGATCCGGGCCGCGGTCGAAGCCAGACCACGCTCCCGAGTGCCGTTTAGTACCTGAACTTTGAGGTGCTCTGTCGCCAGTTGGTCGTCTCTAAGATAGGGCGAAATCTTTCGATCCAATCCGGTAGGATCATCGAGAAGTTCCGGAGAAAGTGACAGATCGGCGATTCGATCCGAACGAACGTGCATCAGATACCAAACCACTCTCAAGATTCCCGGAATATCCAAACTGATTTTGGTGGAGGATCGCCGAACCGTCCAGAGCTGGGGAAGCTTAAGGATATTCGATAGGATCAGCGCCTCCTTCACTCCCGAGATTCCCGGAAAAAGAGACTGGAGCTCCTGCAAACCGGAGCGGTCAATCACGATGTAGCCGTCAATCGGGATCCCTAAGAGCTGCTGAACCTTCTGCGCCACCACCCCCACGCCGCCTTCCGCAGCGCCTATCTCCCCCAAACCGTAGAGCTCCTCCAGATTTTTGTAGGAAGGGGGGATCTTGATGGTCGTGAACAGGCCTTGGGTCGGATTGAACGACAACACACTAATACCAAAGGTCTGGGGAGATTTAACGGTGATGTCCGAAACTTCGAGGTAGATCAAGCTCAACGGCATTTTCCCGTCCCAGGAGGAACTATTCTGGAAGTAGGAACCGGCGGCGGAATCCAGCGGGGAAAAGAAAAGCTTCAAAAAACTGTAGGCGCCGATAATCAAAAGAGCTGCCAGCAAAACGGCCACCGCCGCAAAGAAGCGGCGAAAAGTCTTGCGAAACTTAGAACGGCTTTGGAAAATCCTCCAAGAAGAGGAACGACGGGTACCTTTCCTTCGGATACTCCGATAACGTTTGGGCATGGCGAGCTTTTTCGAAACCCTGGCAGGGGCTCTAATCTATTGTATCGGAAAACGGGAGTGGTATTCCAGAAAAGTACGGGCTGAAAAATTCAGCCCTAGTTTTTGCTTCGCAAAAATAAAGCTGGTTGGGTAAGCAACCAGCTAGAGAAAGATCACTGGATCCACAACAAAGGCAACGTCGCAAGGATCAAAACAAACTCGACGAAGAGCGCCATGGAATAAGCCAGTTCTCCCATCGGGGCGCGGGTTTGGGCCACCCGCACGAGCTTGAAGAGGGTTACGAATCCCCCGATCGGGATGGCTAAGACCAAGAGCCAACTTCCCCAAGGAAGAAGGAGCGTCATCAACACCAGAGCGGCGGCCGTAAAGGCCGTATCCGCCGGTGGATCCCAATCCCGACCGGCCGTCAGGATTCGGAATAGGAGGATCGCGGTTCCCAAGGCGAAGGTTGCCAACACCATCACCGCCGTCCGTCGATCCAAAACCGCCCCCCAAGCACCCAGGAAATGGAAGGCCAGAACGAAAATCACCCCGGTCAGTAGAGTAAACGCCAGGATTCCCAGGTAACGCGTGCGCATCTCTCTCCTCCTTTTATCGCGAGTTGGCTTCTATTATAGTCGCCGAATCAAGTTTCAGCAATGGTGAGGTGACCGAGGACCTGTTGCAAATCTTCAGGAAGTTCGGCCTCAAAGCGCATTCGCGCTCCGGAAGCCGGGTGGGTAAATGCAAGGGAAGCCGCATGAAGGAAGAGCCGGGGACAGAATTTCAGGTCCGCCTTCAACCTCTTTTCCGATAGGTAGAGAGGATCACTTACCACCGGGTGTTGAATGTGGGAGAAATGCACTCGAATTTGATGGGTCCGGCCGGTGAGTGGATGAACTTTAATGAATGAGCAAATTTCTTCCCCATTCTTTAGAATTTTCTCTCGCCGATAAGAGGTTGTGGATTCGCGGCCGCCGGCCACCACCGCAAACCGCCTTCGAAAACGCGGGTGGCGGTCAATCGGCTCGCTGATCTCACCTTCCGGATCGGTTTTTCCGTGGACCAACGCCAGATACTCCTTTTCCACAACTCGTTCTTTGAATTGGGCCTGCAGTTTCTCGAACGCTGCTTGTGTCTTCGCTACCACCAAAATTCCGGAAGTTTCCTTATCGAGCCGGTGAACAATTCCGGCCCTGCCTCCAATTCCTCCTCCGGAATTGCTAGGTTCGGCGGAGCCGAGCCGTCCAATTCCGGCCCTGCCTCCAATCCCCTCCTCCGATTTTTTAATTCCAAAATACTTCTCCAACTCATCTTGAAGGGTAACTTCATTCTGGGTAGTTTCGGCCCGGTTAACGGTTTCGCCGGCTGGTTTGGAGAGGACCAAGAGATCCGCGTCTTCAAAGATGACGTTAAGCACCTTCCTTAAGTCCGAGTTTGGTTTCACAATCGAGGTCGTAGCGGGCCTGGGGGTAAACTCTCAAACGAGCGCGATCAATGGGCTTGCCGCAGTTCTCGCAGATCCCGTATTTGCCGATCTTCATCTTTGAGAGCGCCAAGCGGGTTTCCATCAGGAGCTTCTCCAGGATCCCCTGCTCCACCGCGATCCGCTCCTGGCTCAGACCTTCAGTCGCTTGTTCGACAAATTCGGCGGAAGGGAGCGAGCCAACCTCGGGACGGGCGACCAGGCTCTCCTTGGACAAACGCTCCTTTTCTTGAGCCAATCTACTTTCCTGAGCGGTAAGGTCTTTCCGGGCCTTATCCAATAAATTTTTGCCAACTTTACTCTTGTTAACCATCACTCCTTTTTAACTTAAACCGAACTGTAATTGCAATCAATCCGATAATTCCCGCGCCCAGCAACGCCAGCGAGAGAAAGCCGCTGGAGAAGTAGAGCAGCGCTCCCTCTAAGATCAGATAAGAGAAAAAGGTGATTCCGGGCGGGGTTCTTTGATGAAGAAGATAAAGCAGGAAGGCCCGGCCGGCGGCCCCGACCGCAAAGAGGAAGGGCTGGGTTCGAAGAAGACCCAATCCGAGAAAAACCACCGCCTCCGAAAAACTAAGCGCCAGGGCCGCCAACCCCAAGATCCGAAGAAAAGACCAGCGTTTGAAAGAAGAAAAAATCAGCAGGGCCGTAGCTCCGGCCAGAATTGCCCCCACCCAGAAAAAATCGGAAGGGATCTCAACAAAAAACGGGGGGAGTTTTCCTCCCGCCAGGGCACCCAGAGAAGAGACCAGAACCAGATCAAACAGATCATCGGAAGAAAAACCTTCTCTTCTCCCCCACCGCCAGAAGAGAAAAACTCCCAAGAGGTAGGAGAGTGCCAGGACAATTCCGAAAGTCGAGATCGAAAATTGCATTAGTCCTTCTATTTAATCACGACTTTGGCTCGAACCCAAAAAGCCGCCCCAATCACAATGACCGCAATCATAATAATCGGAATGAGCGGGCTGGCCAGATCGGCCACCGGGCCAAATACCAGCGCCGCCAACGGTGTCAGAACTGAAGAGATCGTTCCCATTGCCGCAAAGGTCCGACCCATGTGCGGACCAGGGGTGATTCGCTGCAGAGAGGTAACGATTGGAATTGTAATTCCGGAAGCGCAAAGACCTATCAGAAAAGTTAAAGAGGCAATTGCGATCGAGAAGAATGGGACCTGTTCGAAGGCCCGCGGCGTAGTGACATGGTTACCGAGATAAATCCGCAGGGAAGGGGAGGCGGACAATAACAAAAGCAGTATTCCAATCCCTAGAATACCCAACCAAACTGGGATGAACTTGCCGCGGCGGCCCAGGACAACCGCTCCCAGAAACATCCCAATTCCCAAAGGTAGAACCGCGATAAAACTCAAGTCGTGCGCATCAATTTTTAAAACCTGCTCGGCAAACCCCGGTGCAATTGAGCCGGCGCCCGCTCCCACCGCAAGGATCACCGAAGCAATCACCAATGTTTTTGTCACATTCGGGTTCTTGACCAAGTAATGAAACTGTTCCAAAAGTTTGGTCTTGATCAATCCCAAGAACTCTTTAAACGGCACGGGCCGCTTCTCCTGGTCAAGCGGGGGCAGAAAAAGAGTTGCCAACGCTCCCAAAGTTACCAGCACCGCCGCGGTGATAAAGGGGGCCGGGAAACCAATAAACCGGAGCATTATTCCGCTCAAAAAGTAACCCAAAAAATTGGCGGCGTGCGTCACCAGCGACAGGTAGGAATTGGCTTTGATTAAGTCCCGGCTGGATACGACCTGCGGCAGGGCGGAATTCTGGGACGGAGAAAAGAACTCGTCCAGTCCCTGGGCAAAAAAGGAAACCAGAAGAATCCCGGCGAAGCTTTTGGGAACCAGCAAAAACGCCAACGCCGTCGCTCCCCAAGCGATGTTGGAGAAGAACATGATCAATCGCCGATCGTAGATATCCGCCGCGACCCCCGAAACGAAGGAGGCCAGAAGTGAGGCCACCAGGAAAACAACCATCCACACCGAAACGGCGATGTTCAAACCGGTGAGGCGGAAGACCCAAACGATCAAGGCGAAGGTGGTGATGTGATAGGCAATGCGGGTGAAAGCCCGATTGATGAACAGCAGCCAAAAATTACGGTTCAGCACGAATTAAAGATAACAAAAGACGGCTCACTGCGTGAACCTATTTTTTTGCTAGCGCAAAAAATAAGCCCCGAATCAGATCAAGATTCGGGGCGTGATATCCTCCACCGGGCCGTAAAGCGCCAAGACGGCCTTTTGGGGAGTGAGGTGATCTCGAAACAGATGAACAAGTTCGGAACGGCGCGCTCGGCGAGTCTGTTTAATCCAGTCCGTGGGGTTAACCACTCGGCCGGACCGGAGTTGTTCCTCGGCCAATACTTCGCTGGTAGTTGCCGGCTGCTCCAGCGAGATTTCCCTCCTGAGAAAGAGAATTTCCTTGGCCCTCCGGAATTCTTCCCGCGACATCCCGTTTTGGGTGATCCCTTGAATCTCATTGACCACCACGTTCAAGATCAGCTCCACATCCTCTCGAGCGCAAGTCCATCTCACTTTTAGAGCGGTGGAATCGTAGAAGGATTCCACTCCGGACCAAATACCATAAACCAGCCCCAGATCGTTGCGCACTCGATCAAAAAGGGCCGATGAAAACAACTCCGGATCTCCAAGGTAAGTGTGAAAGACCGCCAGGGCCAACCTTTCGGCCGCCTTCAATCGAGGCAAGGTAAATCCGAGAAGGCAATGGACATGTTCAGACGGATACTTTCGCTTGACCACGGTGAACCCGTCCAGGATCGGCAGAGGGAATCGTTCGATCTTGAGAATGTTTCCGGCCGGTAACTGTCCCATCGTTCGCTCCAGGACTTCCAGTAGCTTGGTGATGTCAACCTCGTCACCCAACACCGACAGGACCGTGTTCTTCCCGCACTGAATTCTCGAACGGAAAGATCGGAACTGCTCAAGCGTCAGGTTTGGGAGATTCTGCTGCCAGAGAGCGATATCGGAATTTCCCAGAGGATGGCCACGCCAAGCCGTCGCCATCAAGAGATCATCGAGAACGAACTCGGGATCGGCAGACTCAGCGACATATTCGATCCCAATCACAGCTCTCTCCCGTTCAAATTCCTCGGCAGAGACCGGTGAGTTCCAGAGCCGTCCCAACAGCTCTACTCCCTTCAACAGGTTTCGAGGGGGAAAGGAGAAGAAGTAGCTGATATCTTCCAAATCGGTCTCGGCATTCGCAAGACCGTCACCCAGCAACTCCATCTCCCGGTGCAGATTGGGGTTTCGGACGCAGAGATGCTCAAGAACGTGGGAAATACCCAACTCTTCAAAACGCTCAAAGCGGGAACCTCCCCGAGTTGTGAGCGTCATGTAAATGGAGTGGGTCGGATCCGGATACCAGACTACCCGAAGACCATTGGTCAAGGTGTAAACCTTAACGGAAAGCATTTCTCTCCTCCCTTCAAGAGGTATTCGATTAATGGAAGTTTATCAGGGAGTTAAGAAAGCGCAAGAAGATGGCGGAAGCGATCGGAGTCCGAGAAAGGGCCGATCAGAGCAAGGTTGAGGCCTTTGGTCACAAAAATTTCTTGAGCCACTTTCTGGACATCCGCGGCGGTGATCGCATCAATCTTTTTGAGCTTTTCTTCCGGTGTTTCGATCTTTCCCTCCAAGACCTCCTGACCGAGAAAGTAGGAGCAGGCGCCGTTGGTCGATTCCAAACCCAGCACCAAACTCCCCCGCAGCATTTCTTTGGCCTTCTTGAGTTCTTCGACCGGAACCGGCGTATCTTTTAGTTTCTCGAGCTCCGCCACCACCGCTCCCACCGCGTCCGCGGCCTTCTGATTGTTGACCCCCGCCCCGATCTGGAGCGATCCGGTATCGGAGAAGTCCTGCCAGTCGGCTTGGATGTAGTAAGCCAGGCCCCGCTTCTCGCGGATTTCCTGGAAGAGGCGGGAGCTCATTCCCCCACCCAGCGCGGAGATCAAGACTTCCAGCGCCTCCCGTTGCGGGTGAGAACGAGGATAGGCGCGCACCCCCAAAATAAAGTGGGTCTGATCGGTCTTGCGATCCTCAAGCAGAACGGCGGGTTCCTTCTGCGCTGTCGTGAACTTTTCGAGCGCGGCCACATCTCCCGACTCGCGCCGGCCGAGGGCTTCCCTTACCTCCGTCAACGCCCGCTCCTCCCCGATCTTGCCGGCCATCGCCACCACGATATTTCGAGAGCGATACCAGCTGTTTAGGTATTCCAGAAAATCTTCCCGCCTAATCGAGGTGAGAGTCTCTTCGGTTCCCAGGATCTCCCAACCCAGCGGGCTTCCCTTGAAGAGCAGTTGATCGAAGAGCATGTTAACCCAGCTGCGAGGCTCGTCTCGGTACATCCGTAGCTCTTCAATAATCACCCGGGATTCTTTTTCAATTTCTTTATCGTTGAACTTGGAATTAAAGACCATATCGGTCAGGACATCCAGGATCTGGGCGAGATTCTTCGCTTCGGCCTTAACGTAGTAGGCGGTAATTTCTTTGTCGGTAAAGGCGTTGAAGTAGGCCCCCAGTGACTCCAGCTCGGAGGATATTGCGAAGGAGGAAGGGCGCTTCTCGGTTCCGTTGAAGAGCATGTGTTCGGTGAAATGAGCGATCCCTTGCGTCCGGGCATTCTCGTAACGGCCTCCCGACCCGACCCCGATCATCGCCGTCACCGAACCCAGGTGTGGCATCGGTACCGTGAGCAAACGCACTCCGTTTTTCAGGATATCCTTCTTGTATTCCATATAAACTAGTTTATTTGACAGCTCCAACCCGACCGGCATACTCACCGGTTTCGGTGCTGACCTGGACGATCTCCCCCGGTTTCATGAAAAGTGGGACCTGAATTTTGAAACCGGTCTCCAAAGTGGCTTCTTTCGTCCCGCCCTGTTTGGTATCCCCCTTCTCCCCGGGCGGGGTTTCAACAACCTTGAGCTCAACCTTGAGAGGGATTTCGACCCCAATCGGCTGACCCTGGAACATAACGAGATTGGCTTCCGAACCCTCCCGCAAGAATTTCACCACATCCTGCGCCAGGGAACGCGCAATGGATATCTGTTCGAAGCTTCCCGGATCCATAAAATACACCGCGCCGGCATCTGAGTACAAAAATTGGGCTTTCTTCTTCTCGATCTCACCCTCCTCGACGGTCGCGCCGGAAACGAAACTCTTTTCCAGCATTGAACCGGATTTTATGTCCCGCGCTTTAACTTTAATGGTGGCGTTTCCTCGCCCCACCTTAATGTGGTTATACTCTTGAACCACATAAGGCCGCCCCTGATCAACAAAAACGGCGCCTTTTCGAAGTTCGGTCACGGATAGCATAATGAGTGGTGCCGGGGGCGAGAGAACGGCCGCCTTCGGCGACCTAGCTCTCACACACCTGGTGCCGGGGGCGAGAGTCGAACTCGCATGGGCTTGCGCCCAACCGCTTTTGAGGCGATCGCGTCTGCCATTCCGCCACCCCGGCATGATCGTAATTCTAGCATCACCATCTCTATTTGACACAAACCTATAACCGTGGGAGACTGAATTGATCCCTATCCGAGGGAATCTTGAAAAACGAGAAGGAGACTGACGATGTGGACCGGACTCTACCTCGCGATCGGCGGTCTGGTGATCGGTCTGGGAGCCTTCGGCTTTGCGCTCATCAATCTGGCCTGGCGCGGTTCCAAATTGAACCTCGAGAACGGCCGAGGCTTCAAGAGATTATTCATGGGACACGTCGGCGCGATGATTGTGATGTTCCTGGGCGGATTGATCTTCTTCATCGGCACCATCATTACCCTGGTCAACATCTTCATTGAGTTGACCGGCATCCTGAGTAGCGGATTGCTTTAACTCTTTCCGAATCGCCCCTTGCGAAACTCGCCGGGGGCTTTTTTATGAAAAAAGGCGGTTGTTTTTAGGCAACCGCCAGGTGATCAAGACCGTAGCGCCGGACGGCTCGATTGAACCCCGTCACAAAGCTCTCCCCCATGATATCCGCCATCTTCTCCCGATTCTCCCTCATCCAGCGACGAGTGCTGACCAGGAAGGTACGGATGTCGGCAAGATCAGCCTGCTGCATCTTCGGGTCGTAGAGAACCCGCGCCAGATTGACGGTTCGGCATTTGAAGCAGGAACCGCACTGGGATTCGTAGAGCGGAATCGTCGGCGCCCGCCGCTTCCAACTTCGCCGCAGGAAGGGCTTGTAGCAGGCGGCCGCGAAACAGTTGCAGACGAGCGGCAACCAGCCCGGTCGGTACTTCAGCAGATCCCGGACGACGTCGATCTCCTCCCGCAGCCGCCAGCCAACCCGCACCGGAATCCCCAACTCCTTCAGAATTCCGTTGAAGAACCGGAAGTTTTCGGCCCGTTCGGTGAAGTGCAGTTCCGGATTACCGGAGGGACAGCCCTCAATGACGACTCGCCCCGCGCCGAACTCCATTGCCACCGGAACGATCAGTCCCGCCAGGAACATATCGCGGGAACGCATCACCCGATAGCCGTGGTTGCTGGAGCTGTTGAGCAGACGGATCGTTTGGAGATGAAAACCCAGTGCCTTGCTCTGCCGAACGGCGTAGGCCGCTTCCTGGGTTTTCTGGCCCGGATTCAATCCGCCCAGATGGACAGCGATCACGTTGTCCAGGCCGTACCGCTCCTGCGTCCACCAGACATTCCAAAGCGAATCCTTACCGGCCGAAAAGGCCACCGCCGCCCGTCCGAGATCGGTCTTCGGCAGGACCGGCCAACTCCAGCTTCCCGCCGGAGATTTGAATATCGGCCGGGGATGGTTTTCCGAAGCGTACATCGCCGCAATCAACGACCTCATTTGTGGCTGAACGATAAAATCGGTCTTAATCGTCCGCGGAAAATAGGGCGCAACCAGGTGCATCAGGCCAAGATTGGAAAAGAGCATCTCCGCCAAACGATGGCGAGGATAATCTCCCTGGATCCGAATCCGTTCCATTTTTTCGGATCCCCTCATCTCGAGTCCAAAATCAGTCAGGTGGACTTCCAACGATCGCATCTCTCCTCCGTTTTAGGTTTCGTGGTTAGTATAAGGCCCATTTGCCTTTAGCTCAAGTTATTCAATGTTAAAATTCTAATCACAAAATAGGAAGGAGGCAATCGCATGGAAGAACCCACCCATCGAGCCTATCTTCTGTTGAAAGCCGGTCTTTCCCCCACTGCCGCCAAAGAAGAACTCGGGGAATTTGGCGCTTCCCCCGAAGAAGCTTCAACCGCGGTGGAGAGCGCCGAGAAAATGATCCACGAAGAGAATGAGATTCCGCGTTGGGAAGATGAGGGCGGTTACCATTTGAACGACAGCCCCGGTGGATAAGGAGAAGGAATAAGCCCGCAAAAAGTTTCATTTGCGGGTTTTTTACTGTGTCAAATGTGGCGGAAGATTCGAAATTGGTACAAGGTGGCCGCGATCTGAATTGTCCCCATCGTCAAGAAGAGGGCCGGGAATGATAAATAGTTCACAATCAGTCCTCCAAGAATTACGGCAACGGCGGTCACCAAATAGTATTGTCCGGTAGGCAAACTCCAGAGATAGCTGGCCTCATGGTTATCACCGAAATCGGAGTAGAGCGCTGACCAGGTTGGCACCGACAGAGCAACCGCTACCCCCAGTCCGATCTGGACCAAGAGCAGGTGCCAAGGAGCGGAAACCAAAAGGTAGCCAAAGGTGAAGAGAGTATTGACAACATAACCGGCGATCATCAATTTTTCCGGAGCAATCTTTTTCCCAGCGACCTTTCCCACCCAAATGGTTAAAACTCCGGTGACCGCAAGGTAGGCCGCCCACGCCCAAGTGATATCCAATATGTTTCCGCCGATCCGCTGAGCGAACACGGCAAAGAGCGGACCGAGCATCCCCTCTCCCAGGTACCAGATGTTGCTCCCCCATAGAAGAATTTTTGTTTCGGAACTCAGTTTCGCCATCGATCTCATTCTAACCAAAAATCTTGCCAATTTTCCGCTAGGGTTTACAATACAGCTGACAACTAAATAGAGGGAGGAAACTGTGGCAACTTTCAAGAGGCCGCTGGTGGCGTTGTTGGTCTCCCCGGGTTGGGAGCAGCGGAGAGCCATTCTGGAAGGACGAGTGACGGTCTCGATCCGGCCGGGGTACCGCGATGGGTACGACGTCGGCCGGCCGCTGATGCTCTGCTGCCAGATCGATCCCTGGTGCGTGATGGCTGACATCACCTTCGTCCGGCACTGCCTGCTCGCCGAGGTCACCGCAAAGGAGATCCTGGACCAGGGGTTCGACGGCCGCGCAAAGCTGATGAACTTCATGCTGAAGTTCTACCCCGACCTCACCGAGAACGACGGCGTCACGGTGATCAACTGGGGAAACGTCCGCGGCAAGCTGGTGGAAGACTGGAACAAACTGCGGAAGATCGGTCCCTCGGTTCTGCAGGATTCTCCCCGCGAATCCAGTTTCTAAGAAAGTGAGAGTTAGTTCAAGAGGTTGATGCATCCGCACCAACCTCTCTTTCTTTTTCCCAAACTACCATAGTATCTATTATAGTATACTATACTAGAAACTGGGGAATTGGTCAATAATTTTTGACATCCGCAAGGAGAGGTTTAGAATTGGAAAGAATCGAAATCCCAGAAGGAGGGAGAACGTGCGTACGATCGAAAGAACGATCAGAGTCGAGATATTGGACCGGACCGAGCTGTCTTTGGATGAGCTGGAGTTGATTCGACGCGCGAACGTGGTGCGCCGAAATGCCCAAGCCCCCATTTCCCATTACCAGGTCGGGGCGGCGGTCTTGAGCGAATCTGGAATAATCTACATCGGATGTAACGTGGAGAACGCGAACTTTACTTCCACCACCCATGCCGAGCAAAACGCGATCTCCTCGATGATTGCAAATGAGGGACCGGTCAAGGTCCTCGAAATGGCAATCGTCGGAGCACCGAAAGGCCAGGAAATCCAGAAACCCCCGACAACAGCGGCTTCTTGGCGCACCTACGAAGTCAAGGATTTCTGCTTTGCCTGCGGCCACTGCTTGGGAATCACGTGGGAGAACAGCATGGTAGATCCCAATGTCAAGCTCCTGCGGATGGACATGGAGGGGGTGATCGCCCGCACAACCATCGGCGATGCCTTCCCGATGCCTTTCGGTCCCGAGAGCTTGGGAATCGATGTTAGGAAAGGGTAAAACTTACCAAACCGTCTGTTAACCAACAGGCGGTTTTCTTTTTAGTTACTTCCTCTCGTCTCGTTCGTAGAATTTGGTCCGGTCGCCTCGGAAGAACATGGGAAACTCGCCGGTCGGACCGTTGCGGTGTTTGGCCACAAAGAGATTAATGTTTTCCTTATCCTCGGGGTCTTCCCGATAGAGAAACATCACGATATCGGCATCCTGCTCGATCGAACCGGACTCCCGCAGGTCCGAGAGCTGAGGCCGCGGCTCACCCCGCGCCTCCACCGCCCGGGAAAGCTGGGAAGTCACCAAAATTGGAATATCCAACTCCCGCGCCAGGTTCTTCAGCGCTTGGGAAATTTCCGAAACCTCTTGAACCCGGTTCTCCAAGTTCCGGCTCCGCGCCAGCTGGAGATAGTCCACAATCAGAAGCCGAATCTTGTGCTCCATCTGGAGACGGCGGGCGCGAGTTCTCATTTCCATCACCGAAAGAGCGGGAGTGTCGTCAATGAAGATCGGTGCCTCCGCCAGGACCCCCATCGCCTCCCCCAATTTTTTGAAGTCGCCTTCATCCAACTTGCCGGTGCTCAGTTTCCAAGAATCCAAATCGGATTGGGCCGCCAACATTCGATGCACCAGCTGTTCCCGAGAAGTTTCCAACGAGATAATCCCCACCGGAATCTTGTGCTCGAGGGCGGCGCTCTGAGCCACATTCAGGGCAAAGGAGGTCTTACCCAGAGAAGGCCGAGCGGCCAGGATAATCATATTCGAATTTTGCAGCCCGCCAACGCGCTCATCCAGGTTTTTGAAACCGGTTGGTACTCCCCGAACCGCTTCCGGGTTGCGGTGCAACTCATCCAAACGATCGAAGGCATCCTCCAAGCTCTGCTTGATATGGGAGAAAGCGAATCGAGAACGGGCTTGGGAAACGGAGAAAAGGGAGCTTTCGGCTTTGTCGAGAAGATCTTCTACCGAAGTCCGTTCATCAAAACCGCTCTCGGCGATTCGGGAAGAAACCGCGATCAGCTCGCGCTTGACAGCGCTGTCGTGAACCAACTTGCCGTAGTGCTCAACGTGCGAAGCGGTCGGGACGGCCTCGGTCAGTTCCGCCAGATAAGAATCTCCCCCGGCTCCCTCGAGCTTCTTGCTCTTCTTCAGAGCAGAACTAACGGTCACCAAATCCGCTGGTTCGCCCTTCTCATAGAGAGACAAAACCGCCTCGTAGATATCTCCGTGGGCATCACGGTAGAAGTGCTCCGGACGCAGAAACTCGACCACCTTGATGATCGCGTCCTTATCGATCAGTAGTGCTCCTAAAAGGGATTTTTCAGCCTCCAAATCTCGAGGAGGAATCTTTGGTTCTGGCATTTGCTTGAAGTCGGTTACTCTCTTGCCTTTAACACTATCACCTCGGGTTCCAATGGCAAGGCCTTGGCCGAAACGGTGAGCTCATCTCTCGGTTCGGCCTGCTCCACTCCCATCTCTCCCAAAAAGGCGGAAACCGGCTGAAGCTCTTTAAACGAATCGTTCATCCCCCCGACACGATAGTGCATGGGGATAATGATCTTGGGCTCCAGTTGCGCCACCACTTTGGCGGCTTCGGAAGGGCCAATGGTAAAGGTCCCCCCCACCGGTACGAACAGAACATCCAGGTCTTCGAACTCTTCCACCGTTTTCTCATCCAGCGGGTGGCCGAGGTCGCCCAAGTGACAGAGCGAAAGTCCTTCGGCTTCAAATAGGTAGACCGTGTTCTTACCTCTCTTTGACCCATTCTCGGCGTCGTGAAAGGAAGGAAAACCCCAAACCTTGACGTCCTTGACCTCGTACTCTCCCGGAGCACCGATCACAAACGGTTCGCCGGTGACGGCTTCGAGATAGCGGTGATCAAAGTGATCATGAGAAGAGAGAACCAGATCGGCTTGGATTTTCGGGTAAGGAAGGCCGACTTTCTGGGGATCAAACGGGTCCGTCACAACCGTGACCGAACCGGTGGAGATCTTGAAACTGGAGTGGCCTAAATGTTGTATCTTCATGAAGTCCGTCTTAGGTTAATATAAAGCAAACGCAGGCCATGTTCAATAAGACCCCACTCACCCAAAAACCGATTGTTTCCGCCATCATCCCGGTATTCGATGAGGAGAGAACCATTGCCGGAGTGATCGAAGCACTTCTGGCCAGTCCGCTCATCGGAGAAGTAATCGTCGTCAACGACGGATCGACCGATTCCAGCCCGGAGATCATTCGCCGTTTTGAACCGCGCATCAAATTCATTAATTTTCACAAAAACCGGGGTAAGGGCTTCGCTCTGGTAAGAGGGATTCGAAAAGCGCGGGGCGAGATCATTGTCTTCTGGGACGCCGACAATTTTAATATGGGCCAAAAGCACATCCGTTCTCTACTTGAACCAATCCTTACAAAAAAGGCCCAAGTCGTTTTGGGATACCGAGTCTGGAAGAAGGATAAGGTTGCCCCGATCCAAAATCTCACCGGCCAACGGGCTTACTACCGCAAGGATTTGATTCCCCATCTCAAGGATATTTCTCGAAGCCGTTTCGGCGTTGAGGTTTATCTGAACGATGTTTTCCGAAACCAAAAGACCATCCGCATACCTTGGAAGGATTTGAAGACTCTCCAAAAGTACCAGAAGTACAGCACCAGGAAAGCGGTCCAGGAGTACGTCAAAGAAGGAGTGGAAATTGCCCAAACCATCGCCCGTCTCCGGACGGTCAATCTAAAAAATGACTGGGATAGAATCCGAAAGATTTCCCGGATTAAGGACCTGAAGGAACTGAGAAAATGGGTTGGCGAGATCGAAAACCCCCAGATCCGTAAGATCTTGGAAGACTATGTCCTCCGTTATCTCCCCCAACAAAAAAAGCCGGATTCCAGTTAAGAATCCGGCCCTGTTCAAGCTAGTCCTCGGAACTCTCAAAAACCTCTCCCCAAACGTCCATGCCGGAGGGATCATCCGTCTCCTCGGGGCTGTAGCGAGCACATAGCTGGAAACTCGCCAACCCATCGCTCCCGCTCCGGCAATCGGTTTCCCTTAGGGTCCGCGATCCCACGTCGCCGGCCGTTAGACGCAGTGAAACTATTTCGCGGCAGAGCGAACAGTGAGCCGAGATAAAAAATCCTCCCGGATCCAGAGGGATAATCCGAAGACCGGTCAAATCGGCACCGTTCACGATGGTTGCCATGACTCTCTCCTGCCTCTATAGGATAGATATAGTTTAAAACAGGGTTAGGACGCTGTCAACATACGCGAAGCAGATATCGCTAGGTTTTGTTGAAGACAAGCCGTCCAAACCTGATATCATCATTTCGTAATGACAAAATTGCAAACCCTTAAAGGTTTTCGCGATATCGGTCCCGAAGAAGCCCTCAAACGAGGGCGGGTCCTCTCTTTGCTCAAAAGCGTTTTTAAGTCTTACGGTTTCGTCCCTCTGGAAACCCCGACCCTTGAGTACGCCGAGCTGCTGGAAGGGAAGTACGGAACGGAGGGCGAAAAACTGATCTACAAGTTTAAGGACCGCGGTGGCCGGGACGCCGCTCTGCGCTACGACCTAACCGTCCCTCTCGCCCGCTACGTCGCCGAGAACAAGGGAAAAATCATCTTCCCTTTTAAGCGCTACCAGATCGGTAGCTGTTTTCGGGCGGAAAAACCCCAAGCCGGCCGTTATCGGGAATTCACCCAAATTGACGTCGACACCGTGGGGGTGGATTCGGCTCTGGCGGATGCCGAAATCCTGGCGGTCCTAGCCACCTGTCTCCAGCTGCTAGAAGTTCCGAAATTTGAAGTTAGAATCAACGATCGGAAGATATTTCAGGATCTCCCTTCGGCAGTAATTCGACTCTTGGACAAGATGGACAAAATCGGCCGCACCGAGGTTGAAGAGGAATTGAAAAAAGCCGGATTCGACCAGGAAATGTTAAAGAAAATCGAGAACCGAGAACCGACTCCCCGGCTCAAGGAAATCTTTTCCGCTCTGGAATCATTCGGAGTGGACAAAAAGCTCTACCGTTTCGACCCGTTTCTCGCCCGCGGTCTGGATTACTACACGGGAATGATTTACGAGATTACGGTTCCGGAAACATCCGGTTCTCTCTCGGGCGGAGGAAGGTATGACAATCTCATTGGCATCTTCTCCGGGGAAAAAATTCCGGCAGTGGGAGGATCATTTGGCTTGGACCGGCTTACCGAATTCGTTCCGGCGGAAACTCTGCAGGAAATTCCGTTTAAACCGAGGGTGCTCGTGACCATTTTTTCTCCAGAGATTCTTCCCGAATCCATTGCTCTTTTCGATCAAATTCAGGGGGAGGGAATTGAGAGTGAGATCTACCTCGACCCCACGGCGAAGTTGGACAAGCAGCTCAAGTACGCCGACCGCAAGGAAATTCCCTACGCCGTGATTCTCGGGCCGCAGGAGCTGGAAAGCAAAAAGGTCGTCCTCAAGGACCTCCGTAATCGCACCCAGCAGAGCGTTGGCATTGAGCTGCTCTCCAAAGCAATATCCGGATAGCGATGGCTGATACGAACAAACCCCGAACTCTCGCCTACCTTGCCCTCATCGCAACCGCCCTGATCTGGGGCGCCGCCGGACCGGTGATCAAGTTCACGCTCGGAGGGATCCCAGCGCTGCCGTTTCTTACCTACCGATTCGCTCTGTCTTCTCTGCTGGCGCTGGCGCTGATTCCCTTCGGAGGGCTCAATTTCCCGAAGAACAAAAAAACCCTGGGGTTAGCAATCCTGTATGGGTTCTTGACCTCCACCGTCGCTCTCGGTCTGCTCTTCCTGGGACTGGAAAAGACCACGGTTTTGAATATGACTCTGATGGCCGTGATTGGGCCGCTCTTGATCGTGGCGGCCGGGGAGCTGTTCTTCCACGAACGAGTCAGTCGGCACGAAAAAATCGGGATCGGCATTGCCCTCACCGGAACCATTCTCACGATTCTGGAACCGCTCTTGAAGAACGGAGCGGCCATCGGCCAGTTGGAGGGAAACGCCTTAATCGTCTTTTCTCTTCTGGCGGGAACCGCTTCGGCAGTGCTGGTCAAAAATCTGATGAAAACGGGATTTTCCGCCGTCTCGTTAGCCAATCTGTCGTTCATCATCGGCTTCCTCACGATCCTGCCGCTGACCATTCTCGCCGGTGATCTTCCTCAACTTGTTTCGACGATCAAAAATCTCTCTCTCCCCTATCACGCCGGAGTAATTTTCATGGCTCTCCTTTCCGGTAATTTGGCTTACGCCCTCTGGGCCCGCGCCCACCGCACCATCGAAATCGGCGAGGCCGCGATTTTCTCATACCTCTACCCGATTTTTGCCGCTCCCTTAGCCGTTTTCTGGCTCAAAGAAAAGGTCACTCTGCCGTTTGCGATCGGCGCCGTCGTGATTGCATTGGGAGTCCTAATTGCGGAAACCAAAAGACGCCAAAGGAACAGATCCGTGGTAAAATCGAGCGGCAGCGAGATTGCTAGCGACGAATCACGATGAAAAAAGAATTGCACCCCCAATATTATCCAGAGGCCAAGGTTACTTGCACCACCTGCGGAAATGCCTTCACCGTCGGCTCAACCCAACCGGAGCTAAAAGTCGAGGTGTGCTCCAATTGCCACCCCTTCTACACCGGCAAGGAGGTCCTGATGGATACCCAGGGACGGGTGGAGAAATTCGAGAAGAAGCGGGCGGCCGGAGAGGTCGGCCGGAAAGTGAAAGAGGCCAAGAGAGCCGCCGCTGCACCCCAGGAAGAACAAAAGCGACCCGGGTCCTTGAAGGAACTACTGGAACAAGGTTAAAATCACTCCGTGATCCAAATTAAAGAAGTTAAATTTGCTAGGTCGCCGAGGGCGGCCGTCCAAACCGCCATCCTAGAAATTCGCGCCGGCACCGGTGGGGATGAGGCAAGTCTCTTCGCCGCCGATCTGTATCGAATGTACACCCGTTTTTCCCAACGGCAAGGTTGGGTTGTTCGAGAACTAAGCCCTAACTTCGCCGAGATCGTTGGCGAGGGGGCGTACAACACGCTCCGAAACGAATCCGGCGTTCATAGAGTACAAAGAATACCCAAAACCGAGAGGGCAGGTCGGATCCACACCTCCACCGCCACCATCGCCGTTCTACCCAAAGTCTCCTCCAAAGAAGTGGAGATAAGTCCCGGCGACATCAAAATCGACACCTTCCGCGCCTCCGGCCACGGCGGACAGAATGTCCAAAAAGTGGAAACGGCCGTCCGCGTCACTCACCTCCCCACCGGAGTATCAGTCGCTTGCCAGGACGAGCGTTCTCAAGCCCAAAACCGGGAAAAGGCCCTAGAGGTTCTGCGCTCAAAGATCTATCAAATGATGCAGGAACAACAAAAATCGAGCGTCGACCAACTCCGTCGAGAACAGGTCGGTAGTGCCGAAAGATCCGAAAAAATCCGAACCTGGAACTTTCCCCAGGACCGGATCACCGATCACCGCTTCGGCGTCTCGGTCGGAAATTTGGAGGCAGTTCTGGACGGGGGTCTTAGCCCCCTCTTAGAAAAAATCCAGAAAAATCGCTAATCCGCTTTGGATTTACCTAAGGTGGCCGAAAGGGTAATCGTCCTGCCGTTGCGCACGACTGCCAGTACAACCTTGTCGCCCACCTCATATTTGAGAATAATCTTCGCCAAACTGCTTTTCTCCGTAATTGATTCCCCTTCAATCGTCGTGATCACGTCCCCGACTTTCACCCCGGCTTTTGCGGCCGCCGAACCGGCTGTCACTCCCTGGACAAAAGCCCCTTGGGGGAGGTCCTGGACCTTGGCGGCATCTTCGGTGATCAAGTAGTAAGAGACTCCCAGAAATGGCCTGACAATAGTGCCTGTTTTCTCAAACTGCTCAACCGCGGACTTCACCAAGTTAATCGGAATCGCGAAGCCGATATTTTCCGCTCCCGAAGCGACCGCCACGTTAATCCCCACCACCTCGGAAGAAAGATTAAGCAACGGCCCGCCGGAGTTGCCGGGGTTGATCGCCGCATCGGTTTGGATCACATCGTCAAGCTCTTCGGTATCCCCACCCAGGCCGCTTCCGGCGGTAATTCCCCGCCCAATTCCAGAAATGATTCCCTTTGTAACCGTATTGGAGAGCTTGCCCAAGGCGTTGCCGATCGCCACCACGGACTGCCCGATCCTAATTTTGTCGGAATCCCCCAAAGACAGCACCGGCAATCCCGAGGCGGAAATTTTGAGAATTGCTAAATCGTAGGCCGGATCGCGATGGATTTCCTTAACTTCGTATTCCGTCCCGTCAGCTGTCACCACTGAGTATTCCGCATCTTGGTCGGAAACCACGTGCCGATTGGTAAGAATCACGCCGTTTTCTTTGATAATGAATCCGGTCCCGATCCCCTGCTTTTGGGAAAGCGGACCGGAGAAAAAGTCCAAAACCAACTTTCTCTGCACCACCGAAACCACCGCCGGAGAAGCGTCATCAACCACCTCAATCACGGCATCTTCCTCGTTCACTACCCGTTGGGTGGTGCGGATTTCCAAAAACGTCAACCGCTCTTTAAGGAATGTTCCGATCGGGACGCGGTAAAAGTAAACCAAGATACCCAAGAAGAGAAGAACTAACAAAAAGGTAAAACGGAAAATCTGCTTTCGATTTAAGACCGAAATATTAACCATCGGATTATCTCCTTACTTAAGTAATTCTAACGCCTTGGCGAGCTGGGGGTCCCGGCCGGCTTCAATATCGGCATCGGTTAGCGCCACCACATAATCCGGTTCCAAACCCTTTTCGTGGATCCACTTACCGGAAGGAGTGAGCCACTTGGCGATGGTCAGATGAAGTCCGGAACCGTCATCAAAGTCAACCGCATCCTGCACGGTTCCCTTGCCAAAACTCTTTTCCCCCACCAGGCGGGCCCCGGCTCGCTCCTCCAGCGCCGCCGCCATAATTTCAGAAGCGGAAGCGGAGCCCTCATCGATCAGGATCACCACCGGGGTTCCGGCAAAAGCGTGATCTCCCTTGGTCGGTTGGACCGAAAGAGTGGATCGTCCTCCGTTCGCGTCTTCTTGGATCACCACCGCCCCGCTCGTCAAAAACTCGGAGGACAGGTAGACCGCACCGGCAAGATACCCCCCGGGATTGCTGCGCAGGTCCAGAACGATGCCGCGGGCGTTCTTGGATTTTGCCACTACTTCATCCCATTCACCGTTGGTACTCTCCCCAAAGCGGGAGACTTTGAGGTAGTAGATTCCGTTCCCCTTATCTTCCCAACTGACGCTTTTGACCGTGATCTGCGCTCGAGTTATCGAAACTTTGAAGGAAGAAGCGGAACCGCGCTGGAGCGTCAGCCCCACCACCGTCCCCGCTTTCCCGCGGATTTTGTTGACAGCCTCCGTAACCGAAAGGCCGGCCGTTGAGGATCCGTCAATCTCAAGAATTTTGTCTCCCGCCCGGATTCCCTGCGCCTCTGCCGGTGAACCGCTCAGAGGAGCCACGATAATCAGTTGGTCGTTGCGGATTCCCAGCTCAGCCCCCACTCCTTCGTAAACCCCTTCCAAGCTGTCGTTGAATGCGGTGTTTCCGGTCGGATCGAGAAAGGAGGTATAAGGGTCGCCGAGGGCCTTAACCAAGCCGGAGATCGCCCCGTAGAGCAATTTGGTCCCCTCGACCGGGCGAAAGAGGTAATCTGCGTTGATCCGTTCCAGAACATCCCAGAGCGGAGAAAAGTCGATGGAACCGCTCGTAATCCGCTTGTTCTCAATCTTGAGAGAAGGAGGATTAAGCTCGAGGTTGAACTGGTAGCCGGCGAAACCCAACTGCCATCCGCCCAGAAAAACCGCCAGCAGGATTAGGATAAAAGCAAAATTTTTACGGAGAAATATTTTCACAACTTATAAAGGATACCTCAAACGTGGAAGCGTAATCACCTAGGCAACGATTCGGTAAGGAAGAAGCCCCAAATTTCGACCGCGTTTGATTTCCTTGGCGATCGTGCGCTGGTGACGGGCACAAAGTCCCGAACGGGTCCGGGGACGAATCTTACCTCGCTTGGTTAGGAAACGGATCAAAATATCATCCTGCCGGTAATCCGGTTCCATCTTTTTTTCGCAGAAATAGCAACGGGAACGAACCCGAGAACGCGCCACCAGCTGCCGGTGCGCCCGCCGCTCGTTTTGGATGGCGTCCCGGCTAGAACGGGATTTCATCTTCGCTTACCTCCTCGCTACCGGCGCCTTTGGATTTTCCACTATCATCCTTGGCCGGCTCCTTCGCCTTTTCCGATTTTTCCTCATTGGGAAGTTGGATCTCTTCTTCTTTAGGAGCGGGCTGTTCCGGCGTTGTTCCGCTATCTTCTGTGGGTGCTCCCCTCGAATCCAAGAGCACCATATCTTCCATCACGATTTCGGTCCGCTGGCGGGTGACTCCGTCCTTGCCTTCCCAGCTCCGGGTTTGCAATCGCCCCTCGGCGTAAACTTTACGGCCCTTTTTGAGAAATTGGCTGCAAAGTTCGGCGAGCTTTCCCCAGGCCACCAAATTGTGAAACTCAACTTCTTCTTTCTTTTCCCCCTCTTTGCTGGTCCAACTCCGATTTGTCGCCAATCCAAAAGAGGTCACCGCCTTGCCGTCCGGGGTGTAGCGCATTTCCGGATCCCGAGTGAGATTGCCGATTAAGATGACTTTGTTTACTGATCTTGACATTTTGTTTCTTAAAAATGCTAGCTCTGTTTTCCCAGAGCGTCCATTTTATCCTTTATCTCACCCCCTTTGATGATCAACACTCGAATAATACCTTCCTCCCGCTCCAGCTGCTGCCGCAGGTCCCGAACCTTATTCGGGCTGAGCTCCAGCTGAAAGCGGCCAAAACTGGCCTGACTGATTCCTTTGATAGAGTAGGCCAAGCTTTTCATCCCCAAACTTTCGGTCTGGGTTGTCTTCCCTCCCAACCTCTGGACCGAATCCTCAATTTCCCCGATTGTTTTCTTTGATTTATCCGGGGTGAGATCGGGCTTCAGGGCGATCGTTAGTTCATACCTCATGCTTTAGAAATCTTATCACACCTTTTTCACGATTGGACCCTTTTCCGTATCCTCAACCGTGAAACCGGCCTGCTCAATTCGAGCCCGGATCTCGTCGGCCGCGGTCCAGTTGTCCTCCCGGCGCATCTGCTCCCGCTGTTGAACAAGTTCCAGCACTTCTTCCGGAACTTCGATCTCTTCCACCTCGGAAAGCTTCAATCCGAAGACCCGATCCATTTGCAGCAGGGTCTTCATCCGGGCCGCCGTCGGCATTCGCTGGTCTCGGACCAGCTTCCACATCAGCGCCAGAGCCTCCGGGAGGTTGAGATCGTTGCTGATCAGTTCCTCGAACTTGTTTTCGTATTCAGCGCAACCTATTTTTCCCGGCGCATCCCAATTGGAAATTTCGTCGTAGAGTTTCTCGAGAGCAATCGCCGCCGCTTCCAACCCCGCCCAGGTAAAGTTGAGCTCTCCTCGATAGTGGGCCGTCAGACAGAGGTAACGGAAGGCCAACGGATCAAACTCTTTTTGGACTAGCGTATCGAATTCGATATAGTTTCTGAGCGATTTGCTCATCTTTTTTCCTTCCACCGTCAAGAGACCGGAGTGCACCCAATAGTTAACAAACTTCTTTCCGGTCGCTGCCTCACTTTGAGCAATTTCGTTTTCGTGGTGGGGAAACTTTAGGTCCAACGCGCCGCCGTGGATATCCAAGATTTCTCCCAAGTGCATCCCACTCATCACCGAACATTCGATATGCCAGCCGGGTCGGCCCTTTCCCCAAGGGGAAGGCCAGACTGCCCCCACTTCTTCCTCCCCCTCTTCGGTTTTCTTCCAGAGCGCGAAATCAGCCACTTCCTCTTTCTCGTACTTGTCCAACGCCACCCGTGTTCCCGTTTTTGCTTCCTTTAATTTAATTCCGGAAAGTTTTCCGTAACCTTTGAATTTCGAAACGTCGTAGTAAACCGAACCGTCTTTCTCGTATGCGGCGCCTTTCTCGATCAAAATTTGGATCATCTTGATGATCTCCACAATGTGGCCGGTCACCCGCGGAAAAACATCGGGCGGTTCGATATTGAGTTTTTCCAAATCGAGGTAAAAGTGCTCAAGATACTTGTCCGCCAACTCTTTAATTAGAATCCCCTGTTTTCGCGCTTCCTCGATCATGGAATCGTGCACGTCGGTGATGTTGAGCACGTGCCGAACGGTGTAACTGTGATATTCCAGCACCCGCTTCAAAAGATCAAAATTAGTGTAGGTGCGGGCGTGGCCTAGGTGGGAAGGGCCGTAAACGGTTGGACCACAGGTGTACATCGTCACCCGATTCGGGTTCTGAGGCTCGAAAACCTCTTTTTTGCGGGTCAGGGAGTTAAAGATCTTCAAAGATTCTGTCATTAATAAGATGGTAGCAATTCTCGCAACATCCCGTATACACTAGACCTATAACGTGATAAAATAAATTAACCCTAGAGAAAGGAGGGTAAGGAGATGGGCAATCGAGAAATGCCCCCGGTGGCGGATTTCGTCAAGATCGAACCGCTCACCCCAGAGATGGTTCTGGAAATCGGTTGGCTCCCCCAATGCGAAGGCATCAGTGGGAAGCACTGCGGCAGCGAGCCCAGCTTCACGATCGATGGCAACTTCTACTGCGTTACCCACAAGATGGTGATTGTGGAGCGGTGGGAGGTGATGATCGAGGAGTGGGTCAAGCGGCCGGCGCGAGCGCAGGACTCCGATCTGGAGCTCTTGGAGCTCATCCGCGATGAGCTCAAACCTCCGGTGATCGAGGTCTATCCGCGCGTGAACGTGGCGAAGGTGATTAAGGATCTCTCCCTCTCCAATGACTCGGCAGGCCGCAACTTGGCCGCTTGGTACCTCTGGGAGATGGGGATCTTTGACATCCACGATCGAGTCGGGTTCTTCAACTAGCAGTCGTGACCATCCACGACTGCTTCTTTTTCGTGTAACGAAAAAACTAGATCGCCGTAGGCGACCGTCCTTTTCTCAAAGCACCAAAACGGAGGCGATTGCGAGGTAGATCAATACGCTTAAAGTATCCTGCACAATGGTGACCAAGGGATCAACCCCCACGGCAGGATCTTTGCCCAACTTGTGAAACGCATAAGTGAAGAAAAGGGCGATGCCGGTGGAGATCGTGATCCCGATAAACATCGCCAACCCGACCGTTTCCGACACAGCTAAAGAGCCAAACATCAACAAAGAGAAAAGAAAGATCAACCCTCCCAAAACCGCTCCTAAAAGCAGCCCGACCAACATCTCTTTGATGACATAGCGGCCGAGGGATACTTTTTCCAGAGACAATCCCCGCACGAAAAGCGTTACCGTTTGGGTCCCGACGGCGTCGTTCATATAGGCAATTACCGGAATAAAGAAAGCCAGCGCAATCACTTGGTCGAGAAGCGGCTCAAACCGGCTCACAATTACGGTCGTCAACATTCCGCCCACCAACCCGATTAAAAGCCAAGGAATCCGCAAACGAAATAGTGTCAAAGCCCGGGCTTTAAAGATATCAACCACTTTTTCATCCTTAAGAATTCCCGCCCTCGTCAGAAGCTTTTCGGTGTGAGACTCGTGAAGAATATTCAACAATTCCTCAGCATCAACGGTACCCAGAAATTTTCCGGTTTCGGTTTGGGTCACCGGAACGGTATCTAAATCATGCCGGATCGCCAAAATCGCAACTTTCTCCTCGTGGGTGTGCGAACCCACAGAGGGATAGTCCTTATTAAAAATTTCAGAAATCTTATTTGTGTCTGGGGACTCTAGCAAATTTCGGGTGGAAAGAACCCCCAAGTACTTCCGTTCCCGATCGTTATTTACGACAAAAATGTGATGGGAGGATTCCCATTTTTCCGCCCGCACTCCCCGCAAAACATCGCCAACGGTTTGATGGGGATAAACCACCGGGACCTTCGTAATAATATGGTCGAGCGCCGTGTCTTTTATTTTTTCCATAGAGCTGTCCTAGGGCTGTCCTTCACTTCGTTCAGGTTGCACTAATTACTCGCTCACGCTGCGTCATTAGAAATCTTGCCTGCCTTCGAGAGCTTTAGTTAAAGTCAGCGCATCGGCATACTCCAAATCCCCGCCGGTCGGGATACCGCTCGCGAGGCGGGTGATCCTTGGCTTCTCACTATCAACTGTGAACTGTCCACTAATAACTTTCTTAAGATACATCGCGGTGGCTTCTCCTTCCAGCGAGGGGTTGAGCGCCAGAATCACTTCGTGAATCGGTTCATTTCTTAATCGGTTAATAAGCTCGTCTATTTTAAGATTTTCCGGCCCGACGTGCTCCAACGGAGAAATCACCCCGTGAAGAACGTGATAAACCCCGGGATACTTGCCGGTCTTTTCAAAAGAAATCAGATCCAACGGATCTTCGACAACGCAGATCATGGATGGATTACGCTTCTCATCGGCGCAGACCGAGCAGAGGGGAGATTCGGAACCACTCGCTTCGCCGGCGTTGGACGGATCGCCTTCGGCGAACCTAGCAACGTGTGCCTCGCACACGTTGTAACAACGGGAGCACAACTGGGTTTCTTTCCCCACCGCCAGAACCGAATTTCCGAGCGCTTGCCGCTCGCCCTCCGGGACCCGAAGCAGGTAAAATCCCAACCGGGCGGCCGATTTAGGTCCGATTCCGGGCAAACGCTCCAGAGCTTCGATCAGATTTTCGATCGCCTTTGGTAGTTTCATGCGGTTCTTAGCGTTTCTTCTCCATTTCTTTCAACTCCACTTTTATCTTTATCCCCTTGCCGTAGACCCCCTGAACGGCGGTTTCCAGAATTTTCCGATTCCGCGGGTCTTCCAGCCGTTCCTTGTGGAAGGGGTAAAAAGCGCTGATTGTCAAATTCTTTCCCTTGAGCTCCCCGGTGGCGGAACGCAGAAAGGCCTCCACCGAATGGTTAAGAGGCTTGACCGCCATCATTAACGCCGACCACTGGTCGTCCGGTTTGCCAATTGGCCGGTCAACTGGTTTATTGACCACTGCTACTGGCGGGGGTTGGCTGATCGATTGATTAGTTTCACGATTCTCCGAGTCCTCTTGCCCCCTGTCACTGCCTTTACTGTCTTCACTGACTTTGTTCTCGTTACTTGCCACCTCCACTACCGCCACCTCCAACGGCAGGCTGGGAATCACCGCCTGGGAGAGGTAATCGTAAGCTTGGGTAAATTTGTTAATCATTTCTTCCAGTTTTTGTTCGCTGATGGCCTGGGCCTGCTGGGACATCACCTTGTATTGCTCGGCCGGCACCTCCACCAGCTCGTCCCCCACCCCGACTTTAATCAGAAGCAGGTCCCGGAGGTACTCCAGAATCTTCTCGCCCAAGTCATCCATCGCCACCCCCTGGGAAGAGAGATCATTGATGAAAACCAACGCCGGTGAGGCCTGACCGGCAATGAGACTATCGAAGAAGCCTCCCAGATCCGCCAGCTTTGAAAATCCGATCAGATCTTCAATCTTTGCCCCGCCGGTCAGAACCTGCTCCAGCAGAGTTTCCGCATCTCGGAAACCGCCTCCCGCTGCCTTGGCGATCTGTTCCAAATCCTCGTCGTTGATCTTTGCCTTTTCTCTCTTCACAATCTCCTTGAGCTTCTCCACAATCAAAGCGACCGGGGCCCGTTCAAAAGTAAACCGCTGGCAACGGGAGCGAATCGTTTCCAAAAGCCGATGGGGTTCAGTCGTTGCCAGAATAAAAATCGCGTGGGCCGGCGGCTCCTCCAGAGTCTTGAGAAGGGCGTTGGAGGCGTCCGCTGTCAACATGTGGGCTTCGTCAATGATATAGACCTTGTACCGGCCGACGGAAGGGGCGAGCCGAACCTTTTCCCGGAGAGAGCGGATATCCTCAATCCCCCGATTGGAAGCGGCATCGATCTCGATCAGGTCCAAGTAGCGTCCCTCTTCAATCTGTTTGCAAACTCGGCAGGTTCCATCCGGTTCCCCGGCTTTGGAGTGTTCGCAGTTGATGGCCTTGGCGAGGATGCGGGCGGTTGTGGTCTTGCCGGTGCCGCGCGGGCCAGCGAAGAGATAAGCGTGGGCGATCTTGCCATCTTTAACCTGACTTTGAAGGGTATTCTTAACAGTTTCTAATCCAACCAGCTCGGAAAACTTTTGGGGACGATAGGTGCGGTAAAGCATCAATTGATATTAAGATACAACGATATAAGGATACAAGGAGCAAAGTAAAAAATTTCTTTATTACTTAATATAGTATACTATGTTAGTCTAGAGGGGAAACCGGTGTTAGCGATAATTGTTAGCACTGTTAATTCTTTTGTTAATCTTTCTCCAGCCAATCCTGAACTCGGGGGGTCGCCTCTTCGATCGCTTGTTCAATCAACTTAAGTTCCTGGGACGTTGGTTTCTCGACTACGAATTCGTTGGCGGTTTTTTCATCCGTCGGCTTGCCGACCCCGATCCGCAGCCGCCAAAATTCCTGCGTTTCCAGCTCGTCAATGACACTCTGCACTCCCTTGTGGCCGGCGGAAGAACGGTTGAATTGGAGCTTCCACTGACCAGGCTCGAGATCCAAATCGTCGTGAACCACCAACAGATCTTTTAGGTCCTTGACAACGGATTTGCCAACCAATTCGCGGATCTCTTTTCCGGATTCGTTCATGAAGATGTTGGTATTGTGCAGCTTAACTTGCCCAACATTGTGGCGCTTGATGACATCAACCGCCCAATGTCCTGCATTATGACGGGTTTTTTGGTAGCGGGTTCCGGGATTTCCCAAACCGACGATGAGTTTCATATCCAAGAATACGATAACAGAATAAAAAGAGAGCGCGGGGGAAGTCGCGCTCAGTTGTCGATAGTTGCTCAGCCGTGCCCGTAGATGACCGCAAAGACCTGGGCGGCGGTTTCTCCCAGGGAGCGGAGGCTGCGAAGATAGCGCTCGAGCCGTCGCATTTCTCCGTAGACCCGCACGTCGAGGCGGTTCTCGGCGCCATCTACTGCTTTCATGAAGACCTCGTTCCTCATCCCAACCAGCGTGATCACTTCCGGGTTCACGAACGGGTACTTGCTAACCGCCAGGAAAAGGTCGTCCAGAACGAGGAAGTCGGTCAGAACCTTAGGATCCCAGCCATTAACCAGAACTCGACGCAACCGCGCTCGATAGAGCCCCGATCTCAAGAGCCGTTCCACCGCCCCGCGGAGAGACTCGACCTCCTGCTCGGACAAAACAAGGGTGCCATTCTGCCTCTCGGCCACTTTGCACCTCATCCTGCAACCGCTCTTCCCCAGAGCTTGGTGGCTCAAATTGTTATCCGGTGAGAACAGATTCCGGACAACCACGCTAGCCAACAGTGCAGGTTGGTTGAATTATATCGCGCTAATAGGGAATTTCAATAACTAGTCTTCATGAACGCCGAGGATGTTTTTGGCGCCGTGGACGATGAGGGCGTTGATCTGCTCCTCCAGGGTCACGCCATTCTTCTTGGCCAGCTTTTTGGCCTCCGGCTTGCAGATCAAAACCTCGCCCAAAAGCATCCCTTCGGCGGTTTCATCGTAATAAGAACCTCGGCTCCGCCGAGAACCTTCTTTCAAGCCCTTCGCACCGAAGTACTCGAAATAAGGAAACGAAAGCACCGCCGGGGTGTAGGACTTACCGCGCATCTCTTGATTAATTTTTTGAATCTTCTTCGGGGAAACAAACGAAACAGAGAATTTAACTTCCATTTTTGTTAATATAGTATACTATACTAAAGTTTAGGCGCCGAGGATTTCCCTTACGATTCGGCTCACAACCGACCCGTCGGCCTGGCCTTGAACTTTCGGCATCAGAGCCGCCATCACTTTGCCCATATCGGTAATGCCGGCCGCCCCGGATTCCTGGATCGCTACCCGCGCTAGCTCCTTAATCTGATCCTCGCCCATCTGCGCGGGGAGGTACCCTCGAATCATCTCCAGCTCGTTCCGCTCTTTGCCGACCAGGTCATCCCGTCCACCCTTTTGGTAGGCGTCAATCGACTCCACCCGCTGTTTGGCCTGTTTCTGCAAAACCGCCACCAGTTCCTCATCGGTCAAAACCGCATCCTTGCCTTTGGCGATCTCGGCGTTATGAATCTCCGCCAAGAGATAGCGCATCGAAAGCGCCTTGGCGGTGTCGCCGGACTTGAGCGCTTCGGTCAGATCCGCCTTCATTTGATCCAGCATTCCCATCACTCCATTTCCTCCTTCTCGTGCTCAATCATTTTTTGCTTTTGTGAGCGCTTGCGCTTCTTGATCTCGGACGGTTTCTCATAAAATTCGCGGCGGCGCATTTCCAGCATAATTCCCTCTTTCAGAACCTCACGATTAAAACGCCGCAGCGCCTCTTCCAACGATTCCCCCGGTTTTAGTGTGACTTTAGCCATTCGTTAAACAAAACACCTCCTTAGACGTGCCGAACTTCCGTCGGCGACTTCCAACCTCCAATTAAATGAATGTGCAGGTGATCCACGGTCTGACCGGCCCCGGGACCGGCGTTGGTGACCAGCTTGTATCCCTCCAAAACCCCGGCCTCTTCCGCCAACCTGTGCGAGAGGGCAAACACCCGCCCCAGAACATCGGCTCGCCGCTCCAGGTCCCCGCCCTGAATCTCCAGGTGCTCCTTCGGAACGATCAGCAGGTGAACGGGGGCCGAGGGATGGATATCCTTAAAAACGGCGAAGACCTCGTCCTCATGCACAAACTCCGCCGGAATCTCCTTACGGACAATTTTGCAAAAGATGCAATCCAACTCTTTTTTCATTGTTTCCTCGCTCTTTTTAAGCATACTTCTCCTTTATTTTATCAGCTAGCTTTTCCACCGGCACCACTTCGGCTTTTCCATCCGAACGGCTCGACACTTCCACCCCACCCGCTTCCAAACTCTTCTTGGAAACGAGAACTCGCACCGGAATCCCAATCAAATCAGCATCGGTAAGCTTGACCCCGGCCGGCTCATCGCGGTCATCATAGAGAGTTTCCAAACCGGATTTTTCCATCGCTCCATAGAGTGTTTCGGCGATGTTTTCTCCCCCTGCCAACGAAACGAGATGAACATCAAAGGGGGTAAGCTCCTTCGGCCAGATGATCCCGCGCTCATCGTGGCCGGCTTTGCTTTCGATCGCCGCCGCCATAATCCGCGCCAGGCCGATCCCATAGCAGCCCATCACCAGCGGGTGGCGGGAGCCGTCAGGACCCACGAAGTAAGCCTGCATTTTCTCGCTGTAGGTGGTACCCAGCTTAAAGATGTGGGCCATCTCGATTGCCGCGGTGGTAAAGATCGCTTGACCGCAATTTGGACAACTTTTTAGTTCACCTGACTTCTGCAGGTTGGAGGCAAAGTCGCAGTGCTCGCAATAGACGGCTCGGTCCTCTCCCGCGGTCGCCGGCAGCATAAACTCGTGCGATTCGAAACCGCCGATCGTC